>Ga0272441_10014888_pt1 | contig 10953 bp, 6 predicted proteins | sample SSMProp6N_FD_193582 | JGI IMG/M metagenome (GOLD analysis project Ga0272441, IMG submission 193582) | Marine sediment archaeal communities from Little Sippewissett salt marsh, Falmouth, MA, United States - SSM-Prop-6N | ecosystem: Environmental > Aquatic > Marine > Wetlands > Sediment ...
TCGACACAAGGTAGGACCACTGCCACCCCTCGCCCACCTTGATCGACACCTTGAGGGTTCGAAGCAGCGCGTGGGCAAGGAACAGCGACACCACGGCCTTGGCCAGGAGTTTATGGGCGCGCATCGTCCTGTCGAGGCCAAACACCCGCTCGAACAGCGGCAGCCGCGAGCCCAGCACCACCATCACCACCAACAGCGGCAGTCCCACGAGCCCAAACAGATTCCCCACAGCGCCGCCGAAGTAGGCCCCGCTCTCGCCCAGCCTGTGCCAGCGGTGCACACACCACGCCACAGTCACCACCACCACAGGCAAGGCCGTCAGCAACACGAGGCCCGCCCGCTGCCACTTCTTGCTCATCATCGGGAGCCCCCAACAGGATGGTCGGTCGAGTTCACCCGTATCATAGCCACTCTCGCATCGGGTTGCCAGCCGCCCGGCAGGGCGGTCCCAGTTTGCCCGTGGCGGGCAAACTGCAAGCGGCCTTCCAGGCCGCCGCCGCCCCGCCCTTGCGTTTCGCCGTGTATCCGATACCATTGGGTCCTGGGGTTACTCGCGGGGATGGGCTATCGAATCGGAGAACTACAGATGAGACCCCCAATCGCCCTGGCGGCACTGGCGCTCGCGGCCACGGCACTCGTGGCTGGCGTGGCAGGATGCGGCAGCCTCCCGAGCCGCTTCACCACCCCCCACACGGTGTCGGGCGACACCTACACGCTGACGCTCGACAAACGAAACGGCTCGCTCGCCGCACTGACGCAAAAGGGCGGCGGGCGGCTCTTCGCGAGCGGCGAGCATGGGCTGTGGCACGTGCGCTTCCGCGACGGCTCCGAGGCCAAGGCCGCCGATTTCGCGTCCGACTCGGCCACGCATTCGTTCCGCACCGAGCCTGGGCCTCGCCGCAACACCGCCCGCCTGCTCTACCACAGTGCAGAGCTGGACGTGACGGTTACAGTGGAAGCAAGGGCCGAGGGCGTGGAGTTCGTGGGCGAGGTGACTCCACACGGCAAGACGGTGCTCGATTTCGCCCTGCCCGCGCGGCTGCGGTTCGCTCCCGACGCGGTCGAGCGGTTCATCTGCCCCGCCAACGGCAACCAATCGGTCGGCACGGCCTTCAAGGGCGCGTTCTTCAAGCTCCAGCCACAGGACAGGCCGTCGGGCTGGCGGTCGGGGCCATCGAACGGGCAGAAAGGCTACACAGCCCTCTTTGGCGGGCCGCTGGAGCAGCGCGAGGACGACGATGCGCCCGTGGCGCTGCGCGTGACGGCCGACGGCCGCACGTGGCTGGGCTCAGGCACGGCCAAGCGTGTGGACGGCGCGAAGGCCATCGTCAACCGCCCCCCCGGCAAAGGACAGGCCGACGTGGTGCTCGTGGATTCGGCCAACGGCCCCTACTTCTCGGCCAAGCGCCTTGGCAAAGGCATGCTGTGGCGGGTCGGCGGGCGCGTGGGCAAGGATCAGGCACGCGATGCCGCTGCGATGGTGGGCGCCGCGCTCCGCACACTCGCGAAGTCGGCACCGCAGGGACGTCGCACGCTCGGCCTTTTGTCGCTCCGCCAAGGCCCTCCTAATGGCGGTTGGGCTGCGGTGAAGGTCACCGCCTGGCTCAAGCGCCTGCGCGATGCCGCACGCGCCGCCAGAGGCGTGCAGGTGCGCGAGTTGTCCACCGTGCCCGAGATGCTCGCGGCACTGGCGGCCGACGAGTGTGCGGCCATCATCAACCCCTACGGCGAGGCCATCCCCGTGCCTGAGCCCGGCGGCGTGGACGCGGTGGTGCAGGCCATCGGCCGCTACGTGCGGGCCGGCGGCCAGTGGTTCGAAGTGGGCGGCTACCCCTTCTACTACCCGCTACGCCCCGTCCGCTACTACCACCACGGCACGTCGTATCCCGCTGCGTTCGCCGACTTCTTCCACCTCGACGCTCGTAGCGGCTCGGCCTCGCTCTACCGCGTGCAGCCGCAGGTGTGGCCGGCGTGGGAGGGCGCGAAGCGGCACGAGACGATCTTCATTCCCAGCCGCCTGGCCTGCGGCGGCGACGAGCAGGGGGGCTGGTGCGACCGCCCCTTCGCCACGTTCGTCAAATCGGGCGACACGTGGCGCGCGCCCGCCGTGCGCCTGACCGTGGGCAACACCGCGGCCGACAGCCTGAAAGCATACTGCAAGGCCAATGCCATCACGCGAAAGCTCGACGCCAAGATGGCGCCCGACGTGCTCGACAAGTTCAAGCGTTCCGTGCTCGTCTACTATTACGGCACTGCCAAGGACAAGCTGGCCCACGCCCATCTGCTGCCGGTGCCCACGCAGGTGCACTTTGCCGACTACCTGCGCGGCGGCTTCGACAAGCAGTATCCCGATCACCTGCCGCCACATCCCAGCTTCGGCACCCCCGCCGAGTTCCGCGCTTTCTTCGACAAGTGCCACGCTCTCGGCCACCTGGTGGTGCCCTACACCAACCCCACATGGTGGTGCGACAAGCCCAAGGGGCCGACCTTCGAGAAGCACGGCGACGCCCCACTCCTGAAGAATCTCGACGGCTCGCTCTCACACGAGCGCTACGCCACAAACGACGGCTTCACCATCTGCCACTGGCACCCGGCCGTCCAGGCCGCCAACCGCGAGACCGTCCGCCAGTTCACCGAAGACTATCCCGTCGACGTGCTGTTCCAGGACCAGTGCGGGGCGCGGCGCTGGCGCTACGACACCAATCCCGCCTCGCCCACACCCTATGCCTACATCGATGGCCTCATCTCGATGGTGGCCGAGGACTGCCAGCGCAAGCCGCTCTCGACCGAGGCAGGCTGGGACCGTGTGGTGAACTACGAATCGCAGCTCTGCGGCCTGAGTTGGAGCATCGTGCCCACCGAAGGCGGCCCCGCCTGGCGCAGGCTCATGAAATTCGACTACGCGCCCGACACCTGGGAGGTGTTCCCACTCGCCCAACACATCGCACACGACAAAACGGCCATGCTCTACCACGACCTCGGCCAGTTCGTCACCAACCGCCAGGTGCTCGCCTGGACCCTCGGCCTCGGCTTCTGCATGAGCTACCGCCTCGGCGCGTCGGCACTCACCCAGGACGCACCCCGCGAGTGGCTGCGATGGCTCGACCGCGTCCAAAAATCCGTGTGCGCCCGCTATGTCGGTCAGGGCGTCGGGGCGTTCGCCCACGATCGCGGGCCGAAGCCGATCGTGGCCGACGACGGCGTGATGCGGGCAACCTATGGCCCCGTGAAGGTCGTCGCGAACCTTGGGCCAAAGCCGTTCACCAACGCAGGCCGTGTGCTCGCGCCCTTCGGCTTCGTGGCCACCGCGCCCGGCATGGTGGCCGCCAACCTGGCGAGCCACGACGACCAGGGCGTCTCGTTCGTCGCCGAGGCCGATGGCCGCAAGACCCAGGTGTGGGTGTATGGCCACCCCGAACAGGACGTGTGCGTGGAACTGCCCTCCCCCGTTCCGGGCGCCGCGGCGCTCACCTTCGACGACGGCACGATGGTCAAGGCACAGGCCACCGGCCGCCAGGTGCGATTCCGATTGCCCAATCGCCCAGGGCGCACCCGCGTGAAGCCGCCCGCCCAGCTTGCGGCCACGCCCCCCACGCGGTGGCCAGGCGGGCCGCCCGCCATCGGTGTGCTCGACGTCGAGGGGATGGGCCTCTCGTGGTCGAGCGTCGACGCCGACGAGTGGATCGCGGCGCTCAGCCGCTCGCGCCTGGTCACCCGTCACGGGCTGTCCGTCCAACGCATCTCATCGGCCAAGGCGCTGGCCGCCGCACTCAAGGCCGGCCCCACCCGCTGGCTCGGCATCATCAATCCCTACGGCGAACAATTCCCCGCCGAGGCCGCCGACAAATGGCAGGCGATGCTCGATGCCGTCCGCCACTACGTGAATCACGGCGGCTGCTGGTGGGAGACGGGCGGCTACTCGCTCTACGCGGCAATCGCACCCGATGGCCGCCGCGATGTCGGCCCCAGCGGCTCAGCCGTCCTCGGCTTCACCGTAGGCAGAGGCGACGTGGACCAGGCGCCCGAACCCCTCGCCGTGCCGCCCGAAAGCCGCGCCTGGCTGGGCAAGGAGCTAAGCGACCGCATCGCCACCCTGTCGAGCGCGGTCAATCGCGGCCTGGTGCGCGGGAGCCACGACCCGGGGCACGTGACGCTGGTGGCGGGGGCGCGGCAGGACTTCATCGGCGGCTACCGCCTCGACGGATGGGGCTGGCTGTGGCGCATCGGCGGCTTCCACCCCAATCCGGAAGTGGCCGTGCCTGCGGCCACCGCGGCGATGGAGCACATCGCCACACACCCGCCCTTGCCCGTCAAGGCCGGCGGCATCCGCTACCTGTGGCACGCCACCGTCACGAGCCAGTGAGGAGACACGATGAGCAGAGGCACGTGGACCATCGAGCTGGCGGCCCTCGCCACCATCGCGCTGGCCGCCGGGCGGCCTGCCGCACGCAAGCCCCTCACGTTCGCCGACGTGGGGGTCTACGGCACTCTATTCCCGTTTTGCGACTTCTCCGTCTACAAGCTCTCCTACGACGCGAAGAAGCCCGACGCCAAGCGCCTCGCCCGCTACCGCCAGATGCTCCACGACACCGCCGTAGCGGGCAAGCGCAACTTGGTGGGCCTCTACACGTTCGACCGCGTGAAGCACTCGCGCCCCATCGCCGACTATCTCGCGAGCACCGATGCCGTGCTCGACGCCATCGACCTGGCCGACGTGCACGCGGTGTTCCTGAGCGAGGAGAACGTGACCTGGAACAACGGGCTGAAAGTCCTCAACGCCCTCTACCGCCACATCAAGAAACGCCACCCCGCCCTGCCCGTCTACCAATGGCTCACCGCGCCCGACACACCGCACGCCAAGCTCGCCGCCGACGGCTGGGTCTACGACCTCTACGGCACCGACCGCGCCCGCTCGCGCCGCATTTTCACCAAGTATGTGGTCACGGGCAAGCCGTTCGTGATGTGCCTCAACGCCAGCCCCGGCGTGAGCCTGCTCGGCGACCCCGGCGGCCGCGCCGTGTCGCAAGCCCAGGTGGACGCCTGCCGCGAGTTCAACATCCCGATGTTCTTTTTCGTGGTGGACAACAAGTGGGGCAGCCCCTACATCTGGCTCCGCTCCGAGGACCCCGACATCGCGGCCTGGCGGCGCTGGCTGCTCGGCGTGGTCAACGAGTGCCACCGCACCGACCCCACCACGCTCCCCCTCCCCTCCGCCCAGCACTCGACCGGCCGCTCCATCGAGGCCGCGGGCGACGAGGCCAACCGCTTCGTCTATCGCGACACTTTCGGCTCGCAGCAGTTCCTCGACGACGCCACGATCACGGGCTTCCTCAACCTCCGCTGGGACGGGCAGGCCGAGACGCTCGCCATCGAGCCCCAGGCGGGGGCGATGCACACCGTGGAGCTTCAATATCATTTCGTATCCGACTTCGAACTGAACGGCATGGCGGCCACGCTCAAAGGCACGACGGTGCTCCCGACCGACGCGCCCATCCAACTCGCCCTTTCAGCCACAGGCCACAACTGGCCTCATGAAGCCTCTGCCGCACGACGCGCGGGTGACTTCGCCCTCAGCGTCTCGGCAACCGACGACGCGAAGTTCAAAGGCACCGAGTTCTGGGTCCGCATCCTCGCCAAGGTCGATCCCGCCAGAAGGGGGGTTGCGGCGTCCGTGCTCGACTCGCTGGAGGTCACCTGCCAGGTCGTCCCTCCCGCGCGTCGCGAAGTCGCGCTCACGCCCGACAAACGAGGCCGCGTAGCCTGGACCGACGGGTTCGATTCCCAGAAGCACCTGCACCAGGCCCACATCGCGGGCAAACAGGAGCTGGAATGGCGCCGCGGCCGTCTCGGCACCCACGGCGTGAAAGGACGCGGCAACACGGTGGCCCTACGCTGGAGATTCGTGTGCGACAAGCCGCTCGCCGGCATCAAGGTAAGCCTGCCCTGCTCCGCCAACGAACGCGACCTGGGCGCCAGCAACCGCCTGGCCGTGTCGCTCGACGGCAAGACCCTGCTCGCCGAACAAGGCACTCGCGGCAAGACCAACAAACGCGGCCACTATCGCGGCACCCTGGCCCTCGACCTCTCGGCCGACGCTCGCTTCCGCGCCGTCCGCACCTTCTGGGTCCACGCCGAAATGCGCAACGGCTGCGGCGTGCGCACCGGCACCTCGAACACCCTCGACGCCCTCGAGATCGAGGCCAGCGCCGTCACCAGGGAATAGCCCGAATCCACCCCTCACACAGACGGAGGCACCATCTTGGCCGATTCACCCCGCCCGAACGTCCTGTGGCTGATGAGTGACCAGCACAACGCCGCGTGCATGGGCCACGCTGGCCGGAAAGTGCGCACGCCGCACCTCGACTCCATCGCCGCCCGCGGCGTCCGCTTCTCCCAGGCATTCTGCAACAACCCGATCTGCTCGCCCTCGCGCGTGTCCTACATCACGGGCCAGTATCCGCACACCCACCGCCACCTCGGCAACAACCTCTTCGAGTTCCCGCAACGCAACTCCCTCACCCTCTCGGCGCTCGCCCGACGCCATGGCTACCAGACCGCGCTCATTGGCAAGGCGCACATGGTCGGCCAGTGGGACCGCGAGGGGTTCGAGCACCTCCGCTACTGCGACCTGTGCGATGCCGACCGCACCGACCCGCTGACGAACCACTACTTCCGCCACCTCGTCGAGCACGGCCTCGCCACGCTCTACGACCAGGGCACCCTGCCGCCCGGCCACCCGGGCAAGGGCTCGCACTGGTTCGTCAGCCCCATCCCCCACGAGCACTCGCTCGAGGTGTGGACCGGCGACGAGACGCTCAAGTTCCTCGAAGGCCGCGACCGCCGCCGCCCCTTCTTCGCCCAGATGACGTTCGAGCGGCCCCACGCCCCGCTCTCGCCATCCACCGAACGCGCCGAGATGTATCGCCCCGACGACTGCGATATCCCGGCGAGCGCCTGCGACCTCTTCGAGCGCCGCTTCGCCACCAAGCCCACGTTCCAGCGCGACCGCACGGCCTCCCCCGGCGGTTATCCCTTCGTGCCCACGGACCCCGACGAACTGCGCCGCCACCTCGCACACTACTTCGCACTCATCTCCATCATCGACGAACAGGTCGGACGCGTGCTCGACCACCTCCGCCAGGCCGGCGACCTCGACAACACCGTCGTCGTCTACGTGGCCGACCACGGCGACTTCGCCGGCGACCACGGCCTGATGCAGAAGAACCTCGGCATCTACGAGTCCATCCACCGCGTCCCCTTCCTCCTCTGGTACCCCGGCGCACCCGCAGGCTGCGAGGTGACGGAGCTGGTCGAGAGCGTGGACCTCTATCCCACCCTCTGCGAGCTGATGGACATCGCGCCGCCGCCAGGCGTCGAGGGCCAGAGCCTGCTCCCCGTCATCCGAGGCGAGGCGCCCGGCAAGGACGCCGTGGTCTGCGAGTGGTCGTGGGGGCCGCAAAACCGCATGACCCACGCCATCCGCACCCCCACCCACCGACTCGTCTACTACGGCCACGGCGCCGACGGCGAGATGTACGACCGCCGCACCGACCCCGACGAATTGGCGAACCTCTACGCCGACCCCGACCACCAGGCCGACCGCCTGGCGCTCACCGAACGCCTGCTCGACCACGTGATGCGCTACGAAAAGCGTTCCGACATGGCTCGCGACCGACGCGAGAACCACCGTACGCGCAACACCATGACCCAGCTCATCCACAAGCGGATGAAGAACTGGCAGGACATCGAGCCGCTCTACACGCCCGAGTGAGTCAGCGGCTCGGCCAGCCAATGCACAAGGAGGTGTCCGCGATGGCCGCAAAGAAGATCCTGATGCTGGTGGGCGACTTCGTGGAGGACTACGAGGCCATGGTGCCCTTCCAGATGCTCACCATGGTCGGCCACACCGTCTACGCCGTCTGCCCAGACAAGGCCGCGGGCGACACGGTGAAGACCGCCGTGCACGACTTCGAGGGCGACCAGACCTACTCCGAGAAGCCCGGCCACCGCTTCGCTCTCAACGCCGCGTTCGCCGACATCGACCCCGCCGACTACGACGCCCTGGTCATCCCAGGCGGCCGCTCGCCCGAGTACCTGCGGCTCGACGACCGCGTGCTGGCCATCGTCCGCCACTTCGCCCAGGCAGGCAAGCCCATCGCCTCGGTCTGTCACGGCCAGCAGCTTCTCGCCGCCGCCGACGTGCTTGCCGGCAAGACCTGCACGGCCTATCCCGCCGTCAAGCCCGACCTCGTCCGCGCCGGCGCCACCTGGGCCGACGTCAACGACACTTTCTCCAACGCCGTGGTGGACGGCCCCCTCGTCACCGCCCCCGCCTGGCCCGCGCACCCGGCCTGGATCGCCGAGTTCCTCAAGCTCCTCGGCTCCACCATCGAGCCGTGACGGCGGGAGACGCAAGGAGAGCAGCGGCTCACGTCCATTCGTCGCGCGGGATTTCTGCGCTCTTCAGGATGTGCACGAGGGTGCCGATGGGGAGGGGGCGGCCCTTGTGGGACGGCACGACCGCCTGGGTGTGACGCCCAGGATGGCGCCACTTGCGATGACTGCCGCGTTGCGACACCAGCACGAAGCCGTGCCTGGCCAGCAACCGCTCAAGCTCGGCGGTCGTCATCCTGCGGACGCGCGGGCTCATCCGACCGCCACCGTTCGGAGCTTCGCCTCGGGGCCGAGCCTCACGTCCGAAGGCTCAAGATACAGGGCAATGGCTTCCTTGATGCTCTCGACCGCTTCCTGCTCCGTCTCGCCGGCCGAGGCACAGCCAGGCAGCTCGGGGCACCACGCCGCCCAATCGCCCGTCTCGGGATCCTGCTCAAGCACGACGCGCCATTCCATGGGCTCAACTCCTTCCCGGGCCTGAACAGGCCCTCGCTCTCAATTATACTCGCTTCGTCACGGGAAATCGAGTACGCGGCATGCCGCGAGCGAGAGCCCGGCCACACCGGCCACTTGATGCTGTCCCAGAAGCACTCCGACATGGCACGCGACCGCCGCGACAACCACCGCACACGCAACTCTCATGACCCAGCTCATCCACAGGGGGACGAGGAGTTGGCGGGCCGTCGAACCCTTATGGGGGCCCGCGTGAGGGGCTGCGCGGGAAGGCCTACCGGGCGCTGGGCGGACCGGCGGTGCGGCACACGACGCGGAAGCCGACGTGGAACACGCGCTGCCAGGCGGGATAGGCCAGGCGGAAGCCGCTGCGGCAGCGCCGTGGGCTGTCGAAGAACGAGCCGCCGCGCACCACCTTGCGGCCTGTGGCCGCTGGAGCATTCCGGCCGTCGTCCTCGCGATAGGGGTAGGGCCTGTAGGCCGTGAGCGTCCATTCAGCGGCGTTGCCGTGCATGTCGTGCAGGCCCCAGGCGTTTGGCCGGTAGCGGCCCACGGGCGCCGTCACGACCGCGCGGTCGTCGAATCGCGTATCGGCCAGTGCCGCGCCCTCGAGCACGAAGTGGGTGAGCCCGCCCGTTTGCTGCCGGCCGCCCTTCAGCATGCGGCCCGCGCCGAACGCCCTGTCGCCCATGTTCGCCCACGGCGCGAAGCCCGCGTCCACGCCGCCGTATGCCAGCGGCGACGCGGCACCCGCGCGGCACGCCCACTCCCACTGCGCCTCGGTCGGCAGCGACACCCGCAGCCCCGTCCGCTCGCCCAGCCAGCGGCAGAAGGCCATCGCCCTGTGCCACGATACCCGCACCGCCGGCTGCCTGGCGCCGTTGAGCGGCATCCCCTGGCCGTCGGGCCGCGTGTAGCGGCGGATGTAGTAGCGGGGGTCGTGCGATGGGTCGAACCGCTGGAACTGCTTGTTTGTCACTTCGCAGGCGCCCATCCACAGCGGCTCGCCGACCCGCACGCGCGTCAGGGGCGTCTCGTCGGGCGCGCCATCGGCATCGCCCATCACGAAATCGCCGGCGGGGATCCGCACCAGCCGCATCCTCACCCCGTCGCCCAGGTCGAGCGTCCGTTCGCTGGCGCCCAGTGCGGCCTGCCGCCGCTTCGCCTCGCGCTGGTCGAAAGGCCAGCCCGCACAGTCGGGCGGGTGGACGTGGTCACGGCCACGGCGTCCCGCTGGCCCACGAGGCTGCGCGTCTGGGGGTTTGTAGCTGCGTGTCTTCGGGACTGCCTCGGGGTCGCCCGTCGGCCCGCCGTAGAGGCGCCGCAGCGCTATGCGCCGCTTGTGCGCGCCGTCGGGGATGGGCGAGAAGACGTCGCCCCACGTGCCGTGGCACGGGGCGTTGAGGTCGATCCACGTTACCAGCCTGTCCCACGCCTCGGCGTCGAGCCGCACCCCGCCGTGTCCCTTGCGCAGCATCTGCACCAGCGGGCTGGTATCGGCGTGGTACTCGCCAGGCACGAGCAGGCTCACATCGTCCTCGATCCCCACGCGGCGGATGCGGCGCACCAGGGCATCGTAGGCTGGGGTGAAGCGGGGGCGCCAGCGCTTCATCGTGCGGTGGAGCCGCTGGGCATAGCCCACGGGCCAGGCCCTCGCGCGCCCGCCCTGCCGCTCGGGGCGCAAGTCGGGGCGCCCCGTCTGGCTGCCGTCGTGGCAGCGGACGCAGTGGGCATCGAGCACGGGCTGCACCTCGCGGGCGAAGTCGAAGCCACGCGGCGAGCCATACCAGGGGTCGATGTCGCGCGGCGGCCGGCGCCCCGCGATGGCAAGAGGCACAGGGGCAGCGTCCTTGGCCGCCTCGTGGCAGCCCACGCACGACAGCACCTCGCCGGGCATGGCGGTGAACCAGCTTCGCATTAGCTGCACCGCCTTCCCCTCGGCGTCCAGCGGCTGCACGGCGATCGGCGTCCTCGCCGGCACGCGAAACACCGCCGAACCGTCGGCCTCGAGCGGCACCGTGCCCAGGATGCGCATCACCTCCCACGGGCCACCGTAGCCCACCTTGTCGGGGCCGGCCAACTGGCGGTAGCCGAAGTGGTAGGCCA
>Ga0272441_10014889_pt1 | contig 10953 bp, 9 predicted proteins | sample SSMProp6N_FD_193582 | JGI IMG/M metagenome (GOLD analysis project Ga0272441, IMG submission 193582) | Marine sediment archaeal communities from Little Sippewissett salt marsh, Falmouth, MA, United States - SSM-Prop-6N | ecosystem: Environmental > Aquatic > Marine > Wetlands > Sediment ...
GTTTTCTACAGGGGATGGAGGCCGGCGTTGCCGCCACCGGCGTGCTCACCGCCGGGCTTCCTGCGGGCGCGACCGAGGCCGGGTCGGCAAAGGCGCTGGGCCCCGGCCCCGTTGAACTCGCGCTGAAGGTGAACGGGACAGCGCAGAAGGTGCGCGTGGAGCCCCGGACCACGCTGCTGGATGCGTTGCGAGACACGCTGAATATCACCGGTCCCAAGAAGGTGTGCGACAGGGGGGCTTGCGGCGCGTGTACGGTGCTGCTGGACGGGCAGCCGGTGTACGCGTGTATGATGCTGGCGGTGGATGCGGTCGGGAAGGAGATTTTGACGGTCGAGGGGTTTGCCAACGGCGAGACGCTCGATCCGGTTCAGGAGGCGTTCATCCGGCACGACGCGCTGATGTGCGGGTTCTGCACGCCGGGGTTTGTGACGTCCGTAAAGGCGCTTCTGGACCGCAACCCGAATCCGACGCTGGGCGATGTCAAGGCGGCGGTGTCGGGCAACCTCTGCCGCTGCGGCACGTATCCGAGGATTTACGAGGCGGCGCTGACCGCGGCCAAGATCAAGCGAGGGGAGGCCTGAGCGATGGCAGAAATGAAACCCTGGGGTCCCCGGTACATCACCGGTACGGATGTCACCCGGCTGGATGCGGCGGACAAGGTGACCGGACGGGCCAAATATACGTATGATATCCATTTGCCCGGGATACTCTACGGCGCCATTTTGCGTTCCCCGCACCCGCACGCGGAGGTGGTGAACGTGGACCTGAGCCGGGCAAGCGCCCACCCGGGCGTGAAGACGGTTTATAACTTTGAGAAGAAGACGGTGCGCTACGCCGGCGAAGAGGTGGCGGCGGTGGCGGCGGTGACGCAGACGGCCGCCGAAGAGGCGCTGCGTTTGATCGACGTGACCTATAACCCGCTGCCGTTCTCCGTGGTGGAGGAGGACGCCATGCGGGAGGGCGCGCCTCAGATCCACCCGAGCGGAAATGTGAGGGCGCCGGAACGGAGGCAGCGGGAGCGGGGGGATGTTGCGGCCGGGTTCGCCGAGGCGGACAAGATCATCGAGCAGACCTACAGGGCGCACGTGCAGACGCACTGTTGCCTGGAGACCCACGGCGCAGTGGCCACGTGGGAAGGGGAGCAGTTGACGGTGTGGTGCTCCACGCAGGGCGTGGTGGGCGTGCGCGACGATTTGGCCAAGGCGTTCGAACTCCCCCAGGACCAGGTTCGGGTGATTACCGAGCACATGGGCGGCGGGTTCGGAAGCAAATTCGGCGCAGGCGTGGAAGGCGTTGCCGCCGCGCGTTTGGCCAAACAGGCAGGCGCGCCGGTCAAGCTGATGCTCACGCGGAGGGAGGAGCAGGTCTGCGCGGGCAACCGCCCATCGGGGGTTGCGACAATCAAGGTGGGCGCAACGGCGGACGGGAAGCTCACGGCGTTCCACTCTCGCATCTACGGGACAGGCGGTGTGGGGGGTGTGGGCAATTTTCCCATGCCCTACGTGTTCCGTGTGCCCAACTTCAAAACCGAACTGAGGGATGTGCATATCAACGCAGGCGGGGGACGCGCCATGCGCGCGCCCGGGCATCCACCGGCAGCCTTTTTTATGGATTCGGCCATGGACGAGTTGGCCGAGGCGCTGGGGATGGACCCGCTGGCATTCCGCAAGGCGAACGATTCGTCGCGGAACGAGATCCGGCTCAAGCAATATGAGATCGGCGCAAAGGCGATCGGCTGGGACCGCCGGAATGAGGCGCCCGGCTCCGGCAAAGGGCCGCGCAAACGCGGCATTGGCATGGGCTGCGGCGAGTGGGGCGGCGGGGGCGGCAAGGGCACATTCGTGGAAGTCACCCTTCACGCGGACGGTTCGGTGGACGCCAAGTGCGCGGTGCAGGATCTGGGTACGGGGTCGCGAACGATTCTGGCGATGGCAGTGGCGGAAGAACTGGGCCTGAAGCTGAAGGATGTCCGGTCGCATATCGGCGATACGCGCTATCCCCGGGGGACGGCCAGCGGGGGGAGCACCACGACCCCGTCGTTGATTCCTGCGGCCAAGACGGCGACCCGCCAGGCCAAGATGGATCTGTTCGCACGCGTGGCGCCCGCCCTGGGTGTGGCCGCAGATCAGCTTGAGACACGCGATGACCGTCGGGTTCACACCAAGGGGAACGGGAAGAATTGGGCATGGTCTGAGGTGACGGCCCAGTTGGGCGGCCATGCGATTGTAGTAACGCGAGACCGGGATGACGGATTTAACGGCAGTGGCGTAGCCGGGGTGCATTTCGCGGAGGTGGAGGTAGACGTGGAGACCGGGCGCATCCAGCCGATCAAGGTGGTGGCGGTCAACGACTGCGGGCTGGTGGTGAACAAGCTGACCGCAGAGAGCCAGGTCAACGGCGGGGTGATCGGCGGCATCAGCTATGCCCTGCTGGAGAACCGGTTGATGGATACACCCACAGGGCTGATGGTGAACCCGAACCTGGAGAGTTACAAGATTGCCGGGGCGTTTGAGATGCCCGACATCGTGCCGATCCTGATGGATATGCCCGAGCGTGGGGTGATCGGGCTGGGCGAACCGCCGGCTATCCCGATTGTGGGCGCCATGGTCAACGCGGTCTACAATGCCATTGGCGCGCGAATCCGTGAAATCCCGATGACGCCGGACAAGGTGCTGGCCGCCCTGGGGAAGGTATAAGGAGATAAAGCCGTGAATGCGTTTGAATATGTCAACCCGTCAGAGCTGAAGGAAGTGCCGGGTCTCCTGGGAAACGGGCGCGGCCGGGAGGCGGTCCTTATTGCCGGCGGCATCGATCTGCTGGGGGAGTTGAAGGACAACCTGGCCGCGCCAAAGCGTCTGGTGAATCTGAAGGCGCTGTCGAATTTGAGGTATATCCGTCACGAAAAGAACGGGGTGAAGATTGGCGCCACGACGACACTGACGGAGATCGTTTCCGACGACAAGATTCAGAAGGCCTATACGGCACTGGCGCAGGCCGCCGAATCCGTGGCGTCGCTGCAGATCCGCAATGTGGGCACCCTTGGCGGCAACCTCTGCCAGCGGCCCCGGTGCTGGTATTACCGAGATGAGGCGTTTCACTGCCTGAAGAAGGGCGGGCATACGTGCTTTGCCGTGGATGGTAACAACAAGTATCACGCCATTATGGGCGGCGGACCCTGTCACATCGTCCATCCCTCCGACTGCGCCCCGGCGCTGATCGCCCTGGGGGCGAGCGTGAAGGTCCACGGACCGCGCGGGGAGCGGGAGATTTTGCTGGAGGAATTCTTTGTGTTCCCCGATGACCGCCTTCGGTCCGAGACGGTGTTGCGGCCGAATGAGGCCGTGACCGAGGTGTCGATCCCCCAACCCGAACCGGGGACGGTGAGCGTCTATTTCAAGTTCAAGGAGAAGGGGACCATGGATTTCGCGTCTTCGGCCGTGGCCGTAGCCGCGCGCGCCGAAGACGGCGTGTGCCGGTCTGTGCGCGTGGTGCTGGGCGGCGTGGCGCCCAAGCCATGGCGGTCGGAGGCCGCAGAAAAGCTACTGACGGGAAAGCGCGCGACGGACGACGCGCTGGCAGAGGCCGCAGACGCCGCACTGGCCGACGCCGACCCTCTTAAGGACAATGCCTACAAGGTGCCGCTGACAAAGGCGCTGGTGCAGCGCGCGGTCAAGGCGGCCATCGCATAAGTGAGGTGATCTCCATGGCTGATGAGAAAGGCGCCGCCGGCGCAACGCTGGAATTCTGCACGAATCTGCGCACCAAGCGCTATTATTTCTCCGACGAGCCGCCTGCGACCTACCTGGCAGAGGATACGGCGACCACGGGCTACTGGTGCCTGCGCACGATGGGCGTCTTCGGCCCGGACGATGGTTGCGCGTGTCCGGATGCCTGCGGGCCGCACCGCATCTGCTACAAGTCGAGCGTGGCCAGGCCGGTGTGACCATGCAAGGATACGCTCTGCAAGCGAGGTCGAGGGATGGATCCAACTGCAAAACAGCCGGATGAGGAATGGGGCGGCGTCCTGGATACGCCCTCAAAGGAGTCCGAAGACCTGGTGGATGTGCTGGGCAGGGTCGGGATTTTTGAGGGGTTGAGCAACGAGGAGTTGCGGCAGATTGAGCGCATTGTCCACCGGCGCGCCTACCGTCCTCAGGAGACGATTGTCCGTCAGGGCGCGCCGGGCGTGGGGATGTACATTATCCAGTCCGGCGCGGCCAACGTGCTGCTGGAGTCGGAAGACGGGCAGGTGATCCGGCTGGCAGAGCTGAAAGACGGGCAGTTTTTTGGCGAGATGTCCCTGCTGGATGCGTCTCCCCGTTCGGCCTCGGTGGCCGCCACCGAGCGTTCCCGGATCATCGGGTTTTTCCGGGCGGATCTGATGGACTTGATCGCCCGTTCGCCGCAACTCGGGTTCAGGATCGTTTTCCAGCTTTCTCTGTTGATGGAGAAACGCCTGCGGGAAACGATGAACGAATTCCGTTCGGCACAGCATACCCTTCGGGATCTTCAGGACGCAGAGGACGACGGCGAGGCATAGAGGCGTGAGGGATGGCCGGACCTGATCTTGACGCGCAAAGGCATCTGCATGATTCCCAGAGCAGATGCCTTTTTTGGTTCGAGGGATTTCCTTATGTGGATGGGAACGACCGTTGGGGATCTTCTGTTCAGCCCCTTCGGCGTGCGTACGGCAAGACCTGTTCTCGTGGCGGAATCTATCGGACCTTCAGGATATTTGCCACGACTACGTGGGCCTGTTGGTCTACCGGTTGCGCGGCTGGATTTGAGCGCGCAGAAAGGGTTGACACGAAGGCGTAAGCCACTTTACATTGGGGTACCGGTTGGGCGTTCTCGCAATCAATCCGAGTGCTTCTCGCCGGGTTGGGGGAATACATCCAGGAGGAGGCGCGCCTTTTCCTTCCGCCCCTGGAGCATGATGTCATAGAGCGTGCGCAGGGCCTCGGTATGGGCCCGGATGCGCTTTCTGCCGCTGCAGAACCGGATGAGGATGTCTTCCAACACCTCCAGGTCGTGCCAGTCTCCCAGCCCCTGCTGAACGGCCTTGAGGCCGCGTATCCGGTCTTCGTAAGATCCAATCTGGAGCCTGTCCGCCACCTCCAGGATGTAGCGGATTTTCTTGCCCGCTACCCGGGCGGCATGCAGATCCTGAGGTTGCATGGTTGCTCTGGCGCGCGCAGATGCCGCCAGGAAGACCTGTTCCCGTTCGTCCGCAATCGTGTGGATGCGCGAGATGATGGCTCCTATGTCCAGGCCCGGCTTGAGGACGCGTTTGACCGAGCGGGTCAGACGGTTTCTCAGGGCGGAGAGGCCGGCCTGCAAAAGGCCCTTGCAGAGCCTGGTGTGGGCCTTTTTCCTGCGGGACATGAGGTCAGACACAAGCAGATCGAGGCCCTCGCATCGCGCCTTTCTTCTGGCGGTCCCTCTGAGTTTTTGAAGGTATTGGATCATCACATCCAGGTCCCGTGTGGTGGCCTGCAACCGGCGGGCATGACGGATATCCCGGAAGAGCTTCCGGGTTGTCTTTGAGCCCGGCAGGACGACGCTCAGGATTTCCTGCAACCGACGGCTGGCCACCCGCATGTCGTGGATAGATTCCGGATCGCTGCCGTCCAGAACCGCAGGTTCCAGCGAGAAGAAGACGTCCATTTGCTTCAGCAGGGCTTTCTGAAGGCGGACGGGGTCGAGTGTGGAGGGTGTCTCTGACATGGGATTCCTTTCGGCTGGGGGAACAGAGGATAGTCCAAGGATTAGAAGATAAGGATTTTGCCCTAGAAATCAAGCCAAAAAGGGGATGATAATGGCTGAGGAATCGCAAGGCAAACGCTATATGGTGGGCGTGGATCTGGGCGGTACCAAGATCCTGGTGGCGGGGATAGGGGGTGACTATACCATTTTGTGCCGAGCCAAGGTGCCGACCGATTCCAAGGAGGGCGCCGAGGCGGTTGTGGACAGGATCGGCTGGGCGGTGAGCCAGGTGGTAAAGGAGATGGATATCTCACCGGATGACGTTGCAGGCATTGGCGTTGGCGCGCCCGGGCCGCTGGACCCGGAGACCGGGGTGGTGACGTTTGCGCCCAATCTGAACTGGAATAGCGTGCCGCTCAAGGCGATGCTGGAGGCGCGGCTTTCGGCGCCTGTGTTCATCGAAAACGATGTCAACGTGGGGGTACTGGGCGAGCACCGGCTGGGGGCCGGGCATGGGGTGTCGGATCTCATCGGGATCTTTGTGGGGACGGGCATTGGGGGGGGCGTGATCGTGGGTGGGAAGCTCTACCAGGGGTTCAACCGATCGGCCGGAGAGGTGGGGCATATGGTGGTGCGGGCGGGTGGGCCCAGGTGCGGGTGCGGCAACCGGGGATGCTGGGAGGCGGTGGCCAGCCGCACGGCCATTGCCCGTCGCATTGCCAAGGCGTTTCGGAAGGGCGAGAAGGGGTGGCTCTACAGGGCGACGTCGGGCAATCCGTCACGCATCAAGAGCCGTGCGCTGAGCCGCGCGCTGGCAAAGGGCGATCCTCTGGTTGTCCGGGAGATGAAACGGGAGGCTCGCTATCTGGGCATCGGGGTGGCCAACCTGGTGAATCTGTTCAGCCCCCGGATGGTGATCCTGGGCGGCGGCGTAGTGGAGGCGATGGAGAAGTGGCTGATCAAACAGGTGCGCCGGCACGTGCTCCGATATGCGCTGGATCATGCGATGAAAGATGTGGAGATCGTTCCGGCGGCGCTGGGAGACGACGCCGGTATTCTGGGGTGCGCCGTGCTGGTGGAGGAGCGGCTGAAGGCGTAAGGAGAACGGCAATGGAACGTGTTCTGGGTGTGATTCTGGGCGGCGGACAGGGCAGCCGGCTTTTTCCGCTGACAAAGTACCGGTCCAAACCGGCGGTGCCCATTGCCGGGAAGTACCGGTTGATCGATATCCCGATCAGCAATTGCCTGCACGCCGGCGTGCAGAAGATTTACGTGCTGACGCAGTTCAATTCGGCGTCGCTCAACCGCCATATCTATCGGACCTATCGGTTTGATGCGTTTTCCGGCGGGTTCGTGGAGATCCTTGCCGCAGAGCAGACGCAGGAGAACGCCGGGTGGTACCAGGGCACGGCCGATGCGGTACGCCAGCAGCTCCGACATTTGACGACCAATCGGGTGGACCAGCACCTGATCCTGTCCGGAGATCACCTCTACCGGATGGATTACCGGACGTTCGTGGCCGAGCACCGCCGCCGGAAGGCGGATGTGAGTATTGCCGTCAAGCCGGTGAGTCGAGACGCCGCGCCGGGCCTCGGCATCCTGAAGGTGGATGGAGACGGTCGGATTGTGGATTTCCGGGAAAAACCTCAGACCGATGCCGAACTAGAGGATCTCCGCACGAAGCCCGAGCCGGGGGGGGATGCCCAGGCGGTTTACCTGGCGTCGATGGGGATCTATGTGTTTGAGGCCGGGGTTATGGAGCGGATTTTGAGGGCGGACAACCGGGAGGATTTTGGGAAGCACATTATCCCCCATGCCATCCGGTCGCTGCGGGTCTACAGCTACCCGTTCGGCGGCTACTGGGAGGATATCGGGACCATCCGGGCCTTTTACGAGGCCAATCTGGCGCTGACAGACCCGGACCCCCAGTTCGTCTTTTACGAGCCGCTGGCGCCCATCTATACGCGGCCCCGGTACCTGGCAGGCGCAAAGCTGGACGGATGCCGGTTGCGCCGGAGCATTGTGGGCGATGGGTCGGACATTCGGGATACGGAGATCGACCGGTCGGTGATCGGCATCCGAAGTAGGGTGGGGCCGGGGGTGCGGATTTCGAATACGGTGATGATGGGCATGGATTTCTACGAGACGCCGGAGGAAATGGCCCGCAATCGGGCGCAAGGGGCGCCGAATCTGGGCATCGGCCAGGGATGCGTGATCGAGAACACGATTATTGACAAGAATGCACGCATCGGCCGGGGCGTTCTCATCCAAAATCTGGCAGGGGCGCAGGAGGTGGAGACGGCACACTATACGATCCGGGACGGCATCGTCGTCATCCCCAAGAACGCGGTGATCCCGGCGGGAACGGTGATCTGAGGGCAAGCGCGTATGCAAGATGCTCAAGCAACATGCGGCAACCCGCGATGTGCCGGTGCTGACGGCCCGGAAGGATGAGGTGGACCGCCGCATCCCCGCTTTGAACCATGCCAGAACAGCAGAAGAATACTGGCCGCGCTGGATGTTCCGCTGGGCGCCCGCTGCTTCTACCGTTCTGCGAATCTCTCCTCAACGGCTCTGGCATGCATGGGTAGGCCTTCGGCGCGGGCGAGGTCGGTCACCGTCTTGCGCAGGGACGCAAGCCCGTCCTTCGTCAAGTACTGGAAGGTGGGACGCTTGACGAAATCGTCCAGGGACAGGCCGCTGAACATGCGCGCGCACCGGCCCGTGGGCAGGACGTGGTTCGTGCCCGTGGCGTAATCGCCGCAAGGCACGGGCGAGTATCGGCCGAGGAAGATCGAGCCGGCGTGACGGATGCGCGGCAGGTCTGCCATGGGATCGGCGGTGAGCACCTGGAGGTGTTCGGCGGCGTATTCGTTGGTGAACGCCAGTGCGTCTTCCATGGTATCTGCCACAAGCAGGGCCGAGTTGTCGCGCAACGCACTCTGGATCGCGTCGCGCCGCTCGACCTCGTTGAGCATGCGATCGAGGTCCTCCGCCACCGCCTCCGCCAGCGCCGCAGACGTCGTGACCAGCGCCGCAGCCGCGTCCGGGTCGTGTTCCGCCTGGGCCAGGAGATCCACCGCCACCAGGCGCGCTTCCGGCGTGTCGTCCGCAAGTATCAGCACCTCGCTCGGGCCTGCCGGGGAGTCGATGTCCACCTTGCCGAACACCGCGAGCTTGGCCGCGGTCACGTATTTGTTACCGGGTCCGACGATCTTGTCGACCGGCGCTACGGTTTTGGTGCCGAAAGCCATGCTGCCGATGGCCCAGGGCCCACCGATCTTGTAAACGGCGTCTGCGCCGGCGATGTCGGCGGCCACCAGGGTCGCCGGGTTCGCTACCATGCCGGTCTTGGGCGGCGTACAGACAATCACCAACTCGACACCGGCGACCTTTGCGGGGATGACGTTCATCAGCACGCTCGACGGGTACGCCGCCGTGCCCCCGGGGACATAGCATCCGGCGGCCTCGACGGCGGTGGACATCCGACCGGCAATGATGCCGGGAGAGATCTCTATGGACCACATGTCGCGCTCGAGCTGAGCTCTGTGGAACTTCTCAATGTTGGCGGCCGCCAGCTTCAGCCCGTCAATCACTTCGTCGGGTACCTGCTCGTAAGCGGCGCGCACCTCTGCTTCGGTGGCGGTGATGTCGGCGGCAGTGATATCGGACTTGTACTTGCGGTAGTGCTCGACGCTGACTATGTCGCCGCGGCGGCCGATATCCTCGACGACGGCACGCATCTCACTGTAGACATCGCTCACGTCGGTCATAGAACGGTTGAGTATCTCCGCCCGTCGTTCGTCAGACAACTCGGTCAGGCGCTCTACTCTCAGAATACTCATGGTTGCCCCTTCTCTGAGATTAAGATAACTCCGCTGCTGAGAGACCTCAGCCCCGCGGCCTTCAAACTGTGTGTCTACTTCCTCGACCAGCGAGAAGATCTGCAGAAACCACGGCCAGGCGGGTCACGCGAATCAGGCTGAGATATTTCAGTCCTGTCTGGGAAAAATCAGAATCCGTATCACGAATGATCTCATCAGAATGGCTTCCTACGCGTGGATTTCGATGATGTCCCTGTCTGCCACCACGTGGTCCCGTTTGACCTGCTGTCCGTCATATTTTTCCGATCCCCAAATGCGGGCGTATCTGAGGCGTCCCGCAAGGTCTCTGTGGATGGCGTCGGCCACGTCCAGGACGGTGCTGCCCACCGGCAGGATGTAGGGCTGGTCCATGTCGGGCTTGTGACCCGGGGTTTTGGTGTAGACGCGGAGGACGTCCAGCGCATCAAAGATCCGGCGGCGCATGGCGTTCATGCGCTGTGCGTCGTTCACGGAAATGGGCAGGATGGGGAAGTCACCGCCGTAGGCGTTCTGCAGGGAGGCCAGGCCGGTTTCGGCGGAGGGCAAATCGCACTTGGCGCCCAGGATGAGCGTGGGTTTGACGGCTACAGAGAGGTTGGGGCTGGATGCGCCTCGTTCGGCGGAGAGCATCAGGTGGTGGGACTCGAGCAGGGCGCATACATCGAGAACCTGTTCTTCCGGGTCGGGCTGGGAGAGATCCACGGTGAGGAGGACCTGGTCGGCGTTGCGAATGATGTTGTAGACCCAGGATTCGGTGTAGTCCTGCGTGATGGGAGGCAGATCGATGAGCTGGATCTGGATGTCTTCATATTGCATCATGCCGGCTGCGGGGCGGAAGGTGGCAAACGGGAAGTCCGCCACCTGCACGTCGACGGCGGTGCAGGTGGCCACAATGCTGGATTTTCCGGCATTGGGCACGCCCACGAGCGCGGCCTGCCCTGCGCCTTCCTTTTCGATGTGGTCCAGACCGGACGACCGTGCGCCTTTTTTCTTTCCCTGCTGTGCCTCTTTTCTGTGCTGGGAGAGGCGTTTTCTCAGGTCGCTCCGGAGGTGATCGGTTCCCTTGTGCTTGGGGATGATGGCCAGCATTTCCTGCAAATGCTCGATTTTTTCCTCGGGCGTGGTGGCCTCGCGGTAGCGCTGATCCACACGGAGGTAGTCGGGAGGAAGGTTTGCGGGCATGGGATATCCCTCCGGTTTTTAGTCCAGAAACAACTTCCCGGTCTTCATCGTCATAGACCACAGGCTACCGGACGACGGGAGACGGGAGACGAGAGACCGGAGACCGGCGCCCCCATCTCCCATCCCCGGTCTCCCCTCGTCATCCTATGAGGGTTCAGCACAAGGCCTGCCGGAGTTCCTCGGCTGCGCGCCGCGCAGCCTC
>Ga0272441_10014890_pt1 | contig 10951 bp, 7 predicted proteins | sample SSMProp6N_FD_193582 | JGI IMG/M metagenome (GOLD analysis project Ga0272441, IMG submission 193582) | Marine sediment archaeal communities from Little Sippewissett salt marsh, Falmouth, MA, United States - SSM-Prop-6N | ecosystem: Environmental > Aquatic > Marine > Wetlands > Sediment ...
GGTACAAGCCAATGGCCTACGTGCGAACCGGGCCCGGAAAAGCCATCGACGGCAAACCCAAATTTGATCTGAGCCGCTTTAATCAGGTTTACTTCGACCGGCTTAGGGAACGAGTTGCCGCGGCAGGCGAACGAGGGATCTATGTCAGTGTTATGCTCTTTCAGGGCTTCAGTGTCGAGCAAAAGGGGACCCAAGGCGTCGATCCCAAAAATGGGAACGCCTGGGATGGCCATCCCTTCAATGAGAAAAACAACATCAACGACATCAACGGAGATATCAATGGTGACGGAGAGGGCGACGAAACGCATACGCTGAAAAATCCGAAGATCACAAGGTTGCAAGAAAGATATATTCGCAAGGTTGTCGATACCCTCAATGACCTCAACAATGTGCTTTGGGAAATTAGCAACGAAAGTCACACCGGCTCGGTCGAGTGGCATGACCACATGATCCGGTTCATCAAAGAGTATGAGGCGAGCAAGCCGAAGCAACATCCGGTCGGCATGACCAGCTCGCCGATCACGAATCCACCGCTCTTTGCCAGCCCGGCCGATTGGATATCCCCGAATGGCAAGAGCTATCTCAGCGATCCTCCGGATACGAAAGGCCGTAAAGTCATCATCGTGGACAACGACCACATCAAACCCTGGGACAGCGATCCCGAGTGGGTATGGAAGAATTTCATGCGAGGTAACCAGTTCATCCTGATGGACCACTATATGGATTTTCGGATAGGATCGCCCGCTCAGCCCGACCCGAAGCACGATCCGGCACGCAAAGCAATGGGCTTGGTACGAAGATTTGCCGACCGCGTAAACCTGTTGTTACTCGTGCCTCATAGTGATTTGGCATCCACTCGATTTTGTCTGGCTGATCCCAATCGGGAGTACCTGGTTTATCGACCAATAAGTGCGCCCGAGGAGTTCACTGTAACTCTGGCGCCCGGCCAATACTCGATGGAGTGGATAAACACGTCAAACGGAAAGAGCGTTAAGTCGATCGACCATAGAGCAAAGACCAGCGCCAACAGGTTCGTGCCGCCGTTCAAGGGTCCCGTTATCCTGCATTTGCGGAAGAAATGAAAAGAAATACGCTCTGTTTACAGACAGAAGTTATGAATTGAATGGATTGCTATGAAAGTTTGGCTAGCAGTGAAAGCTATTCCTCCGACACGAAAATATAGAGTTCTACTCCTTTTGATGATCCTCCCCGCTATCGTTACCGGATGTTATCCCGCGTTTGAGGAACATCGGCCGACGGATAAAAGAGGTTTTGAGGATAAGCCCTACTATAAGAAAGCCCTCGCTGCGATTGAGCGCTATAAGGCGCATTGCTCCCATAGCTCCATCGGCGATAGGTTCGAAGCAGGTTGGAGTGCCCGTTCGATCACACCACCGATAGGCACTCCCCTGGCCGGATACGGAGCCCGTAAGGGCAAGCCGTCGATGGGTGTGCACGATGAACTTTTCGTTAAGGCACTGGCGGTTGGCGACGGTTTGGATACGGCCGTGATTGTTGGTGCGGATATGCTTATCATCCCTGAGAACATCGCCGGGCCGGTTCGGACGCGTGTCTCTCAACAGACGCCGCTCACAGCCAATGAGATTCTCTTTAACGCCAGCCACAATCACTCAGGCCCAGGTGCATTCGCCCCGGGGCTTGCTTCAAGAATCGCCAACGGGCCTTATGATCGGAAGATCTGCGATCTTTTAACCGGAGCCTTCACAGAAGCGATCGTCGAGGCCTACCGGTCGCTCGAGCCGGCTAAAGTGACACATGGGAGTGTGGATGCTCCTGAGTATATTAAGAACCGCACCCGCAGAGATGGCCGGGTCGATAGCGAACTTAGCTACATGCTGATCGAGCAAAAAGATGGAGACCAATGTTTTATCATAAGCTATTCCGCGCACCCGACCATTCTCGGTGCAGACAATATGCAGTTCTCGGGGGAATATCCCGGCGTCCTCATGCGCCGCATGATGGAACGGACGGGCGCCGAGGCGATTTATCTCGGTGGAGCTGTTGGCAGCATGGGTCCCCGTCCTCCCGAAAGAAACGAACCTTTTGAACGTTGCCGCGCTATGGGTGTAGCGTTGGCGGACAAGGTGCTGGACGCTGTTGTCGATGCTCCGCGATTCAAGGATACAGTGGACGTTGCTTCCATCGGATTTCCAATTCAACTGCCGCCGTTTCATGTGCGCCTAAGCAAACACTGGCGCATATCGAAGCTTTTATTCCCTCTTCTTGGAATTGACACTGACGGTTGGATGCATGCCGTGCGCATTGGGGATGTCGAATTCGTAGGTATGCCGGCCGACTACTGTGGCGAAATCAGTGTCGATTTGAAGTCCCGGGTCCAAAATCGCCTCATCGATCTCTGGGTTCTGAGCTTCAATGGTGACTATGCCGGATACATCTCGCCTGATAAGTACTACTACGACAAGGATGAAAAAGGCGGCTACGGATACGAGCGAGGCATCATGTCGTGGATCGGGCCGGACCAGGAAGCTTTCACTGTATCGCTCATACTCCACATGATCGATGCCTTATTTCCCGAGTCTCGCAGGAATCTATGAAAGCGGTCTTTGATGAGCAGAGGGAAAGGAGAGCGATTCAACTCATGGTATAGACACGTCGCTGTTGGGTGTAAAATGCTTATGCCATTTGAGTATCCATAACTCTTCGAGGAAGACTCTCTCGACCCGGCTGTCCACAAATCCGATATTGATGGCTTTTTTATGGCGATCAACGCAGAAACGCCCCATGAAGTAGCCTTCGCCGTGAGGATACCCCGGATATCCCGTCTCGCCGGTGATATCATCGGGAACCGTATCATCGGAGAACGGCCACGAGCCAACCCACACCGAATCGCCCAATAACGGGACGGCCGAATGGGTGTCCGAGTATTTTTTGAAAAAATTCTCCGCGGGAAAGGCCGGAGCGTAAATGGGATCGTCGGGCAACAGCCACAAATTCAAGCCATAACTGCCTTCTCCCCCCATGAAACGCCACGAGCGATACGCCGAGCCGTAGTACGAGGCATCCGTCCGGTCCTGACGTTTGGTCACCGGGCAAAAGGCCACGCGCATCATCCCCTCGATGTGCTCCTCCGGATTATTCTTGTAGGCTCTCTCGCTCAGATAGGGCGCAAGCTGATGGAACCAGTACTCGCCGGGCTGATGGGAAAAAGGCATCGTCCGATCGTCGTGATCGAGTGCATAAAGACTCATCGCCAAGCACAACTGCCGGAGATTACTCTGGCAGGCACTCGACCGCGCCTGTTTGCGTACATAATTCAAAGCCGGCATCAGAATCGCCAGCAGCAACGCAATGATGGCTATCACGACCAGAAGCTCGATCAGGGTAAAGCCTGCTTGCCTTTTCATGGTGACACTCCAATTGAGTACGAAGTGGAACTCACGTCCAGGAATATTTGTATCATATCAAAAGCCAAAAATCAAGAAATAATGAACCGTGCAAGGCAGTGGCTGATGCTCGCTAATTCATTAGAGCAGGCGATTAAGGTGCATGGGCATGATTTGACAGGATACGATTTCTCCAATAGCATAAGCGAACAAGCCTAACGAATTTAAACATAAAAGGCTGATGGAGTAAAAGAGCTGGAGATATGCAATGAAACTGAATCGCCGTTACTTTCTCAAAGCCGCCGGTATGATCGGTGTCGGTGCGACGAGTCTATGTGCTCAATCCGAAAAAAGTAACCAAAAAGACAAAAACGCAATCCTATCCAAAATCCGTGTGGCGCAAATCAAGGTTTATCCGCGAAAAGGTGAGATGGAGGCGAACCATAAACAATTGATGGATATTCTGAATGACATTGAGAAGAACGAGAACGTCGATGTTGTCGTCACTCCGGAGGGATTTCTCGATGGGTATGTCTCCACGGAAAAATCCGTGCGCAAGGAAGACATGGTCAATTACGCCATCGATCCGCTAACATCGTCGTATGCGGCGGCTATATCAAACTGGGCCCGCCGGAACAAGGCATGGATCATCTACGGCTGCGCGCGAAAGGCTCAGGACGGCGTCTTCAACACAGCCCTGATCTATAATCGGACCGGCCGTCTTATTGGAATGTACGACAAACTGCATCTCCAGACGCACGATTATAAATATACGCCCGGCAAACACCTGAACGTTTATGACTCGGACTTCGGATTGTTCGGCGTAATGATTTGTGCGGACCGTCGCTGGCCGGAAACGACGCGCACCCTCACACTCAAAGGCGCCCGCGTGATTTTCAATCCGACGTACGGCATGCACGGTGACCTGAATCTGTGCATGATGAGAACGCGGGCATATGAAAACGGCATTTATATCGTATTCACACACCCGGGACAGTCTCTTATCACGAACCATAGGGGGGCTGTTGTCTATAACAATACAGATAAGAACACAACCTACACGGTCACTGAGATCGATCTATCCAAAGCGCCCGCAAACAAAGGCGGCCACATCGTCGATCGCCGGCCCGACGTCTATGAGTTATGACTAATGCGCTCATTGTCTGTCATACATATATGCGTAGGTTGTCTGTCTTTAACCGGGTGGCAGCCTCATCCCAAAGGGATGGGGATGGTAAATCCGAGACAAGCCATCCCCAAGCTTCGCTTGAGGCTGCCACCCGACCAGATTGTCAAATCAAATTTGACAGAGTATGAGTCATTATGGTTCGGCGATTTGCAGGGCGGCGGCATGGCGCCTGGCTTTAGGATCCCCAGCAGCGTGCATCATTCCGGTTTTTGGGTCCACATAGATCATAACAGGATAGGCGATAGGCCGTGACGTTGTTTGAATTTTGTGTCCCCGCTTGGCCAGCTCATCTCTGACGTTTTCCTCCAGACGGTCGTCCACTGTCAAACTCGCAAGAGCGCCCAGTGTCGCCTGGCGATTCGGATTGGGATTAAAGGAGTTTTGGCGATGGTCCGTATTGAAGCGGATAGCCGTGACGGCGTCCTCGGGCATCATCCCGAATTCGATGTGATTCAGAAGGCAATTGAGCGTCGTTTGGTCCTGCAAATCGCCGCCGGCGACGCTAATCGCAATCACCGCCTTGCCGTCTTTGAGGACGAGGGTGGGCGTGAGAGTGATACGCGGCCGCTTGCCCGGCTCGATACGATTCGGATGCCCCTCGGTAGTATTGAGACTCCGCAGCCGGTTGCCGTGGGCGACGCCCAATTCCTGACAAACGGCGTAGGGCCTGTTGCCGCTGGGCGTGGCGGAAACTACATTGCCCCACCGGTCGGCCACGACGCATGTCGTGGTCCCGCCTTGGCCGGGACGGTATGTCCCGCGTCCCTTGATCGCTTTCATGCCGATCGGATCGCCGGGATGAACTTCATTCGAAGCCCTAGCCATGTCGATCAGCGGACGGCGGAGTTGTGTGTATTCGTCGGAAAGAAGCGCTTTCATCGGCACATTCGCGAACAACGGATCGCCGTAGTATTCGTCGCGATCCGCAAATCCCAACTTCAGCGCCTCGACCAGCACATGGATATAGTCGGTTGATGAATGCCCCATCCGCTTCAGATCGAAACCTTCCAGAAGCCGGAGCGTCTGACAAAGATACGGACCCTGCGTCCAAGTATCGCACTTACAGACCGTATAGCCCCGATAGCGGACTGTGATCGGGTCTTCCACGCGCGTCCGATGGGCGGCCAAATCCGCCTTGCGAAGAAAACCTCCGTTCTTGATATAATAGGCCACCAGCTCGTCGGCGATATCTCCCTTGTAGAAGCGATCTTTTGCCGCCTGGAGCTTTTCTTGCCGGGTGCCCTGGGTCTGCTTTTCTGTTTCGATGAGTCTCCGGAACGTGGTCGCCAGATTCGCGTACCAGTCTTTCCCACCGGCATCGAGCAAAGCCAGGGTGGGGGTGACGACCTGCTCAAAGGACATCGTTCCGTACAGCTTGACCGTCGTCATACAAAGGCTCAGGGCGCCGGGAACAGGCGCAGCCTTCAGGCTTCCGTCGGCGGGGATTCCGTTCTTGTAATACCACTCAATCGTCGCCGGATCGAGCGGAGCACCGCCAAGCCCGCAGAGCACCTTTACTTGCTTCTTCTTCGCATCATAGATGATAAGCGGGATCTCCGCGCCGATCGCGGTAGAGCCGTAGTCCGTTACGCACAGCGCCAGAAGCGTCGCCGCGGCGGCATCGGCAGCGTTCCCGCCTTGTTCGAGGATGGAAATGCCTGCCGCCACAGCTCCCGCGCCGCCGGCCGCTACGGCGCCGCCGTTACCGGAAGCCTTCCAGCCGATTTGAGGCGGCGGAGGCACGTAAGGGCCATACGTTTCACGGATGTACTCCAGCCACCATTTGATGCCGGGAGAATCCTTCGAGCCATCGCCGCCGGGTGAATTATTCGGTCCGTAGGGCGGCACGCATTGCAGCCACGTGGAGGCGCACATATATCCCCATCCGTTGCGAAAGTGCTCGGCGGTGATGGCCTTTTGTTTGGCTTTCATCTGCTCGTTATACAGGCCGATGTTAATGTAATTGTAATAGCTCTCTTTCTTGCTGTAGGTGCCCCAATAGCCGCCCGGCGCATTGGGGGGCGTGCCTTCGGCTTCGATGTAAGGTTTGTCCGGCACCTTTTTGCTGTGGTGGATGCCGAGGTCCGCTTCGGGCGGCGGCTCTCCTCGAAAGTTCGTGGCAATGACGCACGTCGGATCGATGCGCTTACCGGCGATGACCATCTGTCGATTATCAAAGCCCTTGGCTTTTCGGGCCATGCCTTCGTTGTCCACGTCCACGAACACGTTGCGATAGTCGTGCTCCTTCAGCCAGCGCACCGTATTCGCGACAGCCGCATTCGCCTGAGTCTGCGTCCAGCTTTCCCACTTGCCCTTCGAGTTGCCCCAGTACAGGCAACCGACGAGGATGATCATCCCCCGTTCGTCCGCCGCCTCAATAATCCGCCCCATCCGCGCGGCATAAACGGGATTCAGACTTCCATCTTCGTTATATCCCTTTACATCCCCGAACCGCGAACCCATAAAGAAGACGCTCACCGTATTGATCCCATACGATGCAAACGTATCCAGATTATCGATCAGCTCCGTCGTGGATTTATCGCTAATTAAAGCATTCGAGCATCGAAGCCCCTTCACAAGAATTTCCTCCCCATTCAGATACGTCTTCGTGCCTTGAATCGTGAAAACATATTTCCCCGCGTGAAGCGGCGCAGCCAGCAACACAATCAATAACAAAATCAAGGTAGGGTGCGATGCATCGCACTCCCGTAAGGGATGGCTAAGCTCACGTTTGAAGAATCGATTTAAATGATGTGGTACGAAACATCGCACCCTACGTTTCTGATCCGTTCTCATAGCTCGGCCCTCGATTCTTGACGAATTTTCCAGTATCGACCTCGACTTATATCATAGAATCACCAAATCCGCAATCCTTGACTCCTTTGGTTTCACTCAGGATGATGAGCTTGTCGAACCGTAATTAAACAGAAGGCAAAGAGAAATATCAAAGAATGTTCCATTTTGAGATTGAAACAAGTGGTTCGATTCGCGATATTATAATCAATCCAGATTTCCGGAAGTGGATGGCTTAAAGCCATCGGGTTCGCAAGGGCCTTTTGTGACTATATGAACTTCTTGCCTAATAAACGTTCAAGTTGGCGGACAGTAGGATGGGCAAATTTTTGCCCATGCTGTGAAATTTTTTACAGGGCGGATTGAATATGGCGAAAGAAAATTCTAACGCGGGATTGCCGACGGGTAGGATTGGCAAGCTGAATATCAGCCGTTTAATACTTGGGGGCAATCAATTCTCCGGGTGGTCGCATAGTCGCGACTTGCCGTATCTACGGGGGCTGTTTCAGGCCTATGCCACTCACGAGAAGATTATGGAAACATTCGAAATTTGCGAGGAGTGCGGGGTTAATGCCATGATCTGTGCGGCGTCGGGACATCTCAATAGATTCTGGAAGGAACGGGGCGGGCGCATCCAGTGGATCGCACAAGTGCATCCCAAAACAACCGACCTGACGAGCAACATCCAGCGCGCGATTGATAACGGCGCCGTCGGGGCGTACGTGCAGGGCGGGGTTGGAGACAGTTTCGTCAAGAACGGCCGGGTCGATCTGCTCGGCAAGGCCGTGGAATTCATCAAAGACAACGGGTTGATCGCCGGGATCGGCGGGCATTCCATCGAGGTGCCTATGGCGGTCGAAAAGGCCGGGATTCATCCTGATTTCTATATGAAGACGCTTCATCGGGACGATTACTGGTCGGCGACGCCGAAGGCCGAGCGGGTGGAATTCAACGTCGATAGCGGCAGCCCGTACGATCACGATAACATCTGGTCGATCGCGCCGGAAAAAACCATCGAATTTATGAGGGCGGTCACGACGCTTTGGATCGCCTTCAAGGTTCTGGCCGCCGGGGCCATTCATCCGCGTGAAGGCTTCAGATACGCTTTCGAGAATGGGGCGGATTTTGCCTGTGTAGGTATGTTCGATTTCCAGATCAGGGAAAACGTGCTCATCGCCAAAGACATCTTATCCAACACACTCAACAGAGAGCGCCCCTGGCAAGCATAAAGATGCACATCCGGATCATGACGTCGGGGCACGAAGTTCCACTCGGAAATCTTGGGCACGAATTACCAAATCCCAAACACTACCGAAATCTACTTCGAATAGACTATCCGAAATGCAATTCGATAATGTCTTTATCGTTGAGGACGTGGGTGCGCTGGGCGTTTTGGCCGTCATAGACGCCGGTGCCCCAGATTCTTGCGGATTTTAACTTTTCGGCCAACTGGCGGTGAACGGCCGTGGCCAGGTCCATAACGGTGGAGCCAGCCGGTAGCGTGAACGGCTCGGTCATATCGGCGGGTTTTCCGGGCGGCTTGGCGTACACACGGATGATTTTCAGCAGTTCGAAAAACTTCGCGGCCAAAGCTTCCAACCCGGCGCCGCTTTCGGCGGATACCTCGATGAAATCAGAGGCGGCCTTGCATGATGTCTTCAACTGCTCGAAGGCGCCCGTCCTGGCGATATCGGATTTTGTGGCGATACAGAACATTTCTTTGCCGAGCGCGTTGCCCTGATCGTCGTAGGCCGGCGTATCGGCGTCGACTAAAAGGCTTCGCGATTCGAGAAAATCCAGGCAGGGCGTTAGCTGTTCGTCCAGGTCCGCGGACAGGTCGATGACCAGAGCAATTAGATCGCAGTTACGGTACGTTCCGACCTGGCCCGGTGCGATGTAATCGACGGTAATCGGTGGCATATCCACCAGTTGAATCGGCACGTCCTCGAACGTCACCATCCCTGGCACCGGTCCGTTCGTGGCGAACGGAAAGTCGGCCACGTTGACCTTCGCATTGGTCAGTGCTCCGACGAGGGAGCTTTTGCCGGAATTCGGCGCTCCTAAAAGAACGATCTGGCCCGCACCGGTGCGCGGCACGTGAAAAATATCTACGTGCTTGCCGCCTTTCTTTTGTTGCGTGGAAGCCTCTTTGAGCTTGCTCAATTTCCGCCGGAGGTCCGCCTTCAGATGGTCCGTCCCCTTGTGCTTGGGCATCACGGACAGCATCCGTTCGATCGCGAGAATCTTCTCCTCGTTCGTCGTGGCGCTCTTATACCACTTCTCGGCCTTAAAATATTCCGGTGTCAGATTCGCGGGCACGTTGATAAACTCAAAAATTAAAATCTAAAAACCAAAATTTCGGAATCCCGGTGAGCCGGGATGACTTTCTTAATTTTTCATTTTGATATTTGAGTTTCTATTCTGCTACTAACTCCGCGACGAGGTCGCCGACCTCGCTCGTCGAGTATCCCATTCGACCGGCCTGTAGACTCTTTAATTTATTTGCGGTGACAAACTTGACCGCGTCTTCGATTGTTGTCGCGGCTTTTTCTTCGCCTAAGGTTTCCAGCATCATTTGAGCCGCACAGATCGCCGCCAGCGGATTGATGACACCTTTGCCCGTATATTTCGGCGCGCTGCCGCCGATCGGCTCGAACATACTGACGCCCTCCGGATTGATGTTTCCGCCGGCCGCGATGCCCATACCGCCCTGGACCATGGCGCCGAGGTCGGTAATGATGTCGCCGAACATATTGCCCGTCACGATGATGTCGAACCATTCGGGATTCTTGACCATCCACATGCACGTCGCGTCCACGTGATAATACTCTCTCTCGATATCCGGATACCCGGTCTTGCCCATCTCGTGAAAGGCCCGTTCCCATAAGTCGTAAACATACGTCAGTACATTAGTCTTGCCGCACAGGGCCAGCGTGTTTTTCTCGCCTCTGCCCCGCGCCTTCTTGCCATACTTTCGCGCATACTCAAAAGCGTATTTGAGACAGCGGTCCACCTGAAAGCGCGTATAGACCGCTGATTGCACCGCTACCTCCTGCGGCGTTCCTCTCATGGTAAAACCGCCCGTGCCCGTATAAAGATCGCCCGTGTTCTCACGAACAACGACGAAGTCCACTTCGTCAGGCCCCTTGCCCTTAATCGGCGTCTCGACGCCCGGGTAGAGCCGGACCGGGCGCAAGTTGATATATTGATCCAGATCGAAACGCGCTTTGAGCAGGATGCCCTTTTCGAGAATACCGGGCGCGACGTCGGGATGCCCGATTGCGCCCAAGAGAATCGCATCGAACTTGCGCAGCTCTTCCACGCCGCTGTCCGGCAGGGTCTCCCCGGTCTTCATATATCGTTCACCGCCGAAATCGAACTCGGTCAGATCCACTTTGAAATTGAACGTCTCCGCCGCGGCCTTCAATACCTTGACCGCCTCGACCGTCACTTCCGGTCCTGTCCCGTCGCCGGGCAATACTGCAATCTTGTACGTCGCCATTTCTTCCTTTCTACTACCTTTTACGTAAAATATCCTTCTGTTTTCAACGCAGGTCTTTCACCCGCCAATTCACTCTCTCATATGATTCTATTCAATGAATCG
>Ga0272441_10014891_pt1 | contig 10951 bp, 10 predicted proteins | sample SSMProp6N_FD_193582 | JGI IMG/M metagenome (GOLD analysis project Ga0272441, IMG submission 193582) | Marine sediment archaeal communities from Little Sippewissett salt marsh, Falmouth, MA, United States - SSM-Prop-6N | ecosystem: Environmental > Aquatic > Marine > Wetlands > Sediment ...
TCTTCTTGGCCGGCGCCTTCTTCTTGGCGACCTTCTTCTTGGCGACTGCCTTCTTCTTGGCCGGCGCCTTCTTCTTGACGACCGCTTTCTTCTTGGCGACCTTCTTCTTGGCGACCTTCTTCTTGGCCGCAGCCTTCTTCTTCACAGCCATGCTCTTCTCCTTCTCTTTGCTTACTGCACCACTAACGCACATCAACGGAAACACTCGGAGCCGCACGCCGCCGCCCGTCGCACGAAACACCTTTCGCGGCGACGGCCCACGTATCCGCGAGTTCTCGCCGGCCCTGGCAAAACCAAACTGCAGTGTATGCAATGCCCCTCTAGAGCGGATCGCCATGAGGCGCAAATCATAGCCTGAGAAACACACGCGTGCAAGGAAGTACTGCCTTTACCCTTGAAGCACAAACAGTGACCCCATACTCCCCAACAGTATCATTGTGCAGACGATCAAGCCTTCCGAACGCGCACCCTCGGAGATGTCTTCGCGGATGCTCGCGAAGACCAACTCCACAACGGAGAACCCGGGGGGCGGCTGCAAGGTCTTGTGCTCGGTCTTCGCTCGTTGCGTCCACAATCCCGCAAACGTCATCTTCAACTGTTCTTCGACCACACTCTCCTTTAGCAAACATTGGCAAGAAATACAAGTACTTTTTTCACATAAGATTCTTATCTGCGTCGTTGCCATGACTACGGCATGAACAGAATGCCGAGCGGGTCGGTCATCAACAGGGACCAGGAACTGCAGATGGGCCATGCGCCGGGGTACCGAACGAATTCCACATGACCGTCCATGTAAAGGACATTGCCGCCACCGGGCACGTGGTTCGCGTTTGTGGAGACCGTCGTTGCGTCGTTGAATTCCGTGGTAAGGGTCACATTCGCGCTGAGCATGTCGTGCATGATGGCGACCTCGCTTTGGGCTTGCGTGGACGCCGCGGGGTTGTTGATGTCCGTGATGAAGAAGCGTTCAACGCCCTCGCGCACGCGATACACGGTGGTGATTCCGAGCGCGCCGTCGTCATAGGTGAAGTCGCGTTCATACACACTGAAGTCCGCCGGGTCGTGTGTGACCATCTCGAACAACGCGTCCTTGAGCGTGTCGATGAAGTCGGGTTCGAGCCAGGTGCTCGCATCGCCGTCGGTTGTATTCAGGTTTTGCTCGACCGGCGCCACTAGGTAATGCTCCGACTTGAGGGCCCACCCGTAATACAGATACGAGATGTTGAAGATCTTGCACGGGCATATGGGTTTCTCGGGGTCGTTATCAAGGTCCGCCGAAGCGCAGTGGAATTCACCGTCGTCCACACGTTGGCCGTCGGGATCGGAAGGACACGTGAGGATATGGACGTCGGTGAGGTACTCGGGGTAAATCGATTTCCCGTCCGGCGTCCAGAGCAACGCGACTTGGGCGATCTCGAGCGCCCGGCAGTTCGACCCTTTCTGGCGGCGCAGGGGCGGGAACCGCTGGCCTTCGGATTCGTTGGCGTACATCTTGAAGATGGTTCCCATCTGTTTCAGGTTATTGGCGCAGCTTGCACGACGGGCCGATTCGCGCGCCCGGGCCAAGGCCGGCAATAGGACCGCTGCGAGAATGCCGATGATGGCGATAACGACCAGCAACTCGATGAGCGTGAAGCCATTTCTCCTCATACGAGAACTCCCGACATGCGCGTTGCGCGGCAAGAGCCTCCTTGGGCAGGCTCGAACCGCGCGCGACTTTCGCTAAACATACCGCAATGCTTACCGGCATGCAACGAAAACAACCGGGGTTCGGCCGCAAGGCGTGAGGCGTATCGGATTGAACGGCAACGCTACCGTGAGTCGTTGGGGAGGCGGTTGATCCAGGAGAGGACACGGTAGCGCAGGATCATCGCGATCATCTCGAGGCCAAGTAAGACGGCCTTCACGCGGTTTCCCGTGACGGACGATGTGCCGACCCGCTTCCTATAGTTGACCGCGATCTCGACGAACGGAAGCCCGTTGAGCACGGTGAGGAGCATGAGGTGCGGCCCGAAAGCGGACCCGCCCACCGTGAACTGCGGGGCGATGCGTTCGTAGGCCTCGCGGCTCAACAAGCGCATCGAGCATCCCACATCGGTGAGAATGGTGGTATTGAACAGGAACTCGATGAGCTTGCCAGCGGCCCAGTTCCCCCACTTGAGCAGAAACCCCATGTTGGCGCCTTCCCAGACAAACTCCCGAACCGTGCGTGTGCCGAATACGACCGGTACGTCGTCCGAATACGCGAGCAGCTTGATGATATCGTGTCCCGAGAACGTGCCGTCGGGTTCCGCGATTATGAGCAGATCGCCTGCGGCCTCTTCGAGCCCTTTGCGAATGGCAAACCCATAGCCCTGGCGCGTCTCATAGACAATGCGTGCGTGCGTGCCCCGGACCTCGTCGTCGGTGCCGGGGGCCGCGTTGTTATTCACGACGATGATCTCGTCGATGTAGCCCGAGTGGTGGAAGTCTTCAACGGCCGCTCGAATCGAATCCTTCTCGTTGTACGTCGGCAGAATCAGAGAGACCGTTTTGTTGCGCCACATGGTTGCTTACCAATACGTGTATAAGAAGGACTCTATCAGCCAGCATTGAAACGCCATGAAGAGGATGGTGGCCGCCAGGGGCGTATAGGATCGCGTCGCCCGGACCATCTGGTCGACCAAATGGGCCGCGGGCAGAACCAGGAAAGGGACAATGTACATGGCGGAGCGTTCGCCTTCACCCCGGCCCAGGTACAGCAGGTCCAAGGCTATCAGTGTGAATCCCGCAACGATGAACAGGGAACGTGATGCGCGCTCCGGGCGTATCAGGCGCCACGCAAACAACACCGACACGGGAATGCCCGCAAAGAAGAACCAGCAAGCGGGATTCAAAACCTTCCATGACCAGGCCGGGAACCGTGGCGCGAGGAGATCGAGGTTCGTTTGGTCGAGGTCGAATTGGGCCTTGCACGCGCGATAGCAGGCGATCATGTCAAATCCCGACCAGGCACGCACCGCGACGTGTACGGCGAGAAACGCCCCGATCATCACAACCGCGGTCTGCACTACCGCCCGTCGGTACTCGGCGTTGCTGAACCGCCACAAGCCCACGAATGCGAAGAACGCGCCCAAGGACAACAAGGAAAAGGACAGAAGGGAAAGGAAGGCATAGACGGCGCCGGCTGCGAGGGCATACGCGATAGAGCGGCGGTGCAGGGCGCGCCAAAACAGAAAGAGGGCGGCCAGGGAAAAAGGCATGAATAGGATGTCGGCACTTGTCGCGGTGAAGAGGACAATGGACGGAACCAGGCTGTAGAGCACACAGCAGGTGAGGGCTACCCGGCGGTCGGTGAGGTCGGCGGCCCAGAAGTACAGCGGGACGATCGCCAGCGCGCCCACCAGCATCGTGGCAAGGCTGAGGGCCAACGCGCCTTGACCTACCCCGAAAGAGAGCACCCAGAGCAGCGCAATGGGCCCCGGTGGATGCACCTTGGCGTGCATGGAAAGATACGGGCGGACTTTGAGGTAGTCGCCGAACAGTGCCCGGATGGTGCCTGTGGCGCCGATATCGCTGGCGTACTCATACCCGTGCCGTTGGTATGCCTGGGCGATGCTCTCGGGGCCGTTGCGGGTCATGGCGACCGCTGCGGAAAACGCAAACACGAAAAAGATCAACCCGGCCAGGAACCACACGACCGCGCGGCGGCTCGGCGCCTCCTCGATCCAGTTCGACCGGCGCGCGCCGTACCATAACCCGCCCAGCGCCAAGAGGAATACCAGCAAGGCCAACATATGCCACCGGATGGCGCGCCATTGCGCAAGGAAGAAGGCGAGCGGCGTCACGTTCTTGGCGTGTGCTTCATAGAAGAATCCGTACACGAGCAGCGCCACCGCAATCAGCCAAAGCCCCAAGGCCGCCCGTTGGGGCGACGTGGCCCGTTGGCCAACAAAACGGCTCCCCACAACATAGACCAGCGCCATGACCACCCCGGCCGTTACAGGGACGAGCAGCGAGTCAAACGCCGGGTGAAGCAGCGCATAGAAGGGCATGGGGTTCCCATAGCTGCTCTCAATCCCGACGAGCCAGACCACTGCCGCGGCAAGCACGTACCACAGAAACGTCCGGGCGAACGTGCCGGCGAGTCGTAGGCCCACGCGGTCCGGTTCTTCTAGAAAGTCTGGAAACACGGCGGGTATTCTATCGAAACGATGGTGGCGGATCTACGCTTGTGCACACCATTCCCGCGCGTTACCCGATACGTTGGGGGGGATCGTTGGAATTCAAGACCGACATCCTCGTGCAAATCGATTGCTTCACCCAAGAGCCACGCTCGCCCCACCGCAAGAGGAAGATCCGGCTCGCGAGGACGCTTGCCGCACCGGAGATGTGGACCGGGGCTGCTCATGTTCATTCCCTTCGCAGGTGTCGTGTTGAGCCCCCCTGTCGCAAAGGCCTCAGAGAGGAACCGTTATCGAGTGATGCGGATAGTACCCTTTATGGGAACAAGGGTGAACCATAGGGCCTTCGCGCGTTTGACCCCATCGCGCATGTCGAGTAGGATCGCTCAACCAACGGATTTCATCAACGTACAGTATGGATAAGCGATACGTGCACTATTGGGAGGACGATGTGTCCTCGCATCGGCTTCGCCGGGCCCTTATGATATCGTTTCTCGTGCACTTGGTCATAGGCCTGTCGCTCTGGCAGTTCTTCAACCTGCGCGAACGCACGTTCGATATGCCCCCGATGTACCAGGTCCAGTTGATTCCGCGGCAGCCCAAGGAGGCCCCCGACCAAGTGGAGGCGCCGGAGCCCGAGCCGCCCGAGCCGGAGCCCGAACCTGAACCCGAGCCGGAGCCTGAGCCCAAACCTGAGCCCAAGCCTGAGCCCAAACCTGAGCCCAAGCCTGAACCCAAACCTGAGCCGAAGCCTGAACCCAAACCCGAGCCCAAACCCAAACCTGAACCCAAGCCCGAACCGAAACCCGAGCCCAAGCCTGCGCCGCCCAAGGAGTCGGGCGTGACGGCCCAAGAGGGACTGCCTTCGGTGCTCGACGCGTGGGCGCGCTTGGTGCAGCGCAAAGTGGAGCGCTACTGGCAACCTCCGGCAGGCATCCCGACCCCGGACCAGGCGTTTGTCTTGTTCTGGGTGAGCAAGCAAGGCCGCCTCATAGGCGAGCCCAGCGTGGTCAAAGAAGGCGCGGCCCCGGAACTCGGTGAATCGGGCAAACGCGCCATTCGACTCGCGGCCCCGCTTCCGCCGCTTCCGGAGGACTTCCCCGGACGCGAACAGGAGGTGGTTTTTGGCTTCAATCTCGTGGAGTAGTCTTGGTTGGCTGGCGCCCCTTTCTTGCGGAGTGACCGGGTCTCATGCGAGTATTGCCAAGGACAGACAACCCGGCACCGGCAACGACCAAGGAGGCCACAGTGAGAGTATCCCGCTATGTCTTGACCGTGCTGACGATCGTGATCCTTTCCATGCCCGCATGGTCTCAAGCCGTCCGTATCGACATCGCCGGAGGCGTTGACCGCCGTGTACCCGTGGCCGTGCCGGACTTCGCGGCCGCGCCCGGACTGGAGGCCATCGCCCGGGAGATGACCGAGGTGGTCGTTCAGGATCTGGCATTCACGGGGCTGTGCCGAATCCTCCCACGCAATGCCTACCCCGCATCTTTTACGGGCTTCACGGCCGATCCCGCCGGGATTGACTTTGGCCGATGGGAGGCGACCAAGATCGACTTCCTCGTTTACGCGCACGTTACGGAAGACCCGAACGCGATCATGGCGGAGTGTCGTATGTTCGACGTGGGCACGGCAACGCAGGTGGTCGGCAAGCGTTTCACCACAAGCCGGACCGTGCCGCGCCTCATTGCCCACCGGTTCTCCGAAGAGATTATTCGGTGCATCGATGGGATTGCGGGTATTGGCTCGTCACAGGTCTGTTTTAGTGCGGGGAAGTCGGGCAACAAGGAGATCTGCGTCGCCGACTACGATGGCGCCAACGCAAGGCAGGTGACCCGGCACAACTCGATCTCCATCAAACCCAAATTCTCGCCGGATGGCGCGAAGATCGCGTATCTCTCCTTCAAAGATCGCTACCCCTTTCTTTACATCCTGGATCTTGCAACAGGCACGTCGACACCGTTTTCCAAGAACGTCGGCCTGAACGCGGCTCCGGCCTGGGCACCGGACGGCCAATCGCTGGCCTTGGTGCTCAGCAAAGACGCCAATACCGAAATCTACGCCAGGAACATTGACGGAACAGGGGAGCGCCGCCTGACCAACAATCGCGCCGGGGATACATCGCCGACCTTCGCGCCGGACGGCAAACAGATTGCGTTTGTGAGCGACCGCGCCGGCAAGCCTCAGATCTTCTGCATGAACGCCGACGGGAGCAACCTGCGGCGCCTCTCGTATCAGGGCGGCAGCGCCTACGACCCGGCATGGTCGCCCAACGGCCGGCTGATCGCCTATGTCGTCAGCAAGTCCGGCGAAGGCTTCGAGATCTATGTCATGGACAGCGACGGGCGCAATCCGCGCCGGCTGACCGATTCCGCCGGCACCAACGAGTCGCCCAGTTGGTCTGCGGACTCCCGGCACGTCGTCTTCGGGTCCACCCGGTCCGGCAGGTCCGAACTGTGGGCGGTCAACGTCGAGCCGCCTCACGAGCAACACTACCTGCCCATGGGCGACCTGCGTTGCGAAGGCCCGTCCTGGGGACCGCGCCGGTAGAAACAGCGGCGCGTCCCGTGGCTCGGTCGCGCGCGTTGCCTTGACCTGTCGGGGGCAGTGTGCTACGCTATGTTGGTATTTGTAAGATACGCTACGAGAAGTTGGGGAGCTTCCGGGTCAAGCGCAATCACCTTGTAGAGAGTATGTTTTCATCGGTCTTCATGCTTTCGGTCTCTCGTACAAGGGAGTGCGCATCATGCCGACGTACCGTTACACAGCGTCCGCCAGTTCGCGTGAGGACCATACAGAATCGGGCACGATCCTGGCCGATTCAGAAGAAGAGGCGAAGAAGAAGCTTAAGGGGTATCGTTTCGACCAAATCCATCTAAGGCGGGTGGGGGGAGTGGCAGGGCTTTTAGGGCGTTGGACGGCGACCATCAAGTAGCCTGCGCGTCACGACTGAATCGCCGAATGCTGACCGGAAACATCCTGCCGGAGATCCGGACACGGGGAGCAAACAGAAGGGGGAATCACGAACGGCGCCGTTCCTCTTGGGCGAGTTCTCTGGCGACATCGAGCAGGGCCGCCATCTTCGCTTCGTCTTCGAGGAAGGTCTGGTAGAAACTGATGCTGACGGGCTCGTAGGACGCGATGGAACGATACATTTCCTGCAACGCAGTGGGCGAGTTGTCACGAATGTGCCAGGACTGGACCCGACCCGTAAAAGGAACGGGGCAGTGCTCGCGCAAGAGGCGCGGCGTCACGTACTGGTCTGCGGACGGGTCGAACGTGGCGATGCCGAGTTCCGCCAGGAAGGGCAGGTGCTCTTTGCGCAGCAGTTCGCTGTGGAGATGGCGCTCCGTCGCTTGGAGGCCGGTATACATCCGGTCCCAATAGGGCGCGACGAATTCCGCGAATGCGTCGGGTGGGAATATCCCCGCAAAATCATCCGGAATGCCCGCCGGGCCCGGCGTGCTGACTTCGCCGAAATGGGCGCGGAGGATCTCCGCGTACTGGAGGGCGCTCTCTACGCAGAACGCGAGCAAGCGGTGCGCGTGCGCCGGGTCCTCATAGGGCAGCGTGAAAAACTGCGCGCCCATCAGGAGCGCGGCGGTCGTCACCGGCCCTTCGTACAGGTGGCCGATGCTCCTTGCGGCGTCCGGCCGGCGCTCGAGCAATTGCTCAAGGGTCTGCAGCCGTTGCGTCACGACGTCCGTTGACAGCGGGTGGTCCGGGTCGCGGAGCGTGTCGATATCGCCGGGCGTGTGGATCACGGGCAGCACATTGGGTTCGGAACCGGTCGCGAAGACAACGCGTGCCCCCAGCGTGGTGATGTGATTGTAACTGAACCCGGCCAGCCGGGGCCGCGGCGGCGCGACACGCAGCCGTTCGGCCATCGGGCGGATCTTGTCGTAGCACCGGCAGATGGCGTCTATATCGTGATGCAGCGCGTCCAGCGGCACGCCACCGACCTCGGCCAGCAACGTATCCGCAAAACCAAACGAGTAGGGTTGTCTTCGAGACATACTTGGCACTCCGTCTCAGCCCGCGCTTCCCGTTTCAATATCCGGCGGCGTGGGCTATGCTATGTCCGGGAGACGCCCCAAGGCAAGTTCTCGATAACTCCCCCTAAGATAAGGAGGACAGATCGGTGCGCAAAGGCGTGTTCCTGTTTGCGGCTCAGTGGGTGGACCGCTTCGCGGCGGCATCGCGTTCTTGCGGCCCCCTTGGGCGTTGCGTATAATCCTGCTCGCTGGCCCTCGTGGAGTAAGAGAAACGCCGCGAAGCCGATCAAGGCGTCACAGTTGCCGCCCGGCGTTGTATAATGCCGTGGCTCCTACGCGCGAAATAGGAGAAGCTGGACTCAATGGCCTCTAGCCTGGCTTATGGGTGAAAAAACCGACACCGCCCCGCTGATCCGCATCCAGCAGATCTGCAAGTTTTACGAGATGGGGGACAACATCGTGCGCGCCCTCGATGATGTGACCTTCGAGATCACGCAGGGGGAATACGTGGCCATTATGGGGCCGTCCGGATCCGGGAAGACCACGCTGCTGGACATCCTGGGGTGCCTTTCCAGACCCACGTCCGGCGCCTACTGGCTCAAGTCGATGCGCGTGAGCGATCTGTCGGAAGGCAAGCTGGCGGAGATCCGCAACCACGAGATCGGGTTCGTCTTTCAGAACTTCAATCTGTTGGCCCGCAGCACGGCGGTGGGCAACGTGGAAGTGCCTCTGCTCTACGACGGGGTCCCGCGCAAGGAGCGCACCCGGCGTGCCTCGGAGGCGCTTGAGGCCTGCGGCCTCGGGGATCGGTTGTATCACCGGCCCAATGAGCTTTCCGGGGGTCAGCGGCAGCGTGTGGCCGTTGCGCGCGCACTCGTCAACAGCCCCTCGATTCTGTTCGCGGATGAGCCGACCGGCAATCTGGACTCGAAAAGCGGCAAGAGCATCATGGCACTGTTTGAGGATCTCTATCAGAAAGGAAATACCATTGTGATCGTCACTCATGAGCGCGAGATTGCAGAACACGCCCAGCGGATCATGAGCTTTCGCGATGGGAAATTGGTGAACGACGAGTGGCGGGGCGACAATCAAACCCAAAAAGACTGGGAGTACACCTACTCGGTTGGCTGATCGTGGCGGGGGCCATCGGCGGCTGTGTGGCGTACTTCTTCTTCCTCAGAGAGCAGGTGCTCGAAGTGACGACCGTGAGACTGACGCGCGGCCACGTCGAGCAGACCATTACGGCCATCGCCTCAGGCACGGTCAAGCCCGCAACCGATTCCATGGTGGCATCGAGCTTCATGGGCAAGGTCGCGGCCATCCCCGTCGATGAAGGCGACCGCGTCGAAGCCGGCGACCTGCTCGTCGAACTCGAACACGTGGACCTCGATGCCCAGGTCGCGCTGACCGAAGCCAACCTGCGCGTCGGCCTGTCGCGATTGGATCAGGCCAAGATCGTGGCCCGCATCTATCAGGAGATTGCCCGGACCCGCGTCAGCCAAGCGGCCGCACAGCTCGAAGTCGCGCAGCTCGACCACGATCGCTTCGAGGCCCTTTCCCAGAAGAAGGCCGTCTCACAAAGCGATTTCGACAGAATAACGATGCTCTTGCGCGTGGCGCGCGAGAACGATGCCGCGGCCAAGGCGGCGCAGCAGGAGAATCTCGTACGCACTGAAGACATTCGGTCCGCCGAAGCCTTGGTCGAACAACTCGAGGCCGCCCTGGCGGTCGCGAAGGAGACCCGCGAGAAGGCCTTTGTGAGAGCGCCGTTCGCGGGCATGGTGGCGGAGGTGTCGGTGGACATCGGCGAGGCCGTGGGGGCGGGCTTGCCCAGTATGGCCGGCCTCGGCGGAGCGGGGGCAGGAGCCGGTGCGGGGATCGCGGCCTCGGTGCCGACTGCATCGACTGTGCCCCTGATCCGGCTGATTGAAGACACGGACCTCTACGTTGAGGCGCCCTTCGATGAAGCCGACGCGGCCGACATCAAGGCCGGCCAGAAGGTGCGCGTGAACCTGGATGCGTACCGCGGCGTGGATTTTCCCGGGACGGTGACATTTGTCTCCCCGGTCGTTACTGCGAACCTGGACCGAAGCCGTACCCTCGACGTCCGGGTCCGGATCGACGAGGGAAAAGACAAGTTCGTCATCGGGATGTCTGCCGATGTGACCATCATCGCACAAGAGAAAGAGGACGTGTTGTACGTGCCGAGCGAAGCGCTGATCCGGGACGAGCAGGCCTATGTTGTCGAGGATTCGCGGGCCGTCAAGCGTGACGTCAAAGTGGGCATCGGCGACTGGCGTTCGCGCGAGGTCCTCGATGGGCTCACCGAAGGCGAGGAGCTCATCACGTCGATCGTCCTCAAGGACTTGGAAGACGGGATAAAGGTGCGTGCCGTAGACACCTTGAGCAGACCATGAACCTGATGGAATGCATCGGGACCGCGCTGCTTTCGCTTGCACAAAACAAGGTGCGGTCCTTTCTCACCACGCTGGGCGTGATCATCGGCGTCATGTCCGTCATACTCCTGATCTCGCTCGGCGAGGGTGCGCAGACCTATGTCGAGAACCAGTTCGCGGGCATGGGGAGCAATGTCCTCATCGTCTCTCCCGGAAAGCAGGAAACCACGGGCATGGTGGTCGTTACCGCGGGGAGTTTCCGCAAGCTCACCTACGAGAACGCCAAGGAGATCCGGCGCAAGACCCCAGGGATCACGGGCGTGTCCGCCAATGTGTTCGGCGCGGGGCAGGTTCGCTACGGCAACCGGCAGCGCAATTGCCTCGTACTCGGCGT
>Ga0272441_10014893_pt1 | contig 10951 bp, 18 predicted proteins | sample SSMProp6N_FD_193582 | JGI IMG/M metagenome (GOLD analysis project Ga0272441, IMG submission 193582) | Marine sediment archaeal communities from Little Sippewissett salt marsh, Falmouth, MA, United States - SSM-Prop-6N | ecosystem: Environmental > Aquatic > Marine > Wetlands > Sediment ...
TTCTCGCTCAAAAACTCAATTTCCATGTACACCTTTTTTCTTATCCACCAAGCTGCATAGGTCGTAAAGCTCACGTCCCTGTCAGGGTCAAACTCTACGGCTGCGATTGTCAGACCTTCCAGAGCTGCGCTCTCGATGTCCTGTCTGTCTGCCCCCTTTGCCTCTGGACAAAACCTTCGGGCTAACGCTTTCGCATATCCTATATTTTCCAGCACAAGTTTCTCTCTCAACTGTTCCACCAGCTACCACCTTATAATCTCCACCCTTTAATTTCCCCATTGAAACCTTTAGTGATTCTTCGTCTTCAACGGTCAGGGTGAAAACATGCTCCCCTTTCTTATTATGAAAAACCCTTTGTATCATTCTTCAAACCCCATCGAAAATAATAAGTCACATACAGCATGGGCACGGGGGTCTTCTCCTGAGTCTGCATCCTCTCTTACCCCGGTCATGTATTCAACGATGTGTCGTATTGCTTTATTCATGTACACCATTCGCCCTTCAGGAGTCTGCTTCCAGTGCTGTTCTCCGTACCTCTCGTTATACCGTTCCGCGCCCTGATTTAATATCCGTATAACGGGCTTTAGCTGTTCCCAGGGTAGAACATCCCACCGGGGCTTTTCCTTTAAGTTTCTTCGGGGTTCCCGGTTTTCTTTTAGTCTCACAAGAGGACAATCTTCTTTATCCCGGTCTGACTTTTCACAGTCTTTTCTTTCTGGAAAGGGGCACGGGTCCAGCATCATTAAACAAAACCCTATCGGGCTTTCCCATTTTTTTAGCTTCCTCTTTCTTATTGTTCTCACGTATATATCTCCCCTTTAACTATCTTATAGTTGTGCGCCCGGAACCTTCCATCTCTATCAAAGTCAATTTCTGTAAAACCCCGTGTCCACTGGTTAAGGGGCGCATATTCCATGTCCTTGCAAAGACAGCTTGCTGCTCCACCCCAATAATATTCATCCCTGATATTCTTAAACTCCTTGTGGTCTTCCCTGTGAAAGTGCGCCACCAGAAAGTGATCTCCGATATACTGGTACATGGTGTTGCATATATACTTCGGGCTTTTTGCCGGAGTTTCGTGCCCATGTAATAACCAGAGCTTGCCAATCCTGAAGCGGGTCCGAACGTAAGCGATCTTCAGCTCCTTCAACTTCATTTCTCTCTCGAACGCACCGACAAACAGTTCATATACGTCCGGGGCCTTATCGCTCACATAGCGGTCAAGCCTTTCTTCGTGATTCCCCTCTTTATATATTATCTGAGCGTCAGGGAACCGGCTTCTTAGGTCTTCAAGAAAGGCTCTCGCTTCCATCATTTCTTCATAGGGTCTGCGTTCGGTCGGCCTTTTGTTGAACTTTGAAATTTTATAAAAATCAATCAAGTCTCCGAGTATGATTATTAAATCGGGTTTACGTTCTTCTGCTCGACCAAGCGCAACACTCAACGATGGTTTGTGCGGATATGGAAAGTGTATGTCTGCCATAACTGTCACTTTCTTCTGTGTTTCAAAGACCGTTTCTGGACATTGAATAGTCTCTTGATTTTTCAACGCCCAAAGTAAATGCTGTGCTTCTGCCTGAGTTACTTCCAGACTATCCTGAAGGTGTCGCCGTGTCAGCCGGGTCCGCTTTTCCTTCGCCAGCCGATCTATCCGTAACGCCCTCAACCATATATCCCCTTGTAATATCAAATCGTATCTCCATTATGGATTTACATTTAGAACAAATATAGAACTTACCCCCTAATAAATCTGTTGTTGTATACGTCAGTATTTGCAGTGTTCCACAAAACGGACACTCTGCTGGTACTTTCCGCTTAACGTATAATTGTGGTGTTCGCATCCAGCCTCTTTTTTGCAAGAGCAGCTATCTCAATCAGCTTCTTGCCAATTGTCTTTAAATCCTCCGGGTCGTTTGCACCAAAAGTTATATGTGCCGAAAAACCTGCATCAACGCGTTGAATCCTTCCCGACACAAACCCTTCATCATAATGCACCTGGAATTGCCCTTTTATTTCCGCATCCTGAAAATCAATCTGTTCAAACTTTTTCTGATACATCCCGCCCCCCTTTTAATCGTAAGCTGTATAAACATTATCACCCAACGAAAGTTATAGTCTCCAAGTATCACCGGAGTTCCCCGCCTGTGCCAGCACACTCCAATCAAATCATTAACCTGAAACCGTTCCCATGTCCATGTAAAGACACGACCCCGGTGGGTCTTCAAAATAAAATCACCTATGGGTATTTCCATTTATGATGTCCCTCAACTCTTTTGCTTTTTCCTTGCGAAACTCTGCTTTAGTCTGTCCGGTCTCAGCCAGATATTCCTTCAGGGTTAACCCTTCCAGCCGACACAATTCTTCCCACCTACCAAGACCTATCCGGGTCTTTATGCGGTCCACCATGCGATACCCGTGCGCCTTTGCATGACATCCGTGACACACCGGAAGACCGTTCTCTATCATCCATCGGGTTACAAAATGCCTCCGGGGTATAATATGGTGCGCCTCTACCGGCTTGCTCTCAAGACACAGCGCACAACACCGCCCCCAATATATCTTCACTGCCTCGCTCCACAGGTTGTCAAGATGTCCTGTTGACAGCAGTTTCCCTTTCTTCACTTTTCCTTTAGCCATCTTACGACCCCCAATAGTGAGAAAAACCCTATCGCTGTTACCCCCGCAATAATCAACACCAGCCAGCCCAGGAAAACCGTTAAGGTTCTCACTGCCGTTCTTACACTTCCTTCTAATCTCATTTTTTTCGCCTGTAATCCAAGTATTCCTTATAGTTCTCTCTCAGGGTGTATTCTGACACTCCGAGTATTGGCGCACAAACCTCGTTCATTAAATCGTCAAATTTCTGAAACTCAATTTCATCCATCCTGTCAAAAGCAATAGATTTCAGCCGGACGTGCATCACTCCATCTACCTCGAAATATGACTTGATAAACCGCCCTTTGATCTTCACATAATCAATCACATCATCCACGCTCTTAAACACCCCCGTGCGGTCATTCTCTACAACACACCGGGCCTTTGCCATCACCAGGTTGTGATGTGCCGGGTCTCGCGTTTCCTCGATCTTACAGGAATACACCTTGTTTTCCTTCAGTAGTGACATTTCTGCTATGTCGCTATCTGAGTGAGGGACAAGCCGTCCCTGCTTTTTGGTCACGAATAGTTTTCGCACGTTCTATATCCCTGCTCCTGTCTCGTATTGTCTGACCGCCGTGAGACCGACACCTGTTAGCCTCAAGACTTAAATAACACTTCGGGTGATAATATTGCTTTCTCCCATCACACCGTATTCTCACCCAAGCCGTATGTTTGTACACCGGCTTAAAACACTTACGGCACTGGACAACATCGGGGTCTTTCCCTTTCGCTTTATGTAATAACTGCCGTGCCATGTGTAGTCCTATGTTCTCATGTTCATATTGCATAATTCCCTCCCATATAAGCAATAAAACAATAATTACATAATTCAGGTAAAACGCATAACAGAGCCATTAAAATCAACATACTCCTTGCCAATTTGACCATCCCTATATTTTGCACATAACAGATAATATGATAAAACCTGTACGCCCCCGGCTTCTTCTTTTTCCTTGTGTATAAAAATCACCACGTCTGCATCCTGCTCAAGCGACCCCGACCCTCTCAGGTCTTCCAATATGGGGAACTTCTCTTTTCTCTCTCTCCCTGCTCTCGATAACTGGTGCAATGCAATAATGGGTATGTTTGTCTTCCTTGCAATGCTCTGCATCTGGCGTGACAAGTATGTCATGCGGGGGTATTCATCCTTAATTCCCGGAACCGGAACCAGCCCTAAGTAATCAATAAACACAGCAGCGATATTCTTCTTCTGAGACAACACGGATATTTTTGACAACAACTGGTGAATATTTAAATCCACCCTGTCATACAGCAACAGGTTCGATGTTGTTTCTCTCAACTCTGCCTGTGCCACTCTCAACATTGCATAATCATCTTCGGTCAGTTCCCGCATCCTAATGTGCTTCAGGTTCACCCCTGATATATACGCATATAATCTGTCTCTGAGCATACTTCGTGTCATTTCATAACTCAGGTACAGCACGGGCCTGTCCTTTGCAAGCTCCACTGCGCTCTGAAGTGCAAGTGCCGTTTTCCCCAGGGACGGACGTGCGCCCAAAAGAATGAATTGTCCCTCGTAATATCCCCCGCATAACAACTTGTCTAAAGGCTCGATCTTTGTTGAAATATAGTGTTTTGTCTTCCAGTCCGGTAGTACCTCAAACATACTGGACGCAGATATTTCACCACTATTATTCTCTGGTAATACCCCCGGAAGGTTCTCTTGTAAATATCCAACAACGTCTTCCGTTTTCTCCTTTTCGGCTTTCTCCCCCGAAAAACCGATCAACATTTTCAGTGCCCTTTTTGCGCGCGCTTCCAATAACAGGTCAATATAGCTGTCCACAAAAGTAGAAGTACCATATGACTGATATAATTTTGTGATATATCCGCTGCCGTCTTTAAGTTGCGCTTTCTTTATTTCGTCTGATACCGTCACTATATCAACGGGAATGTCCTGCCTGTATAAACTTGCTACAGCCTTGAACACACTTCGGGTTTCCAGCGTGGTAAAGTCTTCTTCCTGTAAAGAAGACATGACCTTCAGCAGTGCCACCCTGTTTATTAAAGCTGCACCAAGAACAGCTTCCTGTGTTTCAACGCTATCCATATATATCCTCGACCGTTTGTTCTTTTTCCTCTGTCTTGTTTTTGCGATACCTTACCAGGGGTTCCATTTCATCTACAAAATTTAATATCCCATTTTCCCTACCAATAAACTCCCACAGGGACCACCTGTAATTAAAGAAATATTCTTCCCCTTTAACCACACTTGCGTAATTCCGAATTGCCTTTTTTACCGCATCAAGACCAATCTCTTTAATTATGTCCCTGTGCTTCTTTTTAACGCGCCGAACGAATACTTCTATTTTGTGTTGTTGAATTTTCTCTGCGTTCCAGCAGTCTAAAATTTCAATTAAAACCTGGTCCACTGACGAGCTTATTGTATTAAATACATACCTACCTTCAGTTACCTCAAAAGAATCAACCACACCCATATCAACCAGCAGTCCGACTCCGGCTTTTATCTGGTTACAGTTCAACCCCGTATGTAACTGAAAGTATGATGAATCCACTTTAATCTTGTGCCCCTTTCCCATTCCTACGGTATAATACATTAAATATAAATGTATTAACAATGCGTACCGCCCCAGGTTGCCCCGGTTGTCATATTCCTCAAACCGGCTTACAGACATCCCCACAATGTTAAATTCAGGATTTAAGTATACTCCATCAAACATTTATTGTTACCTGTTTCTGACCTTAAAATGGAATATCATCATCGTTAAAGTCACCGCCCGGAAGCGTAGTCTGTTCATCACCATTTTTCGACTTGCCGTTTTCAGCTACCGTGCTTCTGATTGCCTTAACCACGATCTTGACTCTCGATACCTTCTGTCCATCTTTGCCGTCCCATGACTCCTGCTTGAGCTGTCCTTCAATTATTACCGCCTGTCCCTTGTTTAACTGCACGGCTTTTTCGGCTGTCTTCCCCCATGCCTCGCACATGAAAAAACTCACATTGTTGCGCCACTCCCCGTTAGACTGGTAATACTGGTTGTGTGCTACCGAAAAGGACGCAACCTGTTTGTTTGTCTCAGTGAATCGGCTGGCCGGTTCCTGAGTAAGTCTGCCCTCGATCAGTACGTGATTCATTATTAAACCTCTCTAATTTTTCCATGATCTCTACGACCCTTCTTTTCGACTGCTCCATTCTTAAAAGCTCATGAAGCAGATCAAGAGCTGTCTTTCTCGCCAAAGGCTCTATCTCTCCTGTGCATGGACAGGGCAATTCTATTGTACTGCTGATAAAAGTTATGTCCTTAAACATCGGCAGTTTTCCCTTACCCTTGCAAAGTGAACAGTCCGGGTCAGGGTCTTTTAGCGTTCCGTCAATTCTCAACGTGTTAATTAAGTCTTCTCCTACAAACATTACTTGCCCCCAAATAATTCTTTAATATTGTCTGACTCCGCATACTTCTCGCTTTCTCCTGCGTGGCATAGCCCTTGATAGTCACAGTACATGCACTGCCAATCAGATTGATATTTAACCTTGTTCTTCTGTACTTCCTTCCGGGCTTCGCCGTGTTTGAATATCAATTTGTAATCACGCGGGGGTGGGGCGCCCTTCGCTGACCTCTCTATCTCCCCGAACCGTTCAAATAGTATTTCCGGTGTTGTGTGAGTTAGCTGTGATCTTCCGTTCAGGTTTGTGCTACAGTAATATTTGTCTCCATCCTTATACACCACAAACTGACATCGGTAAGCATTGTCCCGCCCGAAATACAAAATATAAAACCTCTTAATTTCGGTCAGCCCCATGTACACAAGCACCTGTTCAATGTCGCTTTCACGGGGATAGTTGTTCGTCTGAATGTTTTTAATAAATCTTCCATAAGAAGTTTTCGCTTCGACCCCCGCCAGCTCTCCATCATCATCCACGATCAGATAGTCCAACCGTCCCGACACCGGCAGTTCTGCCCCCGGAACATTAACCTTAATTGGTACTTCGTCAACGACCTCAACACCCGCCTTTTCTAAAAGGTGGTGGACCATTTCGTGCAGTGCGTTCCCCGCTTCCATTTTCAATATTCCCCCTGCGGTCGGGGGGTCCGTTGGCTCATACCCTGCGTGTTTGTAATACAGTGCCCTCCGGCACTTCGTTACCTCAGAAGGGTAATGTGAGTTTTTCTCCCGTGATTTTTTCCTATCTTCAATAACATAATCATCAATCCTGTCCCACAGATTCATCTGGAACCTCCACAAAAGTCTTTGTGATTTTTCCCATAGTGGTAATTGAAGCATGGTAATATTCTGCCTCTGCATCCCCTATGTGTCCGAGCTTACGAAACTGTGTCACACATTTATAAACTTCTTTGAAGTCTTCAACCGTCTTTGCTTTCTCAATATATTCTCTTATTACTCTATGGGCTTCTTTGTTTTCTTTTGCGGGGAGTGCTGACGTTGCCTCTGCTCTTTCAGGGTCGTCACCAGTGGGAACAAGAAAGGTTTTCATAAGGAAATATTTCTGACCGCCGGTTATGGCTTTATAAAGCCCCTTGTCTCCGGGGTCTTCCCCTGACCCTTCCCATTCATAGACTTCTTCATAGCCTGTATCAATGTCTGTAATCTTAATCACCATCGGGACGGTCGTGACAACCATCTTGCTGCCCTCTTTTTCTCGATAGCGTGAGATAGTTACTTCTATTGTCATAGATAAACCCTGCTCAGACAATAGCCCTCGTATTCCCTCAACGACATCTGCTTCGGTCGCATAGGCATAGTTATGGTGTTCATTAAATCCATTTTTCGGTATGCGTGATATTCCGTCCCTCACCGCTACGAGCTTTCGGTGAAATAACACTTTCGGGTTGTCGGTTGGAGTTTTTTTATTTTTATCTGCGGGTTTTTCTGTAATGCTATTGCTTTCTGCCATTTTCCTTAATCTCCTTGATTATTTCTTGAAGTAAGGTTTTTTCATCGGTATATACCGTTGATACATACCGGGGGGTTTCTACGGTTTTTTCGTACATTGTAAAATCTCCCGGATAATTAAATAAGTCTTAATTATTCTTGTTTGTTCTGATGTCATAGAAATTGTTTAATTCAATAGATTTAAGTAAATTTGATTTAATCGACACATACCAAACTTTGTTGATAAAGTCAAGCAAAAAATCAATATTTTTTAAAAAAAAATAAAAAAACCACTTGACGACGTTACACATAATTAATATTTTATAACAAGAAAAACGTGAAAGAGGTTAGTATGAACTTTGTCCATTTCGGTGATAGACTTAAAAAGTACAGAAATCAGCACAGGCTTTCTCAGTCTGAGCTGGGCAAGCTGATTGATTATGAACAGTTTAATGTTTCTTATCAGGAACGAATACCCTATCCCACGCTTCAGTATATTATTAAATTTTGTTCAGGGTTAAATATCCCCCTGTCAGAATTTTTTTACACCGGAGAAGGGAGGAAAGCTCCCGTTAATGAAGCACTACTTTCTTTTCTTCGTACAGTAGAACAGGAAGTGCCCGAAAATGAGGTTGAAGATATGATCTCGATATGGAATCACATGGTAAAAAGATTATACATCGGGAAGAAAGAGAAAGTGCAAAAAAAAAGAAAAAATAAAAATTGACTATATATACTCTTTTCTGTACAATAACAATAAATAAACAAATAATAATAACTATATAATAATAATTATCTTTATTTATTAGTTATATTTAGTTATATATATACTATTGTTTTATAGTAATAGTATATATTATTAAATAACAATGTCTGTAAATAGTCAAATAACGGTCAAATAACAGTCAAATAAGCCATGAGAAAAATTATTGTCGAAAATTTAATTGAAGCCAAGAATCAGACAAAACCTACCGCTTTTGCGTTCGGTCGAATATCCAGTGCAAATCAGGAAGACGGAATGAGTCTATCTTACCAGGATGAAAAGGGAATAAATTACGCTACCCGAAAAGAGCTTTACCTGGTGTACAGCTTCAGTGTCACAGAAACGGGGTATAAACACAATGAACGCCAGGTATTTAATGAAATGCTTGACCTGGCTGAAGAATTTAATGTTAAACATTTAATATTCAAAAATACTGACCGGCTGTCCCGGAACTTGCACGACCTATTAAAAATTGAAGACCTGTATGAAAATCATGGCGTAACCTTACACTTCTACGATCAGGGAAAGGTGATCTCTGCGGGGTCTACCTATGACGATAAATGGGTTATTAAACTTTTAATACTCCTTGCAGAAAAATATTCGGGGGATATATCGGAGAAGGTCAGGGCTGCACACAGATGTAAGGCTGAAAGGGGCATCCCCGTATTTCGCCCCCCTATCGGCTACCGCCTTACCCCTGAAAAAAATTATATTTTTGACGAACACGAAGAACAGGTCCGGTGGTTTTTCGATACGTTTGACAGTGGCAATTACAGCTTATCAGAAATGGTCAGGCTGGCTACCGAACACGGCTTCAGGACACGAAATGGAAATGTCTGGCACAAGGGAACGCTTCATCACATGCTCACCAGTCCGATATATGCTGGTTTTTTTGTATACGGTGGCAACGAATATAATGGCAGCTATACCCCCTATGTCACCAGGGAGCGTTTTGAGGCACGGCTAAAAAGAATGTCGTCTAATTTTATTGGTTGGTCTGATACTATCAGAAGTTACGCCTTTTCGCGGTTCGTATACTGCGATCATTGCGGGTGCGTGTATATCCCCGAACTCAAAAAAGGAAAGGTGTTGTATGGGCACTGCTGTAAAAAACAAAACAACAAGCGATCTTATTACAATGAAACAGCTCTACTCAAAATAATAGATCAGGAAATGGAAAAGCATGTTCTGTCTGAAGACTTTGCTGAAGAAATTAAAAAGATGTTTACCCGCACTGTGACCGTCAAAACCCAGGAAGTTGACCAGAATAAAATTCATGATGAAATTAGACTATTAAAAATAAAACAGCAGAGACTATATCGGCTGTACGCGGAAGAAGATACTGCTTTAGACTCCCTGCGGGCGGTGATCTCAGGGTATCAGGAGAAAATTGACCAGCTTGAACGCACACTGAAAAAGGTCAATGTTAATGCTCAAGATGTGATAATTAAAGTTGCAGAGCTTATTGACGGTATTCGCCAGCTCCCGAAAGCATATAAGATTGCTACCCCGGAACAGAAGGGCAGATTATTGCGATCTATGGCTTCCGGGCTTATTCTATCCCCTGAGGGGGCTGAAATAAAGTGGTTGCCCCCTTACGACATAATTCTCTCCCCCCTCAAAGAAAACGCCACTCAGCATACACCAAGCAGCGTTCGACATCGTCCTAAAATACGGGGTGTCCGCAACGAAACACGAATCCTGTGTGAAAATCTTTACAAGTGGGCAATTGTGGCATAAACGACCCTGTAAAATCCTCTCAGCTTGTTGCGCTGTAGCGCAGAATTGAGCTACGCGAAATATAGGGGTAGGGTAAGCAAAACTTAAATAAAACGCCATACGGACGCTCTGAGGGGCTATTTAAGTTTTTTGATTCCATAAATTATTCCACCGGCTACTACGCCCCCTATGATAACACCATAGGTGAAGCGGTTGTTCTGCTTAACTGGAATTACAGCTTTCCGGGACCACTCTCTCTGATACAGGCTGGCCCTTGCGTCAACGGTAACGCCACGCCGGCTTTGATTCACAACCTTCAGATATAACCCCGGTTCATCCATGTCATAATGTTTCAGGTGTTTAACACATTCTGTTTTGGAATAGTCCCGGTACTTAATTTTATATACAATCTTTTCGTGTTCTATTGTATCAGTTTTCGGGGTGTGTACATAATTGGACGTAAAAAATCCGGCAGTAAAAGACACAACAATTACCGCCAGTAATCGCTTTATCTTCTTAATCATTTTTTCCTAATCTTGATTCCTTTTTCCTTCAGGAAAGGAAAGGGGTTGATACATTTTTTTGGAGAAAGCCATACTTCAAAGTGTAGGTGGTGAGCATCTGATTGACCTTTAAGCTGTGAGTAACCAATAATAGTTCCTTCATTAAGAACTATCCCAACCTGGGTAACTGAAAACTCAAGTGTGACATGAATATATTTATACTCAAATACCTCACCCGAAAGAGGCTCAAGTACAATAAAGTCATTGTCATTCGGGTCTGTCCCGAAACGCTTAACCCTGCAACGCTCAACGGCTACGCAGGGCTGTAAGCTGTAGTCTGCTCCTTCGTCTGTTTCCTCTGGAAACTTAACCGTTCGTAAATCTATTCCCTTGTGAAATTTCCGTTTGCCAAGTCTCCACCGGAAACCATAAC
>Ga0272441_10014894_pt1 | contig 10951 bp, 5 predicted proteins | sample SSMProp6N_FD_193582 | JGI IMG/M metagenome (GOLD analysis project Ga0272441, IMG submission 193582) | Marine sediment archaeal communities from Little Sippewissett salt marsh, Falmouth, MA, United States - SSM-Prop-6N | ecosystem: Environmental > Aquatic > Marine > Wetlands > Sediment ...
TTTCTCTTTAATTGCAATAATCTCTTATTTTATAAGCAAGAGTTCTCCTTTTGGTATTAATACTGAGTATTATCAGTTGTTTGGGGGGAAATTCGAGCTGGAGTTCTCGACCTGGGGAAGAGCTTCAAAGATGAAAACAGCTCTTGTTTTTCCCGAATCCAAGTTCATCAAGGAATATAGTTCAACAGAACCAGATTTTAATTTTGACAGGATCAAATCGGGAAATCTGGAGAATCTTAACCAAATTCCCCATGGGATAATTTGGTCCGGTTATTTAATAACTGACGAAACCAATCCGGTGTTGAAGTTAAGTTATTCGGGATTGATAATTGTTGCATTTGGTGAAGATCTCAAGTTTTACAACATCAAGGAATCCAGGGAAGAAACTATAACAATTACTATAGAAGAAAAAATAACACCTTTCAAAATAGCCTATTACAAAGAAAAAGGATTTGGAGATCTTGATGTTGAAGTAACCGGAAATGAAGGGTTGATAGATTATTATTTGACCACCGAAGAAGTTGCGATTGAAGAAGTCGAGAAGAAATTTTGCTTTTTTCAAAATGTCAGAATTATCGGCTTGTCGTGTTTTGTGATAATTATATGTCTGATAGTCTTTTTACTATTATTGACGCTGTACGAATCATACAAGCGAGAAGGTAAACTTCCCCTGCTTCAGAAGACCTTTTTAATCTCTCTGGTTATTTTCATTATCTATTCTTTTTTCATCCAGAAAAGTTACAGGCATCTCACCGGTGATGAACCTCATTACCTTTTGATATCTCAAAGCATATTTTACGATCACGATATAGAGCTGGATAACAACTATAAGTTGAGGGAGTATTTCAGGTTTTTTCCGCCTGTTTTTGTTCATCCCCATATAAAGCAAACACCAAAAGTAAATATGGCTCCCTCCCATGGAATCCTGCTTCCAGCAATTCTTGCACCAGCTTATGGAATATGGGGAAAGGCTGGAGCTCTCTTTATGATGACGTTGATTATGAGTATTAATGCAACTTTAGCAGCGAGACTTTTAAAAATTCATGGATTACTGGATAGAAAAAATTTATTTATCCTGCTTTCTATATTCTTCACACCTCCTATGTCGTCCTATTCATTTTCAATATATCCGGAATCCTTTGCACTTTTTAGTATCCTTCTCTATTTGAACCTTTTCCAGTATCAGGAGTTGAAGGGAATAAAGTATTTTCTTTACATTTTCATGTTGATTGGGTTACCACATCTTCACTACAAATTTTTCATCATCATTTTTTTGTTTTTCGTATTCAGGCAGAGTACTTTCTTTAGCAAAGGCTGGATTACAAGAGTTTTTGTTGAATTAGCCCTGCCTCTTGTTGCTTTTCTCATGGCTTACCTAATTCTTCTTGGGGACCCGTTTTATTTTTTTAATGTTTTACCAGAAGGAATGTTTTCAATAACCAATCTTTTTTCATCGTGGTGGGGATTATTCCTCGAAAGGGAATACGGCATATTCCCTTTTGCTTTCCACCTTGTTTTTTTAATTCCAGCTCTCACATTCATTTTCAAGAAAAAGCACATCAATCCCTATTTCATTATCTTTTTGTTTCTCGGGATAACAGGAATTTCGGCATTTTTCTCCAACTGGTATGATGGTTCACCCACGGGTAGGTTCTTTGTAATCATAATACCATTATTGATTCCTTCTCTTCTATATATTTTGCAAAGTAAATGGATTTTCAGGATCTATTCCATATTCTGGCTGCAATCCATTTTATTCTTCCTGTATTACACGATATACAGACCCATTTATTTATACGATTATCAAAGATGGGATACAGCATCACCTATAGTTATCTTCTGGAGGGAACTCTTCCCGTCTGTTTATAATACCCCCCCTCAAATTTTGATCTATGTGATCTTCTGGATTTCGTTGATGAGTATTATTAGTTATATTTCGATAAAATCCAGAAAGATGTATAATTGAACCTGTAATTACCAAAATTTTTTAAATGCTCTTTTGAGAGACTATAATGCATAGAATCATCATTATCTGGTTGCTACCTATATCATACCTTCTGTTAACCATAGTCTTTTTCTCGCCTGAGCTTTTGTTGAATCCAATTTCTTTATCCAAAGAAATTTTGTCTTCCGTAACATATTTTCTACGCTGGTTCTTTTTCATCACGACAATTACTCTTCTTTTCATTAATCTTAAACTTCATTCGAAAGTTACATGGGGAAAATTTTTTAAAAAAGTGGGGGAGGAGAGAAGGAGCATACTTTTTCTTTCGATTTGCACGTCGGTAATAGTAATTCTTTGGATTCCAAGATTCCTGATAATCGAGGGAATGATGGATTCAGATGTCGCTCAATCAGGATTATGGGCTCTGAAAATGCTGAATGAAGGTACTACACCACCAATATTTACAGGAATCCCTTCACATGTGGGTAGTATTGAAGCTCATATTATTGCACTGCTTTTATTGATCTTACCCCCGAAACCAGTGATATATGTTCTTCCAACATTTATTTCATATCTTGTATTTTTCTGGATTTTCTATTATTTTGTCAGAAGTATCTTGGGTATTGGAACAGCGCTTATCACTGCTATATTGCTTATCTTCCCGAGTGAAGCAATTCAATTTCATTGGATTTATGCTAATTCAAATACAACTCTTTGGCTTTTATTTGGAACAATCGCAATCTATGTAACAAAGATTTTAATCGAGAAAAAAAGTGAGAATAATGAATATTGGGGTTTATTGGGTTTTATATGTGGTTTTTGCTTTTGGATCAGGGAATTGTCAATTGCAACATCTTTAATTTGCATAATTTATATTTTTAGATCAAAAGCAACCAAAGAATTAAAGAAACTAATCCTTTTTGCAATTATGTTCTTGATCGGTTCCATGCCTGTTTTTTTATATAATTTTCAGAATGATTGGGAATCAACCAATTTCCTTTTTAACAATTTCAAAGATAAACAGAATGTGATGCTAAATCTCTCATCAATACTAAAAAAGATTGATATTTTTATTGATTCGAATCTGAACTATCTTTTTGAATTAAAACATTTCAATAATCTTCTTTCTGTTAATTCCAACTTTCTAGACAAGTTATTAGTTTGTTCTTTTGCATTAGTGTTGTTTTTGTATCTAATTTTTAATAGTAGAAGCATAAAGGAGTTTTTCTGTAATTTTGAAGTTCATTCTTTGTCTTCTGAAATCTTTTTACTAGTACTTATAATGACTGGTTTACAAGTGTTGTTTATACCAGTCTATAAAACATATACGCCTCCAGCTGTTTTGAGATATTATTATCCTGGTAATATTTTTATCTTTCCTATTATAGGTAATATTCTCTACATAATTTATAGAAGGAGCAAAATCATTTCAATTTTGCTGATTTCAATACTTATTATAATACATATTCCAAGTTTAAAAACCGTATATGACTATCAGAAAAAACGATACGTAGATTTAAATTATTTCAAGAATTTCATTGAAGAACATAAAGTATCAACAATTTATTCAGACTTCTGGTTCAATGAGCTAGCAAATTTAATCACTAAGGGAAAATATAACTTTAAGAACAATGTTGGTCCTTCATTAGTTAGGGGAAACATAACATTTAACTCTAACTCAAATGGTACTGAGAATATCATTGTAGCTATCAGAGGTGGAAGAAATTATGTGAAAGAATTATTCCAGTTAACAAGAACACAGTATAAATCGATTAATTTGAAAACATTAGATATCTATTATGACTATTCAAAAGGTTTCATGAAGTATTTTGATCATTGTGAACCTGTTTTAATATTTTGTCAGTATCTTTTCGAATACTCTAAACCTTTGAATTTTAATATCGAGTGTAAAAAGGGAGATAAAATATCACTGGATGCAGTTTTTATTAAAGAAAGATTGTATCGAGATGTAAAAATGCAAATTAATATTTTGACCCCTAAGGGAAAGATCATCAAGATACCTGAAACACCTCTAAATCTTGATTTTCTTAAAATACATCCTGGAATAAATATTTATAAGTATCCCAAAATTCTCGAGTTAGAATTTAATGATTTGGATCCTTTTTATGATGGTCCTGGAATTTACAAGATTATTCCCGTGTTGTTGAATGCAAAGACTAATAAAATATTCAACAAACCGGTTATTACAACTATACACGTTGAATAAAGGATTCACTAAAATAATTTCATTTTTAATCGATTTTAGATCTTCAGCTCTAAAAAATTAAAGTAACCTTCTTCGTTATTCACATCATCAACCAGCCACACAGAGGTCAGTTTATATTTATCTCCAATTCTAAATTTTAAGCGCATCAGATCATCTTCTATGTCTATTTTTTCTTTTGTCAGATCTCTATTGAACATGATATAGGTTGGATTTTTTGAAAGCAAGTATTTCAAATCACCTTTCTCGTGACCGGGGAGACCTTTACCAATAGGTTTATCGTTATTTTTTTTATGAGCTATATAAGGATCAACAAGCCCGAGTTGGTCGTAAATTTTTAAATCGGAGTAATAGGAAACTGCACCTATCGCAACTGTTGCCAGACTATCATCGTCATTTTTTTTGTAATCATGAAAAAATTTACCGATAAGGGTTAACCTTGCAGAATGCCATTTTTCAATCAATAAACCTCTGTAACTTCCATTTAAACAGGAAGGCTGTTTGAATAATTTCATTTCCATGGGAGTTGATTGTAATAGTGTTCCTGCAATGGCAATGGCAGTAAGTGCGGTTATCAGGGTAGATCTTTTAAAATTGAAACTGTCTTCTGATATCAGTTTGATTATTATGTATCCCAGCAAGATGTATATTTCAGGCAGGATCGGTACGAAAAATCTGTACATAGCCATATAATCACCGCCGACAAATATGATGTAAAGTATAAAGAAAAGAATTAAAACGCTGAAAACAAAAGTCCCTGGATCACTGTTAATCTTCATTTTAAATGTGAGGATTTTAAAAAGTTTTGAACCGGTTTTATAATTTTCCCAAATGTATATGGCAATCAGTGGTAGAAATGGGAGAATGAAAAAAAGTGCAAAGTACAGAACATATGTACCACCCCGAAGATATTGATAAAAAGTACCGCCCGTTTTTGCGTAGTAGGTGTTTGGGAGAAGGTAACCGAAATATTTAAATCTCCATATGAAATAGACTGAAAAAGGCAGTAAGTAAGATATTACCGGATACAGAATTTCTCTTATACTATTTTTAATATTATATCCCGAAAAGGTCAGACTCAATGCTGTAAGGATGCAAAAGACCATAAAACCTTCAGGTCTTGTGAGGGTTGCAAGAAGAATGGCAACGTATGCAAAAAACATCTCTTTTTTTGTGCTGTATGCTAAAGAATATGTGAAGTAATAGCACCCGATCAAAACAAACATACCGAACAGGTTTGTTTCCATTCCGCTTTCAGCCCAGGTTGCGAAAGGACCTGAAACCGACAGTAATAAAGGGGGTATCAATGATTGCAGTTTAGTTAAATTAAATATTTTCCTTGCAAACATATAAGCAAAGACAAGGGTCATAATACTTGCAATCAATCCGATGGACTGAGCGAAAACAGATATATTTAATCCCGATTTTATACCAAGAGCGCATAAAATAACCCACAGGAAATTGGTGTATCCTTCAACCGGGGAATCACCAATGTTCCAGACCAGCCCGTGACCATTTGCTAGGTTTTTTGCAAACCTGAATGATATGAAAGCATCTTCAGCAATGCAGTTAAGGTAAACTGCGTGAGTGATAAAGATTAAAAGAATTAACAAAAAACCGATTAAACTTAAAAAATTCTCTTTCATATTAAGCTTTTCAACAAATTAAAATAACAAAATTTAGCACATCTTTTGAAAAAAAGTGGAATTCATTGAATATATCCCAGGCTTTTCAGGTGTTCCTCAGTTGCTTTGTCCAGTTCAAGTTTTTCCGTTTCAGAGGTTTGTATTTCTGGTAAGGATTCATATATCCTTTTATAAAATCGAAAGCTGTAATTGATCCTGTCCCTGACAGAATCAGAGATTCTTATGGGGTCTTCGAGGGGAATAAGTGAGTGTTTCTCGGCGGGGTCGGAGATGAGATTGTAAAACAGTGGTAAGTTTTTATTGATTTCATAAATGAATTTCCAGTCAGCAGCCCTTACAGCTTTAACATCAGTTTGAGGTGTTATATATTCCAGCAGGTGACTCCGATTTTTTGGATTATTCAAATCCTGGATTCTATTTAAAGGAATACCCGGGAGATAATCGGGTATGTCATTTCCGGTAACATCCAGGATTGTGGGCAGAAGATCAATCTGGTTTGCATGATTATTTTCATTACGCCTTGAGAATAATTCCGGGTAATATATTATCAATGGAATTCTAATGTTAACGTCGTATAGATTACGATGGCATTTGTCTCCATGTTCGAAGAACTCTTCCCCGTGATCAGATGTTATTATGACCATCGTGTTGTTTAAATAACCAGACTTTTCAAGAATTTTCAGAATTTCTCCAATTATGTGATCAGTCCATTTTATCTCACCATCATAAAGAGCAATTACATGTTCCAGGTCTCTTGTACACATGTTCTTATTTATTTCAGGATTTTCCCTGTATGATTCAATTGAAATATTTCCCTGATAATTTGGATCAAATTCTTTGTCATATGGTGGAGGCGGTATAAAATCGTAGTGGACATCCCACATGTGGATAAAGGAGAAAAAAGGTTTTTCGTCAGATTTATCAGCGAACCAATCCGCAAATGTTTTTAAAATCTTGTCTCCTGTAATATCTTTATGGGATTGATTGTGGATTTTTTGTAAATACGGGTTCAACTCGTTCAATTTATCACCTTTATCGGCATAAACCGAGGAGGAAGAGCAATCTTTATATTCATCGAATCCCCGTGAAAAACCGTAAGCGGGATGCAGGTATGGTCCGGAGAATATGCCGAATGTTTGATAACCGTCCTCGTGCAGAAATTCGGGAATAGTTTTGATGGATCTGCTGAGTACCAAGCCATTATCCCTGACACCGTGCTGCATCAGATAGAGACCTGTAAACATGGACATATGGGTCGGCAACGTCCAGCAGGTTGTACTTACGGCATCGTCAAAAATTGTTCCTTTGGAGGCGAGTTTATCTATATTTGGAGTAGTATTTCTGAAATAGCCGTAACAGCTTAAATGATCCCTTCTCAGGCTATCTATCGAAATAAGAAGTATATTGGGTTTGGAGTTTATCTTTTTTTCATTGCAGGCTATATCAAGGAAGATAGGGGACAGAAACAATATTATCGATGCAAATTTTAAAAACCGGAGCATCATATAACCACTTTTATTTTTTATCAATTTATATATCCTAACGCTTTCAGATGTTCGACAGTTGCGCTGTCCAGTTGTGGCTTATCTGATTCTTCGGTTCGGAAATGTGGTAAAGTATTATTAATCCTTTCATAAAATTTCAAGCTGATTTTAGTTTTGTCTTTAACAGAGTCGGGGATTATGACTGGTTCTTGAAGTGGTATCAGAGAGTGTTTTTCATCAGGATCTGATTTTAGATCATAGAACGAAGGTTTTGAATTACCGATATCGTACAAGAATTTCCATTCCTCGGCTCTTACAGATTTAATGAGCTTGTTCCTCGCCTTTGATGTCAGCTCTAAAAGCAGGGGACGCTCCTTTTTGTTATTCTCCTCAATGATTCTCTTGATAGACAGTCCTGGTATATAATCGGGGATTGTATTACCAATAATATCGAGAATTGTCGGGAGAAGATCAATATGGCTTATGTGATAATCCAATCTTTTGTTTGGGAAGGTGCCCTTGAAATATATGATCAGTGGGATTCTAACCAATTCGTCATATAGGTTATCGTGTCCGAATTGACCGTGTTCTAAAAATTCCTCGCCGTGATCGGATGTTATTACGATCATTGTATTATCAATTTCACCTGATTTTCTTAACTTATCGAGAATTTGCCCGATAATGTAATCGGTCCAATTAATCTCACCGTCATAAAGAGCGATCAAATGTTCTAAATCCCTTGTGCATATATGAGGTCCCAGTCTTGGATTATTGTTGAAGCTTGTGGACATGATACCTTGATAATGAGGATCATAGAGCTTATCATAAGGTGGTGGAGGTTTGTAATCATAATGAACATCCCACATGTGCAGGAATGCAAAATAGGGTCGGGAACGATCTCTTTCACTGTACCATTTGGAAAAAGCCTCATAAATCTTATTGCCCGTTATGTCTTCATGAGATTCAAAATGCATTTTGGATAGATAAGGTGTTAATTTTTGGATTTCATTAATATTTTGTGCAAGGTCCTTTGATGAAGAACAATCGACATATTGATCAAAACCCCTTGAAAATCCAAAGGCAGGATGCAGGAAGGGTCCTGAAAAAATTCCATATGTCAAATACCCGTTTTCTCTCATGAATTCGGGCATGGTTTTAATACCTGTTCTCAGAGCGTTCGTATTATCATCGTCAACTCCGTGCTGCATGTTGTAAAGGCCTGTGAACATGGACATATGTGAAGGCAAAGTCCAGCATGTGGTGCTAACCGCATTTTCGAAGATTGTACCTTTTGCAGCAAGTTTGTCTATATTCGGACTGGTTTCGCGGAAATATCCATAACAGCTCAGGTGATCCCTTCTCAGGCTGTCAATGGAGATGAAAATGACGTTCGGTTTGAAGGAATCTGTTTTATTGTTTTTTGTACAACTTAAAATTGAAATTGAACATAAGATCAAAATTATTGATAAGGAGATCCCCTTTTTTTTTAAAACCATTATCCTATATTTGCATTAATCTCGAATTCAGGAGGATCGAACATATGTTTTTTCACGGCACATAGATCTGCTGTTTTAATGACAGCATTCTTGTATTTTTCAGGAAATTCGGGAGGTAAAACAATATCGATTGTGATTTTCGAGAGCATTCTTTTTATTTTATCCCGTTCTGTTTTCATCGTTATTTTCAGTCCATCAGTATCGATTTTTCTCTCTTTGCAAAATGATAAAACGTATATACCAACACAGGTTCCAATTGATGCTAAAAATAAATTAAATGGTTCGGGAGCAGTTTCATCACCACCAGCTCTTTTCCTCTGATCGGTAGGCACGTCGAATTTTCCGAATTTTGCATTAACCTTCAAATTTCCTGGAAAAGTTATTTCCATATCCATATTTCAAGCTCCTTTCTAACAAGCTATAGGTAACATCAAGATTTCTACTTTTCAATCCTGTCATAATGAGATAACATCATAGATTGAAATGCCCTGCCCTGGGAAAGAGATCTCAATTCAGTCGTATATCCGAACATTTTTGAAAGAGGTGCATTTGCTGTTATGATTTTAAACGGTTCTTTTGATTCGATATTTTCTATTTTTCCATATCGATTGTTGATGCTGTTCAATATTTCTCCAGTGCATTCTTCGGGTGTTGTTATTTTAATAAAAACGATAGGTTCGAGAAGAGCCGGCTCTGCCTTTCTGCATCCCGTTATGAATGCATTTGATGTTGCACCTGCAAAAGCCATCTCGGAGGATTTTGATTCGTCATATTCTCCTCCAACAATGGTTACTTTGATATCGGTCATGGGGTATCCCATCAAGACACCAGAAGATACGGAATTCTTGAGAGTTCTCTTTATCATTTGAACGAAGTTTGATGGGATCAATCCTTCTTCAATTTTATCTTGAACAATTATATCGCCTTTTTCTGTTTTGAATGATTCGATTTTCAGAACTACTTTTGCATATTCAGTTTTTCCAGCAATGATCTTGTTAAAAATTCCATCCTGTATAACTTCTTTTGTTATAGTCTCTTTATATGCGACCTGAGGCTTCCCCATTTTTGCAGGAACATTGTATTCCCTTGTCAATCGGTCAACGATGATCTCGAGATGCAACTCACCCATTCCCTTGATTATTGTTTGATTGTTATCGGTATCGAACTCGACCTTGAAAGTTGGATCATCGTTGGTGAATGAATCGAGGATGTTATTCATTTTCTGCATGTCTGAGAGAGTTTTCGGCTCGATTGCAGCGGATATAACAGGTTCGGGAAAATTAATTGATTCGAGAATAATGGGTCGGTTTTCGTCACAGATCGTATCACCGGTGATGGTTTTTTTAAGACCGACAAGAGCAATGATATCACCTGCTTCTGCCTTCGGTGCCCTGTGTCTTTTATTGGAATGCATGTGCAGGATTCGTGCAAGTTTTTCTTTGACATTTTTAGCAGGATTAAATACTGTGCCACCAGATTCAATCCTTCCAGAATAAATTCTTGTATAGAAAAGTTTTGGTTTGTCAGGTTCGGACATTACCTTGAAAACCAAGGCACAAAATGGTTCGTTATATTCTGGTTTTCTTTCCTGAGTTAGGTTACCCCTCATGTCATAACCCCTAATTGGTGGAATGTCCATTGGTGAGGGGAGATATTTCACGATACCATCCATGACAAATTGAACACCTGTGTTTTTCAATGCGGAACCGGCAAAGACGGGGAACAATTCGCATTTTAATGTTCCAATTCTCACAGCAGTTTCGATCTCCTCCGGTGTTATATTGCTTTCCGAGTCATATTTTTCAAGCAACTCATCAGAATACAATGCAGTATTTTCGATCAAAAATTCCCTGTAAAAATCGGTAAGTTCAGCCATTTCATCTGGAATAGGAATTTCGATGAAATCTTTTCCAAATTCTTCTTTCTGCCAGATATAGGCTTTCAGTTTAATCAGATCAACAACTCCTTTAAATTGATCTTCCTTCCCTATAGGTAGTGTCAATGGAACAGGTGTAATTTTTAGTTTTTCTTTCATATTTTCGAGTGTCGAATAAAAATCCGCACCGATTCTATCCATCTTATTAATGAAAACGATTCTCGGTACATTATATCTGTTTGCCTGAAACCAAACTGCTTCGGATTGGGGTTCAACGCCG
>Ga0272441_10014895_pt1 | contig 10949 bp, 13 predicted proteins | sample SSMProp6N_FD_193582 | JGI IMG/M metagenome (GOLD analysis project Ga0272441, IMG submission 193582) | Marine sediment archaeal communities from Little Sippewissett salt marsh, Falmouth, MA, United States - SSM-Prop-6N | ecosystem: Environmental > Aquatic > Marine > Wetlands > Sediment ...
GCCTTCACCGGCTCGGCCGACTTCAGCGGCATGTCCGAGGGGGGCCTCTATATCGGGCACGTGGTCCACCAGGCTTACGTGGACGTCAACGAGGAGGGAACCGAGGCGGCGGCGGCCACCGGCGTGGTGATGGTGGAGTCGGCGCCCATGCTGGAGGAGTTCAACGCCGACCACCCCTTCGTGTTCGCCATACGGGACAGGGGCACGGGGCTCATACTGTTCATGGGGCGGGTGATGGACCCCTCCCAGAGCTCCCTGGGGCCAGGCACTCCTCTCCGCTTCCTCAGCTTCTCGAACTCGCCGGCCAGATACTCCACGGGCTCAAGGTAGTCGGGGTAATCGTTTCGATCCCTGAACTCCCTGGCTATGGGGCCCATCTTCTCCCAGTAACGCGTGACGCCGGAGGGGTTCAGCTCGTAGACCTGTTCGACTGACGCAGCGCCGCTGCGGACGAGGGAAGCCAAGCCTACGTAGTAGTCTCTGGCCAGCCGTCTGGTGACGTTGGCCTCCGGGTTGCTCTGGGGGCTGTACTTGCTCCAGTAGTCGTCGTAGTCCGTCCACTGCCACCTCCACAGTATATCCGAGACTGCGCGGCTGAACCTCTCGTCGGTGACGAACCTGACGAGTTCGAGACGGTGCCTCGCCTTGGCGGCCTCAACCTCCTCTCTCCTGAGCCTCATGAACCGCGTGAACATCATGTACGCGCAGGCGACTAAAACCGCCGTCGACGCGCCCCCAGTCAACGCTATAATGATCTGCGTATCCATCGGACGTCGTTCATAGACTGGTTCAATGCGGAGATAAAACTATGGAGGCTACCCAGACTCCTCCACCATCTTGTCTATGCGCCTGATGGCCTCGTCCAGGTTGTCCCTCGCCATCACCAGGAGCTCACGGATGATCTTGGACTTGTTCTTGAAGGTCTCTATGTCCATCAAACACGCCTTCAAAAAGTTGTCCATGTCCTTCAGATCCTCGAGGATTATCTCCTCGTGAGGCTTCTTATCGTTCTTATCGAACATCAGACCACACACCATGAACTACCCCGGCGAGTCATGATAAGATTATGGATCACAGCCTCGAAAGGGCTCCAAGAGGCTTCTCATCTACGGAACCCCTGGATTTCATGCTAGAAGGGCTAAACGGACCCACGGAGATGGTTAAACCGTGAATGAATCCTGACGGCTCCCAACGTTTTAGAATGAAAACTAGAAATAAGAAACGACCCGTATAGGATGTTGGTGCACTGTCTCGGCTGAAAAGAGTCTCAACGCGTTCAGGGTCCTCCTGCTCAGCGTCTTCATGGCGATGGTGGGGCTGGGCATCATCTCGCCCATACTGCCCAACTACGCAAGCGACCTGGGCGCCACAGGCGTCTACATAGGGCTCATCTACAGCAGCTTCTCGCTCTCCCGAGCCATACTTCAGACGCCGGTGGGCAGGCTGGCCGACACTTTCAGCAAGAAGAAGATAATCGTGGCCGGCCTAATCATGTACGCCGTCGTGAGCGTGGTCTACACGTACGTCACGTCCCCCGAGACCCTCATACTGGTGAGGGTGCTCCACGGGGTGGGCTCCAGCATATTGATGCCCGTGGCCATGGCTTACGCCATGAACCTGACCCCCACGGGCCAGGAGGGAAAATACATGGGGTACCTGAACACCGCCCTCTTCACCGGGTTCGGGGCTGGCCCCTTCATAGGCGGATACATCTACGAGAACTACAGCACCGTGACTGTGTTCAACACCATGACGGTGATGATCGCCATAAGCCTCGCCCTCACCATACTCTTCGTCCCAGACGAGCAGTCCATGGGCATCCAATCCAGGCAGTCCCCCGCCCCCCTCGGGGAGATCCTGGCGAACAAGACCCTCAGCAGCGTGCTGGTCTACCGAGGGGTCAACGCCCTGGGGAGGGGCACCATCATGAGCTTCCTTCCCCTGTTCGCCGTCCAGATCCTCGGGCTTTCAAGCACGTACATCGGCGTCATCCTCTCCGCAGGCATATTCCTGAACGCCTTCCTGCAGACCCCCATGGGGATACTGGCCGACAGGTTCAACAGGAAAACGCTGCTCATCACCGGCGGCTTGATAGCCTCCATGGGCTACTTCTACATGGTCCAGACGGGGACGCTTGCCGAGATATTCGCCGCCCGGATAACCGTGTCCATAGGCGGCGCGTTGTCGCTGCCCGCGGTGACGGCCATAATCGCCGAGGAGGGCAGGAGGCTGGGGTCCGGCTCCACCGTCGGCGTGTTCAACACCGCCATGAGCGTCGGCCAGATCGTCGGACCCGTCTTCTCCGGGTTCCTCCTGGACACGTACGGCATGGGCTCCGTGTTCTACTTCACCGGCTTCGTGAGCGTCGTCAGCGTGATCTCCTTCTGGGTGATGTCACGGAAATGAACCGTGAACAAAACCTTCGACTCCTGACATAGACGGGTCTACGCCGCATATGGAGCATAGATACATAACACTAAGGTACGTCTTTTTTTAAATACGAGACCGGAGAAGGTGTAACCATGTCAGACACCCAGAAGATAGCGGTCTCGCTGGTGATTGGCTTAATACTCGGGTCAGCTCTAGGCGTGGGAGGCACCTACTACCTGCTGAGAGGCCAGTTGGAGCAGCAAGCCCAGGAAAACGAGGCCCAGCTAGACGAGCTGCAGGACCAGCTGGAGATGACGGTGAGCGGCAAGGAGGCCATAATATACAGCCTCGAGAAAGACGTCTCGAGACTGGAGAGACAGGTCGCCGGGCTGGAACGAAACGTCAGCATCCTCGAAGCCGGCCAAGAGACGGAGCTCCAGGGGATCATAGACGACCTCGAGGAACAACTGTCGTCCCTCCAGTCCCAGGCGTCGTCGCAGAACGCCACCGTCGCCGCGCTGGAGACGCAGATAGCGGACATAATAGAGTTCAACCTGATGCACCACTACAAGTGGCGTTTCGAAGGACTCGACAGGTCCATGAACCTGTCCATCCCGTATGGGCTGTACTGGGAGTACCGCAACAGGCCCAGGCCAGAGGAGTGGGAGGACTGGCCGTCGATGTGCAAGGACCCCGAAGACGACCCCTACATCGGCCAGATAGCCGAGGAGCTGCTGTCGACGGCGTCGAGCGAAGAATTCACGGACGCCGAGACCGTGAACTACGTGGTCACGATCATCCACAAGATGCTCAACACCGAGCCGGACATCAAGGCGCCGTGGGACGGACGCCCCAAGTACCCTATAGAGACCCTGGTGGACTTGGGCGGCGACTCCGAGGACACGTCCATACTGACGGCGGCCATACTGTACGAGATGGGGTACGACGTGGCGCTGATATTCTTCGAGGACCTGAAACACGTCATAGTCGGCGTAGGCCCCGGCGAGGGCATATTCGGGGCCTACTACGAGTCACACGGGGCCAGGTACTTCTTCCTCGAGACCACGGGGGACGGCTGGAAGGTGGGCGAGAAACCATCGACGCTCGACCCGGAGCAGGTGCACGAGTACCCCCTGAAGTACTATTAGGCATCCGGGGGCCCCGCACGGTGGATGAACCAGGTAAGCGTGCCGGAGACTACCTCAGGATATCCATGGCTAGGCGGACGCACGCCCTCCGCGTTAGCTCAGGGGTCTTGAGGCTCACCCGCTCGTTGGGCGCGTGAACCCTCATGGAATCCCGCGGCGTCTCGGGGTCGTACAGCCCATAGCCGTAGCACTCCACCCCCAAGGGGCGCAGGAACCTGAAGTCCGTCTTCCCGGGCATGGTCTCGGGGACCAGCGCGGCGCCCGGCATCTCCGCCCTGACGGCCCTGGTCATCGCCTCCACGAAGCCCGACTCGGCGGGGCTGGAGCCGCCGTCCGCCTCCCCGTGGGTGAAAACCACCTCCCCCGGCTCCTGGGGCCAGCCCCCCGCCTCGGAGACAGCGTAGTCCACCTGGAGCGTCTCGGGGTGGTTCTCCAGCATCCACCCGGTGCCGTGGGCTCCCTCGTCCTCCTCGTCGCAGACCAGGAGAAGCGTCAGGCCTCCCCTGGGGGTGAACCCCGATGCGCTGAGGTCGGCGAACGCCTGGACGTGGGCCGCCACCATGAACAGCATGTCGTGGGAGCCGCGGCCCCACACGTAGCCGTCCCTCACGACGGCCCCGAAGGGGTCCACCATCCACTCTTCCGGCTTGTCCACGGGGGCGACGTCCACGTGGCCGGGGCCGAACAATAGACGCGGGCCGCCGCCCGTCCCCGGTATCTCGGCCACCAGGTTGCCCCTGCCCGGCGCCGGCTCGTACACCACGCTTTCTGTTCCACGCCTCTGCAGGTACCTTCTGACCGTGTCGATGGACCTCATCTCGCCGCCGGGCGGGTTGACGCACCTGTTCCTGATGAGCTCGGAGAGTAACTCCATCATAACCATACTGGTGCCCGCGTCACCCTTATATCGTGTGCATGGGCCGCCCATCATCCACATCATATATACGGCGCCAAGCGTAAACATCGGCGAGAAACCGACATGGTACAGTGCGACAAGTGCGGCAAGGAAGTGTACATGCCCTTCAGGTGCAAGTACTGCGGCGGATACTTCTGCTCGGAGCACAGGCTCCCGGAGATGCATGACTGCCCAGGCGCCTACAACTACAGCCGGAGCACCACGGGCCAGACGGGGTTCAGGCCCACCGGGTACAGCTACACGCCGCAGCCCAGACAAGCCGTGCTTTGGTTCAGCCATAGGGAGCTTCGGGAGCTCGCCGTAGGGCTCCTGGTGATCCTGGCGATACCCCTTGTCAGCTACTGGGGGAGGGTGCTGGAGAGCCCGGTGGTGTTCGGCGCCTACTTCCTCATATTCGGGCTGGCCTTCATATTCCACGAGGTGGCGCACAAGTTCACGGCGCAGAGGCTGGGGTACTGGGCCGAGTTTAGGCTCAACCAGCAGGGCCTCATGCTGACGCTGTTCAGCCTGATCTCGCCGCTGAAGATCATAGCCCCCGGCGCCGTCATGATAGGCGGCATGATGAACCTGGACGACTACGGCAAGGTGAGCGTCGCCGGCCCCGCCACCAACATCGGCATGGGGCTATTCTACTTCGCCGTCTTCCTCGTCACGGGCAGCCCCCTGGTGGCCGCGTTGGCCCGGATTGGCATGAACATCAACGCCAGCCTCGCGCTTTTCAACCTCCTCCCCTTCGGCGTCTTCGACGGCGCCAAGGTGCTGAGGTGGAACAAGGCGACGTGGGGCGCCGCCGTGGTGGCCGCGGGCATCCTGTTCTTCATCTCGTACTAGCGACCCCCTCCCTCTGGGCTGCCTGGCCCGTGGCGAGATTCTTATCTATCCAGGGAGTATTCAAGTACGCTATGATAGTCGTTCCCGGACCGGCGTCCAAGGAGCTGGGGGAGGCGGTGGCGGCCGAGCTGGGGCTCGCCGCCGAGCCCGTCGAGCACAGGCTCTTCCCCGACGGCGAGAGCTACCTGCGGCTGCCGCCGGCCGTCAAGGGCGAGGATGCGGTGCTCGTCCAGACCATGGCCCCGGACCCGGACAGGAAGATGATGCAGCTGCTCATGATGGCGAGGACGGCCAGGGACCTCGGGGCGGCGAGCGTCACCGCGTGCGTACCCTACCTGGCCTACATGAGGCAGGATAAACGGTTCCTCGATGGGGAGGCCCTGAGCCTCGACGTGGTCCTGGGGCTCATGGAGGCCGCCGGCGTCGACGACCTCATCGTCGTTGACGCCCACAACGCGTCCTCTCTCAGGAAGATGGAGGCGGATCACCGGGTGAAGGTGCACAACCTCTCGGCCATACCGCTCCTCGCCGAGTACGTCAAGGAGCGCGGGTACGGCGGCGCCTACAGCCTATCGCCGGACGCGGGCGCCATACGCCTCGCCGAGGCGGCGGGCAGGGTCCTCGGCGGCAGGCACGGCTACTTCGAGAAGAGCCGGGACCGCAAGACCGGGGAGATAACGATGAAGGTCAAGGACCTGGACGTGGACGGGGTGAACGCCGTGGTGTTCGACGACATCATCAGCAGCGGCGGCACTACCGCCCGGGCGGTGGAAGGCCTGAAGCGCCAGGGGGCCGCCAACGTGGCGGCGGCGTGCGTCCACGCGCTCTTCATGCCGGGCGCCGAGGAGAGGATCAACGCCGCGGGGGCGGGCCTCATAGTCTCCACGGACACCGTGGAGTCCAGCCACGCCAAGGTCACCGTGGCGGGGCTCATAGCGGATCACCTGAAGAAGCTGTGAACCGATACCTATTTCACGTAGGTTACTTGAACGTATAGCGGCGAGATGATAAGCAGCAGGATAAGGCTCAAGGTCCAGGCCGTGAAGGCTGTCAGGGACCCCGAGAACCGAGAGGCCTTCCAGATCGACTTCGTGGAGGTCCGGAGCAGGCCTCCCATGGTGATGATGAGCAACCCCGACGTGCCCGAGGAGATCAACCAGATGGTTGTGCAGGTAACCAAGAGCTTCAAGGGTATCATGCCGGGGAGCCAGGGCAACACCTACGAGCAGCGTAAGCTCACCCTCATACTCACCGGCGAGGAGCTTGAGAGCTTCAACATGAAGCCCTACCCCAACCAGCTGTACGAGCTCAGCATAACCGGGGGCCAGCTCAGCTTCAAAGAGCTGTAGCCGCTTAACCGTTAAATCCGGCGCCTCCGTTTCTCCAAGTGTGGTTCCATGGACAAGATAGTCGACATAGACTCCCAGGGCTTCGAGGAACAGGTTCTGGATTCGGAGAAGCCCGTGGTTGTGGAGTACTGGCACCATAAGTGTCCCTCATGCGAGGAGATGAAGCCCGTCTACACGCGGATGCCGGGTGAGATAGGCGACAGGCTCAAGTTCACGAGGATGAACCTGCTGGAGAGCAGGGAGAACAGGGTTCACGCGATAGGGGAGGGCGTCAGGAGCACCCCCACGTTCATACTTTACTGCGGGGGCAGGCCCACCGGCGTCATCATCGGCGTCTGGGGGCTTGAGGACTTCAAGGAGGATCTGGAGAAGCTCCTGAGGATGAAGGACGCGTGCCTCATGGGCACCCCGCTGGAGCCTGAGTAGGTTGGCGGAGCCCATCGACGTCGTCGTCATAGGCGGGGGCCCCGCGGGGCTCACGGCCGGGCTGTACGCGGGCAGGGCACGGCTCTCCACCGTGGTGCTGGCCGGCCCGACGCCGGGGGGCCAGATATCCTACACTTACAGGGTGGAGAACTACCCGGGGCTCCACGAGCCCACCACCGGGCCCGAGCTCGTGGAGCGGCTGGTGACCCACGCCACGGGGTTCGGCGCCGAGCTGGACCGGCGGGAGGCCACAGCCGTGGACTTCTCCGCGAGCCCCTACAGGGTCTACGTCAAGGACGGCGTCATCGAGGCCAAGACCGTGATAGTCGCCACGGGCTCAAGGAACCGGAAGCTGGGCCTGGAGTCCGAGGCTAGGCTGCTGGGCAGAGGCGTCTTCGTGTGCGCCACCTGCGACGCCGCCCTCTACGAGGGGCTCAGGGTCGTGGTGGTGGGTGGCGGAGACTCCGCGCTCCAGGAGGCGCTGGACCTGACCCGGTTCGCGTCGGAGGTCGTAATAGTGCACAGGCGGAGCCGGTTCTCAGCGTGCAGCTGCCTCAGCGCCCAGGCCGAGGAGAACCCCCGCATCCGTTTCATGATGGACACGGTGGTGGAGGAGATCATAGGCGACACGGTCGTGGAGGCCGTGCGGCTCAGGGACAAAGAGACAGGTGAGGTAAGGCTCTTGGAGACGGACGGGATTCTCATAGCGGTGGGTTGGGAGCCCAACTCCGAGTTGTTCAGAGGCCAGCTGGAGATGGGCCCAGACGGCTACATCGTGGCCGACGGCGTGAAGACGTCCCGGCCCGGGGTGTTCGTCGCCGGGGACCTCAACGACACGCGTTACAGGCAGCTTGTGACGGCGTCGGCGAGCGGCTGCATGGCGGCGCTGGAGGCCGAGTGGTTCCTCACCCGCGGCGGCTGACCACCACCACTTTTATCGTGCCCGGCGTCATGTTCAAGGGAGCCCAATGAAGGTAGTCTTTCTGGGAACCAGCGGCAGCATGCCCACCCCCCGGAGGGGCAGCAGCAGCGTAGTCGTTAGGGTGGGCCGCAGCGTATACATGTTCGACTGCGGGGAGGGCACCCAGCGCCAGATGGTCCGCGCCGGCGTCGGTTTCAGACGGAAAATGTTGATATTTCTTTCACACCTCCACGGCGACCACGTGCTTGGGCTCCCCGGATTGATCCAGTCCATGAGCCTCCTGGGAAGGGAGCGGAGGCTGGACGTCTACGGGCCGGCTGGCACCGTGGAGTACGTGAGGGCGTTCAGCGAGACCCTCGGGGGACCCTCGTTCCCGGTGATAATCCACGAGATCATGGAGCCGGGCACGGTGTACAGCGACGACAAGCTGGAGGTGGCGGCCGTCAGGTCTAGCCACAGGATCGAAAGCTGGAGCTACGGCCTCTATGAGAAGCCCAGACCGGGCAGGTTCCACCCGGACAAGGCCCTGGCATTGGGCGTACCCGAGGGGAGGTTGTGGCACAGGCTTCAGCACGGCGAGCCGGTGACCGTGGACGGTAGAACGATCCAGCCAATGATGGTGGCGGACCCGCCGAGGCCCGGCAGGAGAGTCGTGTACAGCGGCGACACGAGGCCGTATCCGGGGATGATAGAGCTGGCGCGGGGCGCCGACCTGCTCATCCACGAGGCCACGTTCAGCCAGGATCTGCAGGAGAGGGCGGCGGAGGACGGCCACACCACGGCCCGGGAGGCCGCCGAGGTGGCCCGGGACGCCGGAGCCAAGAGGCTAGCCCTGGTCCACATTAGCTCCAGGTACTACGACCCTGAGGTGCTGCTGGAGGAGGCTAGAGAGGTCTTCGGGGACGTGTTCGTGGCCGAGGACCTCATGGAGATCGAGGTGCCTCTGCCTAGATGAGGGGGGCCAGCGTGTCGAGGCACCGCTGCACGTCGCTGTAGGACTCGACCACGACCCAGCCGCTGAACCCGCTGCCCCGCAGCAGGGCCATCACCCCTTCCCAGTCTATGCCGCCGTCGCCTATGGGGAGGTGCTGGTCGCTTTCGCCGTCGTTGTCGCTGACGTGGACGTGCCTTATCCTGTCGCTGAAACGCCGTGTGAACTCGGCGACCTCGCCGTTGAGGTTGGCGTGGGCCACGTCAAGCACCATGCCCATGGGCTGCTTCATCTCATCGTAGAAGAGTTGGAAGTCCTCGGCGGAGACCAGCAGGTACGGCGTGGGTCCGGGGACGTTCTCTATGAGCATGTCCACTCCGTACTCCTCGGCGTACCTCAGCAGCCACCGGAGGGACCTGAGGTTGAGTTCCCACGCCCGGCCCTTCATGAACCTGTCCGTCGCCGTGGTCCAGCCGGGGTGCACCACCACGCACCGGGCGTCCAGCTCGCTGGCGAACCTTATGGACGCCCTGATGCGTTTGAGTATCCACTCCCTGATGAGGTCGTCGTCCGCCGCCAGGTTGGTGTCCGCGTAGGGGGCGTGGATGCTGTAGCTTAGCTCGTAGCTGGCCCTGAGCTCCTGGAGGCGCTCCACCAGCTTGGGGTTCAGCGCGTGGTGGCCGCTGTCCGCCAGCTCTATGTTCCGCGTACCGAGGCCGAGGAGGTCGGGGAAAGCCTCCTCCAGGGGCTTGTCCATGAGGTGGAGCGTGGAGGCTGCCAGGTTCATCTGCGTTCAGACACAAGGGTGTCGGGCTCCACATAAGCCTTTTATCCCGTGCTTCGGATGCAGACTCAACAAGGTGATATTTTGATTCAAGTTAAGGATGGGGTGACCTGGGTTGGCGCCGTGGACTGGGACGTGAGGAACTTCCACGGCTACGTGACCCACAGGGGGACCACCTACAACGCGTACCTGGTGCAGGGGGAGAAGACGGCGCTGGTGGACACCGTGAAGGCGCCGTTCTACGAGACCATGCTCCGCCACATAGAGGAGGTCATGGACCCCGGGGACCTGGACTACATAGTGGCCAACCACGCGGAGCCGGACCACTCCGGGTCCCTGGTGAGGATCGCCGAGAAGGCCCCCGACGCCAAGATCATCAGCAGCGAACGAGGCATCCCCGTTCTCAGGAAGTATTACGGCGACATGGAGCTCATAGGCATCAAGGAGATGCCGGAGGTGGACCTGGGCGGCAAGACGCTGAGCTTCACTCCGGTGCCCATGGCCCACTGGCCGGACAGCATGGTGAGCTACATACCCGAGGACAGGCTGCTCCTGAGCAACGACGCGTTCGGCCAGCACATCGCCTCCGAGGCCCGGTTCAACGACGAGGTGGACCAGGCGGCGCTCTGGCACGAGGCCACCGCGTACTACGCCAACATACTGATGCCGTTGAGCCGCACAGTGAACAACGCCGTCAAGGCGCTGGCCGGCGTCGAGATAGACATGATCGCGCCCAGCCACGGCGTCGTATGGAGGAAGGACATAGGCGACATACTGGCGGCGTACAAGCGCTGGGTGGCCGGCGAGTCCAAGCCCAGGGCCGTCATAGCGTACGACAGCATGTGGAAGAGCACCCAGATGATGGCCTACGCCATAGCCGAGGGCGTGGGCAGCGTGGGCGCCGAGGCCCGGGTGTTCAACCTCACAGGCACCCACCGCAGCGACGTCATCACCGAGATACTGGAGGCCCGCGCCGTGCTTGTGGGCAGCCCCACCCTCAACAACCACGTCTACCCCACGGTCGCCGGGTTCCTGGCGTACATGCGGGGCCTAAAGCCGGCGAACAAGATAGGCGCCGCCTTTGGCAGCTACGGCTGGGCCGGCGGGGCCAAACGGTTCGTCGAGGAGCAGATGAAGCTGACCGGCATAGAGCTGGTGGAGAACGACCTGGACTTCAGCTACAAGCCCAGCGATGAGGAGTGGCTGAGGTGCCGCGAGTTCGGCGCCATGATAGGCGAAAAGATAAAATCCTAAACCCTTTCTCCGGACCCT
>Ga0272441_10014897_pt1 | contig 10948 bp, 4 predicted proteins | sample SSMProp6N_FD_193582 | JGI IMG/M metagenome (GOLD analysis project Ga0272441, IMG submission 193582) | Marine sediment archaeal communities from Little Sippewissett salt marsh, Falmouth, MA, United States - SSM-Prop-6N | ecosystem: Environmental > Aquatic > Marine > Wetlands > Sediment ...
ACGGACGGCATCATCGAGGCGCGCGAGCGGGGCGGCGACCTCTTCGGCGTCGACCGTCTCATCGAGCACCTCGCCGGCGAGGTCGGGTTCGGCCGGTCCCTCGGCGAGACGCTCGATTCTCTCGTCCACGAGCTCACCGTCTGGACCGGCGACGTGCCGCAGGAGGACGACATCTCGATCCTTGCCGTCCGGCGCAACGCCTGACGGAGACGCCGCTCCGGTCGAGGTCCGGGAAGAGGCAGAGAGGGACCGCGTCCGCACGAAAGACGATTGTTGCCTGGGAGTCCGGCCCAATCGAGGGACGGGCCGAGGTCGAGGCTATCATCGGCTACCTGAAGGCGCTTATCGATCTCTACCGGCTGGAGGGTTCGTTACTGGACCGCCGGGGCATCAAAGTCCAGGACGCTCCCGCAATGATGTGGCGGCCCGGCGAACGGTGACCTCGGCCGTCCTCAGACGGCCATCTTCTTGCACGTACGTGACTTTCAGTCGTAGAGCAGCCGGATGACAGAGTTTTTGGTAGCGAAACATCGGGCCCCCGCTACCATACCGGCTGAAAGTCATCCGGTTCACCGCGGAAGACCTCCGCAAGGCCGGATGAATTCTTTACTTGTGGGTCTCCCCTGGTTGCTCATGCGTGCTGGTTGAGACTGCGCCTAAACCGTGTGATTCTGGCGCAGCGCATCAGGGCGCGTCTCGGCCCGACTCCTCAACGCCTTCCGGCGCGGGAGGGAAAGGAGTTTTCGGCGCGCGGCAGAAATAGCGGGGCGCGGGGAAGAACCCCGCGTCCCTGACCCCGTTATGTCCGTTATGTCCGAAGAAGAAATTGGCGCGCGCGATGCTCGCAAGTTCTCGGGAAACCGTAAGTTACGCGCCTTCACCAACTAAGCGGCTGGAGGCGGCGGCGGGAATCGAACCCGCGTATTACGGTTTTGCAAACCGTCGCCTTACCGCTTGGCTACGCCGCCTGTAGCCCGATTGTATCACCCGACTTGTGTGACTGCAAGGACTTCCGTGCGCGCTCGGCATTCCGGCATAACGGACATAACGGACACAAAAGACCGATTGTGCCCCGAAGAAGACACGGTTTGGGGCACAGTGTGCCCTGGCGGGGCACAGTCGAGTATCAGGCGTAGTTGACCTTGCGCCCGGCCTCCAGGATCTCGCGCTCCTCACACGATGCCCGGCGAGCTTGGCACGAATCTCGGCCCGCACGTCGAGCCGCGCCAGGCGTGAGCAGTACGTGTGCCGCAGCGTGTGAATGCCGAGATGCTTCCAGTCTTCGATGCCAGCGCACCGGTACGAACGCTTGAACCAATGGAGCAGTCCATTCGACACCTTGAACTGCATCCGAACGCGCTGAGGGCTATCGTCCCCCATATATCTTGCTCATCTCGGCGTAGTTCGCAATGTACTTCTTCGCGTACTCGAGCATGAGCTTCTCCCGATCCTCGGGCTTGAGGAACCGGTTCGCGTAGCCGTTCACCGGCTGCTCGGCGGGCCAGTCGGTTCGGCTGAGCTTGATGAGCCGGATGCCGTTCAGCCGCAGCTTGTCGCCCTTGAACATCCGGTACTCCTGGCAGCTTGTGAGCCAGACGTCCCCGTTCGGCGCGATGGCCGGGTTCGATTGCAGCGACCCGAAGCAGGCCACGGGCTCCTGCCCCCACTCGGGCCGGCCGCCCTGGCCGCCCATCTGTGCGGACTGCGCGAGGCTCGTGAGGAAGCCGTCGTGATAATGACGCAGGCCGGCGGCGTCCCATCCGCCGTTGATGATCGCGCCCGTGCGCGGGCTCTGCGTCTGAAAGCAGGTCGTGTCGAGCCAGAGCGAGACCGCATCGGCCGGGCCGTCGTCCCTGCCGGCGGCCTTGCGCGCGTCCTTGGCACGGCTCTTGTCCGCGCGGATCTCGTCCTTGCTCTTGCCCGAGCTCTTAAGCGCCCCGGGGTAGGTCGCGATACTGTCGTAGAGCATCTCGATGCGGCCGGTCTTGACATTGGCCCGCCATAGCCGACCGACGTCGCCCGTGGACCCCGCGTGCGAGCACTGGTAGATCCAGTCGTCGTAGGCCGAGCAGGTGCCCGAGTGGTCGATGTGCCAGTACCGCTTGGGTATGCGGCCGGCAAAGTCGGCGACCGGACCAAGGTCTTTGCCGGTGTCGATCTCGATGGAGTGAATCCGGTTGTAGCGAACCGGGTATGACGCCTTGGGCTCGACGTAGACCTTCCTCCCGTCAGACGAGAGCAGGATCTTGCGGCCCAGGATGCTGCCCTGGCCGGGAAGCATCCCGTAACGCACCGGCGTGGTGCGTACGGCGAAGCGCGGTTTGGCGCGCTTGCCGCCCTTCACGACCGGCTCGGCGCCGACCTTCTTGTGGAGTCCGTTCCAGTCGAGGAACGCGGGCAGCAGCATCTCCCGGCCGCCGACCTTGTACGGCAGCAGCTTCTCGACGTATCGAAGAACTCGCTCCTTTCCGTTTTCCTGCTCGAAGTAGACCCGTCCGGTGACCGGATCCACCGTGAGCCAGTTGTCCCCCCGGGTCCGCGTGGGGAACATGCGGATCTTCTCGTCCAAACCGTCCCGCATCGCCACATCGGGCTGGCCCTCGAACACGAAGCAGGTGCCCTTTCTCTCCAGGGGTTCAGCCTTCGTCGGCGGCATGAAGCCGTAATAGATGGTCTTCTTGGTCAGCGGATCCACATAGTAGAATCCGAACCGCACGATGACGTAGATATCCGTCACAGTCTCGCACCCGCCGGGCGCGAACACGAGGGCCTGCGCCTTCTGCCACAGATGATAACCGGACTTCTTGGGGCTCGGGCTGGCCTTCTTGCCGTCTGGGATGACGACGAACTCCTCCCACTTCCAGGTGCCAGGGCTCATGGTGTGGGTTTCGATGCGCAAGCGATAGGTCTTGCCTGCCCAGTGCTCGCCCCATTTCTGGCGGTACTGCTTCTCGCGCTCAATCAGGTTCTTGGCGTAGGGGCGCGAGCCCTCGCGCCAATCGTTGAGCACCCACTCCTTGCCCGAGGAGTCCTTGGCGCGGACCGTCTTCGCGTCGCCCGGATGCTTGCCGGTGTACCCGGCGTCCCCGGCCAGGGCCGGGGCCACAAGCGTGACGAGCGCTGCCAGTGTCGTGATGAGTCGCAACATGCTCTCCGTCCTTTCCATGAACGTCAGTCTCCCAGCACGGCCGAGCGCCGCGCGAAACGGCGCTTTGAGCCGTCCTCGTAGTGAACGGTGCCGTAGACCGCCACGCGGCACGCGCCCTTCAGCGGCGCATCGACCGGGATCGCGGTCTCGGCCGTGATGCTCTGCTTGGCAAGCTCGGTCTTCTTCTCGCCTCCGGCGGTCTCGATCACCGGAGCAAGCTCGATGCGTACGACCTTCCTGGAGCCGGCGACCTTGGTCGTGCACACGACGCGGCCCTTCACGCGACCGCCCGCGACCTTGAGCTCGAAGCGCATCTCGGGTGCGGTATGGTCGGTGTAGGTATCGCCCTTGGTGACGGTTTCGCTCAGGTGCGGCAGCGCCTTGCGCATGGGGCAATTCGAACGGTAGGAAAAGACAACGAATCCGTCTGCGCCGGCTTCACGCACCGCGCGAATGCGCTCGGCCAGGGCCTCGGGCCGCCGGGCGCTCGCGCCCTTGGGCCCGTTATAAACGGCCTCACCCGCGGTGACGCCCGAGTAGAACGGCGCGCGGTCGCCGATGGAGTCCCTCTGGCTGCGCACCTCGCGCTTGAGACGCTTCAGATCGGTCACGTAGTTCATCGGACAGACGAAGTCCACGTAACCCTTCTCGATCCAGTCGAGCCAGTTCTGGCCCACGTGAAGCTTGCAGTAGTGGAGGTGCCGGAAGACCGCGGCCGAGACCTTGATGTCGGGGTTGACCTCGCGTACCTTGCCGGAGGCCTGCCGCACGATATTGGTGATGATGGACTCGCGCATGGCGAGCCACTTGTCGTAGTGCTTGCCCTTCTTCTCCTTGTCCACGTCGTCGGGCCAGTTCACGTTCTTGAGCCCGGTGCGTTCGATGAAGTGTGTGCGGCACTGTTCGCAGAAACAGGCCATGTTCGTCTCGGGGAAGCGAATGAAATCGAAATGCACGCCGTCGAGGTCGGGGTAGTTCTTCGCCATCTCGACCATGGCTGCGATCTCGAGCTCGACGTTCTTGGGATGTGCGGGACAAACCTGCGCCCCATCCTTGTAGGGCGTCCCATCGCGCTTGAGCATCAGCCGCCCCTCGGCCTGGAGCTGGGGCGCTTCCTGGAGCCTCCGGAAGCTCTTCAAGCACACGCGCCACGCGTGGAGTTCCAGGCCGTGCTTGTGGCAGGCGTCCAGCGCAGTGCGCAGGCGGTCCTGGCGGCTTCCGCGCAGGACCTTGCTGGGATAGCTGGCGGCGCGAACGCTGCAGACGTTGAGGAAGACGGCGTTGAAACCGGCCTCTTTGAGCGCCTTCATCTCGCCGTCCCAGTCCCGCACGCCGCCGAAGGAGTGGATCCAGACGGCGCGCAGCTCGCCCTCGCGGGCCCGCGGCGCGGGTTCGCCGCAACGGCCGGCGCTCGCAGCGAGCGCGAGTGCTACAAGTACGGTCGCGCCTAGCTGGCGCACTATTTTCATGTCAGGTTCCCTTTCCCCGCGCGGTTCGCGGTGCGTCGAAACGGCTTCTCGGATCGGCAGGCCCTCATTTTGTGCCCTGCCTCCCGGGCCCGGCGATGGGCGGGCATGCCGTCTCTTCTTCGGTTTCATAACCCAGGTCCACTCGAAGGATGCGGCTGTTTCCCAGATCCACTGCGAAGAGCGATTTGTCGGACACGCATAAATATGAAGGCCTGGAGAAACCGATCTCGGGATCGGGGAAGGCACTCTCCGGCCCCTGGCAGTCCGGCCCGCCGTATGTGCCGATGCGCGTCATGCCATTGAGTTTCTGGTCCAGGACCAGAACGCAGGACAGGGACGGCACCGGCACAAAAACCCGGTCAAACCCGTCAAGGTCAAACCGGCAGGTCGGGCAGACGCATCCGCCCCCGAACGGAGAGAGGCCTACATGGCTGGCCTTCAGCCCGGTGATCTCGGCGCGGCCCCTGCCCGCGAGCCACGTTCCCTCCCGCTTTCCGCATTCGATCTTGCCCCCGTCGGGACCGAACTTGGCGAGCGTTCCTACCAGCAGTCCGTACCACGCGTCTCTTGCGGAGAAGCGTGACTTCAGCTCCTTGGGCGTCATCCCACCGAGCCCCCAGAGGAGTTCCGGATATGGCTTGTCCGTTGGGCGCATGTTGAGGGCGATATAAATGTTGTTCAGCCGGTCCACGCGCATGCCGCCGGGCCCAGCCGAGATCCCCGGCAGGATGTCCTCCCGTTTCAGCTTGCCGTCCGGGCCATACTGGTGCATCAGAATCGGAGTGAATCCACGCGCGGGGCGCCACGGCTCCCACTTCTTCGTGTGGGTGTCGTACCACAGGACATAGACGTCGCCGTTGGGTGCCACGCAGAAGCCGTCGCGGTGGTACTTCGGGGAGCGGTAACCGGGGAACTGGATGCGGCCTCCCTTCGCGACCGGGAAGGGCACTTCCTTCCCGGTTTCGAGATCCACGCGCCAGACGTACTCCGGCGTGGGAGGGACGTCAACCCTGCATCCCCTGAGATACAGCAGGCCGTCCGGGCCGAAGTGTATCTCGTCCACCGTCTGGGGTCCCTTGGGGAGACGCCAGTCAGAATCCATCTCGCCGGTCTCGGCGTTGAAGCGCCTGAAGTCCCCTCGGATCCGGCCCTTCTTGACGTAGATCCACTTTCCCTCCGGGCCCGCGGTTATGTACTGGCTGGTGACACCGGCCCAGAGGTCGTATTCGGACCGTTTGAAGATGTCCCCGAGCTTCTCGAAGCTGTCTCCGCGGTCGGCCACCCGCCAGCATCCCGCCGGCTTGGGCCATTTCCCCTCTGCGTTGGTGATCCATATCTGCGCGGGATCGGCCGAGTCGTCCAGCGTGAAATGGGTCCAGAAGCCCAGGTTGCCCTCCGCGTAGCCGGGGAATTCAAAAACCGCCTTCTGCTTTCCCTGGGGTGAGAACTTGAACAGCTTGGTGGTCTTCTCCTTGTGCTGCTTCTGCTGGAGTACGTAGACCTCGCCGGTCTTTCTGTGGACGGCGATCTGGTCGGGCCTCTCCACCGCGATCATGCGCAGGTGCTTCGCCTGGGCGTCGAAGACCTGGACGCGGTTGTTGCCGTAGTCGCACACGTAGACATTGCCGCTGGAGTCAGTGGCCACTCCGCGGGGATCGTTGAGGTGCTGGTTGTCGTCGCCCGGGGTCTCGAGGTCACCGACGAACACCGGCGCCTTGCCGAGCCACCCCTTCTTGGGTCTCCGCCACTCGTCCGGGGCCTGGTGGTCCACTCCGTAACGGAACACGCAGTGGTACCGTTGTCCGTCGTTGGCCTTGGTGGTTACGGCACCGCGCCCGCGAAGCATGCTGGAAACGTAGAAGTGCTTCTCCGCGGGGGCCATCGCCAGGAACGTCCGGCCGGTGCTCTGCTGATTGGGCCCGAGGAGCGGGCCAAGGCACTTGCCGGTGCCGTCCGTGTTGACGAAACAGAGGTTCTTCCTCGTCCGGTATCCGTAGGTGGGGAAGACGATGCGTCCCTTGGAGGTAACAGTCATGCCTGCGCCCATGATGGTGTCCGGGAACGCGGTCTTGGTCTTGGGGATATAGAGCGGCGGCTTGACCGTGTCGACGATGTCGAACTGGCTCTTGTACTTCTCCGGCGAGAGGCCGCCGGGGATGGGCATGATGGTCTTGAGGTACTTCCCCTCTCGCGAGAACACGCGAATCATGTGGTGGCGGCCGCCCATGGGCGGGCCGCTCATCCGGGCGATCAGGACGTAGGCGTTCCCCTCCCCGTCGCAGGCCACGCTCCAAGCCAGGAACTGGTTGGGGGTGAAGGCCATCGTGGTGCCATAGCGTGCCTTCATGCCCAGGGAGACTCGGACCTTGCATCCGGCAGGCACTGGTTTGCCGCGATTATCCTTTCCGTCCCATTCAATGGTCTGTTTGAGGGTTCCCGGCTGAAACGGCGGCGGCGCATTTTCTCCCAGCACCCCCGAAGCCAGATGCCGAACAATCCTCCCGTCGGGTCCGACGATGGCGACGGTCGCATCGCACCTGCCCTTGGACGCGAAAGAAATGGCGTAGGCGTCGCCTTTTTTTGCGAGCTTGGGCTTTTGCGTAAACTCGAAGACCTCCTCCCTGGCGGTGTTGCCGGACGCGGCTTCCGCGGCCGCCCCGAAGAGCATTCCTCCCAGGAGCAGGGACAGGCACAGAGAGATTCTTATCCCGTGGAGCGTCCGGGTTTTTGCCGTCATCGCTTTTCTCCTCCAGGGGCGCGGAGGGTGGAGTCGGTCCTCGCCGCCCCAGATCTCGTGCGAGTCCTCGCGCTACTCTCCCAGCACGGCCGAGCGCCGCGCGAACCGGCGCGTCGAGCCGTCCTCGTAGTGAACGGTGCCGTAGACTGCCATGCGGCACGCGTCCTTCAGGGGCGCGTCGACCGGGATCGCGGTCTCGGCCGTGATGTTCTGCTCGGCGAGTTCGGTCCTCTTCTCGCCCCCGGTGGTCTCGACGACCGGCGCGAGCTCGATGCGTACGACCTTCCTGGAGCCGGCGACCTTTGTCGTGCACACGACGCGGCCCTTGACGCGGCCGCCCGCGGCCTTGATCTCGAAGCGCATCTCGGGCGCGGTGTGGTCGGTGTAGGTCTTGCCCTTGAGGACGGTCTCGCTCAGGTGCGGCAGTGCGCGGCCCAGCGTGCTCTGGGATCCGGTGTACTGAAAGATCAGGAACCCGTCCCCACCGGCCTCGCGGGAGGCAACGACGCGAGAGACCATGGACTCGGGGCTTTGCACCGCGGCCCCCTTCGGCCCGGTGTAAACCGAGCCGCCGGTGGTCAGGCCGGGATAAAGCGGAATCCGGCCGCCGGTGGCCTTGACTTGGCTCTGGATGCAGGTCCGCAGCTTGTCCAAATCGGTGATATAGTCCATGGGGCACAGGAAATCGACGTAGCCCTTCTCGACCCAGTCGGGCCAGTTCTGGCCCACGGTGAGAGCGTATCCCGGCGCGCGGAAGACCGCAGCCGAGACCTTCGCCTCCGGCCGCGCCGCGCGCACACGCTCGGAGATGACGCGCACGACGTTCGTGATGTGGTCCTCGCGCATGGCGAAGAAGCGCTTGCTGTGGCGGCCGCCCTTGCGTACGTCGTCCGGCCAGTTCACATTCACCAAACCGGACTTCTTCAGAAAGTGCTGCTTGCAGTTCTCGCAGAAGCACGCTCCGTGCGACTGCGGGAAGCGGATGTAGTCCATGTGCACGCCGTCGACGCCGTACTTCGTCACGAGCTCGACCATGGCGGCAGCTTCGAGCTCCACGTTCTTCGGGTGCGCGGGACAGAGCCAGTGCGCGCCCTTCCGCCCTTTGTGGTTGTAGGGCGTGCCGTTCGAGCTCAGCATGAGCCGCCCATCCTTGAGGAACGGCTCTGCATCCTTCGCGTGGATGCCTTTGAGGTCCACGCGCCAAGCGTGAAGCTCCAGGCCGTGCTTGTGACACGCCTCGACCGCGACCTTGACCCAGTCGGTCTTGGTCTTCCCGTAGTAGCCCGAGGTGTCGGGCAGCACCTCGCTCTTGTAGTGGCCGAACGCGCCGTCGCAGACGTTGAGGAAGACGGCGTTGAAGCCCGCCTCGGCGAGCCGCTTCATCTCGCCGTCCCAGTCCTTGAAGTACCCCGGCGAGTGGATCCACACGCCGCGCAACTCGCCCTCGCGCGGCGCGGGCGCGGCCTTGGCGGTCTCGGCCGTTCGGGCCGGTGTGGCGCCGAGCGCCACCAGCGCGACGGTGGCCAGGATCCTGTTGCGGGTCATCGTCTCTCCCCTCCCGGACGAAAAGGCCGGGGTCAATCGTCGCCGCCCCAGGTCTCGCGGGCGTGCTTGTTGCGCAGGATCGCCTGGCACTGTCGCCGTACCTTGGCGCAGAACCGGGCGACGTCCGGATCGCTCGTGTCCACGGAACCTGCACGGTGACGGATCTCGCGCACCATGCGCCGCAGACGGGCGACCATCCAGTCGATCTCGTCGCCGAAGTTGTTGATGGAACCCGAGTTCCTGAGCGGGATCGCCTTGACGTCTTCGGCCGACTTCGCGTTCTTGCACTGCTCCTTGAGTTCAGCGGTCTTCTTTTCCCAGTAAGCCAGGCACTTCTCGCCGGTCGTCTTCACCTTTTTGCCGCCCTCGAGAACGATGAACCGCCCCTTCTTGGTCTCCATCTCCGCTTCGATCTGTCGAGCGGCCCGGGCGAGCGCATCGGCGACCGGCTTCACCTTTGCCGACTTCGCCGCCTGCTTCTCGCAGAACGCCACGAAGTCCCGGCCCCACTGGCGGTATTCATCATTGCGCTTGCAGATCGTCTTGGCGAACATGACCCGATCTTCCAGTTCGACCAGGATCTGCTCGCGCTCCTTGTCCGTGAAGTCGCGATTCTCCTTGACAGCCTTGCCGTAGATATTGTTGATGCTGGACGTGAGCGGGCAGATACCGAGGCGCCGGGTCTTGCCGCCGTAGATCCGCACGCCTTCGCGGCCGTCGGCGAGCCAGTCCCGTTGCCCCATGCCGTCGAGGTCCATGATGTACTCGCAGCGTCCCACCCCCAGCGTGTTGCGCATCACATCCATCAGGGTGGACTGGCTGGGTGGCGTGCTTCGGGTGTCGCCCTTGTAAGCCGCCTTGTACTGGTCCATGGGGTAGATGATCGCCTTGCTGTAGAGGTGCGGAGGGTAGAGCGGCTCCTTGCCCGCAGTCTTTCGCTGCTTCTGGAACTTGTTGAACTTGCTGCCGTCCACGCCGCACTGCACCGGAAATTGGGCCATGGGTGCCAGGCAGGTCTTGTCGTCGTCGAAGTAGCAGCCGTTCACCTTGTTGCGGTACTTGTCGGGACGCCGCTTCTTGTCGAACAGATCGAAGTCCCGGGACTGTATCCGCATGCCCCAGAACCCGCCGTCCTTGGCGCTGTACGCCTCTTGCCAAGAGACGCCGGTGCTACCGATGGGCTTAAAGGGGTCATTCGCCTCGAAGTGCTTGGCCCAGAGATCGCGGTAGTTGGCGGGAACGCCCGCTTCCTTGGCAACTTCCAGGGTTTTCTTGACCTGCGTTTTATCGAAGCTTCCGACCACGAAGTCGGCGCGCCACTTGGCGTCGAACGGCCGCTTCCAGGAGATTTCGCTTCCCTTGGCGCCCGGGATTCCCCGTATGTCCTCCTCGTGCCAGATGCCCGGTCCGGCCAGCACCGCCAGGAAGATAGGCTGCGCCTTGACGAACTCTACCCGGGAGGAGGAGAAACGCCGCTTGCCGCCTTCGCCCTGCGCGACAAGTTCCACCTTGGGCTCCTCGATCTCCGCGTCCACCTTCTTGGCCTTTTTGGCCTCCTTGGCGTCGGTGAGCGCGCCCTTCCAGACCAGCACGCTGATGGTGGTTCCTCCCTCCAGGAGCTGCAGCAGGAAGTTCTCGGCGGGCACGGAGATTTTGGACGACTTCTGGGTCTCGGGGTCGTAGACCACGTCGTGCGCGAAGAAGTCCGGCAGGATCGCGTAGCGGGCGCGGGCGCGGCTCTCCAGGGCGGACGTGCCCTCCAGCGGCCGCACCTCGACGAAGGGCTCGGCGCCTTTGAGGACGATCTCGGCCTGGGCTGCGCCGCAGGCAAAGCGCACGGCTGCCTCACCGCCGCCCTGCTTGGTGATCTGAACGCCCCCGATCTTGCCGCCCTTTCCGCCGGCGTCCAGCACGGCGAGCTCGAACTCGGCCCCCTCGACACCCTTGGCCTTGGAGCGCACCACCGCGCCGGCCGCGCCGGCCTTGACGGTGACGACGAGCTTGCGGTTCTCGAGTTCGACCCCGCCGTGGACCGTGCGCGTCTGGACG
>Ga0272441_10014898_pt1 | contig 10948 bp, 4 predicted proteins | sample SSMProp6N_FD_193582 | JGI IMG/M metagenome (GOLD analysis project Ga0272441, IMG submission 193582) | Marine sediment archaeal communities from Little Sippewissett salt marsh, Falmouth, MA, United States - SSM-Prop-6N | ecosystem: Environmental > Aquatic > Marine > Wetlands > Sediment ...
CGTTCTCGCCCTGAACAAGCTTCCCGATGTGCCCGTTCAGATCCACTTCCGCATAGGCACCCCCGGACCCGCCGTTCGTCGTCGCGAGCGTGCTGTAGGCGATCGCGCCGCCGGGCATGCCGCCGCGCGCTACCTCCTGGCCGTCCAGATACGCGACATAGCCGTCGTCATAGCGCACGCGCAAGGTCAGGCTGTCGACCTTGGAGGGATCGGCCAACACGAACTTCTTGCGGAAATAGGTCGTGATCTGCTTGTTGCCGGGATCGCCGCCGTAGTCGACTTCCGTGTCGATGTCCGGGTTCGTGTCGGGATAGCCGAGCGGCGCGTTGCCGTCTTCCCACGCGCTGTCCGCATAGGCGGCGGCACGCCAGGGCGTGCCGAGATCGGTGCCGCGGTCGTGATAGCGCCAACCGGCCGTTTTGCCAACGAGCACGCCGGAGTTGGCCGCGCCGGGCGTGCCGTTACTGGCGGCGCTGGCCGACCAGTTCATGGGGTCATTGCCGTACAGCGTGCCGGCAAGCCGTTCGAGCGCCGGCCCGTCTCCGTCCGCGCTCTCGGGCCAGGGACTGTTGTCGTTGTACTTGACGCGGTCGACCAGGATCCACGGAACCCCCTCGATGTCCGGCGTGTCGGGCCGCCACAGTTTGAGGCTCTCGCCCGCGTTGTCCAATACGCCCGCGTACGGGCCGAAGATCGGGACCTGAGCCGGGACCCCATACTTCGTGCGGAAACCGGCCGGATCGTTGGTCGCCACGACCAGAACGAGGTCGGACGCCTGCATCGTGACGCCCGTAGGGAACACGTACTCCACCGCGCCGTCCAGCCGCCAGGTGTTCGTCGGATGCGCGGGATCGTAAAGTGCCGTCGCGGTCTCCGCAATGTTCCTCAGTTCGATGAACTCGTCGCCGCCGGCCGGCGGATGGTACATCAGCTCGTTGATCACGACCGGGCCGACCGCCGGGTATGCGTTCGCAGCGCCCAGTGTGTTCGTCACGCTCTGCGCCACGAAATCCGCTTCGCCGTCGCTCTTCACGTGGCGCCCGAACGCGATACCGTTTGCCGCGCCGCCGAACCGTTCCTCGGCGTAGTAGAGCAGATTCGAGTTCGCGTCCCATTTCGTCAGGTAGACCTCGTCGCCGTGCGAGTTCAGCGCGAAACACGAGGGATCGTTCGTGTCCGTATTGAAATCGGTCTCGTCGAATGCGACATAGCCGCCGGCCGGAAGGGTCTGGCTCGGGATCTGGAACTTGCGGTAGTTGTTTGTGCTGTCGCTCAGGTACCAGCCCCCGATGTTCACGCCGGCCGACCCGTCGTTGTGCAGCTCGATCGCGTCGACCAGCGGCAGGTCCGTGTGCGTCAACGCCTCGCTGAGCACGACGCGGTACGGATCGCCCTCGTCATAGCCGGGCGAGCCGCCGATCAGGTTCGAAGCACGCCATTTTGCCGGGTCGTCCTGTGCGTCGTCGGCGCCCGTGTAGACCAGCGAGAACCCGTCCCCGTCCGCCGCCTCCGGCCACGGCGCCCTGTCGTTGTAGCGGACCTCGGCAACGGTCACGCCGGCGGCGTCCATCAGCAGGACACGTTCCCCGCCGTTCGCGAGCGCACCGAAATACTGCCCGAAAATCTCGACGTCCGCGGAACCCTTCACCGAGGGGTAGCGGTTCGTGAACGCCGCCTCGTTGCGCACAAGCACCGCAAACTTGCCGGGCCCGAGCGTGGCAGTGGTCGCGAACGTGTAGTCGAACCCTTTGTCGAACGTCATCTCCGAGAGGCCCACCGTCGTGCTGCCGCTCACGTTCCGGATCTCAATGAACTCGAACGCGCCGCCGCCCAGCGGGTTGTAGTGGATCTCGGTAATACGCAGCAACGGATGGTGCGCCGTGTAGCTGTAAGTCGCGGCATGCGCCGCGCTCCAGGTACCGTCGCTCTTGCGTACACGCGCCTTGATGTGCGTGGTCCGGCTCATCGGGATCGGACTGCCGTAGACCGTCGCGCCCGTCGCCTCGCCGCCGGTCAAGTCCCACTTGCGCGGGTCGGTCCCGTCCGTCTTGTACACCAGCGTGCCCGTCGCGCCGTTCGGGTTCGTCACCGTCAGCGTGAACCCGGCCCCGATCGAGCCGCCGTGCTGATGAAACTGCGGCGGATCAATGTCGGGATACATCTGGGGCCAGTTCTGGGTGTCGTCGCGCAGGATTGCCACGAACCGGTTCACGCAGCCGTCCATCCGGTCGTAGACCCAGTCACGTTCCGCCACCCAGTGGTTCGTCGTGACCGGATCGCTGACTCCCGCCTGGTACGTGCCCCAGCGCGCGCTCTCGGCGACGATCGCCGGTTCGAGCGAGTCGCACAGCGTCATCCATCGGTCCCGCACATTCGCGTCCGTCAGCACGGCATCGTTGAAGCAGTACTTGTAGAACCGGTCCGCGACAAGCATGCGGAAGTCCACATTGTTGTCCGCACCCTTCCAGATCTTGGACAGGTCGCTGTTCAACTCGTAGTTGCGGGTCGCGGTGAAAATCTGCATCTTCGGCCAGTTGCCCGAGCCGGCGGGAAGCGACCATTCCGCGTCCCAACAGTAGAAGAGCAGCGGCTCCGGTTGCGGCGCCAGAAGATGCCCGCCGTACCAGTTGTTGCCCGGCCAGTCCCCACTGCCCGAATAGAAGTTCAGCAGCATGTAATCCACGTACTGTTCAAGATTCACATACTCCTGAAGCTCCTGGTAATTCGCCAGTACGGTCATGTCCTTGAAAACCAGCGTCTGTGCAAAGTAGTCGTAGCGGGTCCGGTCCCCGTTGATCTGGTCACCCAGCCGCCCGCCGTTGATGTCGATGCTGTGGTTGCACGCGAACCAGTCGTCCTTCTCGCCGCCGACCTTCTCGGACGAAAAGGAATGGTCCGGCCGCTCACAGATGTCGTAGACGCCCCAATATAGACCGTTGTAATAGATGTGCGCGAACAACGTCTGGGAACCAAGCCCGCGCATCGCAACCTGCTGCGCCTTCATGAACGGGTCGCGCGCGTACGTCGTGTGGTAGTACTGGCCGCCCGCCGCAAAGCAGAAGTTCGCGCCGCCTCGCAAAATGAGCCGGTCGAACCGGTCGATGCCGTACTCGGCATTCAACGGCGCACGCTCGAAGAACGGATAACGCAGCTTCGTCGGGCCGAACTCGCTCTTGAACAGCAGACGCCGCGTCACTTTCGGGGTCGCCCACGTCTTGTGCCCGCGAATACCGCAGTCGATCTGGAAACCCGCCGTCGGATCGTCGGGGTAGATCAACTCCGCGCTGACCGGCGACTCGTTCGAATTCACCGTCAAATGCAGACCGCCGCCCGCCCCGAACGTGTCGTCGAACGCGCCCACCACCGAGAGCGTGGGCAGCGCCTTCAACGAGTTCTCGATCGCCGTCGTGCCGTAACTGCTGATCAGACCGGAATCCATCCCGTAGGTCACGGGCACCGTCTCGTTGCCGCTGTCGTGGGTCAACATGTAAAAACTGCTCGGATAACCCGCCGGCCGGGTCTGGCCCGTCACGTCCGCAACAAAAATGTACGTGTGCGTGTCCACGTCCGTCGGCTCGTACCCGTCCAAAAAGGCCGCCGCCCGCAAACAGGTCGTTCCCGAAATGTGGACCACCGCCACTTCCGTCGTCGAACCCGGTGTGCCCGTCGACGGCGTCGGCGCGCTGCCGTCCGTCGTGTAGCGAACCGTCGCACCCGAGGTCGCCGTCGTAATCGTCACGTCAAACGCCGCGTCAAAAAAACCGCGGTCGTGGCTGAACTTCGTGTCGGCCACGCGACGCACGCTCGAAAGCGTTACGTCAATCTTGAAATCGCTGCTGTCCGAAGAGGCGTTGAACCCCTGAACGCACAGCACGTTCGCGCCACTCTGAAGATACGCCGCCGGCGAACCCAACGGAAACTCCACGTAACCCGCGTCCGCCTCGTGAAAGCCCGAAGCAAGCGAATCGTAGGTCGGCGTCTCCTGCCCGTTCTCGTTCCATACCTGCACCCCGTTGATCCAGACCATGAACCCGTCGTCATAGTCCGCGCTCAAAACGAGCTCCATCACTGCCGAAGCGTCCGCTACCGTGAAGGTCTTGCGCATGAAAAACGTCGTGTAGTTGTACTGCATGTCGCCCAGTAACGTGTTGCACGACGGACCCTCGTGCGCGCCCGAACCGTAGCCGAACGGCGCAACACCGTTCGACCAGGACCCGTCGCTGTAATCCGATGCGCGCCATTGCGCAATCGGACTCGAGGCCTCTACCGTGCCCTTGTGGTACTTCCACGTCGAATCCGGCGCCACCAATACATCCGCAACAACGCAAGTCACACCCAAAAGGAAGACCAATATCAACAGAAAAGACAGCCGAATACCGGAAGAAAAACGATTATGCATCTCCATGTTCCCTTAATAATAGTCCGAATACCCCCGCACCCCCCAATCCGAAGCAGATATCGTGCCAAACTACCAAACATCGTCGTAAACCTCGTCGTAAACCTTGTCGCACACGTTGCCGTAGGCATTGCCTCGCGTCCTCCCTCAGCAAAACGCTCCGTCCACACCCCATTCCTTCTCGATTCTCAGAATTGCTTCTCCATTTTCTTAAGAATGCGAGCCCTCATGGGGCGGCGTGCGCTGGCGCGAACGCGGATCAAACACGACCTTACACCATCTTACACCATCCTCCCGATCCGCGAGTTTACTCGCGGATCGTCCCCTGCTACGATGGGCGCCCGCGATGATCACGTTCAAACAAGTGAGCAAGAGCTACGGAGCGCAGGAGATCCTGCGCAATGCGGCCTTTTTTATCGGCGACGGCGAACGCGTCGGGATTGTGGGCCCGAACGGCGCAGGCAAGAGCACGGTGTTCCACCTGATCACGGGCGAGCTTGGCCCGGACGCCGGCACGGTCGAGACCCCGCCGCAGGCGCGGATCGCGCATCTGCGCCAGGAGTTCAATCCCCAGGATGTATCGGCCGGCCTGCTGGAATACGCAGAGAGTGGGCGGCCGGAGTTGGGCCGGATCCTTGCGAAGATCCACACGCTGGAAAGCGGGCTTGCTTCAAGCACGGGCAAAGCCCGGGAGAAGCTGCTCAGGCGGATTGGAGAGCATCAGACCCGTTTCGAGCGCAGCGGCGGCTACGAGCTCAATGCGCGCGCGCAGGCCGCGCTGTGCGGGCTCGGGTTCGCGGCCGACGCGATGGATCGCCCGTTCCGCGAGTTCAGCGGCGGCTGGCAGATGCGCGCGGAGCTGGCCCGCGTGCTGATCGCGGAGCCCGACATCCTGCTGCTGGACGAGCCGACCAACTACCTGGACCTGCCGGCCGTGGAATGGCTCCAGAAGTTTCTGCGCGGCTTCGCCGGCACGCTCGTGCTGATCTCGCACGACCGGTACCTGCTCAACTCGCTCACGCGCCACACGATCGAGATCGCGAACGCCGAGGCGACCCGCTACGCGGGCAACTACGACTTCTACGTTTCGGAACGCAAGGCGCGCTACGAGCAGCGGCTGGCCGCCGCCAAGAACCAGCAGCGCGAGCGGGAACGCCAACAACGGTTTATCGACCGGTATCGCGCGGAGAACACGCGGTCGGCCCAGGTCCAGAGCCGGATCAAGATGCTCGAGAAAATGGAAATCATCGAGCCGCCGCAACAAGCGCTGAGCCCGGGCACCATCCGGCTGAAGAAGCCGGCCCGCGCGGGCCAGGAGATCGTGCGGCTCGAGCAGGCGGGCGCAACCTATGACGGCGAGCACTGGGTCCTGCGTGAAATCGACCTCAGCATCCAGCGCGGCGAGAAGCTGGCCGTGGTCGGCCTGAACGGGATGGGTAAGACGACCCTGCTCCGCCTGCTGGCCGGCCGCATGGCGCCGGCCGCAGGCAAACGGGTACTGGGCCACAAGGTGGCTGTCGGCTATCAATCCCAGGAGTTCGCGGAGACGATGGCGCCCGGCAAGACACTGCTCCAGACCGTCAAGGAGGTGGGCGGCGCGTCCGAGCAGGAATGCCGCACGCTGCTCGGCGGGTTCGGGTTCTCCGGCGACACGGTCGAGAAAAAGATCCAGATCCTGAGCGGCGGCGAGAAGGTGCGCGTCGCGTTCGCGCGGCTCTTGATCGATCCGCCCAACTTTCTGGTTCTCGACGAACCCACCACGCACCTGGACGTCGCCGCGCGCGAAGCGCTCGAACACGCGCTGGTCGCGTTCGAAGGCACCATCTGCCTCGTCAGCCACGATGTCGAGTTCGTGCGGCATGTCGCCGACGCCGTCGTCGCGATGGTCCCGCCCGGCATCCGGCGCTATGCCGGCGGCTACGACGATTACAAAGATAAGCTCGAGAACGAGGCGGCACAGGACGACGCGGCCGATTCGAAGGCTGCCGATAGACCGGCACCGACCGGCCGCAAAGCGGACCGGCGCAAGCGCGCACAGCGCGTCCAGGAACAGTCCCGGCGCAGGAAGCCGATCAAAGCCAAGCTCGAGCGGGTCGAGAAGAAAGTCGACGAGCTCGAACAAGAGCGAACCGAGCTCGCCGCCGCGCTGAGCGCGCAGGACGCCAAGACCGACTACGAAACCGTCCAGCGCCGGCTCAGCCAGATCCAGCGCGAGCTCGACAAGAACACCCGGCTCTGGGAACGATACGCTTATGAGCTGGAACTGGTCGAACGCGAGTTCGCGGACGGCACATGACGCGCGGCGCTAGCCCTTCGGTCCTTGACCAGGCCTGCCTTCGGCCGGTACCACCATTCACGTTTCACGGCGGCATCACTCCCCCGGGTTTTTAAGCAGAAACGGGTGCTGACAGCGGCGAAGGATCGCCGCTGATTCCCCTCGTGCCTGCTCGCCAAAACCCGGCGGCTCGGCTATCATGACACCGCGCCAACGTACACACGAAATCGTTGGCCAAGGCTGGCGGGGAAACGGAAACACGGAGAGGAGCCGCACGTGACATCGCGAACCATCCCACATCTGTTGATCGTATTCGCATTGTCCGCGGCGTTGGCCCGTGCCGAGTCGTCCGACGGATGGAAGAAGGAGGGCAACAGAGGCATGAAGGTGTTTGTGGCTGGCGAGACGAACCCGGCTTCGCCCACCGAGGTCGCGGTCCGGTTCGCCCGGCTCAAACGCCGCCAGATGCAGGAGATGGCGAAGGCGAATAACCTGGCGATCCCGCCGGTGTTCAACCGGCTGTTCGATGCCGTCGAACGCGCTGACTGGCCCGCCTCGTCCAACATCTGGGTGGAACTCAAATCGCGGGCCGGCCAATATGAAGGCAATCAGGGCGATGCCGCGATCGACACGGTACTCTGGCAACCCGTACTGGAGACGCACGGCTTCTTCGAACAGGTGAACCTGTGGGAGCCAGGCCTGCTCGCCGACTACGCCAACAGAATACTAAGCGCACTTGCGCCCGGCACCGTCTACTTCGGCGGCACCGATCCGGGCAGGTTCGTCATCACCGCCTATCGCGACGTCTACGACGCGCCCGACGCCTTTGTCATCACACAGAACGCGTTGGCGGACCATCGCTACATGGAATACGTGCGCGGCCAATTCGCGGATCGGCTGTGGATCCCTTCCCAACAGGACTGCCGCAAAGCGTTCGAACAATACGTGGACGAGGTCAAGTCCGGCAAACGGTCCGCGTGTCCCGGAATCAGCGTCAAAGACGGCCGCATCAAGGTCACCGGTGTCGCGGGCGTCATGGAGATCAACGGCATCCTGGCCCGGCAGATCTTTGAGAAGAACCGCGATGCACACGAGTTCTACGTCGAAGAAAGCTACGTTATCCGATGGATGTATCCATACCTCGAGCCGGACGGGCTGCTCATGCGGATTCGCCCCGAACCCGCGCCGTTGGACGACGCCGCAGTCGCAGCCAGCCACACGTTCTGGGACGAGTTGGCTTCGTCACTGCAGGCAAATCCGAGGTTCGGCACCGACGAAGCGGCGAGGAAGAGCTACTCCAAACTACGCAGCGCGAGCGCCGGCCTGTTTGCGCACCACGATCGGCTGCAGGACGCTCAGACGGCGTTCGAACAGGCCGTGCGGCTGTATCCGGCAAGCCCGGAGGCGAGCATGCGGTATGTGCAGGATGTCCTCCTGAAACAGAAAAGGTTCGCTGAGGCCCGACAGGTGCTGGAGACGTTCGTCACGCTCGCACCCGAAAACGATAAGGCCGCCGATTTCCTTGTCTACGTCAAAAGGCTGCAAGCCGATCACAAACGGATTACCGAGCTCGAAACGCGGCATGAGTCCGGAAAAATGGCCGCCGGCGATGCGCTCGAGCTGGCCGAACTCTACCTGAAGACGCGAAACATGGCCCGGTTCGACTCCCTGGCATCGGCCCTCGAGCAGAACACGCAGCTCCCTGCTGACGACCTGTTCCGCCTGGCCAAGCTGCTGCACGAGGCCAAGCGACACACGTCGATGGAAATCGTGCTGGCACGCGTGCTCATGGCGCTGCCCGAAGAGGCGCCGTCGAAGCAGATCCTCGACGTGGTGCGCCTGCACGTCGCGGCCAAGCAGTACGACGCCGCGGCGCGCGCGATGATGAGCTACCTGCAGCGCGAGCCCCGTAAGTGGAAGTCGTGGGTGGACCTGGCCGCCCTCGGCACCGTGAGCGACACCGGCGTCGACTCCGAATGGGCGCTCGTCAACGCCATAGAAGTCGGCGGCGATGACGCGCGCGACCTCATCCGAAAGGACAAACGTTTCCGCCAATTGCTCGACGCCCCGGCCGTATCGAAAGCGCTCGCCGGAAAATGAACCGCGGCCCCGGCGTGGTGTGTGCTGCACCACATGAAACGACACAGCCAATCTTCGACCTTCGCCTGCGACAGCGGCCGGACCGGCCTGCTCGCCTGCGGCTTGGCCCTGCTCTGGCTCACGAGCGGATGGGCCGGCGCAGAGGAACCCGCGCCCGCCGCCGGGCCGGCCACGGGCACGGTCGATTTCTCCGGGGTCTGGAAGCTGGACCTGGCACGCTCGCGCTCGCCGGAATTCAACGAGATCCTGGCGTTTCAGGGGATCAACCGTCTGTTCCGCGGGATCGCGAACCGGACGGTGGTCACGCAGACGTTGCGCCAGGAGGCGTTCGACGTGTTGCACGTCGAGATCAAGAGCGCGTTCATCACACGCAGGGAGACCCAGTACCTGGACGGGCGAGAGACGACCACGACGAACCTTCAGGGCCAGGCGATGCTGAACGTCTCGACATGGACCGACGGCGGCGCGGCGATCGTTACGAAAGCGAAAACCCAGAACGCCGAGGGCACACCCGCACTGCTGATCATCACGCGCGAGCTGGGCGACGAGCCCGACACCATGTATCTCGACATGGAACTGCAGATCCAGGGGCGCACACCGATCAAGGCACGGCGCGTGTTCATCCGGGCACCCGGGCAGTAAAAGAGACCGCTCAGAGAGCAGCAACACCTGCCGAACTCCGCACCCGTCCGTGTTCGTCCGTGTCGGTCCGTGTCGAGTGCGGCGCTTACGACAAGGTTCGCCGCATGCCTCCGCGTCTCAGCGGCCTGGCAGCAGAATCCCGATGCCCCCCCCGTTCCACCCGAAGGACGCGGTCACCATGATCCCGACCTCAGCGCGACGCAGCGTCGATCTCAAGCAACCGGCGTCGTAACTCCTCCTGATCCATCCCAACGCTGCCGATAAGCGCCGACGCAACGCCTTGCCCCTCAGCCATGATGGCCCGAAGAACATGCGTAGAGCGCGCGGCGTCCCGGCCCTGCTGTTCCTTTGCCTGAGCTGCCGCCATGTCCAAAATCTTCTCAACGCGCGGCGTCAGGGGGTACGCGGACTTGTCGATTTCCGGCGCGGCAGCCGCCCGCCCCACGGACGTCTCAACGATGCCGAGTGCGTCGGCGTAGTTCAGACCTCGACTCACGAGTTCCGCCGTGACGGATTCCCCAGCCCGGAGCAGACCCAGCATGAGATGCTCGGTCCCGATATAGGGATGATGCAGCTTGAACGCTTCGTCGCGGGCCAGATCCAGCACGCGCGCGACGGAAGCCGGCGGCAGTCCGCGCATCGCCGCCGCGCGCGCTCGGTCGGCTTCGCTCACCTCAACGCGCTGCAGGGTTATCTTCAGCGCGATTCTCTCTTCCTCGGGCAGCGCATAAACATCCCGAATCGCCGCCGGGCGGAAGCCTGTCCTGCTGAATCTCAGTCTGCCTTCCCTGTGGACCTTGCGCATCTGCTCCGGACCGTCCTTCCGCCGGTCCGTCTCGCCCAGGCCGGAATCTCCAGGCTCGAGCCGCCGTAACGGAAACGCGTCGAATACCTCAAATCTGCCGTCGTGATCCGTCAGAATCTCAGCGAGCTCCATCAACCTGTTGCCGCTTGCCACCGACGCCTCGACGCGCACGCAGGAAAGCGGTTGACCGCCCCTGTCCGAAACGACGCCCGCCACATATACTTCCTCAGCCTTCGACACACTCTGGTCCATGCCTCCCATCTGCGCTCCGCCCCCGGCCCAGAACCCCCCGTGTGAGGGCTTCCCATCTCCCGCGGTGGCGGCCCCGGAGCTCTCGTTCCTCAGCTCGGGAAGCAGCAACCGGTCCAGCCAGTTCAGGATGGAAACCGAGCCCAACAGCAGACACATGACGAGAATCATGACAGCAGGAAAAAGCCAGCTACTTCCGCTAATTCTTCGAATCGCAGCCTTGATCTTTTGCCTCGTGCCGACGCCTTGAACGCCCCGCTGCGTCTCGTTCGTTGCACGCTTGGCGCGATGACGGGAACGGCCGCGCCGCGCCGCCATGTTTCGAATATGCTGCCTGACAATTTCCCGACCCAACCCGTCAGGGATCATGAATCTCGCTCCAGCCTCTTCTGCCGACCATACCGCGCCACGCCGTGATTCTACCCATAAAGGCGTCGGAAAGGAAGGCAAAAGGGTCGACCCCCAGACAATGCAACACAGC
>Ga0272441_10014899_pt1 | contig 10945 bp, 8 predicted proteins | sample SSMProp6N_FD_193582 | JGI IMG/M metagenome (GOLD analysis project Ga0272441, IMG submission 193582) | Marine sediment archaeal communities from Little Sippewissett salt marsh, Falmouth, MA, United States - SSM-Prop-6N | ecosystem: Environmental > Aquatic > Marine > Wetlands > Sediment ...
TGCTTTGAGCATCGACGAGGACATTCTCAGAGGTCTGCGGATTCGCCTTCTTGTCATTCCCATCGCCGCCGCCGCGTCAGTCTCCGCGGCACTCCTGATCGCCGACGAATGGACTGCGTTCGTCGTCATCGTTTCGGCCGGCGCGGGTTGCGGCGCCCTGGCCTGCGCAACCTGCGTCTACACCAAGGCGGCGGGTCAACTGACCTGGCCCTGGGAACCTCTCTCGGGCATGTCCACCGCGGGCAAGAGGGCCTTCTGGAGGATGGTGGTCCTCCTGCTGATGATGGTGGGTGTCCTTAGTGGCCTGCCGCTCGGCCTCTGGCTTCGCTGAAGACGATCGATCCGGGCCGCTCTTGCGGCCACGTCGCGCGTCCACGCCGCGGTAACGTCACGCGGATGAGCCTGCTCCATCCGCTGGTTGGGCCACATCGTCACGCTACTCCGTCGCCGCCTTGCGCAGCCGCTCGGCAAGCCCCTTGTGCCCCTCCTGCTCCGCGATCATTGCTGGGGTCCTTCCCTTCACATCCTTCACGGCTCTGTCGGCGCCGTTCTTGAGCAAAGCGGCGACCGTATCTGTTCGCCCGGCCGACGCGGCAACGAAGAGCGGCGTCTGTCCAGACTGGTCGCAAGCGTCAACCTGAGCGCCATTGCGGAGGAGCAGTACTACGATCTCCGGCCAACCGTTGTAGGCTGCCCGGTTTAGGGGAGTGCGCCCATGTCTGTCAGTAGCCTTGACGTCCGCGCCTCTCGCCAGCAGTAACTCGACTATGCCCTTGTGACCGTTGTAGGCAGCGATCCAGAGCGGCGTGATGGAATCGACGCCTCTGGCGTCGACGCTCGCCCCCGCGCGCAGCAGTATGCCGACTACTTCGGCATTTCCTTCGATCGCCGCTAGGTGGAGCGCCGTCATGCTGTCTCTCAGGGGAGTGCTGGCGAGCCCTGGATGGCCTGCAAGGATCTTCTCGACCTCACTGATGTCGCCTGTTTGGATGGCGTCGATGAGGTCGACCTCTGGTGATACGGGGAAGGGACGATGGAAGGGGTCCCGACGCGGCCAACTCAGCCATAGTGCCACAGCAACCGCGAATACGAGGCCAACGGCGCCAACAGCACTACGCTTGTTCCACGACATCTGATCCCCTGTTAGTTGCCTGGCGGCCCAACTAGTGATTGAGCAGCGCTCTGCTGTTCATCCAACAGATGAACGGAGATGAACAGCGGCAATAATCGGCGATTGCGGTCAGCTTCCGCGTGCGCTCGTGCCTCGCGCCCCGCGAAGCTCGGCGACCGCAATCGCACTCCCGGGCTTCCCTCTACAGCATCCTACACTTCACCGCGCGCGAGGTCAACACCCGCCCGGCCGAAAAGCTGGACACGTAACGGCGCCGCGGAGCGCTGGAGCGTACCAGGCCCCTGCGACCCCTGCACCGGCCCTCTGGCCTCGCGATCCGGGGCGTAAATGACCCCACTTTCTCCCCCCCCCCCCCCCCACAGACCCCGCAGAAAGGCCCTATCCGGCCGTACGCACAATGTGCTGCATCTATCCTTGCTACAGACGCGCATTCGCGTATACTGGCGCATATGGGCGCTGCAACGCATTATGACACATCTTAACTCGACCGGCCGAAAAAACATCCATTTTCTCCTCATTTTGTAATTGACATCTGCCCAAATAATATCGTATGTTGATATAGGCCCCCGGCGCAGCCCTGGACTAGCCACCGGGACTGGGGGCCTGGGACGTCACGGGTGAGGCCAGGCGTCGTGCTTTGGCCGGGCTTCGGGCGTCCTTGAGAGGCGCGCCGTCGAGGACGCCTGCCCGGCCAGATCCCGGGAGGGCGGCGGCCGGATGCCTTCGGCAAAGCCTCCAGCGCGGCGCCGGGACCTCGTTCGTTCGAGGCCAAGAAGCATCCCGGCATGCGAGGGGGGAAGGGGAACGTGATGAACCTTCCGGAGCGTATCTCCAGCGAAAGGAAGCTGTTATGGGACCGTGAGACCCCGTGCCGCGCCGTCGGCCTTAGTCGGCTCCGGAAGCGTCGCTTGACGAGCCCCATCCGAGGTGAGAGAATCGGCCCTGTCGGGTGCGGACGGTCGGGAGCGCCCGGCGGGCGCGTACAATCTCTGCATCACAAAGGAGGCGGGCAATGGCGGCTGAAGGACCCATCACCACGGCTGTTCTGGGGCTAGGGCGTGCGGGCTACGGCATCCACGTGAGGTTGCTCCGCGACCGCGACGACTTCAAGATCGTCGCCGTCGCCGACCCGAACGAGGAGCGGTGCAAGGAGGTCGCGGAGGAGTTCGGCTGCGAGACCTTCGCAGATCTCGACTCGATGCTGGCCGGCTCGGACGCCGAGCTGGTCATCGTCGCGACCGCCTCGAAGGACCACACGCCGCACGCGATCAAGGCGCTGGAGGCCGGCCGGAACGTGGTCGTCGAGAAGCCCTTCGCGGTCGACCTTGGGCAGGCCGACGAGCTGATTGCCGCGCGCGACAAGTCGGGCAAGATGCTGACCGTCCACCAGTCGGCGCGCTGGGCGTCGGACCTCTGCTTCGTGAGGCAGATGCTGAAGGACGAGCGGCTCGGCGACGTCTTCCACATCCGCAAGGGGGGCTACGGCTTCTCGCAGCGCAATGACTGGCAGACGCTCCGCAAGTACGGGGGCGGCTCGCTCAACAACAACGGCGTCCATGCGCTCGACCAGTGCTACCTGCTTCTGGAGTCGGACGTCAAGGACGTGTGGGGCGACCTGCGGCAGGTACTGGCCGCAGGCGACGCCGACGACCACTGCCAGGTCATCATCCGCGGCGAGAACGGCCGTGTGATCCAGATGGACCTGACGAGCGCCTGCGCGGCGAAGCTGCCGAGCTGGCTGGTCATGGGTACGCGGGGCACTCTCGTCATCCAGGACGGCAAGGCCACGCTCCGCTACGCGAAAGAGGTGCCGCCGCTGCCCGAGCCGGAGGACGCCCCCATCGTCAAGACCCGCGCCTACGGCTTGGTCGGCGAGGTGCCCAAGATGGAGATGATCGAGGAGGAGCTCGATCCCTCCGCCGACGCAGGCCCCGACTACTACTCGCGCGTCCACGCGACGCTTCGCGAGGGCGCCGAGCTCTTCGTCAAGCCAGAGGAGTGCCGCGCGGTACTCGACATAATGGTCCGCGCAAGAGAAGGGACGGAGTTCCCGGCGTGAGCCGCAGCCGTGATGCACGCGCGAGGAGAGGGGCGGGGCTAATCTCCCGCCCTTTCTCTCTTGGCGATTTCGTTGCAGACTCCGAAGAGGTCGAGAAGAAACCGGTAGACATCGGCGAAGTCGGTGCTCTCGCGGCCGATGGTGTTGCCGCGGCGGGTGACGGGGCACGGGAGCTCCTCGGCAACGTCGGCGGCGAGGGCGCTCGCCATCGGGGCCTCGAGGTGAAAGACGGGAGGGAGCTCGCTCAGCCCGGTGCCGCCCGAACGCGCCGCCGCTTCGGCGGCCGCCTCTCTTATCTCGTCGAGCACGGCCTCGTCCATGTCGCCCTCGTCGGCGTCGCGCCCGGGGCGCGTCCTCACGGTCAGGGCGGCGGGCGCATAACGCCGCGCCTCGGTGACAGCGCCGGCGTCGCCGGCGAGGAGCACCGTCGGCACACCCCTGGTAGCGGCCAAGATGATCTGGACGGCGATCTCCCCGCAGCGTTCGCCGTTGAGGAGAAGATTCGGCCACCTGTAGGCGTGGCCGTGAGCGAACTCGGGACCCAGTCCGTGAAAGCCGAGCATCACGAGGCCGCCGCATCCGGCGCCGAGGCCCGGCGGGCCCCGCAGGCCAGGCAGGTCGAACTCGCCCGGGGGGCGCTCGAGCACCGCGCGGACGTGCTCCGGCAGCCCTTCGGGTATCCCGTGAAAGGACTTGACGAGGACGTCGCTCTCTCCGCCCTCGCCGAGGCCCCCGGCGGCCGCGCGGATGTGCTCGCGCATGATGCGGTCGTTGCGCTCGCGTTCGGCGCCCGAGCGGAAGCCCGACATGCCCTCGATGTCGACGGATATATAATGCAACGGTTCGGGCCTCCTAGCTTGCCGGGCCCAAGCATAGCGTCTGGGGCCGATATGGCAAGGCCCAAACCCGACGGAAGGCGCGCGCGAACTGCGCTGGCGAGCTACAGGAGATCGGTTATACTGCGTGCCCGGTCGCGTATCCCTACAGAACGGAGGAGGCTCGCATGGGTGGCTTTTTCGGTGTTGTATCCGAGCATGACTGCGTCTCAGATCTTTTCTACGGCACCGACTACCACTCGCACCTTGGCACCAAGCGCGGCGGCCTTGCCGTATGGGACACCGACGGCTTCACACGCTTCATCCACGACATCACCAACTCGCAGTTCCGCTCGAAGTTCGAGACCGACATCCGTCAGATGAGCGGCAGCCATGGGATCGGCGTCATCAGCGACTACGAGGACCAGCCGCTCATCATCGGCTCGCATCTGGGGCGATATGCGATCGTGACAGTCGGGGTGGTGAGGAACGCCCGGGATCTGGCCGAGAAGGCTTTCAAGAACGGGGCTCATTTCTCGGAGATGTCAGGAGGAGAGGTCAATCCGACCGAGCTCGTCTCGACGCTCATCAACCAGGAGGGCGACTTCGCCTCTGGGATAAGGAACGCACAGGAGCAGATCGAAGGCTCGTGCTCGATAATGCTGCTCACCGGGGAGGGCATATACGTCGCCCGCGACTACTTGGGTCGCACGCCCGTGGTGGTGGCGAAGAAGAAGGGCGCGTGGGCCGCGGCCCTCGAGACGTGCTCGCTGCCGAACCTGGACTACGAGATAGACCGGCAGCTCGGCCCGGGAGAGGTTGTTCTCCTCACGCCCGGCGGCGTCGAGCAGAAGAGGGAGCCCCTCGACAAACTGCAGATATGCGCCTTCCTCTGGGTCTATTACGGCTACCCCGCCTCGAGCTACGAGGGAATCAACGTGGAGGCCGTCCGTTACAGGTGCGGCGCCGCGCTTGCGAGGAACGACGACATCAAGGTCGACACCGTGGCGGGCATCCCCGATTCGGGGACGGGCCACGCGATCGGCTACGCCAACGAGTCGAAGGTGCCTTACAGCAGACCCTTCGTGAAGTACACGCCCACCTGGCCGCGCAGCTTCATGCCGCAGGTGCAGGAGGTGCGGGATCTGGTGGCCCGGATGAAGCTCATCCCGGTCCAGGAGCTCATCCACGGCAAGCGCATGCTCTTCTGCGAGGACTCCATCGTCCGGGGCACTCAGCTGAAGGACACCATCCAGCGGCTCTACGACTACGGGGCGAAGGAGGTCCACATGCGGCCGGCATGCCCGCCCCTCGTCTTCGGCTGCAAGTACCTGAACTTCTCGCGGTCGCGCTCCGAGCTGGACCTGGCCGCGCGCACGGCCATCAAGGAGATCGAGGGCACCGGGGACGAGGACCTGGCCGAGTACGCCGCCTCCGGCTCGGCGAAGCACGCCGACATGATCGAGAGGATAAGGCAGAGGCTGGGGCTGACCACGCTCAAATACCAGCGGATCGAGGATCTGGTCGAGGCCATCGGCCTGCCCAAGGAGAAGCTGTGCACCTACTGCTGGGACGGGTGCGAGGGATGCAAGAGCTGAGAACGCCGCGCCTCGATCGCTCGACCTCAGATCATGGGCTCCGAGCGCTTGGCGAGCTGAACGGCAAAGCCCCAGGGGTCCCGCAGCATGGCGAGCTCGTCCCCCGTCGGCGTCACCGTGATGTCGCCCACCATCTTGGCGCCGGCCGCCTCAAGCTGCGCGGCCTTGGCCCTGACGTCGTCGCAGACGAAGGCGAGGTGCAGAAGCAGAGGGTCCATGGCCGCGTAGTCCGGCGTCTTCACGACAGGGTTGTTGTAGATCTCGAGCATGACGCTCCCCGAGTCGTCGGCGATGAAGTGGGCCGCGGCGCCATCGGCCGAACCCCTCACGATGGTCATGCCGAGCTGCTCCACGTACCACTTGGCGACCGCGACCGGGTCTTCTACATTCCAGGCGACGTGTTCGATTTTCACAGGCCCCTCCTCCCGGGTGAGTGCGTATGCCTGAAGAGCGTAGCGCGAGGAGGGCATCCGTTCAAGCGAAGATGACCTGTCGGGCCCGTAACTGTATAATACACCTGTCATGAGGCGCACCAGGCTACTCATCCTCGTCATCCTCGCCTCGTCCGCTGTCTTCATCTTTCTGGCGGCGGCCCATCTCAGGCTAGCGCGCGCCAACCGCGAGGCCGAGGGGCGCTCCCTGACGGCGCTCTTCTCGGTGCGAGACCAGGTCCTCCGCTACGAGGTCGAACACGGCCGCCTGCCCGAGACGCTCGACGACCTCGTGCCCCGCTACCTCAGGATCGACCAGATCCGCGAAGGCGCCGAGGGGGGGCGTCCGGTCTACGTCTACAGCCGCAAGCACAGGTCCCTCTCGGATGCGAAGGGCCCCGTTCGCGGCGGCATCTTCGGCTATCGTAGGAGACCCCGCGTGGCCGAGCTCCTCGAAGCCCCGGAGCCGACGACGCCTCCCGAGGTGACGGGTACCCCGCCCGAGCCGGTACAGGTACCGGAGATCACAAAGCTCCCCGCGCCCCCCGCCCCCCCTCCCGGGCCTCCGGAGCGCCCCGTCGCGCCGGCGCAGCCGCCCGCTCGGCGGCCGGCTGAGCTCATCCGGCCCCGTGCCCCGAAGCTCCCGGCTCCTCCTGGGGGGGCGTTCGTCTTCGAGGCCGAGCACTTCAGCGAGATGAACTACGGCTGGGAGGCCCACCTCGACCCGGCGTGCGCGGGCGGCGCGTACATTCACACCAAGGAGGGGACCGGCAACGGCCCGGGGCAGAAGTCGCACGGGGTGAAGGAATTCTACAACGTCCAGGGCTCGAAGGAGTTCTTCCTGCTGCGTTACCACTTCCGCCTCGAGAAGGCCGGCACCTACTACGTCTACGGGCTCTTCTGGACGACCGATACGCACTGCTCGAACAACATGAACGCGGCCATCGATGCCGACGGCACGTGGGGCAGCGGATTCGGGAACCGCACGCCCTTCCGCTGGCGCTGGAGCAACATGGGCGGCAACCCCAGGGCGTTCGCGGCCGGAGATCACTACCTGCACATCTTCATCCACGAGGACGGCATCAAGATGGACCAGTTCATCCTGAGCCCGTCTCCGATGTTCGGCGACCAGCGCTACCGCGCCAACCTGAAGACGGGCGAGGGGACGGCGTGGCTGAAGACGCCTCCTCCTCCGCTCCACCTCTCCTTCGACCTGAAGAGCATGATAATCGACCCCGAGCTGCCCCCCGACTGCCGGCTCGTGCTCAGGCGGCTGCGCGAGGCCGAGGGCACCGCGGACGTGACGGTGAAGCTGCGCGGCGCGGGGCCGGGCGGCGAGGCCCTCGTGATCGCGGACCAGACCGTCGACCTCGCGGAGCTGGCCGAGCTGTCGTTCATGCCCCTTTCGCTCAAGCGGCTGGATCTCGGCACGCTCCGGCGCCGCGAGTACCTTCTCACGGCCGCCGTCCGCCAGGGGGGGCGAGGGGGGGAGGAGCTCGCCGCCGCGCGGGTGCCGCTCATGCGGCCCTGGGCGTGGCAGGTCTTCGGCCCCGGAGGGTACCTCTCGCAGGACACGGCGGCGGCGCTCGACGGTGACGGTAGTCCCGCCCCCGCCGACAAGCGCCGCTGGACGCCCTTCAAGGTGAGCAGCTTCGATCTCTTCGGCGTTCTCGACTTCGGCGTGCAGACAATCGGCAACAGCCTCCACGCGCCCCAGATGAAGACCATCTACGCGCGCACTCGCGTCCGCGTTCCCCGGACGGGCAAGTACCTCCTGAAGATCCAGGCCGACGACCAGATGCTCCTCTGGCTCGACGGCCGCCAGGTATACCGCCACGACCACCGGCGCCCGGTCACCCGCGCGTCGACCGCGCTGCCGCTCGAGCTGGGGGCGGGCGAGCACCGCATGAGGATGCGCGTGAACCAGCAGTCGGGGCGCTGGCAGGCGCACCTGCGCATCCGCACCGAGGACGACCGCGTCAGCGGCGTGGTGGGCCTGGAGCCCCCCTCTGCCCCCCCGCCCCCCCCGCCCCCCCCGCCCCCCCCGGCCAAAGACTAGCCGAGGCATCAAGTTTACTTGACGGGGGCGTGAACATGCTGTAAAATGCTACTGACTGACCGGTCGGTCAGTCCGCCCCCGAAGCCGGATAGGGCGGCGGAGTGCCAGGGAAGCCACGAGGGCCGACATGATGGACACCAGCGACGACAGGGCAGGCAATTCGCAGGGCCGCCGCGCCATTACCAGGATCGGCATCGTCATCGCCCTGGTGCCCGTGACGCTGGCGGCCATCGTGACGGGCGTTCTGGTCATCTGGATCGCATTTTTCAAGGAGGCCAAGAGGCCCGAAGTGGTCCAGCCGGAGCCGGTCAACGTCGAGGTGATGGAGGTAGCCGCCGAACCGAAGCTCGTGGACTCCATGGAGCTTCCCGCGGTTGTGGAGCCCGACCGGGTGGTCCAGATCTCGGCCGAGGTGGCGGGCCGCATCGAGCGACTGGCACTCGAGGAGGGCACGCCCCTCGAGGCAGGCGAGACCATCGCCGTGCTCAACACGGACATCCTCAAGGCCGATTTCGATCGTGCGTCGGCGCAGGCCACGTACGACCAGACCAACCACCGCCGCGTGACCGAGCTCCACAAGCGCGGCGCGGCCACCGAGGCCGAGCTCGACAGCGCCTCCGCCGCCGTCGCCGCCAGCCGGGCCGCCGTGCAGGCCGCCCGCGCCAGGCTGGACCGTGCGCGCATCATCGCCCCCATCAGCGGAATGCTGGACGACCTGGGTGTAGAGAAGGGCGAGTACGTGATGCCCGGCACTCCCGTGGCGAAGATCGTCGACACTTCCACGGTGAAGGTCGTCGTCGACGTTCCCGAGAAGGAGGTCGGGTACCTCAAGGCCGGCGACGCCGTGGACGTGCTGGCATCCGGCAGCGCGGTGAGGCGGCTCTCCGGCGTGGTGACGTACATCAGTGCGATGGCCGACGGCGCCACGCACTCCACGCGCGTCGAGGTGAGCGTGGACAACGCAGAGCGCCTGCTCAGGAGCGGCAAGATCGTCAACGTCCGCATGACGAGGCGCGTGCTCGCAGATGTGATCATGGTCCCCCTCGCGGCGATCATCCCGCTCGAAGACGGCAGGGCCGCGTATGTCGTGGAGGGCGGCACGGCGCGCGAGCGCGATATCTCCGGCAGGACCGTCTCGTTCATCGAGGGCGGCATTGCCCGCCGGCGGCGGGTGAAGATCGACGCCAGCGTGATACGGAAGAGGAGCGTCCGCGTCTTGAGCGGGCTCTCGCCCGGGGACCGCCTCATCGTGGCGGGCCAGAAGCTCGTCGGCCCCGGGCAGACGGTCACCTTCAAGGCGGAAGACTGAGGTCGGCACACCATGTTTCTCTCCGACGCCGCGATCCGGAACCGCGCCACGGTCATCGTGATGATGATCCTCATCGCGGTGGCCGGGTCCTACAGCTACTACACGTTGCCGCGCGAGGCGGCCCCCGACGTGCCCATACCGCTCATTCTCATCACCACGACCTACGAGGGCGTCTCTCCCGAGGACATGGAGACCTCGGTCACCATGAAGATGGAGCAGGAGCTCTCGGGCCTGAAGGGGGTTAAGGAGATAACCTCCGTGAGCGCCGAGGGCGTCTCGACCATCATTATCGAGTTCGACCCCGACATCGTGATCGACGACGCCCTGCAGTACGTCCGCGACCGGGTGGACCTGGCCAAGGCGGATCTCCCGACGGAGGCCGAGGAGCCCTTCATCAAGGAGATCAACGTCGCCGAGTTCCCCTTCATGATGATCAGCATATCAGGCGGCATCTCGCCCGTGAGGCTCAAGCTGATAGCGGACGAGCTGGAGGAGAGGATCAAGACGTTGCCCGGGGTGCTCGACGTCGACGTGCTCGGAGCGCTCGAGCGCGAGATCCGCCTGGAGATCGACCGCGACCGCCTCGCCAGCTTCAACTTGACGATGCCGGAGGTGCTGGCCCTCATACCCTCGCAGAACGTCAACGTGTCCGCCGGCGGCCTCGAGACCGAAGGGACGAAGTTCAACGTCCGGGTCCCCGCCGAGTTCGTCGACCCCGGCGAGGTCGACGGCCTGATCCTGACGACGAGGAACGGCAAGCCCGTCTTCCTCACCGACGTGGCGAAGGTGGTCGATTCCTTCAAGGACCGGGTAGGCTATGCGCGGCTGGACGGCAGGGAGAGCATAACCGTCAGCATCCGCAAGCGTATCGGGGCCAACATCATACCCATCTCTGACGCTGTCAAGGCCATGCTGGCGGCTGCCGAGAAGGAGATGCCCGAATCGGTCGAGATCGACATCGTCCTCGACGTCTCCAAGTATATCCGCATGATGGTGAAGGATCTGGAGAACAACCTGTTCTCGGGGCTCGTGCTGGTGCTCGTGGTGCTCATCTCGTTCCTGGGCTTCCGGACGAGTGCGATCGTGGCCTTTGCGATACCCATGAGCATGCTCATGAGCTTCTCGGCGATCGTGATGCTCGGTTACACGCTCAACATGATAGTGCTCTTCAGTCTTGTCATGGCCCTGGGGATGCTTGTCGACAATGCCATCGTCATCGTCGAGAACATTTACCGCCACATGCAGCTGGGCTACAGCCGCACGGACGCCGCCATGAAGGGCGCGGCGGAGGTGGCCTGGCCCGTCGCCACGTCCACCGCGACGACGCTCGCGGCTTTCAGCACCCTCATCTTCTGGCCCGGCATCATGGGCGATTTCATGAAGTATCTGCCCATCACGCTGGTGATAACCCTGAGCTCGTCGCTCTTCGTGGCGCTCGTGATAAGCCCCACGATCTGCTCGGCGGTGGCCACCGGCTCCGTGGCGCAGGGCGGCGAGGATCACATCATTATAGGGACGTACCGACGGCTTCTCGAGACGGCG
>Ga0272441_10014900_pt1 | contig 10945 bp, 10 predicted proteins | sample SSMProp6N_FD_193582 | JGI IMG/M metagenome (GOLD analysis project Ga0272441, IMG submission 193582) | Marine sediment archaeal communities from Little Sippewissett salt marsh, Falmouth, MA, United States - SSM-Prop-6N | ecosystem: Environmental > Aquatic > Marine > Wetlands > Sediment ...
CGAAGAGAAAAACGTTCTGCTGAACTATGCCGATCGATTCCCGCAGGGATCGCTGGGTAAGCTCATCGATCCTGTGAGAATCAAACAGAATACGGCCTTTCTGAATTTCATAAAACCGGGGCAGCAGGGAAATGAGGGTACTTTTTCCGGCCCCTGATTCCCCGACAACGGCGATCTTCTGACCGTAGGGTACTTCAAGCTGAATGTCCTTCAAGACCCAGTCAGGGGATGCTCCGTAGCGGAACCAGACCCGGTCGAAGATGATCGGACTTCTGTCAAAAACAAGATCCGCAGCACCGGAGTCGTCCTGAATATCCGGTTCTATGTCCATGATTTCGATGAACCGCTCGAAGGCCGCGGTTCCCTGCTGCAGCTGTTCATTGAAGTTGATCAGTCTGTCGATGGGAGGGAGAATTACCCCTACGTAGAGTACGAAAGAGAGCAGGTCGTAGACCTCCACCGTACCGTGCAGGATAAGCAGAACACCCCCTCCCACAACTACGAGATAGTACAGATCCCGGAGGAAGTGAACAACCGAGTGGAAACCGGCCATCACTCCGTAGACTTCCTCTTTCGCCATACGGAAGCTGCGGTTGGAGGAGCAGAATTTTTCTTCTTCCAGCCATTCATTGGCGAAGGATTTGACCTCCCGGATGCCCTGGACGGAGTTCTCAACGGTACTGTTGATGTCGGCAATCTCCTTTCGTACCCGACGGAAGCCGTGACGCATTCTTCCGCCGAAAATAATTCCCCAGATCAGCATGAAGGGGAAGGGAATCAATGAGATGAGCGCCAGGGGCCAGCTGAAGCTGAACATGAATATGTAGGCTCCGATGATGACGACCAGAGAAATGAGAAGGTCCTCCGGAGCATGGTGGGCTACTTCGGCTATCATATTGAGATCGTTGGATATCCTCGACATGATATGTCCGGTCTTGGTGTTATCAAAATAGGAGAAGGAAAGCTTTTGTATATGGGTGAAAAGATCCCTGCGCATGTCCGTCTCCATCCGAACGCCCAGGATGTGTCCCCATTTTATCCGGATATAGTTGAAAAAGAGCGTGCAAACATAGATGACAGCCATGATCCCCAGGGTGATGCCGATCATGCGGACATCCTGTCGGGGGATATGCGTTTTCAGCAGATCTCTGGTCAGGTAGGGAAAAAAAACTGAAATCCCGGCCATGATCACAGCAACGATCATGTCTATCAAAAAGAGGGCCCGATGCGGTTTGTAGTAGTTGAGAAATTGTTTCATCAGCGGCATGTTCCGCCTACTGTACAGGGAAGGTTATTTTTATACAAGTGCTTTTCCATTTTATAATTAAGCACGTGTGTTCAGGAAATTCCCTTCCTCAGCAGGCGGCTGGATCATCCCTGATTTATCCTCTGGTTTGAGCAGCCTGTTGAAACTTCACTATTAAATAAAGGATCTACCAGCGGTAAAACCTGATGGGCGGATATGCCTTGCGGACTGCCATGGCAAGGGGTGCTCCCACAAGAACTCCGGCTACATTCTGGAGAATATTCCCCGGTATTTCCGTACTTGCCGCAGCGAAACCCACCATTATTCCTCCCGTGAGAAAGTAGATTCCCGCCATGAGAATGGTACCTGCCAGAAATGCCGAGAGCAGGGTAAAGAAACCCAGCTCGGAGGGAACTTCCCGGTCCCTTCGACGGCCGGCTTTCACAACCAGGCCGATGGCCAGACCTTGAAGTCCATGGGCGAAGAAGGTGAAAGGCGCCCATTGGCTGTAACCCGAGATCAGGTCCGCGAGAGCGGTACCGGTCCCGCCGGTGATGAAGGCTGTAAAAGGGCCGAATATTAGAGCTGAGAAGAAGATGCTTACATCTCCGAAATTGATATATCCTCTCGTCGGTGCGATCGGTATACGTATCATGTAGGTAAAGAGGGCGGTAACCGCGATGAGTATCGCGAGGGTTGCAAGCCTGAAAGCCGGCAGCTGCATAAACCGGGGGTACTTTTTCTGATCCATGTTGTGCTCCTTGTTTTTTTGGATTGTACTATAATAAGTAGGACAATATCAATAACGATAGTACAATAATTATACCAAAAAACTGTTTCGTCACGGTGGTGAAGGGAGGAAGCGGTCGGTAGGTTGTCCGCTGATTGTGCCGGCCGAAACCCCGGATTTCCAGGGCCATCGATAAAGAAGGGATGCTTTTGATGGAATGGATCATAACGGAAACGAGGCTGGGAAAGAGATGGGTAAACCGGCGGAAAGGATTGTAAATTCTTCCCTGCTGAAGCGGCGGCCGTCGCAAAGCATGGGCATCCTGTATATTCTTATACAGATTGATGAGTGAAGGAATATATCGAAAGGCGATGGTGATCACGAGAGCCGCATTATAGGGAAGACCGTACCACCGCAGAACAAGGATAAAGGTGTCGATAGTTGTGGTACGGAAGAAGAGAAAAAACAGACTGGTAATCCCGGAAAAGCGGATAATCAGAATGCCGGCCTCCCTCAAACCCTCTGGGGTGATCCTGTACCAGTTGCCGAGCTGAAAGAGCAGGCTGCCCCCTTGATGGAAGGGCGGAGTAATGATAAAAACCAGAACCAGAAGCGGCCAGATGCTCTTCAAAGGTTTGAAAGCCTCCCGGAGAGAGAGGTTGAAGCAGATCAGCAGAAGAAGGCCCGAGTAGGAACGCAACTGAACCATGAGAGACCCGGGAGCAAGGAAAGCCGCTGTCCAGAGGATTAACATGGCAAGCTTGATTCTGCCGTCGCTGCGATGAAGGAGGCTGTTTCCGGGTTTATAGGCGGTACTAAACATCTATTTCCCCTGCGGAATCCTTTGCCGAATCCTTTCCGTAGAAAAAGCGGCCCCTGTTCCCCTCGATAACAGCCCCCTCCCGCATCATGACGATACGATCGGAAAAGAGTTCGGCGAAGGAAGCATTGTGGGTGATAATGAGTACGGCACTGCCGGTATCTCTGAAAAGAGCCAGGATTTCGGTGAAGTCCCTGATGCTGAGACCTGAATCCGCTTCGTCGAAAATGGCGACAGGTCTGCGGAGCAGCCAGTAGGTTGCCGCCTGAAGCCTTTTTCGCGTACCGTAGCTCATAAGGGCAGGCGGCGTATCAGCCGGCGGGAGGTGAAATAAACGGACAGCCTCTTCCACCCGGGCGGCGATTTCATCACTTTGCATACCGGTTTCTTTCAGGCCGTAAGAGAGCTCTTCTCCGATGGTCGGCAGGAAAATCTGGTAATCAGGATTCTGAAAAATGTAAGCCGTTGTCGTTCTCAGCAGGGAGACCCGGGCATTTTCTCTCCCGGGACTCTGCTGAAATGCTGACTTTCCCGGCCCGGAATCATCTGTTTCGGTACTGTTCATTTCCTGCTGTGTTCCCGGATGCTTGAATCCCTCCGGATTGATACGGATCGATCCCTTTCCGGGTACCGAGAGGCCGCACAGCAGCCTGGCCAGGGTTGTTTTTCCGCAGCCGTTCGGTCCGGAAAGGGTGCATATCTCTTCAGACCGAATATCCAGCTGATCGATTCGAAGATGAAAAGCACTATTCCCCGGATAGGAATAATCCAGATTCCGGACCATGAGAACAGGGTGCCGTTTTTCTCCCGCTGATTTCCCTGTTTTTCCAGTTTTGTCTGCAGGAACTGCCTTTGCTTGACAGGGCGGGAGGATTAAACCCTCCCGGATCGCGGTATCAGGCTTTTCGTTTCGAAATACTTCAAGATGCCCCGAAGAAAGAATGTCAATTCGAATCCCATCCGTTTTGAAAGCCGCTTCGATTTTTGATGAAAAAATGAGAACAGCTGTGCCGCTTTCTTTCAGAAAACGGAGTATGCGTTTTCTCCAAAACGGATCAACTTCATCGAGGGTTTCATCGAGGACCCATAGCGGGGGGGATACTGCCGCCAAAACAGCGCAGAGGAGTCTCTTTTTTTCTCCGCCGGACAGCTGTGCCGGATTGCGGTCCGCCATGGAGGCAAGGTCGAAGCGCTCGAGTTCCGTCTTCACCTTCCATTCTATTTCGGACGGCGGGAGCCCCAGAGATTCGAGGGGAAAAGCGATTTCGGAATCCACCCTCGTTGTAAGAAGCTGTTCGTCCGGATTTTGAAAAATGATCCCTGCATGTTCCAGCAGATTCTGGGGTTCCGAATGAGTCACATCGATACCGGCCACCCGGACTGTTCCCTCGAGACTTCCCCCGGTATATCGGGGTATAAGACCCGTTATGATGTGACTGAGGCTTGTCTTTCCATTTTCCGGAGCCCCGGCGATGGCTCGTATTTCACCGGGATGCATCCTGAGAGAAAGACCTTGAAAGAGAGGAGCTGTTTCCTGTTGATTTTCTGAGTATGATGGATAGGAGAATCGAAGATTCTCAATCTCGAGTATTGGTTTCATCCCTTCTCACTTCCTGTCACGGTGAGGGCTGGATCAAGGTGAAAGTAATCAAGCACGAAGGGTGCAATATCGGTCAGGGATTGTATAGATGTCCAATCCGGCACGAGATTATCAACGGCCTTCGAAACGAGAAGGAAGGGGACTTTATTCCCGGTATGGTCCCCGGTTTTCAGGTCCTCGGCATTTCCGTGGTCACTCATAACAAGTATATCGACAGTATTTCCGGAACCTTCCCATATCGTATGGAGAAATTCGTTTATTACCTCAACCGAATGAATAATTTTATCAATCTCCCGGCTATGACCGTGGGTATCGGTGAGAAAGTACTCGAAAAAAACCATATCATGGGAGTCGAAGATGTTCAGAATATGTTTCCCTGCTGTTGCAGGTGATATTGCTTCGATAGGAAATCCCCTCTCTATCAGCATTTCATTGGTAATATCGGCGAAAACCGCCTGCCCGTGCCGGTAATCATCAATATAGCGAAAGGGTATATCCGCTGCTTCTATGGAGAGGGTTGATACGGGCAGCATGTTTCTTCGGCGCTTTTTCCTTTCATGAAAAAAAGAGTGGGAGTACAGGTTCGCGCTGGTTACCCGGACACCGCCTCCTTTCAGAGACTTCAATATACTCTTTTCCTTTATAAGGGGCAGGAGCTTTTCATTGGGAAAAGCAAGCAGGTGATACCCGAGCACCCGGGCAGCGTTGATGCCTGTCATGATGGTCGTTTGACCGGTAGCCGATTGGGGAAGGCCGCTGATGCCGAGTTGAGCGTCCAGAGGCAGGAGTACAGCCTGTTCATTCCTCAGGGGAATACTCTCACGGCTGAAAGTCCGGGGCTGGATAAAGGGGTGAAAGAGCTGGAGCAGGGGGTTGCGGCTGCAATCCTGGTCCCCGATTCCTATACCATCTATGAAAAAAAAGAATAATTTCTGCGTTTGCATGATAACCTGGCTGGGCTTACTGTACCGATTCGCGGAAATATGATCAAGGTTTCCTCTCCGTGTCTTTTCTGCATCTTTTGATTGCTTTCCTGTTTTTGAATCCCTATGCTATGGAATAAGGAGGAACGGGAAAGTGCGAAGAATAATTCTGATTCTGATTCTCATTCTGGTTTTCAGTATGGCGGCATACGCAAACGGTCAGCAGGAGGTTGTTCCCGTAAGAGACAATGACGGGTACCTGAGTGTAAGTGCCGGTGATTTCGATGTCAGATGGAAAGCGGAAGGTGATCAACTGAGTTTCGAGATCACTGCCCCCACAACAGGCTGGGTGTCCGTCGGTTTTGATCCCGAACGGGTCATGAAGGGTGCGAATTTCGTGATTGGCTACGTGGATGGGGATACGGTAGTTGCAAAGGACCATTACGGCAGCGGAACCTTCGCGCACAAAGCGGATGAAGAATTGGGAGGTACCGGTGATATTATCAGCTATGACGGCCGGGAGGAGAACGGGGAGACGACCCTCCAATTTACCATTCCTATCGATTCGGGGGATGAGTTCGATACGGTCCTCACTCCGGGAGAAGTACATACCGTCCTGGTAGCCTGTGGTCCCGACGGTTCAGACAACTTCACCAAAAAGCACTCCAAAAGATCAAAGGTGGATGTCAAACTCTGATATGGATTCTCTGGGGATAAAAAGAAATAAGCTCCTCATCCTCTGTCCCGTCATACTTCTGCTTGCCGGGATCGGCATCTCGGACCTTTACGCTCAAAAAAGCGGGGGAATCTCTCAAGAGACCGGAAAGGATTCGCCAACGGTTGAGGAGCTCATCGAATGGAATATCCTTAGAACGGATATCCAGAAAACAGGCATGTTTATCCTCGGTTCCTGGGCCTTGACCAATTTTGCGGTCAGCGGTTATTCCATGACCCGAACTGAAGGCAGAGACTTCTACTTTCATCAGATGAATGTATTGTGGAATACGGTGAATCTTGCGATTGCAGGCTTCGGATATTTCGGTGCCTCGGGAAGTCCTCTCGATCTGGGTTTGCTGGAAACCATCGGGGAATACAGATCCTTCAGCCGAATACTGGTATTGAATGCCGCCCTCGATGTCGGCTATGTCATGGCAGGGTTTTATATGAAAAACAGGGGAAGCCGGTCTGAGAAATATAAAGAAAGGCTGATTGGCTACGGAAACTCGATAATTCTTCAGGGCAGTTTCCTCTTCGTTTTTGATATTTCCCTCGCCCTGGTAAACAGAAATGCTATGATGGGACTGGCTGAAGCGGCATCCCTCGAGGTGAGGGCTATTCCGGGCGGCATCGGGGCTCGATTGAGTTGGTGATCCTTTTATAGTGTCTTTGATCGTGAGGATAAAATGAATCGAAACCTCTTTCCTACGGAAGAATTGAAGGGGAATTCATTTCACATGCAAAAGCGGTCCTGATTTTTGATTTTCCGCTATCGACAAAACCTTACCGGACCGAACAATGCCTGTATATTAGAAGTAAGGTCAGGTTTGATCTGTCCTCATGATCGAGAACACTACCAGACTGTTGTATTATTCTTGCCTAGGCGATAAAATACAGCATGGCAGCAGGCAATACAACAGCGCGAATACCGAGTAAACTGATCAATCTCAGTGTGAAAGCCCTCTCTCAATCAATGACGACGAAACTTATGCAATCACTTTCGCGCAGCATTATCCCTAATTATGATCTATTTCAGCGGACGGGAATTCCCCGAAGTGTCGCAATACCCAATGTAACCGCGGCGAAACAAGTCGTGCGGGATATGATATCACATCAGTCCTTTCTCGATTTTATTCTTCTGCTGATTAAAACCAGCGAGCACGGATATATGGGCCGGCGATATGCGATACCGTATCTCAAGCCCCTGATAAATGGCGTCATCGATATGGGTTATATCTATGACAAGGAAAATGATATGTTCGTTGAAAACCCGGCGCTCCGGAGAACCCGGAACTGGGGGACCCTCAAAACCGGACATACCTATACCTTTGCCTTTTTAAGGATCGATGTTGTAGGCAGTTCAGCGATGGTTCGTACCTACGATTCGGAATCCGTAAACCGTTGTTACAAAGATCTACGCGCAATCGTTCAGCATATAACAGAAAAGAGAAACGGAAGAATATGGGGTTGGGATGGTGACGGAGGGCTGGCGGCATTTTTTTACGGAAACAAGAACCAGAATGCCGTACTTTCGGGGATGGAAATTCTTCATGAGATTTTTCTCTACAATTTATCAAATAATCCGCTCGGTGAGCAGGTCAGAGTACGTATAGCTGTGCATAACGGCCCTTTTTCCTATAGTCAGAATTACGAGGATTTGAAGAACTCCGAAACAGTGCAGATCGCAGAGGAAATGGAGCATAAATTATCGCCGCCCAACGGCCTCACACTGAGTGAGGTTGTGCAGGTAATGCTGGATCATAACATTCTGGCTCAGCTGATTGAAAAGAAGGAAAAAGGGAGCCGAAAGTATTTTCTGTACGGTATGAATAAAACATACGGCAGGAAAAAGAAATGAAAAAGGTAATACTGATTTCCAGAAATGATGCAGTAATCCGTATTTTCAGCAGCATCGAAAAATCACCATCCTATGATTTCGAAATAATGCAAAATATCGGAAAGATCAAAGGCTGTCAGGAAGCGCTTCGATATCTGGATGTTACCGGATCGAATCAGGATCAGATAATAAAAAAGATCGATAAACTGAAGCAGCTTGGTCATCCATGGGCGGTGGTGGATCCGGAGGGGGCTATCGAGGATGTGGGGGCTCTCTTTCATCAGGGAGCCTGTGATTATATTTCCATGAAAAATGGAAAGAAACTCAAAGTGGGCAGAATTCTGAAGGTTCTGACCTTTCATAATCAGATAGTATATTCCGCACCTTTGGTGACGAAAGAGACAAAAGTCGCTCCCCAGAAGCCGATTCATAAGCCCGATGCACCCTACGCCGCATCCTGGTCTCATGTGAAAAGCGGAAAGACTTATACCTTCTGTATTTTATATGTAGAACTCCTTCCCTCAAGGGAAGTCAGCGGTAAATCCGGAATTGATTTTCAGGAACAGATGCAGGCGGCCTTTCAGAAGCTGGTCACTCAGGAGGTTGGTCCTTATCAGGGTAAGGTCTGGATGTGGAATGATTGGGGCGGGTTGGTGCTTCTTCCCTGCGGCAACGAAAGCTGTGATACCATCATAATGGCGATGCGGCTGCTGCTGAACAGGGTGCAATTCAGCATTGAAGCAGGCCCCTTCAGTAACCTTATGGATTTCAGACTTGCTCTGCATATTGGTGTTACTAATTATAAAGCGCGAGGACAAACCGGAACTATCGTATCGGATGATATTAATTTTATCTTTCATCTTGGAAAAAAACGGATCGAACCAGGTTTTCTCTATATCACCGACAGCTATTACCCGCTTCTCAAGAATGACATGAAGCTTCTGTTCAAGGATCAGGGAATGTTCGAGGGGCACAGGATATACAGGATGCAGTCCCCTTTCGGGACTATAAACTAGGCTGAAATATTTGACTTATCCTCCCACTCCTTAATACCTTTTAAGAGGATGAAGGGGGGTATATATGATAAATCGAAAGCAGTTGGAATCTCTTATCGAACACCGGAATGCAGAAAATCCGATCATAAGTCTCTATCTGAATGTTGAATTGCCAAAAAAACTCGGTTCAGAACTGAATTCCCTGATAAGAAGAAAGAACAAGGAACTTGAGTCCGACAAACGGTACAGTTCAGAGGAAAAATCAGCGATTGAGCAGCTTCTTGCTGAGATAGAAAGAGAGATGAAGGGCCGGAAGAACTTTTTCCCGGGAACGAAAATGGTTGCCTTTTTTGCCGATACCCGGGGATTTCGGCAGGAATTCGAATTGCCGGTTCAATTCCCCAACCGTCTGATAATCGATGAGAATCCATACACCAAACCGCTGACCGCCGCACATGATCAGTTTTCCCGTTTCTGCCTCCTCGTGAGCAACTCCCGTAAAGCACGCATTTTAACTTTGCAGGCTCATCAACTGATCGAGGAAAGGGAGGTCTTTGTCGAAGAGGAATCGGAAGGTTCAACCAACGAAGCCCTGAAAGGATTCGGAGAGCAGCATCTTGCCCGCAGTGAGAGGGATCTGCTTTATAAACACATCAAGCGAATAACTGATCTGACTTTCGAACTGTTTAAAAAGGGAAGCTATGATTACCTCATTATCGCCGCCCCTCAGGACAGAGAGCTCCCCATTATAAAGGACCATCTCCACAGCTACCTTCAGAGACGCCTGATAGGCAGTTTTAACGGACGGCCGGATGAACCGACGGAAGCTATTCTGAAAAAGGCGAAAACGGTAGCCGATGACTGGGATCGTGATAATGAACAGGAGCTGCTGGACTTTATCGAGGCTGAGGACTATGAAGGGGGAAAGGCTCTGAAGGGAATCGGCCCTTCATTGAAAGCCCTTATGAACGGTCAGGTGCATACCCTTGCGCTGCAGGAGGATTTCTCAAGAGGAGGGTATATTTGTACGGCGGATCACTATCTTGATTTGTCTCACAAAAAGTGCCCTGTCTGCGGTAAAGAGCTGCAGCCGGTAGATGATATTGTAAATGAAATGGTTGAGGAAGCAGTAAACCAGAACGGCGAAGTCCGCTATCTCAAGCATTTCCCGGATGCTCTCGGTTCCGATGGGATGGCAGCCCGCCTGCGGTTTGTAATCTGAACCGGATCCGTGCTATAAGTAGTTTTATGCGAACACTGAGCAAAGATCAAAGCCCCCATGTTACCGATGAAATCTTCAATACAGCCTCACATTTGACCGGAGCCATTCTTGCGATACTTGGCATAGTGCTGCTGATAGTTGAATCCGCCGTTGCCGGAAAGGTCTGGCACATCGTCTCTTTCTCAATCTACGGATTCAGTCTTATCCTGCTGTTTACCGCCAGCACATTGCATCATGGAATCAATGCCTCGGAACAAACGGAAGAATTCCTGCGAACCATGGATTATCTTGCAATTTTTCCGCTCATAGCCGGAACATATACCCCTTTTTGCCTTGTCGTATTGAGGGGTACTCTGGGCTGGAGTATGTTCGGAGTAGTCTGGGGAATAGCTGCCCTGGGAATAGTACTCAAGGCTTCAATAAGAACCCTGCCGAAATGGGTAAGCAATACTTTTTATCTCACTCTTGGTCTGATGAGTATTGTACTGGTGATTCCTCTTTTTCAGGCTCTGGGCTTCCCCGCCGTGGGACTGCTTATCCTCGGCGGAGTGTTCTATGTCGGGGGAAACATCATTTTCAGTATTGAAAAACCGAACCCGGTTCCCGGTAAATTCGGGTTTCATGAGATATGGCATATTTTCGTGCTCCTGGGGGCTTTCTGCCATTATGCCTTGATGTATTTTTATATTGCCCGTATGTAGTGTCCTCGATCCTGCGGATATCTCAGGCCCAGGCATAAGCCGGGAGGCCCTCGGCAAACTGCTTCAGGGGTGTTTTTATCGCCCGCAGCCACACCATTCGATCCCGAATCATGGTCCCCTTCACTCGGCTCAAAAACCTCCTGCGGGTAAAAAA
>Ga0272441_10014901_pt1 | contig 10945 bp, 13 predicted proteins | sample SSMProp6N_FD_193582 | JGI IMG/M metagenome (GOLD analysis project Ga0272441, IMG submission 193582) | Marine sediment archaeal communities from Little Sippewissett salt marsh, Falmouth, MA, United States - SSM-Prop-6N | ecosystem: Environmental > Aquatic > Marine > Wetlands > Sediment ...
ATTAATTCCCATGGCTCTACACTCTTCAAGATACTGACCTATCTTGTCTGTGTTGCCTAATTCGCTATTCAGTAGAGAAACCATAAACACAGTCGGAAAGTGAGCCTTGAGATAGGCTGTCTGAAACGCTATCTTGCCATAAGCGGCAGCATGAGCGAGATTGAACCCATAGTTGGCAAATGTCTTAATGAGACCGAAGATTTCTTCTGCTTCTTTCTGATCTCTACCCATCTTCTCAACAGCCATGGTAATGAACTTGCGTTCCACGACAGGCATCTCTTTGACTTTCTTCTTACCAACCACTCTACGTAAATCATCTGACTCTGGCAAAGAGAATCCTGCATATGCCTGTACCATCTGCATTAACTGCTCTTGATAGACAGGAAATCCCAATGTAGACTTTAGACAATCCTCAAGTGACGGGTGTGGATACTCTACATTCTCTTCACCCTTTCTTCTTGCAATATAGCTTTGAATAGTACCAGCATCAGCGGTTCCTGGTCGAATAAGAGCATTGAGAAGAACAACATCGTTAAAGCAATGCACTTCCATTTGACGACAAAACTCCTGCACATACTTTCTTTCAAGTTGAAATATGCCGACTGTCTTGCCATCGTTAAATAGCTCTAACGTTTGCTTGTCCTCAAGATCTATGCTTTCTATATTGAACTCATCAGGTGTCATTTTGTTTTTATTGATATAGTTGACCGCATGATCTATCACTGTTAATGTATTCAAACCAAGAAAATCCATCTTGAGAAAACCAGCCTCTTCTGCATCGTACATGTCCCACTGAATAACTGTACTATTCTTATTCTTGGCACTGTAGTACAATGGTATGGTATTGTATACTGGTTCAGGAGTAATAATGACAGCAGCAGCATGAATACCAGCCTGTCTAACCCTACCAGACATACGCTCTGCTATTCTAAATACATCTGGATATAGCTTCTGTTGCTCCTGTAGGAATTCAACAGTATGCAGAGCATCACCAAGATCAGAACCCAATGGTATTGCCTTGGCTATAGTATCGCCCACCTTGACATAGTCTTTAATCTTTAAGGCACGGCATATATCCCTAACAACTGATCGACCACCAAGTGTTCCAAAGGTAATTATTTGTGCTACATTGTCCTGTCCATATTTTCCCTTAACATACTCAATAACCTCTTCACGCCTCTCTTTGCATATATCAATATCAATATCAGGCAGTGACACACGATTTTCATTCAAGAACCTCTCAAATACAAGGTCATGCTTGATTGGATCAAGAGTTGTAATATCTAGAGCATAGACAACTATGCTTCCAGCAGCCGAATTGTGCACAACAATATCATCAACAGAATAACTATGAACATCTTTTACTTTTAAATCGTAAACCTTGCCTCGATAACGTCTGGTTGATTTATGTGTTACCCTGGATAATCTCATCTTCTTCTCCAGTCTGTCTCGATACCTAGTTTCTTTAATTCCTTCTTGTTGTAGACATAGTATCCGTTGATATCATCTCTGGATTCCACAAATCTAAGTGCCGCTTGCTTTTTTGCTTCTACCATTTTTGGATCACCCCAACCACCCTTGATTTCGATAATAAATCTCTTGTCATCGTTTTCCATAATGAAGTCTGGAAAATACTTACGCTTCTTGCCATCGTAGTAATATTCTATATAGAAGCTACAACGAGCTAGGTGACCAACGAATTTGCTTGACTCACAATATTTGATAAAGCCCAACTCCCAAGATGAGTTGTAAAACATTCTACCAAACTTAGAGTCGTAATAGCCAGTATGAAATCTGTTTTTCAGTTGTTGTTTTTCTAGAACAGATGGATCTTTTCTTATTTTTTCAAGATTATTACGCATAAGAGATGCTTGTTCTGGATCTTTCCATCTTTTCTTCATGGCATCACTTTTCTTTTTTCTATGCTCTGGTCTTGCCATTGCTTGTTTAACAGCCTTATTCCTCTTGTTTACAACTTCTGGTCTATTCTGAGCCACCAATTGAGCCTTAGAATTATTTTCTCTCCATGTGTCATTTAATGTAGTTTGATTCATAATACAATCAGAACATATGGGTTCATTTCTGAGGTATTTTCTTTGTGATATTCTTCTATATTGAGCAACTGATTCCTTTCCACAACACTCACACTCAAAAGAAACAACCACCTTACTTAGTACATCTCCAAATATATCAATAGCATCATTGAGATGTAGTTTCCCATCTATCATTCTTGACTTGGCTGTTTTCATTCTTTCTATCGCTTCTTTTGTCGCCATAATATACCTTATATAACCTCTACTTGTCCTAATATATTATAGGCAAATAATAATAAATGTTCACTCATGCTCTACTAAAAAATCACCTTCTCTTATGGTGTCTGCTTCCACCCACTGTGGTGTAAGGTTTCCTTTTTCATGGTCTTCTTTCCTGACACATTGAATTTTATGGTCTTTTGTAGCACCTTTGATAGAAGACCCGCTTTCTGTCATAATGTCAACAACCGTTTCGTTACAAAGATACTCGTATACCTGTTCAACAGGTCTCCACTCGCCATCTTCACACTGAACTAGATCGCTGGGTTCTACATCCTGTATGTCCTTATAGAACATATAGTTAACCTTAACCCTATTGTTATGACAAAAGCATCCACGTCCTGGTCCTACAGGAATGCCTCCCCGCTTAGCCCACTCGATGAAGTCAGCAACGATCAAGAAGTACTCAGGAAAACCCATCTTCTCAATAACACGCAATTCGTGCTCTCTTCTGTCAAGGTATTCTTGAGTGGTTGGGATATTCTTTTCCTTCCAACCTTTCTCTACCTTAAATCTGAGATAGTCGTTTACTTCATTAGACATAGTCGTTCTTTTCCCATCTGTGGTTACAAGCCTTACATATAAAACAATTTATAATAGGAGGTTCGTTATCCTCTGGATTGCCGTATCTCGCTCTCACAAATAAGTCCATCTTATCACACTTGGGGCACTTGCCTAATAGTTCTTCGTGTTTCTTGCTTTCAACCGATGATTTCATTTACAAAACTCCAAAGCATAAAACGACATTCTTCCATATCTTTCCATTGTCCAATGTTGAATATTGGTATCTTGTGCTTTAGGGCTATTCTCATAGCCTGTGCAGTACCACCCTTTAGTTCTCCACCTTCCGTATAGCATATTACACAATCTACAGGATCATTAAGGTTCTGACCAAGTACCTGATAACAATTCCTCGCATGAAGTTTTTGACCGCCCTGTCTACACCTCTCCCAAGCAGGATGATATTCTTCTGCCATTTTGAGAGCCTTGTCACATATGTGGTATAATTCGCTATCGTTATCGTTAAAACCCTTCCATGGCAAATATATCTCCTTCTTTCCATTGGCACGGTCACAACCATATTCAAAAGCTTCGTCAGAGCCTTCTGCACCACCACTACGAAGTATCCAATTATCACTTGCTGCCCATTCAGCAAACCTATGAATAAGTGATTTGTAATTTGCAGGAAGTTCTCTTGATCCTATACCAGCATATTTTATCAATCTTCCTCCTTGAAAATGTTCGTCATGGCTCCCAATACATCTTTAAATCCATCACATACTGATTTCATAGCACTCTTGCTATCTTTTTTAATGGTCATGCCACCCTTGTATTCAACCTCAACAGTAATATTTTCAATATCCTCACCAAAAGGCATGCTAGAAAACATTAGTCTGTCGAAACAAATGTCAACACCACTAATTAAACTGGGTACACACGGTGAACATTCGACCATGAATGCACCGCAGTGACTACAAAACAATGGATCATCTTCAGTGAAAAGCTCGGCAATGACCATGTTCATATTGCCACATCTGTCACACCGAACAGGTACAGCAGTCTTGCCTTCTATTTCATCAAACTGACCTGGTTGTTCGTCATGTTTTTTCATAAACTGTTTGAACTGCCTAACTTTTTCATTATCGTCTGGATTAGGTAGTCCATTATTCCCTTCATTCTCTTTGTTTTTAGCCATCATGATTAGCCTTTCTCCACTCAAGGAATTCCTCGTAATCGGAACACTGATCTATATAGAACTTTGGAAACTTGCTACCACTAAACTCAAGTGCATAGTTGCATCTCTCAAATATTTCCATACTTGTATCGCAGAATTCATCATTGATAATTCCACGCTTCATCTGTTCCCTCGATTTAACAAAATATTCTTGTCCAGAAAACTCCAGTCCATCATCACGGTTACCCGTGTTTATTCTAATCTGGACCCCCTGTATTTCAGCATCCGTCTGTAACGCATAATGCGTATCATTAGTAGCAACAACTTTTACCCCATGAGATTTAGCCATATCAACTATTTCTGGTGTTATGTTGTCATACTCTGGAAAATCCGTGTGCATAACCTCCACATAGAAGCGATCACCGAATATTCCCTTATACTCTTTCAAACGCTTTGCTGATTCGCTTGGATTGCGATGCTCCTCACTACACAAGAACCATGCAACCTCACCTTTATAACAAGCACTCATGCATATTACACCTTCACTGTGCTCTGCTATAATCTTCTTGTCTATGCGTGGACGGTAATAAAAGCCATCCCGACCAGCCATAGTGTTAAGATAAACTATATTCTTCCAACCTTCTTCATTCATTGCCAAAAGATTGATATGATATTGGAAATTGCGTTCACGGGCAGTCATGTCGTCTACCAAGTAGAACTCACAGCCGTGAATTGCCTTTATATCATTCTCATTACAGGCTTGCTGATGCTTGAAGCAACCAAACATGTATCCATGGTCTGTAAGGGCTATTCCAGGCTGTCCGTGTGCTTTTGCCATTTCTGCATTCTCTTTCGGTGTTGCCATACCGTCCAAAAGCGAATAATGGGAATGTACATGCAAATGGACGAATTCATCGTTTGTAATTTCGTCTTCGACCACGTCTATCTGTTCTTCCTCTTTAACGGATTCTATGATAGTTTTAGCATCCTCTTGGGACATGATTTCTGCCTTGACCTGCAAAGGAGTTTTTTCTTCCGAAGCAGGGGAAATAATTTCCTCTGTTTCTTCTTTGGTTAGGTGTATGACTAATGCTTTCTTTTTACCAGATCCCTTATCTTTTTCAAGAAGTTGATTTGCATTAACCACCCATCTCTGGTCGTCTAGCTTATGCTCTATTTTTCTTGTCATGAACAAATGCTTGAAATTCAACCATCTGAATATATATACTTCACCATCTTCACTATATAGGAGTATATAATGAGCAGAAGTTTTTTTGCAGTCCTCAAGCATTGATTTTGTAACAAACAGCCCAAATGATAGATCTTGCTTATCGCAAACTATTACAGAACCACTATCTTCATCCCTTAGAGCATTTACTTCTATGGTTTGGAAATCAGTCTCAGCCTTAAACTTACGCTTAAAGCATTCGTTTATAATGGTTCTTAGGTTCTCTATATTCATAATATTGTCTGTTCAAGATTTTATTGTACTCCGAAAATCAAAAATGTCAAATGGTTTTTTGAACAAACGGCTCACTCCTTACCCAAAATCTTTTTGGCATCCTCGATGCAGCCAGCAATCTCGTGTGCAAACAAGCCACCACCTGATGCAACATCATCATGCCTCTCGACTATCTGTAACAGAGGAAGAACACGCTGTGCCAACTGAAAACCTGGGCTTGGATCATAAGGATCTGCATCTATAGTTGGCTGTAGTATCCTATCCACACATGGCTGACAAAGAACACCAGCCTCTTTACATGCTGGACAAGTAGGATCTCCACCATCAAGGAGTGGTTTGTCCTCTACATGTGGATCGAGTGGTGGAAGACACTTGCAATTCTCATGATACTCACCACACTCAGGACATTGTAGTCCAGTCATATGTCCGTCTTTCTTGCCCATATCACTCATAACCTTCATATTCAGAAACCTCAAACAATTCTTCCATGGCTACTATTGGGCCACAACTTCTGACGTGGTCAGGTAGCATGGCGTGGAACTTCTCACGGTTTTCTGGTTCCATGTAGAATTCCTGCATATCGCCAGTCAATGAATCTCTATGAATCTTTAGAGCCACCTTCAATAGATGATCATTGTAAAGTATTGATATTAAGAAACAAATATGTTCTCCCATCTCACACACTTCCTTTCATCAAGTGACTAGCAACAAAGACACACATCTTAACGAAGTATCTCTGGTCAAGACTGTTCTTCATTAGATTGATGTCCTTGTGTACCCACTGTGAAGATCCATTAGTTCACATTTTATTTTACTAAATCAACCAATTCACATGCACCATTCTCGCCACTACATGCCATCGTCTTTGAACCAGCACTTTGATCTTCCTTCTCGTATTCTGCAAGCTTTGTCCAGTCCATAGATTCAGGCATTTTCTTAAGAAGCTCCTTATACTCCTTCTCGTCTATCTCTTGATAGGGAGCCTGACGATATGAATGACCAGCATATGGTAGGAAAGATATACCTGACACTGCATTAAAGTGTTCATAAACCCAAGCAGCAACCTGTAGCCATTCTTTCTCTTTGACACTGATAGTAACACTTGGCTTATGCTCACACCAATGATCCTGATAGATTTGCCACATCTCTAGCTGAGACAGAGCAGATACCTCAGATTGTACAATTGCTTTTTCTGGAGCCTTGACGGGAAAACTGAACACTAGGTTCTCAGGGTTAATCACATCGTCTTCGTGTGGCACACCCTGATCTCTCATTAACTGTGCCAAAGGATCTTTCTTGTCTGCTCTTACAGTGCGTATATAGTAATGGCTGTAACGTGCATGGATACCACTAGCAGAATCACACAATTGTGAAACAGTTCCAGAAGGTTTGACACATGTAATAGCAGCAGCCTGATTAATCTTAAGCTTCTTAGCCCATTCTTCATTTGTCTCTATCGCTACCTGTCTGAATGCTTCAAGGTTTTTTACTAGCTTATCTCTGCCATACTGTCCATTCGTTAAGTCATTATCCATGATACCAGTCATACTTACCCCAAGCAAACATTCTTCTTCTGCGTTTGTTTTCCATGCTTTGGATATGTATCTGAAATCAGTAAGGGTTGCCTGTATTGTACCAAGAATAGTAGCTAGTCTTACTTTGTTCTTTATTGTTGCTGGTGTATCATCATGTCTGATAATAACCTCTGTCAAATTACATAGCCCCTTGCTACGAAGAATAATTTCAGAACATGGGTTTGTTCCAAAATCATGTTCAATGTCTCTTCTTCCGTTCTTAGCAGCCTGTTTGATAGCTGCCTCTCTATTAAAGATACCACGCTCACCACTCTTGGAGTTATACAATGCTTGCCACTCTGCCATAAACGTACCCATCTCTGGACGCTCTGTGTATGCAACAGAGTTGTTTGCCAAAGCCCTCTGCGGCTCTAGGTCGTACCAGTTACCATCCTTAGCATGCCTCATTCTATCGTCTGACAAGTTACTAAGAGAGATACAGGCTGATCTTCTGACTCCACCAACCACAACAACCTGTGCTGTTTTGCACATGAGATCATGACACTCAAGGCTTGTAAGTTTGCGACCTGCTGCACCCTTAAACATAGCCACAGCAAAACGGAACAGATCTTCTAATGGTTCTGGACCTGATGCCCTACCACCAAATGTCTTTAGTCTGGAACCAGCGGGACGAATGTTTGACATATCCCATTTTGGAACCTGTCCTACATACAATAGGCTCAACAGTTCTCTGAATGCTTTAGCCCATCCAATCTTACTGTCTGCCACATATATTGTGGTGTCAGTAGCGTGGAAATCATCTGAAATTTCTGGTAGTTTATTTACCTCTTGCCTCTCAACGCTAAAGCCTACACCAGTGCCACACATTAATATATACATGGTCTCATCAAATGCTCTTATATTATTAACAGCAACGTATGAGCAGTTATATCCCGCAATCTCATCACGCTCCAGTGCTTTTCCAGCTGTCATAAGACAACGCATTGATGGCATCACCTGTAGACCAAGAATAGCGGCTCGAAGTTCTTCCTTTATCTCTTTCGGTATCTTTCCCTTGCATTTTACACCGCACATGTAATCAATGTATCTGTCAACGGTTTCATGCCATGTTTCTCTTCTGTTTTCATCTTCTACCCAACGAGCATATCTACTCAAGTGGATGAACTCCTGGTAAGATGTTGGAAAATGATTGATGCTACTATTGTTATTCATAACGCTCCTTATATCTTCTCCATAACAACACGTATAAATATTTTTGCAACCTCTTTGTTAATTAGTTTGAACTTGTGTTCACTGTAGAAACCATATGTGTCACCATGTCTTGTGCCTGGTATCCAATAATTAAAAGTGTGTTCTGAAAAAAATCTTATGTGAGTGGGATCTGTAAATGCATGGTATGGTGATCCAATGACGTTTGGAACCTGTATTTCTACCTTACCGCCAAAGCAGAGTACCCTCCATATCTCATTGACAATGGCAATAGTATCTTGTAGATGCTCCAGTACATCTATAGCTTTCATTTCATCACATGATTCATCTGGAAATGGCCATGGTATATTATTTAAGTTTACAACATGCTTTGTGTTTGGCAGTGCTACTATATCTACATTTTCAAAGCCTTCATAGCTTGTTCTGCCAGCACCTATATTTAGCTTCATATTAACCCTTATAATACTTCTCTATGAACCAATCAAAGCAAGAAGTATCGCACCCTGTCTCCTCTATAGATGATATCAACTGTCTATTTGTGTTATTGATCTTTCTTTTTATATTAATCATATCTTTGTTTATTTTGACACCAAGAAAAGATCCTAATGATAATATACAGTTTATATCTTTTATCATATCCTCAAACATGAAGTAATATATACTATCATCTGAAATGTATCTGTCAAGTAAAATAATACCATCGCTAACATCTTTAATAATATTTTTTATACTATTCTTTGAAGAAAGTTTTCTTGGGTGTTTATTACATGCAGAAACTACTATATCGTTTGGGTTTCTTATTATTATAGCCTTCTTGTCTACTTTTATTTCTGAAAAAACATTACGAAGAAAACTATTAACCTCACCATAATTATCCTTGAATCTTTTTTGAAAACGACAAAGGTTCCCCATGTTGCTTTTGTTGTCACCTTTTGCCTCATGTATAACGTTCATAGAAGTAGAATCATTCAGGCATTTTGCCAGAAACTTCGTACCGCTTCTTCCAATAGATGTTATAGCAAAATTCACTTATCAAACCTCATCAATGTGTGCTGCTCATTTCTAACAATATGACTATGAGCATAAGCCATATCCCAATCAACAATAGACTTGTACTCTTGTATGCTTCTGAAGCACATATGATTTGAATTGCTTTTATTGGCGGTGTTTTCATATAGATATATATGTTCTGGTGACATCATTTTAAACCAATCAATAATACTTGAAACAACTTCATCTGGATTATGCTGTAAGACAGTAGCTGTGATTATATTCTTAGGTTGAAAACCAAGAGAAAGATCATGCATATAGGGTGCACTAAGTAATTTGTAATAATAATCTGGATTTCTATCTCTGGCAATATCTAACAAGCTCTTTGTTATATCTACACCAAGATAATTTTTGCTGTCAAAAAACTTGGTATATCTACCTATACCACAACCGTAATCAAGAGTTGGTAGTGAACAATCTATGTTTGGCATAACAAATGAAAAAACCTCTTCATAATCTGTATCCTGAGACTGTAATGTATCACCACCGTAACCAACAGTTCTCTCTCCTTGTTTTTTTGATCTTTCTTCCCAATATTTTATTATGTCATCAGCTTTCATGTATTACTCCATTGTCTATATCTTCTCCTGTTCCTAAAATATGCATCATTATATTCATACCCACCACTCTTGGCTTCAACAATGTCAGACAGTCCAACTCTTGACAACCTCTTGCTGGATGGCTCTTGCACATACCAAACTGACATGGCTGACAGTCTAAACCAAGAGACACCCTGTACAATCCATTCCTAGATGGAGGCATGTTCTTAACAACATCTGTTCCCCCATATATAATGTAAACATTCTTGCCAAGTGCGTTTGCATAATGAGATATTCCACCCTCATTGCCTATGTAGTAGCAGGTGTTTTTAATTATACCACCAGTCTCCATAAGAGTGAGCTTGCCTCTGAGATCATCAACTCCATCTATCTTCATGCCGTTCTTGTCTGATCCAACCACAGCAATGCGATAGGTTACTCCCATACTTTGAATATACTGTACTAGCTCATTCCAGTAGGGCCATTGCTTTGATCTCCACTGAGGCTTACACTCTGGCCATATAACCATGTCATACTTATCGTCCATCTCTTTGTGTGCCACATCAAACACAAAGAATTTAGGAACTTGCTCTTTGTGATATTTAAACCAAGATCTGTACTCTGAATACGAACCCATTCTTGATAGGTTTGGTATAGGATAGTATTTATCGCACCTGCCAACGTCTCCCTTGTCACGCAGTCCGTCATAAAGATGCCTGACTATATCGACAGACTCAGGGAAATCTGGTCTGTTATGACCAATAACCTTATTATACTTTTTCTTCATCTCAACAATGAAAGGTATCGATTGTATAATATTCCCGATACCATCAGCAATGTCAATTACACAAACACTCATCAGCAAAAAAGCTCTATGACTCTATCACGAGTATTTTTGTATGAGTAAGTGTTCTCTACGGTTCTGCTGTGGTCAGTATATTTTATCTCTCCAAGTATTAATTCTTCTAATGTATTCTTGAGCGATTCCATTCTTGGCCATCCATCATTGTCATAGCTACCATCAAATGCATTTATAGCCATGTCTTTAGCCCATCCACATATACCTCTCTCACCTTTACCCCAGGCTGTATTGCCATTACTATTAATAACAACAATAGCACCACAGGCAAAAGCTTCCAAAGCAACAGAAGAGAAAGTCTCGT
>Ga0272441_10014902_pt1 | contig 10944 bp, 8 predicted proteins | sample SSMProp6N_FD_193582 | JGI IMG/M metagenome (GOLD analysis project Ga0272441, IMG submission 193582) | Marine sediment archaeal communities from Little Sippewissett salt marsh, Falmouth, MA, United States - SSM-Prop-6N | ecosystem: Environmental > Aquatic > Marine > Wetlands > Sediment ...
CTTCTCCCCCCGCACCATCCTGGTTTCGGCCATGGCCAGCCTGGCCGTGACCGCGATCATCGGCCTGTACCTGGTCCTGAGGGTGGACTGGCGCATCCTTCCGGTCGGGGTGGTGGGAATACTGATGGGCTACTTCTATACCGCTCCTCCGGTCAAATTCGGCTACCGGGGGTTGGGGGATCTGATCTGCTTCCTCGGCAGCGGTCCCTTTCCGGTGATCGGAACTTATTTCCTGTTCACCGGGACGATCTCCTGGGCGGCGGTGCTGTCCGGTTTCGTGGCTGGGTTGTGGGTGGACGCCATCCTCTACATCGGAAATGTTCCCGACGCCGATGCGGATCGAGCCGTCGGCAAACGCACGTTGAGCACGATCCTGGGCAGGAGGGCGGTGAGGATCCTGGCCCCCCTGTACTACGGCACGGCGTTCGGATTGGTGGTGGTGGCCGCCGCGCTCGGGGTATTCCCCGTCTGGACGCTGCTGTCTCTGCTGACCCTGCCGATCGTGTTCCGCATTCTCATGATCACGCGCCGGTATCACGATCAGATACCGAAATTCGCCCCGGCCATCCTTATGACCGTGCAGGTTTTCGCCCTGTCCACCGTATTGACCGCGGTGGGATTCATCCTTTCCGGGGTTGTGGGGTGAACAGGCGGGAGATGGCGTCGAAGGCGTACGGGCACGGATCCTATCGTTTTTACCAAAGAACCCTCGCCTTTCTCAGGACGCGGCTGCTCGGAGCGGTCACCATGCCCGCCCTGATCGGTGCCGCGGTCGCCGCCGCCGACGGCGCATTCCACCGGCTGCGTTTTTTGTTGATCCTTGCGGGGTTGGCGGCCGCGGAACTGCTGAATCTGCTCGGCTCGGATTACCACTGGGCTCGAAATCCCGACAACTCCGAGCCCCGGCTCCCCGGCAATCCCGTGCTCCCCGCCCGGGTGCTGCCGCCGGAGCGAGTGCCCCTGGTGCTCGTTCCCATTGCCCTTGCCGGCCTGGGCGTGCTCCTCTACTTCACCTTCACGGTGGGTATCGGCGTACTCGCGTTTATGCTGGCGGCTGGACTGATCGGGGCGTTGTACGTATTCTCCCCCTTCGACTACGCTTTTCTGTACACGGCGTTCGTTCCCCCGCTGATCAGCGGCGGGGTGTATCTGGCGATGAGCGGCCGTTTGCTGGGTGAGGCCTTCGCCGCCGGTGTCCCGATTACGTTGATCTCTCTGGGCGTGATCCTCGGCTACCGGGTGATGTGCGTACGGGAGGCGGCGGCTTACCGGCGCAGCCGGGCCGTGGTTCTGGCCGTCTATGGCATGGCCGCCGTCTTGGTGATTCTCTATGTGCCGGCGGGCATCCTGCCTCCGAGCGGGCTGGCGGCACTGGCGCCGATCCTCGGTTTTTCCTGGCTGTTTGCCCGCCTTTCCCGTCGGGAGCGAAGGGATGCGGTACCGGCTACGGCAGCCGGAGTGTTGATGCACACCGCTACTTGCCTGGTGCTGGCCGCCGCGATCGTTTGGACGTAGGCCGGGGCGCGCACCGGCAATCGACCGCGCCACGCAATCGACCGCGCCGCGCAATCGGCCGCGCACCCGCCCGCCGCGCGGTGGCGATCGCCTTAGTGCAGATAAATCGGGCTGCTCCAGGCCGCGTGCCCGTCCTCCTGCACCACCTTGGCATAGAGCGGATTGTCCCTGTCCGAGGCCAGGTCGAGCGAGCGCTCGAATGAAACCGAATGTTGTTCGAGCGTATCGGGCAGACGAAAAATGCGAATGCGGCGACCCAAACCGCCCGCCTCCATTACCGTATCCTCCATTCCGATGCGGCTCAGCTTGAGATCGAATTGTATCAGCGGTGTTTCGAGTCGAACTCTTCCGGCTTCGGGACGGCGCAAAAACATATCGAATCCGCTGAATCCTCCGGTGGTCAGCGATTGCCACCGGATTGTGTTGTTCCCCTCGAGCCGAATCTTTTTTTCCGGATTCCAGAAGTTGATGGCTTGGATCTGCTCCACCTGATTCGCTTCCACGGTCGCCACTCCGTCCCAGGGGGTCTCGCGGCCGCGTCCTCGATACTCGGCGCCCTCCCAGAGCACGCGGATACGTCTTCCCAGATCATCTTCTCCGTACGGCCGGAAGGTGAAACGGCGCTCGGGCCCGTTGAACAGCTCGATTCGCTCCACCGGCGCGGAGCAGAGGGCCTGGACGCGAAACACGGCCGAAGAGGCGTCTGTAGACAGAATATCGCCCATGCCCGCCTCCCGGTCGTCTCCGGAAGGAACGGCAGCGGCGCGCAGGTGCAGACGGGTCCCGGTGGTGGCGTAGTGCTTTCGATCCCGCAGGCTCTCGAAGATCCCCTCACGGCTCAGCTCTCGGCTGAGGAAGCAGGTCAGCCCGCCGTAGCTCCCGAAGCGGGAGGCGCCGGGATAGCTCGCTCCGGGCCTTCCCTTGTGATCGTCGCTGTTGGCCACGATTCCGGGTCTCAAGCCCTGAGCGAAGGCGTCGTGAAGCAGCCATTCGAAGGTGCCCCACGCCGAATGGATCTCCACGGCCGGAGTGATCCCCGTTTCCCGGGCAACGGCTACGTCCGCGTACCGCCCGCCAACGTGGGCGTAGAGGAATACATCGCGGCTGGCGAGGGTTTCGAACAGCTCCCGGGTGGTGTGACGATCGCTATGGGCATCGGACAGATCGTAGACCAGGGCGTGGGAAGAACGGTGGATCTGTTCGCCGCTGCGGAGGAAAATCACATTGTGATCGCCTCCCAAACCGGTGTTGCCCGACCATTCATAACCGGGGAAGGCCAGGAAGCGTCCCGGTTCGTTGAACTCATCCACGATTTTCTGAAGCTCCAGCCAGAAGCTTTGGCTGATCTGGAAATCGTTTCCCTGGTGGCAGGACGCGTCGAGGAAAGCCCTGTCCCGGGCGAAGCGGAAGTAGTCGCGGGCGCTGTTGCTGCCGATGGTCTCTTCGCTCTGGCCGTGCATGTCCGCCCAATAGGGACGAAGGTACCTTCGCTTGCCGCCTTTCGCGGAAACGGCCGGTGCCTGTTCGTCGCCACGGTGTGCTTCGATGCGCAGGGGAGTGCTGTGGCTAAGCAACCGGCCCGCGGCATCGCTGACATCGATAACCAGATCCCCCGGCTCGTCCACGGACAGATCCTCGATAACGATCACCTCCCGGGGAGAGGGGAGATCAAGCACCTGCGGCAGACCCTTAACCTGTATGCTCGAATCGAATCGGATCGACGTTAGGTTGATTTGGGCGGGATTGCCCCAAAGATCCTCGGCCTTTATGCACAGTCGAAATTTCTCGCCGAGACGGCGCAGGGTGGGTAGAACGCTTTGCCACCGGATCGGCGGCCCGGATACGATCCGAAACATTGGGCACTGCGACAGCTCCACGTACTCGCAGGTGGCGAAGGCGTCGACCAGGACCTTGAGCTCGAAGCTGTGCTCGCAGAACGTCTGCATGCGCATGCCCGGCGAACCGTGGCTAGGGTCGCCGAAGCGAACCGTTATTCTATCCCCCTCCCGCAGGTAGCCGCGCACCACCTTGATGTACAGGGTCTTGCCCCATGGGCGAATGTTGTCCTTGATGTCGTAGCGAAGCTTGAGAATCGCTCCGTTGCTGGCCGCGGCGCTCACATAACCGGGTGCACCCGGATCCTCGAATTGAGGTGCGCTCATGTCGCTGGCAAAGCGCTGCACGATCTTCAGACTTCCGGAGTCGTCGATGCCGAAGAACCCGGCCGTGTAGATGATCTCGAAGCTGCCGTACTCTCCGGCCGTAAACGGACCCGCCGGACGGATTTCGGCACGGCCCAGCTGCTGCTGTTGATATGTCCACTGAGGCATGGTTGGATCGCTCCTGTTATTTTACGAGTCGGGAGATCGCCTTGAAGGTTTCACTTCCCGCTTCCCGGGTCAGTTCGAAGAGAATCGACTCATAGGTGGATGCGGCCACACCCTCGCTGCGCAACCTGTCAAAGGCGATGCGTTTGTCGTTGGCGCGCCGCGAAGAGGTGCAGTCTTCGAGTACCACGGGCGTAAAGCCCGCCTGTTTCAGATCCACCGCGGTTTGCAGCATGCAGACGTGGGACTCGATTCCGGCCAGCAGGACGCAGGGCCTGTCCAGGACGGTGAAGGCCTGCCGGAAGAGCGGCTCGTCCCAGCAGCTGAAGGCGATTTTTTCGATGTAGGGCCGGTCGTTTGAGGCGGAGGCCGCGGCGTCGGCCGGAACGGCCGCCGTATCACCCAGCCGCGCCTCCGCAGATACCTGGCTGCGGTCCCACCCCAGGATCTCCCGGATCGGGGGGATGGTGGGTCCCAAACCCCTCGTGTACTGCTGGGTTACCAGAAGCGGTATATCCAGAATCCGCAAACCCTGCAGAAGGATCAATAGATTTCGCTCCAAACTCTCCCGCTCCCACATGTGCGGGAAGAGCCGCTCCTGCACGTCGACCAGTACGGCGAGCACGTGTTGCTTGACGATCCGCATCGCCTTCCTCCTCCTCAGGATTTTTTTTCCGCAGCATGCCCTGCGGAGGAGGGTTCGGCGCGTTGCCGCGTCTGTTCGCCGCTGCCGGAAGCGGGAGTGGAACCCACGGCCGGCGCGAAGCGCACGGTGCGCAGACGTACGCTGCGCAGGCGTACAGTCCCGGCGTCCGTTCCCTGCCCGCCCGTTCCCGGCGTGCCGGCGCCCGGCGCGCCTGCGCCGAGGTTATGCACGTCGATCAGGTTGAACCCAGGCTGTTCGTCGGAAAGCTCCGCCTTGGCGGCCTCGTTGTTTCCGGAAAACTGAAAACATACGGCCGGGGGACTGGCTACCGGCACTCCACGCACCACGGTCGTGAGCTGGATGTGCAGGTGAGCGAAAAACACTCCCAGGATGTTTTGGGAGTACGGCGGCACGATCTCCCAGAAAGCATCGGCGTTTTGCAGTTTCATCTTGTCGAGCCAGGGGATTCCGCTGTCGATGGGATGGTGATGCATGAAAATCATCACGGGCTTTCCGTGATTCCGGTACAGATCCTCGCTCAACCAGAACAGCTGCTGCTCCTCGATATTTCCGTACGACTTGCCGGTCCCGCCCGTGTTCAGGAGGATCACGTGCAGCCCTTCGTGATCGAATGAGCCGTAGCCGGAAGCCCTCCGCTCCTTGTCCAGCAGGGAGCTGTTTTTCAGCGCCTTCAGATCGTCGTGATTGCCCACCACCGGGTGGATCGGAACCTGGAGCTCCCGGAACAACTCGGCGATGGTCTCGTAATTTCCCTTCTGCCCTTCATCCAACAGATCTCCTCCCAGGACCACCAGGTCGGGTCCGGGAACTTGTCGCTTCAATACCGAGACGGCCTCGATGAGGTTTGCATCCGGCAGCGCGCCTTTGACACGCTGTCCGGCTTCGGTAGGCAGGTGAAAGTCGGAAATGTGGGCTATACGCATCGATTTGCCTCTCCTTGTATCGACTCCGCCTCTACGGAGCCGCGAGCTTGGCCTCAAGCATAGCCGGGATGCCGCCGCAGAGGCAAGGTACGCGCTTCGGTGCGGCGGCGCGATGTCGGGGGTTCCTCTCACAGCTTGCGCCATAGCGAGGATTATGTATACTTTGAACGTATGGAACTGTACTGTAAACAGCTCAATCCCCACGCCTGCCGCAGCTATCTGGTCGGGCGCGAGGGCGAAGCCGAGGTTGTGTTGATCGATCCGGTGCTCGAACACGTGCATGAGTATCGCCAGCTGATCGAAGGGGAGGCCCTGCAGCTTCAGCAGGTTGTGGACACGCACACGCACGCTGATCATATCTCCGGAGCGGCCGCTTTGAAGGACGTGACCGATTGCCTGTACATGATGCATGAAGACGCGCCGGCTCGCTGCGCCAATTTCCGTGTCCACGACGGGTTCCAATGGGATTGCCTCGGCGAACCGGTGAAGGTCCTGCATACGCCGGGACACACGCGGGATTCGATCTGCCTGGTATTTCCCGAATGGATCTTCACCGGCGACACTCTGTTTCTTGATGACGGAGGAGCCGGCCGGGACGATCTTCCGGGAGGCGATGCGGGTCATCACTGGGAAAGCCTGAAGCGCCTGCAGGGGCTGCCCGATCAACTGCTGGTCTATCCCGCTCACGATTATCGCGGCAGACAGCCCACCAGCCTGGGAAGACAGAAGCACAGCAATCCGCATATGCAGCATCAAAGCCGTGAAGAGTTCGTTCGATATCTCGAGGATCTGCGCCTGGGCGCGGCCGACTGGATGAAGGATGTGCTCAAGGCCAACTACGCCTGCGCCAGGGACCCGGGGGCCGCCTGGGTCCCCGTAGATTCGCCGGCCTGTGAGGTCAAAGGGACTCTCAACCTCGGGGCGAATGAGGTCGATGTCGAATCGATCACCGCGGCGACGTTGCGGGAGCGGCTCGGCTCGAACCAGGTGCCCCTGCTTCTCGACGTGCGGGAGGAGTACGAGCTGAGCGGTGAGTTGGGGCACATCGAGGGAATCCATCATATTCCGATCGAAAGCCTGGCGCACCGGCTGCCGGAGCTGGAGAAAGCGGCGGGCGGGAAGAAGGGGCGGATCGTGGCGGTCTGCCGTTCCGGAGCCCGGGCCTACACCGCGGCGCAGATTCTCGGCCAGGCGGGCTTTTCCGGTGTTCAGGTACTCGAAGGCGGGATGATCAGCTGGAACATGTAGCAAGTCCCAGGCGTCTGTACTACGGCTGGATTGTCGTAGCCGTCTCGTTTTTCACGATCGCCGTAAACGCGGCAATCCAGCAGTCCTTTATCGTTTTTTTCCCCGCGATGCTGCGAGAATTCGACTGGAGCCGGACCGTGTTTTCCCTGGCCCCGGCGCTGTTCGGACTGGTTATGTCGCTCAACGCCTTCGTAATCGGATTTCTTTCGGACAGGATCGACGTCAAGAGATTGATCCCCGTGGGAGCGGTTGTGGCTGCAGCGGGCTTGAGCCTTTGCTACTTCATACGGGAGCTGTGGCAGATGATTTTCTACTTTGGAATTCTCTGCGCTCTCGGAGGCAGCGCCCTGAGTATGCTGCCCCACACCATCATCATCTCCAACTGGTTTGTGCGCCTGCGCGGTACGGCGATCGGTATCAGCTCCAGTGGCACCGGATTGGGCACCCTGGCCTTTGTCCCGTTGCTGCAGCTGGTGATTAGTGCGTGGGGCTGGCGCAACGGGTTCCTGGCTCTGGCCCTGGTTGCAGGCCCGCTGCTCGTACCACTGATCCTCGTATTTCAGAAATCTCATCCCTCCCAGGTGGAGCAACGATCCGTGTCGTCCGATGCGACACGGAGTACGGAAGAGAACGCTGGTTTCGAAACCAAATCCGCGGCAGCGGCGCCGATCGAAGCCAGCGCACTGCCGGGCGACGAGGTTCTGGCCGTCCTGCTTCGCAGCAGACGCTTCTGGTTCTGTCTGGCGCAGTTCATCCTCGGTCCCCTGTCCACCATGCCGATCATCATCCATCAGGCGGCGCTGTTGCAGGGCAGGGGCTTGAGCGAGATGGGCTCGGCGTTGATCGTGGGCGTGTACGGGCTTTCGGTGTTTTGCGGCATGATCGCCGGCGGAAGCGTGTCCGACCGTATGGGACGGGAGTGGACCTACACCCTGGGCACGATCAGTATTATCGCAGGAAGTGTATTCCTGTTGGCCGTACCGAGCGGGTCGAGATTGACCGTACCGCTGCTGTATGCGGTTTTCTTCGGCCTGGGCTTCGGGACCCGGCCCTCGATGGACTCGGCCACGGCCGCCGATATCTTCAAAGGCAGGCACTTTGGCCTGATCTACGGGATCCTGCAGCTGGGACTGGGGGTCGGGCTGTTCTGCGGACCGGTTCTCGGTGGTTTGATCTACGATATGAGAGGCAGCTATACGGCCGCCGTGGTGTTCTGCATGGCTGCCGTACTGGCGGCCACCGCCTGTATCTGGGCGGCGGAACCGCGTCGTGGCGGCGAGCGGGAGCTGGTCTAGGACAGAACGCGGATCATGGCCTCCAGGGCGCTTTTGAGGGTACTCCTGGGGCAGGCCAGATTGACACGCTGGAAACCCTCCCCGCCGGCTCCGAACATGGGTCCGTCGTCGAGCCAAACCCTGGCCTGGTGGAGGATCCGCTTGTTCAGCTGCCGATCGCTCAGGCCCAGAGCCCGCAGGTCCACCCAGGCCAGGTAGGTTCCCTCCAGGGGAAGTACACGCGCCTGGGGGAGCTTTTCCTTCAATGTGGACGCGAAGAAATCATAGTTGCCCCGGATGTACTCGAGGATCTGTTCGAGCCAGCTTTCCCCGTGCCGGTAGGCGGTCTCGGCAGCCAGGCAGCTGAACGCATTGGCCAGCCCGGTCCAAACACTCCTGAGCGTGGTGCGGAAGCGCTCCCGAAGCCGCTCGTCCGCGGCGATCACCAGGGAGCAGCCCAGGCCGGCCAGATTGAAGGTCTTGGTGGCCGAGGTGAAGGTCACGGTCTGGGAAGCCGCTTCGCCGGAGAGGGACGCGGTGGGAAGGTGTCGGTGTCCGGACATTATTAGATCGTGGTGGATCTCGTCGGAGAGAATCACGATATCATGCAGGCGGCAGACGGCAACCAGCCGCTCGAGCTCCCGGCGACGCCACACCCGGCCAACCGGGTTGTGCGGGCTGCAGAGGATCAACAGCCGCGTGCGGGCGTCGATCAGGCTCTCCAGCTGCTCGAAGTCCATGACGTATCGACCGTCCTCCAGGCGGAGCGGGTTTTCCGCCACCTCCCGGCCGTTGTTGAGGATCGATTCCCTGAACGGATAATACACCGGGGGCTGGATGATCACCCGCTCTCCGGCCCGTGAGTAGGCCTGAAGCGCAATATTCAGGGAGGGCACCACCCCCGGGGCGGATATCATCCATTCGCGCTTCACCTGGAAGCTGTGGCGCCGGCTCATCCACTCGATCGCCGCCCGGTAGTAGGAGTCCGGTTCCAGGGTATAGCCGAAGATACCGTGCTCGCATCTGTCTCGCAGGGCTTGGACGATCTGCTCGCAGGCGCGGAAATCCATATCCGCCACCCAGAGAGGAGCCAAATTCTCCAGACCGGTGAAGTGCCTGGAGAAGTCCCATTTGATCGACGCGGTACCCCGCCTGTCGACGGGGGTATCGAAGTCGTACTTCATGGCTGTTGAACCCGTTTCGGATATTGCTGTCCCTTGCCCTGCTTAGCGAGCCGCGTGCCCGGCCAGGCGGATGGCTTTTCCCTTTGCGGCGCTGGCATAGATGGCCTGAATGATTTCGACGGATTTGCGGGCTTCGCGGCCGTCGACCAGGGGTAAGCGCTTCTCATCCAGGGCGGCGATGAACTCCTCGAACTGCCGGCGGTGGCCCTCGAAGCTGATCGCGGCGGGATCGGCGGCTCCGCCTCCGGTTCCGGCGGCCGCAGCGAAACGCTTGCGGATCCGCTCATCCTCCGGGTCGCTTTGGGCGAAATCCCAGGTCTTGAGACAATCCTCCTCTAGAATCATGCTGCCGGCGGTACCCGATATCTCGATGCGCTTGAGGAAGCCGGGGTACACGGCGGTGGATCCTTCGATCACGCCGAACGCGCCGTTGCGGAAGCGAACCGCGGCCACGGCATTATCCTCGACTTCAATACCGCTGTGGCCGATCGTTGCGGTGAACGCCTGCACCGTATCCACCTCACCCATAAACCATTGCAGCAAATCGATGGCGTGGATCGATTGATTGATCAAAGCCCCGCCCCCATCCATGGCCCGGGTGCCGTGCCAGCCTCCCTCGCTGTAGTACTGCTGGCTGCGAAACCACTTTACGTAGGCGTCTCCCAGCACGAGGGTCCCGAAGCGTCCTCCGTTGATCGCCCGTTTCACCGTTCCCGCCGCTTCGGAGAAGCGGGATTGAAAGACACCGCCCAGGGTGACCTTGGCTTTGTCGCAGGCCTCGATAATGCGATCGCAGCGTTCGGTGGTGATCTCCAACGGTTTTTCCACGATCACATGCCGGCCCGCCTCTGCCGCAGCCACAGCGGTTTGCAAATGAGCCCCCGAGGGGCTGCATATGCTCACGATCTCAAGATCGGGGTCGGTCAGCATTTCCCCGACATTCGTATATCCATGGCAGTCGTATTTTTCCGCGAAGGTTTTGACCTTCTCGGCGCTGCGGGAGCAACAGGCCACCAGTTTCCCCTTGCCGTCGGAGATCGCCTGAATCGCCCGGGCGTGGAAGTCGGCGATCAAGCCCAAACCGACAATCCCAAATCCGTAACTCATACTCAGCCTCCCGCCGCTATTTTACACGGCCGGCGAGGGATCGGCTACTGCTGCGGTTGCTTTTTCGCGCCCAAGGCGGTTTTTGCCGGCGATGTGAGAGTGGTATCCCCGGGAAACTTCAGGAAACGCGGCAACAGTGCGCTGGCGGCTAACAGCGCGCCGTAGACGAGAAAACCGACGGCGAAGGAGAGCCTGTCTCCGAGCATGCCGAGAAACAAAGGAACCAGACCGGCGGCGAAGGTATAGCCGATGGGAAACATGAACGAGATCGTCAGGTTGTACATGTCCCTCGAGGCGATTCTTGCGATCGCCGTGAATCCGGCGGGGAAGAAGCAGGAAACCAGAACGGGCTGTAGAAATACAGCCGTGATGAAAAACGGACGGGCGCGCAGGGCCATCCCGGCGGTGCACAGCCCCGCGGCCAGCATGGTCGCGACCATAACCCGCCGAAAGCCTATCCTGTCCACCAGGTAGCCGGACAGAAACACCATAACCAGGCTGGAGATCCGGGACAGGCCGATGAGCGTATTCACCATCTCGCCGTCCATGCCCCTCTCGGTAATCAGGTAGGTCGGAGTCATGGCGAACAGACCCATCCCGGCACCGGCGCCCAGCGAAAAAAGGACCGTCATGATCCAGAAGGAGGGCTGTTTGAGAATCAGGCGTGCATGCTTCAGATACGGCGCTTTACCTCGAAAC
>Ga0272441_10014904_pt1 | contig 10944 bp, 1 predicted proteins | sample SSMProp6N_FD_193582 | JGI IMG/M metagenome (GOLD analysis project Ga0272441, IMG submission 193582) | Marine sediment archaeal communities from Little Sippewissett salt marsh, Falmouth, MA, United States - SSM-Prop-6N | ecosystem: Environmental > Aquatic > Marine > Wetlands > Sediment ...
TGTCTCTTGGGTGCCAGGTGTGTCCTCGAACTCGACCTCCTGGATTGCGATGTCAACGGTGTCAATGACCGTATCAGTGGGATCCAAGGGCAACGTCAGCTCGACAGAGAACCGCACAGCTTTGAAGATCGAGGAATCCGCTGCTGTCTCACGGAAGAACACCGGGACATCAGCGCCAACTCCTGTTGCCAGCAGACCGACAAACCGCCCTTGCGCAGTGGTCTCAAGGCCCAGGTCCGCGTACTCTGTGAGCGTGACGCTGACTTGGCCATCCTGGCTGGACACGACGGGCGGCCCGCCATCTACTGTCAGGCGGCCCGGGAAGACACTGTCACTTCCTCCAAACACATCTGGGAACGTGATCGGCACACCGCCATAGCCGAGAGCCGCTATGTCATCGAGAGATGCCCCTCCTGTGAAATCCAGACTCATCCTGTGCGCCTGGTTCTGAGAGTCGCTCGGAAGGGAGAGGTACGCCGCACCTGTGGGCTCATCATCACCGACAGCCCTGATGGTCACCGTCGCCGAGTCCGCCCCCCTGTGCTTAAGAAGAGGATCAACAACCACTGCCTCAACATCGTTTTCCAGTGCACGCACAGGGACTGAAGGCAAGTTCGCCGTGAATGTGAAGGTAGCAGCATACGGCCGCAGGAAACATGCCGTTTCGGGTATCTTTGTGAGGCTTGGAGTCCCAACCTGCTCGCCATTGACGGAGATAGCTACTTCGGTAGGGTCAGCCTCGCCTCCGGGCACGATGTCTGCCAGCGCAAAGCTGACTGTGCCCTCGATGCTCAAGTCGGCCACCAAGCGTTCGCCGGTGGCATGCGCTATGTTGGTCAGGGCGAGTGCGCTGATGTCCACCAATGGTGTCGAGTGGCTGAAGAAGTCTATCCCAGATGTCGGCTCGCCTAGGACCTCATCAGGGGGGCCGATCCTGCCCCTACCGGACGCTGGATCGACTTCTCCGACGAGCATCTCCATCTTCAGGATTTTCAACACCTTTTCCATCACGTACCCGTCGACGCCTTCGTCGGCGTCCTTGCACGTGACCTCGATGTCGTAGAATCCGAAGGCGTCGTCGGGAACTTGGAGGTCGAACTCGATGGTGCGGAAGATCGTGGCGTAGAACGGATCCTCCTCAACAACGCGAGCAGCGGAAACCCAGTTGTCGAATATCCGCACCGTGGCTGTGCCAGGAGAGCCGACCTCGTAGGCGGCATCGGCCTGGAGTGTCACGATCACCGTCTCGGTATCCTCGTCCTCGTCGTCGGCAATGGGAGTCACGACTATTGTCGCGCTGGCTTGCCCTGCGGGGATCGTGACAGAGCCGGAAAGCGCATTGTAGTCCGTCCCACCGGTGGCCGTGCTCTCTGCGTCTATCTCGTAGAGCACGACCAGCGAGTTGGCAAGGTCACCCGCGCGCGTCACGACGAATTCGCCGGCCGAGTCGGGCTCGGCGGCGTCGAGGGCTGCGGCTATCGTGACGCCCGTGCCGCCACCGGGAGGCGGCCCGGAGCCGCCACCGGTGTCTTCCTTCCTGCGCGGCAGGACGCTGATCGAGAACTCCGTTGGAACCTTCGGGAAGCCGCCGCGAATCTTGAGTGCTACGGTCTCGCCGGCCAGAACTGCATCCGGCTCCAGGACAAGCAGATTGACGCCGCGTGGAGTTCCACGATTACCGACCGAATTTCTATTCTCCGCGGTGACGCCGTCTTCTGTGACGATTTCCCAGTAACAATCCCAGAAGAGGAAGGTCGACCAGTGCCCGGGCAGACCATATAGCGGATCGAAGGTCGCGGGCACTGTGACTACACCGTTGCTGACACCACCAGGCGGCGTGCCATTCTCCCCGCCATCTTCAACGGGGTTCCCATCATCATCTGTCCACCTACTATACCAATGCTCGTAGTAGTGGGAAAGAATCCCCTTACCAGCAAGATCACTGCTAGACACCCAGTCCTGGCCAATGAACAAATCCTTCCTGAAATGCGTCGCTTCCGCATGATGATGGTATGCTTCGGCGAGGTCGTCGGAGTAGTCTTGGTGGAAGTCCCCTGTCGCCGTCATTGTCAGAGCCTCAGGCAACAGCTCGAAGGCCAGGCCAGAGTTTGGCATGTTGACAACTTGCGGAGAAATGGTCAGACCCCCATTGTCGGATCTTGAGAGTTCACTGGTAACCGACCCGCTGTTCCCGGCGAAGTCCGTGACTGTGAAGGTTACTTCCTCCGAAGAATCGCTGAGCAGTTCACCTGGCAAATACCATCCTTGGTCGCCCAAATAGATGTAGTTCCGATAGGTGCTGCTGAGCCAGAACCATCCTTGACGATAGAGGTCTGTCCCCCCCGCCTCGACCGCCACTGTGTCCGCCGTGAAGTGCTCTGTCGTGCCTTCATACCCCCCCCCATGCAGCCAGGGACTGCTAGGTCCGGGGGGGGACGTGTCGACTTTCGTGCAGATCTTGAGGGCGCTCTCATTCCCTGCTCGGTCGCGGGCAGTGAAGACCGGAATGTGCCAGTTGGCGTAATAGCCACCATACTCGTCTACATAGTCGGAATCTGCCGCCCCCATGAAAGGCGTCGCCAGCAGGGGAACTTCGTTGAGGCTGCCGATGTCGTGATGGCAGGGCGTTGGCCCAACGATGGAATCGAGCGAAAGAGCTCCGGAGATTTCCTCGTCGGCAAACTGCTCCGGATCGAACCCAGGTCCAGGGGGATAACCGGGGAAACCGCCCAACCCCACAAGAAGTTCACGAAGACTGAAGCCGTGACCGCAAAGCAACACCTCATAGGTCACCGAGTCCAAGTCGATACCCGATAGGGAATCCTCGACAGATCCAGACCATTGCTTGTCCTTGTGGATGACATTTCTCAGATACTGCACATCGCGAGTATCGGTATCTGGGCCAACGGGCTCAATGGCGTGCGAGTCGCCAAAGCCCTCATTGGATGAATCATCGGAGATATACAGCCAACGCAACTGGCCGGAAATATGCCTGAAGGGGTCGGTGATACTGATCTCCGGCGGCGTGGTGTCCCAGACAACTGTGAGCGTGACGTCGCCGTAGTCGCCCGCTTCATTCCAAACGGAGACCGTGATTTCGTATTGCCCGTCCTGCAAGAACGCCACGCCGGTGAACGACGAGTCGAGCGTCTCATAGGAGTGCGGCCCGTGGATGGCCATCGAGTGTGTTGCCAGGTTGACGTTTGCGCCGTTCATCTTCGGAGTGATCGAGAAGGTCGCATTCGTTGCCCAGCGGCCGTCCCCGAGGTCAACGAGGCCCGTATGATCAAGCGTGACCGGGAGCGCGTTGCCGGAAGGCGTTCCGCCTGGCGGCAAGCCGGAGCCTTCCGGAGGGGAGATCGTCTGCAGGGAAGAAGTGTATGCCTGGGCGAGGGGCATGCCATTGGCGCCGATCGCGCCCGTATTCACCGTCAAGGTGTATTCCGTGTTGAATGAAAGGAGAGTGCTCGGAGTGAAGGTCATGACTGTATCTGTAACGCCATCCCAGCTAAAAGTCCCATTGACTGCGGTGCCCCCTTGGGGGACGAGGGAGAAGACGGCTGGATTCGCTGTCAAGGACGTGTCCATGGGCGAGTCAAACGTGACACGGATCACCGACTGAAGTCCCACGCTGCCGCTGGTAGGACATATCGACAGGATGACGGGCGGGGACGGACTAGCGGTCGTGAAGCTGAAGATACTCTGGCACTCGGTACGGCCGGTTGTGTTCGATGCGATGACCTTCCAGTGATGCTCCGTGCCAGGCATCAGTATTCCCGGCGCCACTGTGAAGCTGCTTTCCGTGATCCCCGTTTGCTGTAGCACAAGCGTCGTGAAGTCACTGTTCAACGAGACGATGCATTCATAGGTATCTGCGCCTGGAGAGTCGTTCCAGGCTAATGTGGCAGTCAGGTCTACCTCTTGCTCGTCAACGTCGGGGGAAAGCAGACTGAACGCCCCGGGCAGATCGTCAGAAGCAGTCTTTGACGCGAAGCCTGTCCCTCCGTATGCGCCGATGTTGATGCGACCGCCATTGTCCTGCGGTTCGTCCCCAACCGGCGAGCTAGGATTACCCGCGTCGATACAGGGACTCGTGACTGCATCGACTGCCCAGTCTCCATTGCCGCCATTCACGGCAGGATCCCAGCGTCCGGACTGGCTCTTGAGATGGAAGTCGCTGTTCGCGGGATCAGCGAAGAGCGGGTCGGCGGAGATGCTATTGAAGTCCTGCCCACTCGCATCCCGCCAACCGTCGAGATCCCATTCTCCGACGCTCAAATACCAACTTCTCAACTTGAAGTCAACATCACCGTACCAGCAGTTGTAGTCAGACGATACGGTGAGTCGATCCCACGGAAGATGGTGATTTGGCACATAGAAGACCACGTGCCCCGTGCCGCCGGAAGAGAAGATGTTGTTCTTGAACCCGACGTCCAAGGTCGCCGTGTCGCCAACACGCCATTGTACATCTAGGTAGTTGCCAGCATGGACGGTGTTGTTCTCCAGTGTCGCCTCCATATCACTGGTATGGCTTTCAAAGAGCAGATACGCCGAATCGCTGCCATATATCACGTTGTTGCGCATCCAGATATCGCCCTCACCTGGAGGAGTCATCTCCGAGTAGTGGGTCCGCCCACGGATCCTGTTGCCTACAAGAGTCGAAGGGCCAATACTCTCGTACATGATTACGCCATAGTCGCCGCTTGTGATGGTATTCGCGGTCAGCTCCAGGTCTTCATCATGGGTTACGAAGACGCCCGTGTAAGCGACATCAATGAGGCAGTGATCTATGCCCCACCCGCCATAGTCGATGTCTATCCCATGACTGGTGCCTTCCACTGTGCAGTTGGAGATCTGGCCGCTGGCGTTGCGACCAGTGAAGCCCGTTCCGCCGCCGTGAACGTGAGTATATTCAAACACATATCCATCGCCTCCATCAGCGTAGACGCCGCTTCCGAGGAAGTTCCGCAGCTCAATGCCGCGAAGCGTGAGGTAGCCCGTTCTGACCAGTATGCCGCAGATACGAGGCCATTCACCGATACCGAGGCCTTCGCCATCCAAGACTGCACTTGTGTCCGAACTCACGATGAGACGGCGCCCTGCCGTCGGACGAAGCGTGTCGGGCACGGCTACGGCCTCATTGAGGGTGCCGGTGACTTCTATTACCCATTCATCCAGGAAGACCGCGCCCCCCAGCCAGGTGTCCAGCGCGTCCAGGGCGGTCTGAATGGAGTCGAAGTGGTAGCCAGCTCCCGGGCCGCCAGGGCCAACAGTGATCGGGCTCGTCAAGGCATCATCGTTCTTCATCGTCACCGTCGCCGTGCTCTGCGAACCGAGTGTCGCGCCGCCGGTCGGGCTGGAGAGCACGAGGCCAACCGTCTCGTCGGCTTCGAAATCAGTGTCGCCGCTAATCATCACCTCGAAGGTCTTGTCGTCAGCATCGCCGTCCGCCCAGTTGAGCGTTCCGGAGGCGGCTAGATAGTCATTGTCGGCCAGTGTGGCCGTGCCGTCTGAGGTGGCGTAGTCCACCGATACAGCGCCGTCGGAGCCGCCTGTGCGCGTTACCGTCACCGTAACGGCCGTCGTGCCTGTATCGCCTTCGGGCTCCGCGTAGTCGGCCGCGCTGAACTGCAGCGTGCCATGGGCGTCGTCGTTCTGGATCGTCACAGTCGCCGCGCTGAGACCGAGCGTGGCGCCGCCTGTCACGTTCGAAAGCGCTATGTCGACCGTCTCGTCGGCTTCGAGATCCGTGTCGCAGTTGACTGTGACGTCGAACGCCTTGTCGTCGGTGTCGCCGTCCGCCCAGCTGAGCGTCCCGGAGGCGGCCACGTAGTCGTTGTCAGCGAGGGTGGCCGTCCCGTCGGACGTGGCGTAATCCACCGACACGGCGCCAGCCGTGCCACCGGTCCGAGTTACCGTGATGGTTACGAGCGTGGCGCCGGCGTCACCCTCGTCCAGCGCGTAGACTGCTCCGCTGAACTCAAGCGCCCCCGGAGAGTTGTCATCGTCGACGATAGTCACGGTAGCTGCTGCTTGAGCGCCAAGCTCCGCGCCGCCCGTCGGACTCAAGAGCGTGACGTCAAGTATCTCGTCGGGTTCTATCTCCGTATCGCCGTTGATTGTGACGGTGAACGTCTTGTCCGCAACGTCTCCGTCCGCCCAGCTGAGCGTGCCTGACGCGGCAACGTAGTCGTTGTCGGCAAGCGTAGCCGTGCCGTCGGACGTGGCGTAGTCTACCGACACGGCGCCACCGGAGCCGCCGTTGCGCGTGACCGTCACCGTCACCGTCGTCGAGCCTGCGTCGCCCTCGGGCACGGAGTAGTCGGAAGCGCTGAACTGGAGAGCGCCGGGGGACGGCTGCTCTCCCGATGCCGGCTCGTTCGACTTGTAGGGATGGTCGGCGGGAAGGTCCCCTTCAAGGCCCCACTTCCAGGCGAGGTAGCCTTCGATTCTCTGCTGCGTGGCAAGATCCTCGGTCCCGTCGGTGAAGATCAGCTCGCCGATCGCTCCGTTCCATCTTGCCCAGCCGGTGTTGTTGCCTATGAGCAGTTTGCAGGTCTGGGTTCTCGCGGCCGAAGAGTCAAACTTCCAGAGCGTCGCTGGCATGGGGAACATGACCGTGCTGGAAGTCATGCTGCCATCCCGGTATGTCCCGGCATCATTGAATGCGTTGCCCAAGTTCCAGTTCGCGCTGTTGGTCCCGCCCGTAAGCCTGAACTCACCGTTTGAGCCGGTGCTCGAAAGGATCGCGCAGTGTTCGGGGGCTACCGTCTCTGAGCCATTGCCGAAGTAGGCAATCATGTAGATTCGTTGTGCCGTCGTGCTGGGTACATTCAGCCATACGTTGTCAAGGACTCCGCCCGTTCCGATTGAAGGCATGCCACCGAACATGCTGTCGGATGCCGCGTAGAACGGCTGATCTACTCCTGTGCCCTGCGTCGCGTGGTTGCCGTTGCTGGACTTGTCACTCCACTGGCTCACGAGGCCGCCGGTCTCGGTGATGGTGGAAGCGTCATCCGCGTCGAGCCACAGTTCCGTGTGGGTCTCGGCAGGAGTCCATGGCATGGGCACCGTCGGCGCGGCGGGCTGGTGCGGATGGTCGGCGGGAAGACTCGCTTCAAGACCCCACTTGTGCGCGAGGTAGCCCTCGATCTTCTGCTGGGTCGCGAGGTCTTCGGTGCCGTCGGTGAAGATCAGTTCGCCGATGGCGCCGTCCCATCTCGCGTAGCCGCCGTTGTCGCCCTGCAGGATGCGCCACCATGTGTTGGTGCGGCCGTCCGAGGCGTCGAGCTTCCAGAGCGTCGCGGGCATGGGAAGGGCGGTCGTTGAAGAAGTCGTGCTTCCGTCGCGGTATGTCCCGACATCGTTGAATGCTCCCTGGCTTTCCAGATTGAGCCAAGTGCTTCCGCCGCTTCCGCCAGTGACGCGCCACGTTCCCCACTGACCGGGGCCGCAAAGAGGAGCGCAGTGTTCGGGGAAGGCCGTTTCGGTGCCGTCGCCGAAGTACATCACCGCGTAGATCCGCTTCGCCGTGATCTCCGGTGTGACGAGGTACTTCGAGACGAGGCCCCCGGTGCCCACAGAGGGCATCCCGCCAAGCATACCGTCCGATCCGGTGTAGACGGGCTGCAGCGTCCCGGTCGCCTGCGTCGCGTGGTTCCCGTTGCCCGACTTGTCATCCCACTGGCTGACGAGGCCGCCCGTCTCGGTGATGGTCGGGACGTCGGCGGCGTCGAGCCAGAGCACGGGCGAGATGTCGGCGGGCGTCCACTCCCTGTCACCGTCATCGTCATTGTCGATCATGATGGTCGCGACGGCCAGCCCGAGGACAGCGTTGCCCGTGGCGTTCGAGAGCGCCAGGTTGATCGTCTCGTCGGCGCCCGGGTCCGTGTCGCCGATGATCGTAACATCAAAGGTCTTTGGGTCGTAATCGCCGTCCTCCCACGTCAGCGTACCCGACGCGGCCAGGTAGTCGCAGTCGCCGATGGCCGCCGTGCCGTCGGACGTGGCGTAATCGACCGACACGGCGCCCTGGACGCCCCCCGTCCGGTTGACCGTCACCGTCACGGTCTTCGTGCCGCTGTCGCCCTCGGTCGTCGAGAGGCTCGCAGCCTCGAATCCGACCGTCCCGGGAGAGGTGAAGGGCTCGGACGATTTGTAAGGATGGTCCGCTGGGAGATTGCCTTCGAGGCCCCACTTCCACGCGAGATAGCCTTCGATCCTCCGTTGCGTATCCAGGTCTTCCGTGCCGTCAGTGAAGATCAGTTCGCCGAGAGCGCCGTCCCACCTTGCCCAGCCGTCATTGTCGCCCTGCAAGATTCGCCACCACGTGTTCGTCCTGTCACCCGAGGCATCGAATTTCCAGAGCGCGGCGGGCATCGGGAGCGCGGTCGTTGAAGAGGTCGCGCTTCCGTTAAGGTAGGTGCCGGCATCGTTGAAGGCCCCCTGTCCCTCAAGACTATGCCAGGCACTTCCGCCCGTGCCGCCGGTAATGCGCCACGTCCCCCACTGGCCGGGACCGCAAAGAGGAGCGCAGTGTTCGGGGAATGCTGCCTCGCTCCCGTCTCCGAAATACATCACCGCGTAGATCCGCTTCGCCGTGATCTCGGGGGTCGTGAGATACTTCGAGGCGAGCCCCCCCGTCCCGACCGAGGGCATGCCGCCGAGCATGCTGTCGGAAGCGACATACACGGGCTGCTTCGAACCTGTCGCCTGCGCCGCGTGGCGAGCGTTTCCGGACTTGTCGTCCCACTGGCTGACGAGGCCGCCGGTCTCTATGATGGTCGAACCGTCGTCCGCATCCAGCCACAGCTCGGTGCCGGTATGGGCTGGCGTCCATGGGGTCGGCACCGTCGGCGCGCCGGGCTTGTAGGGGTGGTCTGCGGGGAGATTGCCTTCAAGGCCCCACTTGTGCGCGAGGTAGCCTTCAATTCGCTGCTGCGTGGCGAGGTCTTCAGTCCCGTCGGTGAAGATCAGTTCGCCAAGAGCGCCGTCCCACCTTGCCCAGCCGTCATTGTCTCCCTGCAGGATGCGCCACCAGGTGTTCGTGCGGCCGTCCGAGGCGTCGAGTTTCCAGAGCGTAGCGGGCATGGGGAGGGCGGTCGTGGCGGAGGCCGTGCTCCCGTCGCGATACGTCCCGGAATCATTGAATGCTCCCTGGCCCGCCTGATTCAGCCACGTGTTTCCACCGCTTCCGCCCGTGACACGCCAGGTCCCCCACTGACCGGGGCCGCAAAGAGGAGCGCAGTGTTCGGGGAAAACGGTCTCGGTGCCGTCGCCGAAGTAAATCACTGCGTAGATGCGCTTGGCCGAAATCTCAGGCGTGACAAGGTACTTCGAGGCAAGGCCACCGGTCCCGACAGAGGGCATGCCCCCGAGCGTGTTGTCGGAGGAGGTATAGACGGGCTGCTTCGAGCCTGTCGCCTGCGTCGCGTGGCTTCCGTTACCCGACTTGTCGGCCCACTGGCTCACCGCGCTGCCGGTCTCGGTGATGGTGGAAGCGTCATCGGCATCAAGCCAGAGCTCGGTGTCGATCTCGGCGGGAGTCCAGTCCTCCGCCCGCGCGCCCCATGCGACCGCCATGATCGCCGCGGCGACGCCGACGAGCCTCGCTCCGGAATTCGTTCGGTTGCCGTACATGCTCCCACCTTCCCAGTGCCGCCACACAAACATGCAGCCCTGTTATAGGGCCGGTTGTCTCTCCGGTACTACTGGATCTTGTCGATTGGATCGCACGCGACTAAACGTGCCGACGACGACCGCGCCTGGAAATGTCGTTGTCGTTCCCATGTTGCTCCGCACCTGAAGCGTGGAAATCATAGCCTATTCACGCACCAAGCGCGGTCAAATGCAATTTGTGGTTTCGCACCGCCAGACATGCCTGCGGTCTCGATTGGGTCGTGAAACTGGTGCATCAGAAAGAAGTTACAGGTTAGGACTGAGTCCGGAGAGATTTCTGCTTTCTGTGCCAGATTCTTCCCGCAGACACGGCTTGCTGGTTATTCGATGTGCGCGTCGGGACGGATACCTCGGAGCACGCGGTGACGGCGATTCTGGTCCACGGCAGGGCGCTACGTTTGGTCCTGGGGATCCGCAGACAGACGCGGCGGGGCATCAGCTCACCCTCGGCTACTTCGTGCCGGCGTCCGCTCCGGACTCCAGCGCTTGCTTCCATTTGTTGTAGGCCGCGTATTCGGTCTCAGTCGGGCAGCCATCCGACACGGGGGCCCCGCGCTCGCGGCACCACGCCCGGTAGGCCGCATAGCTCGTGTCGGGCTTGGTGGGGGCCGAGGGCTTCTTGGGGGATGACGCCGAAGTTCCTTTCGACTTAGGCGATTCGAAGCCAGAGCCCCACGTGCCGGACCTCCCGCCGTGCAGCGCCTGAATCCTCGAACTCTCCCGCCGGGCCTCAAGCACCGCCGCGATCACCTCCGGTTCGTGCCCCATCGCGCCCAGCCGCTTGCGGAGCTCGTCCTCGGGAATCTTCAGGAGATCCACGCCGCTCAAACCCACCGCCTGCACCACCCGCCGGAGTTCCCGCGACCGCCGCTCCCGGGAGGAGGCGCTGGCAAGAGCCTGATCGATATCCCGGGCGGACAGGCCGATCTGCTTATGGAGATAGGGATTCGACGCCTCGGGGCGCCGCGTGGGCGTCGGGGCCGGGAGCCCCCGGGGCCGAGTCACAGCCGGCCTCTGCATAGTTCGGCGCGTCGGCGGAGCATCCTTCTTCGCGGGTGGGCGGGACGAGCCCGACATCATGTAGACGAGCCCTCCGCCGACCACCGCGACGCCCGCAACGACGGCTACGACCGTCCCCGCGCCGCCCGACTTGCACGGACTAGTGCTCCGTCATTTTCATTTCAGCGGGTAGCCGCGATGTGCCGATATATCCATCAGGGGGAAGGACCACTGATGGAGGTGAGGCATGGCGAAGAAGTATGTGGT
>Ga0272441_10014906_pt1 | contig 10943 bp, 9 predicted proteins | sample SSMProp6N_FD_193582 | JGI IMG/M metagenome (GOLD analysis project Ga0272441, IMG submission 193582) | Marine sediment archaeal communities from Little Sippewissett salt marsh, Falmouth, MA, United States - SSM-Prop-6N | ecosystem: Environmental > Aquatic > Marine > Wetlands > Sediment ...
AGCCTGAAATGACACCAAAATCAACCGACTCATCCAAAACACCCGCGAAATGGGATTCAACTATCGCTGATTCAACTGCGTGGGCGAAAATCTCAATCATTTTGCAGAAGCCTTCAAAAAGAAATGAGGTTTCCTATTTACAGATTTCGGCACTTTTTTTATTTCTGGTCAATAAACATAGAGATTTATGAAAAAGATATTTCTAAGAAATCATAATATTTAAATTGCATTTGTTTCTATATATCGCATATAATGTAGTATTCCGTATATATGAGAAATAAATGATTTTCATGTCGTGTTTAGCGGAGTATTTATAATGCGAGAAAACGATCCACAAATACTTACAGTGAAAGAGGTTGCAGATTTCTTGCGGGTTTCTGAGCGGACGGTTTATGATTGGGCTACCTCCGGTACAATTCCCTGCGGAAAACTCGGTACCACATGGCGTTTCAAGCGATCCGAGGTAGAAAAATGGGTCAATCAGCATCTGTCAGCTCCTTCCAAAAAAGATGTAACCTTTTCTCCGATAATGATTAACGAAATTCTTGATCCGTCCCATGTCGTCCTGCTCGAAACCGATTCCAAGGATGCGGCTCTGTTGGCTCTTTTAGACCGGCTCAGTGAAACCGAAGCAATCAAAGATAAAGCAGCCGTTGCCGAAGGGATATTCCAGCGGGAAAAGCTCATGAGTACAGGTATCGGCCTGGGAATCGCGATCCCCCATGTGCGAATGGACGGCATCCTCTCGCTGCTGATGGCAGTCGGGATCAGTACGGAGGATATTTCCGATTATGAATCTCTTGACAGTCAGCCGGTGCGTTTGATCTTCATGATTTTGGCGGGCAAGGACCAGCATACGATGCATATCAAGACCATGGCAGCGATCAGTCGGCGAATTAAAAATCCTGTATTGCGGGAAATGATCGTACAGGCACGCCAGCCGGACGTTATTTATAACTTGCTGACGGGAGAAACATCTCAATGACGATATCGTGTTTAGCAATCGCGGATATTCATCTGGGTGTTCTGGTTCTTCTGGGGATGGGCGTGCTGGGAGGTGCATTAGGCGCATGGTTCTTTCAGCGGATTCGTATTCCACAAGTGGTCGGGTATATTGCTTTTGGTTTGATAATCGGCAAAAGCGGCTTTAAGTTCTTGCAGACCGAAGACATTGAAAATTTTCGTTCGTTTACATGGTTTGCTTTGGGTATCATCGGTTTTTTGGTCGGCGGAGAGCTGAAGTTTGGCACGTTTCGCCAATACGGCAAACAGTTTGTTCGGATTCTTCTGTGGGAGGGCATTTTAGCATTTCTTATCGTTGCGGCTTTTACGTTTGGAATGGTTTTTTGGCTCAGCAGTAATGTCTCTGTTTCACTGGCCGCCGCAGTGGTGATGGGAGCGATTGCTTCGGCGACCGACCCAGCTTCGACCGTAGATGTGCTTTGGGAGTATCGAGCACGCGGTATTCTGACAACGACGATCATTGCGATTGTTGCTCTGGACGATGCGCTGGCGATGACCTTGTATGGTGTCGGAACCAGTTGTGCCGAAATGCTGCTCGGACAGGGCAACAATATCCTGCACCATTTGGTAAAAGTTCTGATTGAATTGGGCGGCTCGGTGATGTTCGGTTTTGTTTCCGGTTGGATCCTGGTCGTTTTTTTACGGTACATTCACCAGAAAAAGGAACGAATGCTTGCGATCGCCATAGGGATGCTGTTACTGGTGATCGGTGCGTCCAGTGCCCTGAAACTGGATGTCATTCTTGTCACCATGTCGATGGGGTTGATATTGATCAATCAGACGCCGCATCTCAGCGAGAAACTGTTTGAACTTGTTCGCAGCTTCTCCGGACCGATTTATGTGATGTTCTTTGTATTGGTTGGTGCTCGTCTGTCGCTCAATAGTATGCCGTGGTGGCTGTGGACCGTTGTGCTTTTGTATGTCCTCGGTCGAAGCGGCGGAAAAATGCTTGGATGCTATATCGGAGCCCGTATGTCCGGCGCCGCCGAAGTGGTCCAAAAATATTCCGGAATTGGGATCTTTGCACAGGGGGGCGTGGCGATTGGTTTGTCGATTATGGCAAGCCAGCATTTAGGTCAGTTTAAGATCACAGACTCAATATCACTGGGTGAAATGGTGGTTTCCGCTGTGACGGCCACGACATTTCTCGTTCAGATCATCGGGCCGGCGATGGTTAAAGTCAGCATTCGATTGGCTAGGGAAAATGATCGTAATATTACCGAAGAAGATATGATGGAGCGACTCACGGTGACACAGACAGCGCCCCAATACATCGAGTCGCTGCAACTGACTGACCGGGTGGCAACGGCCGTACAACGGTTTTCACATGCTGAATATCTGGCTTATCCGGTGGTGGATACCAATCGAAAGCTGGCCGGAATGCTGACATTATCACATCTGAAGGATATCCTAATGGACAGCGATTGCTGGGAATGGATGCTTGTTCAGGATATTCTGACACCGGAGACCAATACAATTGAAGAATCGGCTTCACTGAAAAAAGCGATGACGATCTTTGAAGAGACCGGAATGGAACAATTAGTCATTATTGATAAAGCTGAAGTTCCGACCGGAATCTTAGAGGTACGGCAAATTCGTAAATTGGTCGAACGGGAACGGTTAAGCTTGCTGGCAACAGGGTAGCGGAAGAGTTGAATGCTTTATGGATTGGACCGCAGAAAAAAGTTTCTGTTTTGCGTTCTGGCGGGCCGCGTGAGGATTCAAAAGAGTGCGGTGGTGTTTTGAAGTTTTGTTTCTGATTCAGTTGTTTTGTGGATGGGTTCATTTTACGCTTTCTCTTCAATAAGGACTAATTGCCGGTTCAATAAAGGTTCTCTTTTTGAGTTCCGGCGGACCCCGGCCTGCTTCTGTGTTCCGAAAAAACTTTGACATGTGTTTGCTGGTTATCATTTAACCCCCGGCGAATTTCATTATTAACATTACGCTTATTATAATGAAACGGTGAAGAAATGTCAATGAATTGTTAAGGAAATATATAGATTAATTAAACTTTGCCCGCAAATCATTCGTTTTTGTTTGTAAATGTTTATATTATAGGACAAAGCGACACAAATTTTTTGGAGAGTAAAAAAATTTTTCCATATCCTTTTAGCTGATATGTCGCTTCTGTGGTGTTTTGAGATTGGTGTTCGGTGCCGGATACGTATAATGGGTGGGCGTTTAACCACATAAGCAAAGCCGGGCGGATGTCGGCGTGACAGGAAAATCGTGAAACGAGAACGTATTACAATTCGAGGACGTGTACAGGGAGTGGGGTGCCGTCCGTTTATCTATCGTCTGGCAACAGAACTGGGGCTGGCCGGAACGGTGCGCAATGATACCCGTGGCGTGACCATCGAGGCCCAGGGCAGCGAGGCCGCGTTGGATGAGTTTGTCACACGCCTGTGCGACCGTAAGCAGGCCGGGTATCCCGCATTGATGGACGTGTGGGAATGCGGACAGGAATCGCTGGATGTCGTTGCCGGTGATACGGCGTTTCGGATCGATACCAGCGATGCGTCCGGGCAGCCCGTTTCACAGGTCACGCCCGATATGGCCACGTGTTCGGCATGTCTAAAGGAGTTGGCAGACAAGAGCGATTTTCGATACCGCTATCCGTTTATCAATTGCACTCATTGCGGGCCGCGTTATTCGATTGTCAAGACTATTCCGTATGACCGGCCCAATACCACGATGGCTGCGTTTGACATGTGCCCGAAATGCCGCGGGCAATATGAAGATGTGCAGGACCGCCGCTTTCATGCCCAACCGGTGGCGTGTCCGACTTGCGGGCCGACGATTGAGCTGACGGACAATCAGGGCAGAACCATTGAAACCGATTCCGATAAAGTCATTTCACAGTGTGCGGATGTTTTGAGGAAGGGCGGTATTGCGGCCATCAAAGGCATCGGCGGTTTTCATCTGGCGGTGGATGCAACCAACGAACAGGCCGTACAGGAGTTGAGAAAGCGCAAACGCCGCGATGCCAAGCCGTTTGCGATGATGGCGGCATCAATCGATGTGATAAAAAAATATGCTGTTGTGGACGAGACGGCGGAAAAGCTTCTGAAAACTCCGGAAGCTCCGATTGTGCTGCTGGATAAGGTGGGCATGGCCCACCCTACGAAAAACGAACCCAATGCCATTGCTTCATCCGTGGCATTGGGCACGAATCGATTTGCTTTTATGCTGTGTTATACCCCGCTGCATCACTTGCTGTTTGCGGAAGAGGGTATTGAGGTGCTGGTGATGACCAGCGCGAACCTGTCCGATGAACCGCTGATCTGCAAAAACGATCAGGCCATTGAAGAATTAGGCGATATTGCGGATGTGTTTTTAATCCACGACCGGGATATCTACCGTCAACTGGATGATTCGGTGGTGCACGAAGTCAATGGACAGGCGGCATTTCTTCGGCGTGCAAGAGGGTATGTGCCGACGCCGATTTATCGTAAAGAACCGAGCCCCAAGGAGATTTTCGCCGCGGGACCGGATTTGAAAAATACCTTCTGTTTCGTCAAGGGCGACCAGTACCTGCTCAGTGAACATATCGGCGACCTGGCCGACGGGCGGGTGTATCGGCACTATACAAAATCGGTTGCCCATCTCCGAAATTTGTTTGAAGTGTCGCCGGAAGTGGTGGCCTGCGACCTGCATCCGGGCTATCTCTCGACCCATTTTGCCGAGCAGATGGAGGACGCAGAATTGATCCGGGTCCAGCATCACTGGGCACATATTGCATCGGTGCTGGTCGATGTCAATGAATCGGGGCCGGTGATCGGGTTGGTTGCCGACGGGACCGGCTACGGCACGGATGGAGCCATCTGGGGGTGTGAGTGCCTGATCGCTTCGCTGACGGAATTTGAGCGGTTCGGGCACCTGGCCTATTACCCACTGGCTGGCGGCGACAAGGCGTCCAAAGAAGCGATTCGCCCGCTGGTCGGCCTTTTGGGGCCCGATGGCGTTGGGGAGTATGCAGATATTTTAGCTCGCATTGAGCCGGATGCAGACAAAATACGTTTGATCAGTACCCAGATCGAGAAAGGCCTCAACGCCGTGCAGACCTCCAGTTTGGGACGGTTGTTTGATGCGGTTTCGGCGTTACTTGGATTAGGTGCGATAAACCGCTTCGAGGCCGAACTGCCGATGGCACTGGAGGCGACGATTGTCGATGGGATAGAGGATGCATATCCGATAAAGCTGACAGAGGACAATGGGTTTGTTATTGAGTATGCTCCGATCTTCCTGAAGATACTTGAGGATATCCGCCGCGGTGTTTCGAAGGGAATCGTCGCAACACGATTTCATAACAGCATTTGCGAGGGATTGTTGGCGCTAGCGATAAAGGCCCGCGAGAAGACCTGTATCGAGGATGCTGCCCTGTCCGGGGGTGTATTCTGTAACCGCTATCTGGCCAATCGGGTGATTAGGCGTTTGCAAGAAGAGCAATTTCGTGTATTATGGAAAAAATCAGTGCCCGTTAATGACGGCGGTATCGCCTTGGGACAAGCCGCCATCGCCGCGGTGATAGTTGAAAATAACTGAACCACGAATGGACATTAATAGACACGAAGTAATTTAAACAATATATTAGTGTAAATTCGTGTGAATTCGTGGTTCTTCTTTTGTAAGGAACAAGTATGTGCTTAGCGGTACCAGCGAGAATAATTGAAAAAGACGGCGACAAAGCCGTGGCCGATGCGATGGGCAATAAGTGGAACATTCGCATTACGCTCACGCCGGATATTGAGGTGGGCGATGTGGTGCTCATCCACGCCGGCTACGCCATTACCAAGATCGATGAAGAAGAGGCCCGCAAGACGTGGGAACTGTTCGAGGAGATCGCCCATTTTGAACAGGAACGGCTCAAAGCCGAACAGGCAGGAGAGGAGGACTAACCATGCTTGAACGGATCGAACAGGCAAGAAAGGCAATTCATGCCGCATGCGAAAAAGTCAGCCGCCCCATCCAGGTGATGGAAGTTTGCGGCACCCATACGGTATCCATTTTTCGCCATGGAATTCGGTCGCTCCTTCCGCAGCACTTAAAGCTGCTCAGCGGCCCGGGATGTCCGGTGTGCGTGACCGATCAGGGCTATATCGATGTCGTGCTGGAACTGGCGCAGCGGGATGATACGATTATCGCCACCTATGGCGATATGATTCGCGTCCCCGGCAAGGGCGGGTCGCTGGAGTCGCTGCACCGCAGCAATATCAAGGTCGTCCTCAGCACCGATGACGGCCTGGCGCTGGCCAAAAAGCATCCGGATAAAATCGTCGTATTTGTCGCGGTGGGATTTGAAACGACCACGCCGCCCAGTGCGGTCGTGGTAGCGGATGCCGCCAGAGAGGGCGTTGAGAATTTCTGCATCCTTTCCGGACACAAACTCGTCGTGCCGGCGATGAAGGCATTACTCGGAGCGAAAAACGATAAAATCGATGCGTTTCTGTCCCCCGGCCATGTCAGCGTGATTCTCGGATCGGATGCGTATAAGCCGGTTGTGGAAGAATTCAAACGCCCGTGTGTGGTGGCCGGTTTCGAGGGTGTGCAGATCATGGAAGGGCTTGCCAGGATTTGCGAGCAGCTCGCTGACGGCCGGGCCGAGATCGATTCGGTTTATGGGGCAGCAGTGACGCCGGAAGGTAACAAAGTTGCCTGGAAGATCATTACTGATATGTTTGAACCGTGCGATGGTGCGTGGCGTGGTTTGGGTGTGATCCCCGGCGCGACGATGAAATTGAAAGATGAGTACAAACAATTTGATGCGATGCATCGGTTCGGCATCAAAGAAGTCCCGACCGAAGAACCCGCCGGCTGCCAGTGCGGCCAGATCCTGTGCGGCCTGATGGATCCGCCGCAGTGCGGCCTGTTCGGCAAAAAATGCACACCCGACACCCCCGTCGGCCCCTGCATGGTAAGCACCGAAGGCGCCTGCTCGGCGTGGTATAAGTATAGTTCATAGTTATTAGTTAAAAGTTCATAGTTATGGAAGATAATAAAAAAATAATGATGGCTCATGGCGGCGGTGGTCGGCTTATGGGTGAATTGATACAAAAAACAATCGTACCAAAATTCGGTGATGGACAATCGGTCCAGCTGAACGATTCAGCGACGGTTGATGTTCCTGCCGGCAAGTTGTGTTTCACAACCGACAGCTTCGTCGTCAAGCCGTTGTTCTTTAACGGCGGCGACATTGGCAAACTGGCCGTCGCCGGTACGGTCAACGATTTGGCCGTAGCCGGTGCGAAGCCGCTGGCACTGAGTTTATCTCTGATTCTCGAAGAAGGTCTGGAACTGGATGTTCTGGAACAGGTGCTTGAGAGCATCGGCAATACTGCCAAAGCCGCGAATGTCAACATTGTCACCGGCGATACAAAGGTTGTCGAAACCGGCTCTGCCGACGGCATCTACATTAACACCTCCGGCGTAGGCGTTCTGGCCGATCATGCCGTATCCTCATTCGACCGGATCAAACCCGGCGATTGTGTCCTGGTTAACGGCAACATCGGTGACCACGGCATGACGATTATGTCGCAGCGCGAGGGGTTGAAATTTGATACTCCGCTTAAAAGTGACTGTGCCTGCCTGCATGAGTTAACCGAGATGCTGTATGCCGAATTCGGCGACAGGGTCAAATTCATGCGCGATCCCACCCGCGGCGGTCTGGCGGCGACGCTCAATGAAGTTGCCCAATCGGCCGGCGTTAATGTGGAACTAACGGAAACATCGCTGCCCATTAACAAAACCGTCCAAACCGCAGCGGATATGCTGGGCTTTGACTTGCTGAATATCGCCAATGAGGGCAAAGTGCTGGCGGTCGTGTCGGCAGATGTGGCGAACAAGGCGATTGAGTTATGGAAGTCGCATCCGCTAGGACAAAACGCTGCGATGATTGGAACCGTGTCTGAAACGGACAGCCCGCTGGTGGAACTGGTGACCAAAATCGGCGGCCGTCGCATTGTTCAAACGCCGTACGGCCGGGAACTACCGAGGATTTGCTGATATTGTAGCACGGCCATCCCCTCTGCAAACTCGGGGCAGGCTCTGGCCGTGATCACGGGCTATAAGCCCGTGCCACGTTAATTTGAGAAGAATAGAATGCACGAAACAGCGGTAGCAGAAAGTATTTTGTGTGCGATTATTGAGCAGGCCGAAAAGGTCAATGCCCGCCCGGTCAGTGCGATTATCTCCTGCGGCCAGTTTAACGCCCTCAATGATGAGGTGATGAGCTTTGCGTTCGAGACCGCCGCCGCGGGAACCGCCTGCGAGGGAATGACGCTGGAGATTAAACACATACCCCTGCGGGCGACGTGTAAACAGTGTCAATTTACATTTGAGTTTGATGTATTCAAACCTCATTGCCCGCAGTGTGACAGCGAAGAATATGCTTTTTTGCCGGATGCGCCGCTGCTGCTGGAAACGATTGAATTTGAGGAATAACGTAGTCCAAGCCTCCGTGCTTGGAAAATAAAGGAATAATGTAGTCCATATCCGTGCCTGGAATAATAAGGAATCCGCCGGAAGCGGATACAATTTAATTCTCAAGCAGGGACGCTTGAGCTACAATAAAACTGTCATGCCGGACAGAGCCTGTCTCGGACTCGATCCGGGAATCCGGCATCCAGGGCAATGATACAGTGAATAATTGACTTGAATAGTATTGTAAACATGATTTCTTAATGAAACGTCTGGACCCCGGCTCAAGGCCGGGGTGACAGTCGGAAAAAAACGGAATACAGAACATGAAAATATCACTGAACCAAAAAATACTCAGCTGCAACGAAGAATGTGCCCGGAAGAACAAGGCGTTCTTTAAGGACAATAATATCCTCTGTCTGAACGTGATTTCCTCTCCCGGTTCCGGCAAGACCACGACCATTGCCCGGACGATACGGGACTTGAAAGACAAGTTGACCATCGGCGTCATCGAGGGCGACATCAAGACCGATACTGATGCACAGAAAATCCGTGCCGCGGGGGCCGAAGCCGTGCAGATCGAAACGCAGGGGGCCTGCCACCTGTCGGCCGAGCAGGTCTATAATGCACTCAAGGCACTCGATGCTGAAAAGAAAGATGTTGTCATCATTGAAAACGTTGGCAATCTCGTATGCCCGTCGGCGTTTGACCTGGGCGAAACCGCACGCGTGATTGTTTTATCAGTTCCGGAAGGTGATGACAAGCCGATTAAATACCCCGGCACCTTCGCCGAAGCGGATGTGGTGCTGATAAATAAGATTGACCTGATGGACTATATCGATTTTAATTTGGAGCGTGTGCTGGCCGATATCCGCGTGGTCAACCCGGATGCGAAGATCTTTCAGGTCTCCGCCACCACCGGCGAGGGCATGGATGACTGGTATGCTTGGTTAATGGAAAGAAGAAATGCAAAGTAAAGCAGATCACAGCTAAAGGTAAATCCGAAATTCGAAATAAATACAAATTTCAGAAATCCAAATGAAGAAAACAATTTTGTTTTGAAATTTTGTTATTTACTTTTAGGATTTGTTTCGGATTTCGGATTTCGTGCTTCGAGTTTTTACTTATAGATTGATAAGAGTATGGAAAAACAAGAAAGAAGCAGGTTTAATACTATGGATTCATTTGCATATAAGAATGGTAAGTTATTTGCTGAAGGTGTTGATGTTGAGGCAATTGCCAATGAGGTTGGGACGCCGGTGTATATTTACAGCAAGGCGACGTTTTTGGATCATCTGAACAAGATTCAAACTGCTTACAGCGAAATCGACACCACGGTCTGCTACTCGATCAAGGCGTGCGGGAATATCAACATTTTGCGGCATCTGGCCGCGGCGGGTAGCGGGTTTGACATTGTCAGCGGCGGTGAACTGTTCCGGGCTCAGCAGGCCGGGGCGGACATGAGCACAATCGTCTTCGCAGGGGTAGGCAAGACGGATGCTGAGATTCTGGAGGCACTCAATGCGGGCATCGGCACTTTCAATATTGAGTCCGAGCCGGAGTTGGAAAATCTGATTGCGCTTTGTAAGAAGCACGGAAAGGCGACCAAGGCGGCCCTGCGGGTTAATCCGGATATTAAGTACGATTCGCACCGCCATATCACCACCGGCGTCAAGGAGACCAAATTCGGTATCGACATCGGGCGCACGCTGAAAATCTTCGACCGGTACGCCGACAACGGCGTTGTCGAAATGTCCGCCATCCATGTCCATCTTGGTTCCGGCGGCAAAACCATAACCCCGTATGTCGAGTACGTCAAAAAAGTCATGCCGCTTGTAGAAAACCTGCGCAGCAAAGGACACGCTATAGACACACTGGACCTCGGCGGCGGCTACGGGGCCGACTACGAAAGCGATACCGTCCCCTCGGCGGCCGATTATGCCTCCGGCATCGTCCCGCTGCTCAAGGCGGCGGACCTCAAACTGATCCTCGAACCCGGCAAGAGCATCATCGCCAACGCCGGCATCATGCTGACCCGCGTGGTCTTCAAAAAGACCGGCGGCGAAAAGACCTTCGTCATCGTCGATGCCGGCATGAACGACCTGATCCGACCATGCCTGTACGAGGCGTTCCACTTTATCTGGCCCGCACAGGTCGATAAAAAATCCGTCCCGCAGAAACGTGAGAAAGGGTTGGAAGTTGGCGGTTCCGAAGTGGTGGACGTGGTCGGCCCGATCTGCGAAGGCACGGATTATTTCGCCAAGGACAGGGCGATGCCGCCGGTGAAGCGGGGCGATCTGGTCGCGGTCTTTACCGCCGGCGCCTACGGCTACACAATGGCCAGCAACTACAACGCCCGGCCGCTGTGTGCCGAAGTCCTCGTCGATGGCGATACGTTCACCGTCATCCGCAAACGCCAGACCTACGAAGAGTTGGTTGCTTTAGAACGATAGTGTGGGGATGATGACCACAAAAATAATGAAAACGGATGATTAACAGATCTT
>Ga0272441_10014907_pt1 | contig 10942 bp, 9 predicted proteins | sample SSMProp6N_FD_193582 | JGI IMG/M metagenome (GOLD analysis project Ga0272441, IMG submission 193582) | Marine sediment archaeal communities from Little Sippewissett salt marsh, Falmouth, MA, United States - SSM-Prop-6N | ecosystem: Environmental > Aquatic > Marine > Wetlands > Sediment ...
CATATCGTAACAAGAGAGCCAGGAGGAACTGAGCTGGGCAAGGTCTTCCGAAGCTTACTCATGCAGCAGGCTTTTGAGATGACTGCGGAAACAGAGCTGTTAGTGTTCATGGCCAATCGCATCGAACACGTGAAGCATACGATAGCCCCTGCGTTACAAAAATCATATGTCGTGCTGTGCGATCGATATATAGATTCGTCCAGAGTGTACCAAGGCAGCAAGCTAGGGATAGGATATGTAAATCAGTTACATAATATGATATATACCTTCCCACAACCAGACATGACGATTTATATCGACATTGCATATCCTACATTTGCCGATCGAGTTGGATATACACAAAATTTCCAAAAAGATCGATTTGAGCAGGGGATGTCACTCGAGAGATTCAGTGCTATGCGTGATCAGTGGCTTGACCTAGTAAACATGTTTGATCACATAAAGCGAATCGACGGATCTCGACGCGAGCAAGAGGTTCACGATGAAATTCTCAAACACATACTAACAGCTTTGACTTTTTCAGAAGACTCTCCTATTATCTAAAGGAGATTCTTATCGGAGAGAGCCATGTCCCCATACCAAAAATTGCTTCGCATAAAAACTGCAAATGACTATAGCGAGCTAATTGGCCGACTTGCAGCGCAACATCCAGATGCTTATAAATACCTTGGCGACGCAGGGATGTATGGGTTGTTATCTAAGTATGACCAACAGTCGCACCTCAGCGATGCTATCGCGGCAAGTGCTTTAAAATCAGGCGGCCTTGGGGCATTAACAGGCTACGGCATTGGTAATGTTATCCAGGCTACCAGGCCTAAAGCAGGACCAGGGCTTGTGCCATTAGCTATTATGACCGGACTTATGGGCAGCGCTGGTGGCTCGGCATTAAAAAATACGATTCAGTATAACCTAGGAAAACTTATCGGAGGGTAATATGTCTATCATCCAGGATTTAGAGAAAAAAGCAGAAAAAATGGCAGCAGAGAAGTTAGCCTTCGGTGGGTCAGTTGACTTGCAGGATATACAAGGATTGCCTCGAGACTATTTAGGGCTGGAGCCAGCAAAAAAGCTCCCATTTCTTCCAGGACCGACGCCGCAAGAAGGGCCCGATAGGCTGAGTCCAACACTTTGGAATATCTTAAAAGGCAAGGCTGGTAAACAGGGTATTCCATTGCCCGACCAATCTCCGGAGCTAAAAGTTCCTGGAGAGCTTAGAGATATCTATGAAACTACTCGGGATAAAGGCTGGCAGAAGCCAGTATTTTATACGCGTCGTATTAGAGAATTTCTGAACCGCAGCCCTGAGACTGCCAATGCTTTGTATAAGAAATTCCGCGGCTTTTTGTCTAATAAATATCCAGACCTCATGAGTAAAGTCCCTACGTTGGAGGAAGGCCCAGAGCAAGGACAAAGCGAGCTTATGAAGGCGCTGCCTTATGTCGGAGGTGGGGCTCTTGGCGCATTACTGCTTTCAAGGCTAATTCGATAAAATGTCAGTGCCGATTAAAAAGACGCTATCTAGCGACATAGCCTCGGCAACAATGCATAAAGAGGCCAAGAGTATTTATCACTTACTCGGAGCTGGCGCGTTAGGTCTCGGGGCTCTTTACGCCCATCAAAAGAACATGCTGCCATATTTACGCAATCGAGAACTTAGAAAGTGGAACGACCGCTACATGGCATCTAAAGTTCCAGATCCATTTGCGCAACCCAAGCCAGAAGAGCGTACATGGGGGCAAGCGATGTGGGAGAACCGATGGCCCATTGCTGGCGGCTTAGCTGCTGCAGGTGCTACTGCTTTGGCAGCGCCATGGTTGTATCGACGATTCTTTGGTGAGAAACAGCAAGAACCCTCTCCACAGATGCACCCAACAGGTAACGCCGTGTTAGATCAAGCAGCAGGGATAAAGCAGCCTCAGCCACAAGCACAGCCTCAGCCACAAGCACAGCCTCAGCCACAAGCACAGCCTCAGGGCCCTAGATTCAACGACGCACGTGGTCGAAGACAGTGGCGTAGAAAAACCGAATTGCAGCAAAATGCACACTGGCTTAAAAACAACCCTGGGAAGACCCAACGAGATTATATACAGTTCAAGCATAATCTTACTGATGCAAATATGAGTGAGCTGGATAATCTTAGTGCTATGATGAAGCAAAGCTCAGTATTACCGTGGGCACTAGGGCTCGGTGGTGCTGCTGCCGGTGCTGCGTATGCTATGCAGCCAGAAGACTGGTCTCGATTGCGTGATTGGCTTAATGAGCGTGGTGAGTTTAACGTTGATGCCAACATCCCATTATTAGGGAAACGCAAAGTCCCAGTAGGATACGGCGATGCTGCTATCGCGGCCAAAGCATATATTCCCAGTTGGATTAAGCGCAAAGTACGGGAGCTTAGGGGAATGCCTACAGGCATACTCAAGCCAGAGTATAGTGCTGCTTTAGAGCTGCTGCCTTATAAAATCAAAGATGTTGGGCGAGGAATAAGCCGCGGTGTTAAGAGCGTTAAAGACCTTATATATGGCCCTGACTATGAAAGTAAGCAGGTAGCTGAACTTAAAAGATTTCAAGACTTAATAGCTCGAGCGAAGGAGGTTATTCCAGAATGATCAAAGAAGCATTATCAGAGGCTATTGTATTAGCAGTGAATATTAAGATGGCTGCCGAGGAGAAGAAAGAAAAGCTTCAAGCTGAGGCCCCCCTAAAGGCCCCGATGCCTAAAAAGAAAGAGCCTAGTAGAGAAGCCCCAAAATCCGTAGATGAATGGAAATCCCATAATAGTTCCCTCATAAATCGTTTGTTGGGTCGCCAGATGTCTTACGAAGATTTTACCGAAAAGCAGTTTTCTAACGCCGACAAATCTTTGAAAGATGAAGCCTTTCAGCAGGCCAGAAATGTCCCGCCAGGCGAATGGCTTGAAGACCCTTCATTAGTGCAATTTATAAATGGAAAACCAAGGCCTTCTGTTAGGGACGCATACCCCCCAAAAGAAGATGCTAGAGCCAGATATTTAGCAAAACACGTACCGACTTCAGAAACGAGGCCAGTAGCTAAGCCATCTAATAAGTTTATGCAAATGTTGGGTCTTGATGATGATGGCTATGGGTCGTATAAGAAAAAAATAATGGATGAGGCCCAACAACACGCTCGCGTTAGATATAATAGGTCCCTGTGGGGTCGCACTAGGCATAAACCCCGCATGATATCACCGGCAGAGCGAAACCCCATAGAGGATATTAAGGGTGATGCCTTAACTTATTTACTTACCAGGGGGTCTAATCTTTGGTATCCGATGGAGTACGAGTATGGTGCTAAGAATTATGAACAACCATAGGAGATAGATGTGTACAAACAGAAATTAGCAAATGCTATTACTGAATCTGTAGGGTTAAAGCTCTCAGAACATATGCAAAAACAGGCTTTGAGCCTTGGTGGGGTTGCTAAAGGCTTAGGCGCTGCCGGTATTGGCGGTGGCCTTGGCTACTTAACATTCAACCCAAAAGCCAGACAAGGCATTCTTGACTATTTCACACCGCCCGATGATGTCATGGAAGAAGGAGGCGGAACGCCTGCTTTATTTCAGATGTCTCGGAATACCAGAGAGCCAAGCACTCTCGATAAAATCAAAAGCTTTATCTCTGAGCACAAAGTTCCATTGGGAATTGGTGCTGGCTTAGGGGCAGCTGGCTTAGGTGCCGGTGCTTGGTACTTGTCGGACAAAGATCGTCGAAAAAAGCTAATGGATAAAATAGACCCTTATTACCGCAAAGCGTACCCATACTTAAATGCTGGTAAAGAAGCCCTAAAAGGCATGTATGAAGAAGGGCCGTTAGATTATATAAGAAACACCAGAGATAGAACTAAGGCCTTAGAAGGCATTAAGTCTGTTCTGGGGTTCTAATCTTTTCCGAAGTCGATACTAACCGGAGCTTTACAGCCGCAGATACGTTTAGGCTTATCGTGAGTGCCATAAACGGGGGAGCCGCATTCAGTACATTTACCAATGCGCTTCCCCGCTATCTTTTCACCACTTGAACTGCATACACCATACTTTTCCATATTAAACTCCTGCTGGAATGTTTGATTTCAATTTATCCATGGCATTGAGCATTTTGATCATCTCTTTCGTAGAAATACGATCATCTTGCTTCGGGCGCATTAAATAGCTGCCAAGCAGACCACCACCAAGCCCAAGAGCACCGCCGCCGAGGACGCCCATTCTAGTGGCCTTACGTGCTGCGTCGTCAACATACTTCTTAGCCAAGATCCCTAAGGGAACTCCGGCTGCGAACAGACTGCCGAATCTCTTGTCTAATTGCTTCTTAACCAGGTTCTCTATAGGATTCATAATACCCTCTATTCGTTGACATAACTCTTGTAATTATATATCTTAAGCTAGATGCATTGTCAAAGGGGAACTCTATGCGAATAGACTATATGAATGAGTCTCGGAAGTACATCGAGGGCGTGAAGCAAGGCATTACAGCCCTATTCCCCATCGAATCAAATACCCGCTCACTTGAACTTAACTCGATTGAAGTTGACGAAGTAGCTGTACTTAATTCCGCGGCTGATGTCAAGAAACATTTAGACGCCAAGCTTGACGGTAAAAGTGTAACTGTACCTGTTTTTGCTACGCTTACCTTAAAAGATAAATCTACTGGAAAGACTATCGATAAGAAGAAAGTACGGATATTAGATTTACCAGCGCTTACAAATCGCATGTCATTTGTCGTTGGCGGCAATGACTATCAGATGCAGAATCAGCTGCGCCTGCGGCCAGGAATTTATACCCGTCGAAAAGAGAACGGGGATCTCGAGAGCTTTTTTAATCTATCAAAGGGTGGAACCGTGGGAATGTCCATGTGGCTGAACCCAGAGAAGAACGCTTTCAAGATGCGCATAGGGACTTCTAATCCACCGCTGTACCCTTTACTCAAGACTCTTGGTATTACTGATGAGCAAATGAGGAAAGAATGGGGCGACGCGCTATTTGCTCATAACAGGCTATCACCAGACAAAGAAGCTAAAGAAGTAAAGAAGATATATGAGCTACTGTATCGACGCAACGCAGACCCAAACGCTTCCAGCCTAGAAGCAAAATCAGAGATACGAAAGTATTTTGAAAATACAGGGGTAGATCCAAAGACTACTGAGATCACCCTTGGGAAAAGCTATGAAACAGTGGACTCTGATGCCTTGCTCCGGACCTCCAAAAAACTCTTGAACGTAGCTCAAAAGGTAGAAGAGCCTGATGAACGTGACAGCCTGTTTTTCAAGAATGTTTATGGTATGGCTGATTTGTTCCAGTCTCGAATCGAAGCCTTCAAGCGAGAGATCAGCAAGAAAGTACGCAATAATCTAAATACGAAAAATAGCATTAATGATATTTTTTCTAAAGATTACTTGAATAAGCCGGTTAATTCTTTCGTGATGCAGTCCAGTTTGTCTACGACCAGCGACCAGCTTAATCCGGTTGCCATGACAAACGCCATGACCCGTACGACTCTTATGGGAGAAGGTGGGCTTGGAAGCTTGGACGTCGTGACGACGAGCATGCGGTCAGTTAGCCCATCTCATGCTGGTATGATGGATCCATTGCAGACCCCTGAAAGCGATAAAATCGGCATCAATCTTAATATGACTACGGCCTCATCCGTAGAGAATAAAGAGATTCGCTCCAGGTACTATAATCTTAAGACCGGTAAGATCGAGACAAAGACAGCTCTTGAGATGTACGACAAGTACGTCGCTTTTCCTGATCAGTACGACATTGATAAAAAGAAATGGAATTACAAGAAAGTCAGGGCCCTCCATAGAGGTAAGTTCATTGAAGCTGACCGGTCTAATATCGACTATGTAATCCCACACGATTCTTATATGTACAGTATTAGTACCAACATGATGCCGTTCTTACAGAACACGCAGGGTAACCGCGGTATGGTTGCCAATAAAATGTTTGGACAGGCAGTTTCGTTAGTAAATAGAGAAGAGCCTCTCGTACAAGTCAAGACCGTTGGCGGGATGCCTGACGCCGAGCCTACGAGTGAAAAGAACTTCATGCGGATGTATGCACCCAAGAGCCCGGTTTCTGGAAAGATTGAAGCTATAACTGAGAATTATATAAAAATTCGTGGTAATGACGGGAAGAAATATAGCGTCGGTTTGTACCGTGATTTCCCATTGTCAGATAAGTCTTTTTTGGACTCGACGCCCACTGTGAGCGTGGGACAGAAGGTTAAGAAGAACCAAATCTTGTCAGATGATAACTTCTCCAAGAATAAAACTTTAGCGTTAGGGACGAATCTGACGATGGCATATGTGCCATTTAAAGATAAAACGTTCGAAGACGGGTTCGTGATATCTGAAAGCGCTTCGAAAAAGCTTACTTCACAGCATATGTATGAGTATTCGACCCAAGTTGGTCCTAACGACAAGCTGGGCGTCGACTCGTATTCGAAGCAGTACCCGATGTCACTCACTCCAGAGATGCAGAAGAATCTGGATGCGGACGGTGTTATTAAAGTCGGAAGCGAAGTTTCCCCTGGCGACATTCTCGTAGCGCTTTTAAATCATCATGAACCAACTGAAGAAGACAAAGCGTTGGGTAAGCTATCAAAAGTTCTGATGACGCAGTTTCGTGATGGTGCCTTGAAATGGGACAACGATCATGTAGGAAAAGTCGTACGTGTGCACCGAAGTGGTAAGCGCATCGTTGTGCATGTGAAGGCAGAGACCTCTGCTGAAATAGGAGATAAATTAGTCGGACGTTACGGAAATAAGGGTGTCATATCAGAAGTGCTGCCTGATGACGAGATGCCCAAACGTGAGAACGGCGATCCAATCGATATGGTCATGTCTCCCTACGGCGTGCCATCGCGAATAAACATCGGCCAGATCTATGAGACAACCGCGGCTAAAGTAGCCCAAAAGCTTGGCAGGCCTTTAAAGATTACGAACTTCCCAAAAGACTTTAAAAGCTCACACGAGCTGATGCGCCTAGCCAAAGAACATAAAATCCCTACGAAAGAGAAAGTGTTTGACCCTAAGACTGGTCGTCTATTGGCCGAAGCCTCTGTTGGGCCTCAGTATATTCTGAAGCTAAAATACATGGTCGATAAGAAGCTCACAGCACGTGGGCCCACGGCGTCGTATAACTCAGATCTTCAGCCAGCAAAAGGAGGATCAGGGTCAGCGCGTTCGGTTGATAGACTTACTTGGAACGGTCTGATTGCTCATGGCGCTCGAGAGAATCTTCGAGAAATGGCGACTTATAAGAGCGAGCGTAATCCAGAGTTATGGAATCATATCAGGCTTGGCCTTCCTATCCCAACGCCGAGAACGCCTTTTGTAACAGACAAGCTATTTTCATATATGAATGCTGCTGGCATTAACGTTAAGAAAGAAGGCAATAACTTAGCATTAGTGCCATTTACTGACAAAGATATATTAGACAAGTCCAATGGTGAAATAGACGACGCTCAAGTCATGATGGCCAAGACACTCAGGCCTATCAAAGACGGGCTGTTTGATGAAGCAAAGACAGGTGGTCTTGCTGGCAATCATTGGACGCACGTTAGTTTGGCAGAGCCGATGCCTTCGCCGATAATGGAGAAGCCTATATTAAAGCTTTTAGAACTCCCCAAGAAGAAGTATCTGGATATCGTAGGCGGGGCTTTGTTTGTTGATAAAAAGACGAACGAGATCACAACAGAAGAAGGAAAAGGCAGGCTTACCGGCGGTGCCGCTATCAAGCATTTACTATCAGGCATCAATGTAGACGTAGAGCTTAAGCGCCTCAAGAAGGAAGCGAAATCTTCAGGAGGCTCTTCGCTAGATCAAATCAATAAAAAGCTTAGATATCTTACGGCATTAAAAGAAAACAACATGACTCCATCAGAAGCATATATGACAAACCATGTCCCAGTGCTTCCCCCTAAAATTCGACCAATTTACAGCTTACCAGACGGTTCGTTAAGCACTAGCCCGATTAACTTTTTGTACCGCGATTTAATTATGGTTAATCGAGAGCTGAAAAACGGTAAGAATTTACCTGAGTTTACAAAGCAAAAGCTGCGTGGAGACTTATATAAATCAGTAAAGGCGCTGCAAGGCTTAGGGGATCCGATTTTAAAACGAGGCGAGAAGCGAGTCGTCGGTGCTGTTGAAATGATCAAAGGCCCGATGCCCAAGGAAGGTTATTTCCAATCAGTCGTCTTCAGTAAAAACCAAGAGCTTACAGGTCAGTCAACGATTTCACCATCAGTTGAAGTATCTCCAGACGAAGTAATGCTGCCAAAAAAGATAGCATGGAACATTTATGAGCCATTTATTCGTAGAGAGCTATCTAACATGGGCTACAAGCCTATGATGGCCACAAAAATGATCAAAGACCAGGACCCAAGAGCAGAACTTGCAATGGAGAAGGCTGTTTCGAAGCGCCCAGTATGGGTCAACCGCGCGCCATCGTTGCATAAGCTTAATATATTGGCCATGCAGCCACGTTTATACGATGGCCAGTCAATTAAGATCAATCCTTTAATCGTAGGAGGCTATAACGCCGACTTTGATGGTGACACAATGGGCTTGTATGTGCCCGTTACGCAAGCAGCAGTCGACGAAGCAAAGCAGTTTATGCCTTCTAAAGTTCTCGAGAGCCCTAAAGACTATTCTGTGATGCTCAAGCCGTCGTTAGATATTCAATTAGGGTTATTTACGATGACTGCGAAAGGAAAAAATACATCAAAAAGCTTTTCTTCGTTAGAAGAAGCAGAAAAGGCCTTTTATGCCAATAAAATACATCCATCTGATGTTGTTACTATTGGCGGCTATCGAACTACATATGGTCGAGAGAGGCTTAAGAAAGTCCTGCCAGATGATATTCTGATCCCAGAAGAAGGCGTTGTTAAAGCAAATATAAAAACATGGCTTAAAGGTGTGGCTGACAAACACAGGAAAGACTTTAACCAAGTTATGTCAGACATTGCTAAGCTGTCTGCTGAATTTGATACATATTCCGGAGTATCACTTACTCTGGATGACTTAGTTGCAGATTCAAATTATATGAAGCCCTTCTTAAAAGACGTTAGAAGCAAGCTTGACGAAGAAACTGATATAACAAAGCGCCTGAAAATACTCGGTGATGCCATCCCTAAATTTAACGACATGAACAAAAAATGGATGAAGGAGAATGTCTGGAAGAATAACTTAGCCACGATGGGAACGGCTTCGTCCAGGCCTGGAATTGACTCACTCAAGCAGCTCAAATTTACTCCTATGGTCCTTAAAGACGAACATGATCGAACTGTGCCGTATCTAATCGGCAGAAGCTATGCTGATGGACTCACGTCGTCTGATTACTGGCTTGCATCATACGGCGCTCGTAAGGGCATGATCGATCGGGCGCTTCAGACAGCTGAGCCTGGGTACTTTGCGAAGCAGCTTATCTCTGTGACACTTAACCAAGTAGTATCGATCGAAGACTGTGGTACTCGTAATGGCGTTGAGCTAAATATGGCTACGACACCAAAGATCGACTTCCTGTGGCGCTTTGAGGCTGGCACGAATAAGCTCATCGACTCGAACTATTATGAGCAGCTGTTACGCAGCAAGAAGCAGTCAGTTAAAGTACGTTCGCCCCAGACATGCGAAGCTTCAGAAGGCGTGTGTAAAAAATGCTATGGCTATAAAGAAAATGGCCAGCCAGTGAGCATCGGCGATAACGTTGGTGCTAAAGCTGGACAGTCGGTAACAGAGCCTACGACGCAGTTAACCATGAAGACTTTTCACACTGGTGCTGTTGCTACTGCGGGGCCGTCGTTAGCGAGTGGCTTTGAACGCGTTAAACAGCTTACACACTTTCCTAAGTTTATCTCTGACCGAGCAACGTTAGCGCGCTTAGATGGCATAGTTACCAACATAGAAGAGAACCCAGCAGGCGGATTGTACATCACAATTAACCAAGATAGACACTTCTGTCCTGTGGGAGAAACGCATTTAAAAGCTGGCGACGAAGTCAAGAAGGGCGATCCATTGACGCCAGGAACTATTCAGCCCCAAGAGTTGCTGACTGTCAAAGGGATGCGCGCTACGCAGGATTATCTAATCGACGAAATGAAACGCACGTTCTCAGATCAAGGTGTGAACATAAATCGCAGAGATTTCGAAACGGTCGTGCGTGCGACAACGAATGTCACCAAGATCACTGACCCTGGTGGGGCCAAAAACTTTCTTCCTGGAGACAAAGTTCCGTTGACTACCGTGATGGCGTTTAATAAAAACGCGACCAACCCAATTGTGCACCAACCTGAGTTGCTTGGAATTGACTTTAGTAGTAAAATTACAAAGGATTGGCTTGCAAAATTGAACACAAATCGTATAATGGGAGAGTTGCAGGAAGGAGTGGCTTCACGAGATATCGCTCCACTGCATTCGTTTAATCCCACTGGGCCTTATGTGCTCGGGAAAGATTTCGGTAAGGGCCCAGGAGGGAAATATTAGAAGGAGTCTTGGGACATGATTTTAACTCAAAAGGAGATCACTTCACAGATGAAGAACGTAACGGTTGTTAAGGCTATGGACGGCATGCTTATTATTGGGCAGTTCGACGGCATGAAATGTAAGAACCCATTTGCAATCATGCCAGTAACTCAGGGGCAGACTCGAGGCGTGTCGCTCGTGCCTTATATCTTATTCAGCGAAGACGATTCAGTCACGTTCGAGCCTGGTGCGTTGATATACAAGACGACACCAGACGCAAAAACGAACAATGCATACGTCGATGCCCTGAAGCAATATAAAGCTGCGAAGTCTGGCATCGAGGTCGTCCAGAGCGTGCCTCCGGCAGCAGCTAACATAACCGGTGTCTAAAAAATACAGCTATTCGTCGGTGCAGATAAACATGCCCGACGACATTGCTAAGGCGATGCGCAGCTGGGTCGATAAA
>Ga0272441_10014908_pt1 | contig 10942 bp, 10 predicted proteins | sample SSMProp6N_FD_193582 | JGI IMG/M metagenome (GOLD analysis project Ga0272441, IMG submission 193582) | Marine sediment archaeal communities from Little Sippewissett salt marsh, Falmouth, MA, United States - SSM-Prop-6N | ecosystem: Environmental > Aquatic > Marine > Wetlands > Sediment ...
GGCGTTGTTCGTTGACGAGCCTTTGTTTGCCCTTCCGCTCGCTCTCGAGGCGTTGTTGTGCGGCGTTGGCATCGGTGCCCGTGGGCTGTGCGTATCGGAGGGCGGTCTGTCGCTCTTTGGCGGCGAGCCGGGCAAAGCGCTTGGCGATGCGTCGCTGTTCGGTGCTTTGGGCCTGGTGCTGTGGGACTTGTTCCTTGATGCCATCGGCGGAGATGCGGTCGGTAGCGTTGAGCAGCACCATGGTCATGATGAAGATGATCACGCCCACGGTGGTGGCGAGGATATCCACGAAGGAGAAGTTGAAGACTGCGACGTTTCTGCTGCGACGACGGGGCACGGGGGGCTCTCTCAGAAAGTCCAGTCGGCGTCGGCGGGCTCCCAGCCCACAGGCACCCTGGCTCTGCGCGCGGCGCGAAGTGCACGGTCGGCCGTGGGGATGCCGTCGGGGCGGATCCACAGCACGAGCACCCGCTCGGGCCCACTGCCGCTCTGATCCGCAGGGCGCATGGCGTCGAGCAGGCTGCCGAAGGCACTGCGAGGGTCGAGGATGCGGCTTGCAGGACATAGCGTGCGACTTGCCCGTCCGGCGTCCACCTTGCTGCCGATGATCACGAGGCCCTGCCGCTGGCAGTCCACGTGCACGGCCGTCTTGTTCGTGGCCTTGTCGGCCACGGGGAGCATGAGGCGTTTGCCTTGTGTGGGGCGGGCGGTGGTTTTCTGGAGCCGAACGATGTCGGCGTCGAGTTGGCGCAGGGAGCGCTTGAGGGCGAGGATGCGCTTCCTGGTCTGTTCGTTTGCGGCGGCTCGTCGGGCGTTGTCGTCGGCGGCGCGTTGGGCTTGCCTGGCGAGTGCGGCTGCCTGGGGTCTGGTGCGTGTGCTGGCTTGCCGTGCGCGCTCGCGTGCGGATGCGTAGTTGGCCTGGGCGTCGCGGGCGGCGCGGGTGGCTGCGCGTGCTTCGGCCTTGGCGTCCTCGAGTTGCTGGGTCCAGAAGGTGTGTGCGGCGAGGCCGGACTGGTTGAGGATGGCCATGAGGAGGATGAAAAGCAGGACGCCCACCGTGGTGGCGAGGATGTCTACGAAGGAGAAATTGAAGAGATTGACGTCACGCCGTTTTCTCATCGCCGGGTCCTGTCTCGTCGTGCAGCCTTTTGATTTCGGCGGCCAGGCGTTCGGGGAGCGGGGTCAAGGCTCGGACCATGGCGCTCTCGAACTGCTCGTGGGGCGGCGGCACCCAAAGGCGGTCGAGCAGGTGGTCGAGGCAGTAGTCCTCGATGCGGCCGAGGAGCACTTCCTCGGCTCGTTGGAAGAGCGTGAGGCCGAACATGAGCAGGGCACTCATGACGAGTGCGAGCAGTGTGGTGTCGAAGGCGGTGGCGAGGCCGAGGGTGACGCCTTCTAGGGCTTTCTTCACCGCGTCCACGCTGCCTGCGGCGCTCACCACGGCGCTGAAGCCCGCCACGGCTTTGCTGATGCCCAACACAGTGCCCAGGAAGCCGAGGATGGGCACGAGTGCGATGATGAACTTCAGGAGGCCGTATCCCGATTCCATGCTGGCCGCGTCGATCTCGCCCTGGTAGCGGAGCAGGTCGTCCACCTTCTCGGCGCTGCCGAGCAGCTTGAAGCGCACGAGCGCGCGCCACACGCGGTTCACCAGCAGGCGGCTCCTGTCGTCGGGCTCCAGGCGCTTGATCCTGCGGATGTGCTGGAGCGCGTCGGCCTGGCGTATGAGCGTGTTGACGTCGGTGGGCAGTAGCTCTTGGTCGAAGGCCTGGTGCTCGATGCGGATCAGGCGAACCTTGAGGGCGAGAATGGCCACGCCCCAGAAGAAGAAGGCAACCGTGGCGTATTGCACCGGCCCGCGTCGGCAGCAGAGGTCGAACACATAGGTGTCGGAGAGCCCTGGGAGGCGGAGGAGGAGGAAGAACAGCACGGTGGCCGCGAGGCCGAAGGCTGCGGCGAGGCCGGTGTTCACGTTGGTGCCGCGAGGTGGAGCGGCCTGTTCTTCGTCGAGGCGGTTGTCGCGGTCAGGGGATGCCACGTGAGCCCTCCCGTCAAGGGGTCAAACGACTTGGTACTCCGACAGCTCCTGGGCGTGTTGCGTCACGTCCGCGTTGCTGAGTGCCTCGGGCCGAATGATCTCGACCGACGTGCTGAGGTTGGCGGCTCGCGCGACGGCGTGGACGTGGACTCTGCCGTCCTCGGAGTACGAGAAGGCCACGTCCACGGGCGAGCCCTTCGGCAGGTTGGGGGGGAGCCCTGCGATGACGCACATGCCGATCTCGGTGCAGCCTTCGGGCACGGGGGCTTCGCCTTCGAGCACCTTCACGCGCACGGCTTGTGCATTGGCTGCGGCAACGCCGAATGTGTGCGACTTCTGGTAGGGCAGCCCTGTATTCTTGGGGATGAGGATCACGTTTTTGAGTTGGCCTGTGACGGCATCGCGGGCCGCCACGCCCAGGCTGTGTGCGTTCACGCTGCGGTGCGTCAGGTTCGCCAGCTTGGCGGCTGTGGGTTCGACGAACGCGGGGGCGGCGGGTTGCTGGGCGACCTGGAGCGATGCGGCGTAGAGTGCGGCTCCCTTTGCGACGGCGAGGTCCTCGTCGAGGGTCTCATCCGGCTCTTTGTGTGTTACCTTGGCGATCATCTCGCGCACCATGACCATGCGGCTGGCGCCGCCGGAGAGGAGCACGGCGTTGACTTGGGGCCAGTCGAGGCCGGCTTCGGTGAGGAGGAGTTCGATGGTGGATTGGGTGCGCGCGAGCAGGTCGGCGGTGAGTTCGCGGAACTTGTTGCGGTCGATGGTCACGCCGAGGCGTTGGCCGGCGTGGGCGACGGGGATGACTACCGACTGGCGCCGCGAGAGCGTGCGCTTGCACTGCTCGACCCTGAGGGCAAGCTCCTGATAGGCGGCGGGATCGTCGCGGGGGTCGGCGCCGGCCTTGCGGACGAACTCGCTGGCTACGTGGTCGAGGAGCCGCTGGTCCCACTCCTTGCCGCCCAACACCACGTCGCCATCGGTGGCCACCGTGGTAAACTCGTCGTCGCCGGCGATGTGCATCAGCGTGGCGTCGAACGTGCCGCCGCCCAGGTCGTAGACCAGGACGATATATTTCTCGGAGGGGTCGGACTTGCGTCCGTAGCCGTAGCAGATCGCGGCTGCCGTGGGCTCGTTGATGATGCCAATCACATTGAGCCCGGCGATCTCGCCTGCGTCCTGCGTTGCCTTGCGGCGCGCGTCGTCGAAGTAGGCGGGGACCGTGATCACGGCGTTCTGGATGGGGCCGATCCGCCGCTCGGCATCCTGCTTGAGCCTCTTGAGCACAATAGCCGACAGGGCCTCGGGGCGCATGTGTTTGCCACACACTGTGCGCCGATACTTGGCGCGCCCCATGTCGCGCTTGAAACACTCGGCAGCGCGCTCGGGCTCCAGCAGGGCAGCCTTGGCGGCCTCGTCGCCCACGATAGCCGTGTCGCCATCGAAGAACACCACCGAGGGAGTGGTCAGTGTGCCTTCACTGTTCGGCACCACCTCCACGTGCCCCGAAGGCTCCACCCACGCGATCGCCGAGTAGGTGGTGCCCAAGTCGATACCCACAGTCACACCTTGTTGTCCCGCAGCCATACATCCTCCTGTGGAATGCATAAGCAGCCCTTCAGGGGGATGATACCCCTGTGACACAGACCAGTCAAGCTCAATTGCCGCCACACCTGTCGTGCTCGTACGTGGCGATGTTGGCACGTGGCGATGAGGCTGTAGATGATGGCGGCGCTGCTTGTCGACGAAGGGCGACAAGCCCTGTGTGCGCTGGCCGGGTCTTACAAGGTGAATCCGACCACTTGGGGTGTTGGATGCCATGAGTCGCGGCCAGCGAAGCTGGCAACGGACAACTGATCTCGGGCGATGAGTTTCCGGACAGCACGACCTTGACCACTATCGTCACGGAGGGTAGCATAGCACCAACGTCCACAGGCTTACAGGACGCGTGTCAATACTCGGCCCCTACGGCTCAAGAACAGGATGCCCAGATGACAGGAAGCTATATCGTTTTCGAGTCGATCGGCACAGCCGTGCTGAAGCGATGTGAAGTGCCGCAACCCAAGCGCGGCGAAGTGGTGCTGGAGAATCACTACACCGTGGTGAGTGCTGGCACCGAACGGGCCAACCTGATCAACCTGCCGAACACGTCGCTGCGGTTCCCCTACCACCCTGGCTACAGCGGCGTCGGGCGGGTGGCCGCGATTGGCGATGGCGTCGAGAATGTCAAGGTTGGCGACCGCGCGCTGTCGAGTCACCTGGGGCATCGCTCCCACGCGATCCAGAGGGCGGCCGACTTGATCGTGGTGACGGACGACCGCGTCGATTCACTCGACGCGGCGTTCGTGGTGATCGGCTCGATGGGGCTTCAGGGCGTCCGCAAGCTCAAACTCCAACTCGGCGAGTCGGCGATGGTGATCGGCCTCGGGATTCTGGGGATGTTCGCCACCCAAGCGGCTGCCCTGGATGGCGCGATCCCCGTGATCGTGTCGGACTTCGACAAGCGGCGCCGCGACCTCGCTCTCTCGCTGGGCGCCGACCACGCCTTTTCGCCGGATGAGGAGAACCTGCCAGAGAAGATCCGCGAGCTGACCTACGGCAAGGGCGCCGACGCCATCGTCGAGGTCACGGGGTCGGCGGTGGCCTTGCAGCAGGCCCTGACCTATGTGGCGCGGCAGGGCAGAATCACCCTGACGGGCTGCACCCGAATCTCCGACGCGCACATCGACTTCTATAGGTATGTTCATCACGCCGGCGTCTCCCTGATCGGCGCGCACACCTTCGTGCGGCCGAAGGCGGATTCCTACCCCGGCTATTGGACGCCACAGGACGACTACCGCACGATGCTGGCGTTCATGGCGGCCGGGAAGCTCAAGGCCAAGGAGATCATCTCGGAGATCGTCTCGCCCGAAACCGCGCCGGCCGTCTACACGCGCCTGGCCGAGGTGAAGCATCCGCCGCTCGGCATCGTCTTCGACTGGAAGCAGGTTCGATGAGCAGAATCAAGATCGGCCAACTCGGCATCGGCCACAACCACGCGGCAGAGAAGATGGCGACCTTGCGGAAGCTGTCCGACCTCTACGAGGTCGTCGGCGTGGCCGAGCCCGATCCGCAGTGGCGGAAGAGACGGGGCGGGCTGGCGGCGTACGCGGGGCTGAAGTGGATGACCGAGGAGGAGCTTCTCGCCGTCGAGGGGCTGTGCGCCGTTGCCGTCGAGACGGACGTGTGCGACCTGGTGCCCGCCGCCGCCCGCTGCATCGACGCGGGGATGCACCTCCACCTGGACAAGCCCGGCGGGGAGACCCTCGAGCCGTTCAGACAACTGATGACGGAGGCCCGGCGGAAGCACCTGACGGTGCAGATGGGCTACATGTTCCGCAGCAACCCGGCCGTGCAGTTCTGCTTTCGCGCGGTCCGCGAGGGCTGGCTCGGCCGGGTGTTCGAGATCGACGCCGTGATGAGCAGGATGGACGGGGCGGACTACCGCAAATGGCTGTCCGGGTTCCACGGCGGGGCGATGTACATCTTCGGCTGCCACCTGATCGACCTGATCGTGGCGATGATGGGCGAGCCGCAACGCGTCGTGCCCTACCAGAAGCGGACGTGGGCCGATGTGGACGACCTGTATGACAACGGCCTCGCGGTGCTCGAATACCCACACGCCACGGCCACCGTCCGCACGGCGGTGGTGGAGGTGGATGGGTTCAAGCGCCGGCAACTGGGCATTTGCGGCGATGAGGGCACGCTCGAACTCAGGCCAATCGAGCCGCCGACCCTGCGGCTGACGCTGGCCAAGGACAGGGGCGGGTTCCACGCCGGCTGCCAGGAAGTCGAGTTGCCGCCCGTGCCGGGACGCTATGACGACCAGCTCATCGAGCTGGCCAGGGTCATCCGCGGCGAGGTCGGGAACCCGTGTTCGCTCGAGCACGAGTTGGCCGTGCAGGAAGCGACGCTCAGGGCAGCAGGCTATTCGCTGTAGACGCAGGAGCGGAGTCCCAAAGGGGCCTGGCAATGAAGCTCGAAGGCGATGTTGCGTTGGTGACTGGCGGCGGCGGGTCCATCGGCAGGGCCGTGGCCTTGCGGCTTGCTGCGGAGGGCGCGGCGGTGGCCGTCGCGGACATCCGCGCCGAGCAGGCCGCGAAGGTGGAGCAGGAGCTGAAGGCGAGCGGCGCCGATGCCAAGGCCATCGTGGCCGATCTGCGCGACCGCGCCTCGATCGGGCGCATGACCGACAGCGCCATCGAGGAGTTCGGGAAAATCGACATCCTGGCCAACTGCGCGGGCGGCAGCGCGCGGGAGCGGAACGCCCTCTTCCATGAATCGACGGACGATGTTCTCGAGTGGGTGTTGGGCGTCAACCTTCTGGGGCCGCTGCTGTGCATCCGAGCCGTCATCAATCACATGATCGAGCGGCGCCGAGGCAGGATCGTCAACATCGCCTCGATCGTGGGGATACAGGGCAAGCAGAAGCTCGCCGACTACTCCGCCGCCAAAGGCGGCCTGATCGCCTTCACCAAGTCCCTCGCCATGGAGGTCGGCGAGCACCACATCACCATCAACTGCGTGTCGCCTGGGCTCGTCCCACGCAGCCCTGCCGAGCACGAGGCGGCCGCCCGCCGCTCCTACCTGGGCAGGCACTGCACGCCGGAGAACGTCGCGGACCTCGTGGCGTTCCTCTGCTCGGACGAGGCGTCCTACATCACAGGGCAGAACTATGTGGTAGATGGCGGGCGCAGCCTGGGACTCAAGGGGGATTGACCCTGGCCTTCGCCCCGCTGGAAAGGTGACTGATGAGCAGAATCAAGATCGCGCAGCTTGGCATCACCCACGAGCACGCTTCAGGAGCGATGGGTGCGGCGCGCCACCTGACCGACGATTTCGAGGTCGTCGGGGTCGTGGACGACAGCGACACCACGACGGCCAGGCATCACGACGCCGACAGCCGCGAACCCTACGAAGGCTTGAGATGTATGACCGAGGAGGAACTCCTCAACTCCTCCGATCTCGATGCCGTGTTTGTCGAGACCACCAACGACGATCTGCCACAAGCCGCACTCCGGTGTGCCGAACACGGCTTCCATATTCATATGGACAAACCCGGCGGCCAGAGCATGGACCCATTCAGGAAGATCGTCGATCTCTGCCGCGAGAAGGCGCTTGTGCTCCAGATGGGATACATGTATCGCACGAACCCTGGCCTGCAACTGTGCCGCAGGGCACTCCGCGAAGGCTGGATGGGCGAGGTGTTCGAGATCGACATGACCATGAACCGCTTCGACAACGATCGCTACCGTTCCTACATCGCCACGTTCAAGGGCGGGGCGATGCACAATTTTGGGTGCCACCTCATCGATTTCGTCGTCGCGGTTCTCGGGCGGCCCGACGGTGTGACACCATTCCTGAAATGCACCCGCGACGATGGAATCGAGGACAACACGCTCGCGGTGCTGGAATACCCTCGTGCCAACGCCTGTGTCCACACTGCCATCACCGACGCCGACGGCATCCCCCACCGCCGGGTGATTGTGCGCGGCACAGAGGGAACGTTCGAGCTGTATCCCACCGAGCCGATCCCGTATAGCACGCCCATGACCATGCGATTCTCGTTCGCGGAAGCCAATCCCGAATACGCCGCAGGCACGCACGACATCACGCTGCCCCCGATGGCCACGCGCTATGACGAGCAGTTGCTCGAGTTCGCCAGGATCGTGCGCGGGGAGATCGAGAACCCCTATCCCTACGAACACGAATTGCTGGTGCAGGAGGTGCTTCTCGCTGCCACCGGCTCCACGGATTGGAGTTGATCATGCACGCCATCCTGGTAGACGACAAACAGGCGCTTGTCTGGAGCGAAGTCCCCGATCCCACCCCAACGGACGACGAGATCCTGGTCGAGATCCATGCCGCTGCGCTCAATCGCGCCGACCTGATGCAACGCGCCGGCAACTACCCCCCACCGCCCGGATGTCCCGAGTGGATGGGCCTCGAGGTCGCCGGCGTGGTGGCCGAGGCTCCCGAACAGAGCCGCTGGAAGCCTGGCGACAAGGTGTGCGCACTGCTCGGTGGCGGGGGATATGCCGAGCGTGTGGCCGTGCCCGCAGGCATGGCGCTGCCGATCCCCGAAGGCCTGTCGATGGTGGAGGCTGCGGCTATCCCCGAGGCATTTGCCACGTCGTACGTCAACCTCTGCATCGAGGGGGGCTTGAAGGCGGGCGACACCGTGCTCATCCAGGCAGGGGCGAGCGGCCTGGGCATGGCAGCCATCCAACTGGTCAAGCAGATCGGCGGCAAAGTGGTCACCACGGTCAGCACCGAGGCGAAGGCAGGGTTCGTCCGCGAGTTGGGCGCCGATGTGGTGGTGAACCGCACGGTCGACGACCTCGCAACGGTGATGGCCGACCATCCCGTCGACATCGCGATGGATTGCATCGCCGGCCCCGCGCTGGGGCGCTGCATCGAGAAGATGGCCGTGGGCGGCCGATGGATCGTCATCGCGACACTCGGCGGCGCCCACACCGAAATCGACATGAACTTGTTCTTCCGACGAGGCATCCGGCTCATCGGCAGCACCCTGCGGAGCCGCACGCCCGAGATGAAGGCCAAGGTTCTGGCGGGTCTCCAAGACCTGCTTTGGGATGGGTTCGCCTCACGAACGGTCAATCCCGTGGTGTATGCCACACTGCCGATCACCCAGGCCGAGGAGGCGCACGCAATCCTCCAACGGCGGGAGAACACCGGCAAGGTAGTTCTAACAGTCAAGGAGCGTGAGCAATGAGATTCAAGGACAAAGTGGCCATCACGACGGGAGCGGCCTCGGGCATGGGGCTCCTGGCGTCGCAGTGCTTCGCCGAGGAAGGGGCGCGCGTGGTGCTCACCGACGTCGACAAGGACGCGGTGACGGCCGCGGCAGCGGCCATCCGCGAGAAGGGCGGAGAGGCCATCGGCGTGGAGGTGGATGTTCGTCGCTACGACCAGGTCCAGGCCGCCGTGGCGCTCGCCGTCGAGCGATACGGGGCGGTGGACATCCTGCTCAACTGCGCGGGCGGCTGCTCCTCGCGCGTGTGGGGGCGCCCCGGGCCGTTTCACAAGCTCGACATCGAGGTGGTCGAGTGGGGCGTGGACGTCAATTTCAAAGGCCCCATCTTCTTCTGCCACGCGGTGCTTGGGCAAATGATCGAGCAAAAGAGCGGCGTGGTCATCAACATGGGCTCAGTCGATGGCATCACGGGGTCCATGTCCCTCGACTATGGGGCCTCCAAGACCGGCATGATCGGCCTCACCAGGTCGCTCGCCCTCTACGGCGCGCCGCACGGAATCAGGGCCTGTTGCGTGTCTCCCGGGCCGGTCATGACACGTCCGGCAATGGCGAAGATGAAAACCCGCCTTGGCCGGGCCGCCGAGCCGCAGGAGATCATCGACCTGATCCTCTACCTGTGTTCCGACAAGGCCGCCTTCATCACCGGCGCCAACTACACCATCGACGGCGGACGCAGCGTGGGCGCCATGTGAAACACGAACACCCAGAACATCCCTAATCAGGAAACGCGAACATGGCAGCGATCAAGCTAGGGGCCTGGGGCCTCGGGCGCATCGGGTTCACCCACGTGAAGCACTTTGCCGCCCAGACGGAGCTGTACGAACTGGTGGCCGGCTGCGACATCGAGCAGCCAAAGGTCGACAAGCTCGTGGCCGAATATGGCTGCACCGGCTACACCGATGCCGAGGCCCTTCTGGCCGACACCAACGTCGAGTTGGTGATCATCGCCACCCGCTCGCTCACGCATGTGGCCAACGCGCTGCAAGCCCTGGACGCTGGCAAGTGCGTGTTGCTCGAGAAGCCCATCGCCATGTCCTATGGCGAAATCGAGAAGCTGCGCCAGGCTGGCCGGAACAACCCCGGCAAGCTCTTCTTCCTGCACAATCACCGTTTCGAACCCGCCATGCAACAGATGTTCGCCATCGCCAGGAGCGGCATCCTGGGCGACATCGCGCAGGTGAAGCTGTGCCGACACCATCCGTTCGGACGGCGCGCCGACTGGCAAGCCATCCTGCGCTATGGTGGCGGCCAGTTGAGCAACTGGGGCTCGCACATCATCGACCACGCCATGCAGTTCATCGGCGGCCCCGTCAAGGACATCTGGGGCAATCTGAAGGGCATCAACACCATCGGCGATGCCGAGAGCCACGTGAAGATCCTGTTGACGGGCGAGAACGGGATCGTCGTCGACCTCGAGATCAGCAGCAACGTGGCGCTGCCGGGTGCATTCTGCACCGTCTACGGGAGCAGGGGGAGCATGATCTGCCCCGACGAAAAGCAGATCCAACTCCGCTACCTCGACCCTGATTTCGAGTTCTGCGAGGCGGACGCCAAGACGGATTCCCCGCCATTGAGTGGCGGCCATTGGCGCGATATGGACCTCCCGTGGCGCGACGAGACGCGGAAGGTGGAGTCCGACGTGAACATGTGGGTGCACGTGGAGATCGAGACCGCTCAGCATCTCTACCGCGCCGTGCGCGAAGGCGTGCCCTTCCCCATCGCCAATGCCGACGCCCTGGAAGTGAGCCGGATCATCCAGGTGGTGAAGGACCAAAACCCTGAGTTCAAATGGGATTTCTAGGTCGCGAATCCCATCGGGAAAGGAGAGCGTAGTGAAGCTGGCGAACAAGGTCGCCATCGTCACGGGAACCGCTTACGGCATCGGCAAGGGCATCGCCCTGCGGTTCGCCGCCGAAGGCGCTGCCGTGGCAGGGCTCGACATCGACGCCGAGAAGGCGCAGCAGACGGCAGACGAGATTGTGCAGGCAGGCGGGCAGGCCATGGCGTTCGGAGCCGACGTCACCGACTACGCGGCGGTCAAGGCTGCCGTGGCCGACGTCATCGAGCGGTTCGGGCAGGTGGACATTCTG
>Ga0272441_10014909_pt1 | contig 10941 bp, 9 predicted proteins | sample SSMProp6N_FD_193582 | JGI IMG/M metagenome (GOLD analysis project Ga0272441, IMG submission 193582) | Marine sediment archaeal communities from Little Sippewissett salt marsh, Falmouth, MA, United States - SSM-Prop-6N | ecosystem: Environmental > Aquatic > Marine > Wetlands > Sediment ...
AGGAAGAAATATATTGACCGCCATGCTTCTGGTAAGGCCGGATCCTTCAAAAATACTGATTACATGAAAGGTAAAGGCGGTAACGAGAAGGGCGGAAAGCGCCAGCATCAGGTTGAAAAACCAGAATGAAAAAGTTCGGCGGGCTTCGACAAGGGAAAAATCTTTCCCGGCGATAGTTTCTCTGTGCTGAAGGCGATGCGGTTTGCCTGAAAAGGCTCCGTCAGGTTTGAGTCCGGAACTTTGGGGATTGTCCCGGTAGAACAGGTACGCCAGCACGGAAAAGATAAATAAACCCAGGGCAATCAGCCGCCAGGCTCCCCTCCAGCCGCAGTTCCCGATCAGCAGGTCCAGGAATCTCGGAGCCGCCGAAAAACCCAGGGAAATGGTTATCCCCAGCACCGCGTTGACCATCCCCCTCCGTTTTTCAAACCATTTCATCACCATATTGCGGCTGGCCATAGTCAGTGTTCCCTGCCCGAGAAACCGGATTGCGAAGAAACCGAACGTGATAGCTGAAAAGGAAACCCCGGTCATAAGGGCTGAAGAATCAATCCGCAGCAGGAGAATAATGAAGCTGGCGAAGGAATCAACTGCCGCAAGGTAGATCAGCGTGCATCCCAGAAGGATACTTACGGTGATACTGAGAACCCTTGCGCCGTAGCGGTCATAAGACCTGCCTGCAGCGGCCAGCATGAAGGCGCTGCCGATAGTCCCCAGAAGGTAGGCTATGCTGATGGTATTTCTGCTCAGGCCGAGGGCTTGGATGAGATGGTCGGTAAATACCGAAACTCCCACAGTCTGGCCGGGTATGCTCATGAGCATTCCCAGGCTTCCTGCACCGAGGATTATCCAGCCATAGAAGAAGGGGAAGGTTCGAGGGGAGAAGGGCCTGTCCGAGGTCATCCTAGTATGCAGACTCCTGGTGTTCATGTTATCTAACTGTCGCATATATCGATAGATATTTGAAGTAGCTGACAGAATAATGTATTTCTTTCCAATAAGGTAAATTAACTTGCGATTAGCACCATTTTTCAATACACTGTAACAATGAGTTTGATCGAAAAAGCCATCTCCATCGCTTTACGTGCTCACGAGGGACAGGAACAGAGGAACGGTGAACCTTATATCCTGCATCCCCTGTATGTCATGCAGCAGGTTGATGGTGAGCTTTTGAAAACGGCGGCTGTCCTGCATGATGTGGTCGAAGACAGTGATATGAGTTTTGAAAGTTTGCAGAACGAAGGCTTTCCCGGTGAGATTCTCCGTCTGATCGATGCGCTCACCCGGCGTCCCGATGAAGATTATAGTGATTATATAGCCCGCATTGTTCAAACTCCAGAGGCCATTCCAATTAAACTGGCGGACTTAAAACACAATATGAATGCCCTCAGGCTGCAGGAGTTCAGTGAGAAAGACGGTGAAAGAATGAGACGTTATCATCGTGCATACAGATATTTAGAGAAATATGCAAAGTAACGAGCCGGATACATAAGCCTTAAAATGCCTGGGCTGGAAGCTTTCGGATAGTGTGTTTTTTCTGTTAATCCTTGTATGAGCAGAACTAAATGGGTGAAAGGACTATTGAATTTATTTTAAATACACTATAAGATCATGAACCCGTTGGGTACGAGATTCCCAACAGACCCTGGAAAAAAGATTATAACACGGGTTTTCAGGGGCTTCAAGAAAAAATTGAAGATAATCAGCAATAGAATATTCAATATCATTTGAGAGGTGAAATTTTTATGAGTATCCCAGATATTACGAAATTGAGGAATATTGGTATCAGTGCACATATTGATTCGGGGAAAACTACGCTGACGGAAAGGATTCTGTACTATGCCAAGCGGATACATGCGATTCATGAGGTACGTGGAAAAGACGGTGTCGGTGCAACCATGGATTCAATGGAGCTGGAAAAGGAACGGGGCATTACAATTGCTTCCGCGGCTACCAATGTCAGATGGAAGGACCATCCCATAAATATTATCGATACTCCGGGACACGTTGACTTTACGATAGAAGTCGAACGGGCCCTCCGGGTGCTTGATGGTGCGGTGCTTGTCCTCTGTTCCGTAGGTGGAGTACAGAGCCAGTCGATCACCGTAGATCGGCAGATGAAGCGCTACAAGGTTCCCAGGGTTGCTTTTATAAATAAATGCGACCGGGCGGGTGCAAATCCTTATCGTGTTCGGGATCAGCTGGAGGAAAAGCTTGGTCATAACGCGGTTCTGATGCAGATTCCGATAGGACTCGAAGATAAGCATGAGGGTGTTGTTGATCTTATTAAGATGAAGGCAGTCTACTTTGAAGGTCCTGCGGGTGATGATATTGTTGAAAAGGACATACCTGCGGATCTTGCAGGGGAAGCCGAGGAAAAGCGTGAGGTCATGCTGGATGCGGTATCCATGTATTCGGATGAACTCATGGAAGCAATGATGGAAGACGCAGTAACGGAAGAGATGATTCATAAGGCTGTGAGAAAGGCCACTATCAGTCAGGATATAACGCCTGTCTATATGGGTTCGGCGTATAAGAACAAAGGTGTGCAGTCCCTTATGGATGCGATTATCGCCTATCTTCCGAACCCTCTTGAAATCAACAATGAAGCTCTGGATATGGAAAACAATGAAGCTCCTGTGACGCTGACGGCGGATGAAGAGAAACCGACGGTTGCCCTGGCGTTCAAACTTGAAGACGGACAGTACGGGCAGCTGACCTACATCAGAATATATCAGGGTAATGTGAAGAAAGGTGATGAGCTGTTCAATATCCGTTCAAAAAAGAAATTCAAGGTCGGGCGTCTTATAAAGATGCACTCTGATCACATGGAAGACATCAATGATGCCGGTCCCGGTGAGATCGCAGCTCTTTTCGGTATCGACTGCGCCTCGGGTGATACTTTCTGCGGCGGCGGTGTTCAATACTCTATGACAAGTATGTTCATCCCCAATCCGGTTATTTCTCTTGCTGTAAATCCGAAAGATAAGAAATCGGCGGATAACATGAGTAAGGCGCTGAACCGTTTTACCAAGGAGGATCCCACTTTTCAGACATACGTGGATCCTGAATCAAATCAGACGATTATCCGCGGAATGGGAGAACTTCACCTGGATGTCTATATTGAACGGATGAAACGCGAATACAAGGCGGAAGTGGAGACGGGCATGCCCCAGGTCGCCTATCGTGAAACTATCAGTGTTTCTGCGGATTATGATTATACTCACAAGAAACAGACCGGGGGTTCCGGTCAGTACGGTAAAGTAGTCGGCCGGATAGAACCACTGGAAGAGGGAGATTACGAGTTCAGCAATGAAATCAAGGGAGGGTCTATTCCTACCGAATATATTCCTGCCTGTGACGCCGGCTTCAAGCGGGCAATGGAAAAAGGCGGACTGATCGGTTTCCCGGTAGTCGGAGTGAAGGTTGTACTTAACGATGGTCAGTTTCATGCTGTCGACTCTTCCGAAATGGCCTTTCAGACGGCCGCATTTTCCGCGATGAGAGAAGTCTATAATAAAGCCAGACCGGTAATCCTGGAACCGGTGATGAAGGTCGCAGTCGAAGGACCGACGGAGTTTCAGGGCAACATTTTCGGAAGTCTGAATCAGAGACGGGGAATTATCGTGAGCACGGTTGAAGAGGGTGTATTCTTCAATGTTGAGGCGGAAGTACCGCTGAGCGAGATGTTCGGGTATTCCACCGTGCTGCGTTCGCTTACCCAGGGGAAAGCCGAGTTTACCATGGAGTTCCTCAAATATGCCAAGGTTCCTCAGAGTATCTCTGAAGAATTGATCAAGGAATACGAAGAGAAGAAAAGACAGGAAGCAAAGAAGTAAACTGTAAATATGTATCTTTTTGTGTTGTTAGAGTGTTTTTGGTATAGAGTATTTATTGCTGGTGATAAACAGGAGGATAACCACATATGGTAAAAGCAGAGCTTATTAAAAGAAGCCCTTTACGAGTTTTTGAAAAATCGATTCATGGCGGTGTACAGAAAGGTCAAATCGGCGTCCTGGCGTCCAGGAAAGGGGTGGGGAAGACTGCATGTCTGACTCACATTGCCGTGGACAAGCTGTTTCAGGACCGGCGTGTTATTCATGTTTCCTTTTCCGCCTCGGTTGAACATATAATCAATTGGTATGAAGATATTTTCAGAGAAATCGCAAAAAAGAGAAATCTTGAAGGTGCCGTGGAAGTTCATGATGAAATCATCAAGAACCGGGTGATAATGAACTTCAATCAGGACCGTGTAAGTATCGAGCAGGTGATAAAAAGCCTGGAAGCCTTGATCAAGGATGGAAATTTCCCGGCTGATGCGGTTATTTTTGACGGGTACAATATCGGCGAGCAGTCCGGATCCGAAATTGCTGAAATACGGTCCTTTGCCGAGGAACTGGGGCTGGAGATCTGGTTCAGTCTATCTCTGGCTGAAGACGGGGCCGATGTTTACAATGAGCAGAAAATCCCGATCGTGCTCGAAGCTCTGGTGGATAAAATTGATGTAGTCATCAACATGCGGCATGGCGGTGACTATATCCATCTTGAGATTGCGAAAGATCATGAATTGATTGAAAATAAGGAGATGGCTCTCCGGCTGGACCCTAAAACACTGCTCATTGCTGAAGAGTAGTTTTATCTGCTTCTTTTCACTCCTATACGCGGGCACCCCGGTCCCAAAGGACATTTAGAACACCAGGGGGACTGGGGTGTGCATACGCTTTGACCGAATCTGACAAACAGTTCATTTATTTCGATCCAATGTTTTTCAGGCAGTACCTTCTGCAGATCTCTCTCCGTTTCTATCGGTGTTTTCGTTTGAACCCAGCCCAGGCGGTTGGAAATCCGATGTACATGGGTATCGACACAGATATAGGGAAGCCGAAAACCGAGACTCAGCGTCAGGTTTGCCGTTTTCAGTCCCACACCGGGCAGTTCCATCAGGGCCTGCTGTGATGCCGGGACCTCCCCTCCGTATTCTTCCAGCAGAATATGCGAAATCGCAAGGATATTTTTTGACTTCACCCGGTAGAAGCCTGCGGGATAGATCAGTTCCTGAATACGCTGCTCCGGGAGCTGTATCATCTTTTCCGGAGAGCTGGCAATGTCAAAGAGACGGCGGGCTGCGGCGGCTGTAACCTCGTCCTTCGTTCTGAGGCTGAGAACGGTGGAGATGAGGATCTGATAGGGGTCATTATCCAGTTCGGCGATTTCCGATACCGATGGAACCTGGTTGTCCTGAACGCTCTGACTGACCAGTCCAATGACTTCAGGGAAAGCAAAGATGGCCATGTCTATACCCAGAGTGCAGGATCCGGAGAATCGAGAAGGACCGCCGCGTAGGCTTCGATTGCCCGGCCTTCACCGGTTGCATCGACATGTTCCTTCGTTTTTGCCTTTACCGATATATTGTCCGTGGAAGTCATCAGAAGCTCTGAAAGGCTTGCTTCGATCATGGGGATCCAGGCGGAAAGTTTGGGTTTCTGCAAAACAACGGTACAATCCATATTGACCAGTTGCAGCTGGGCCTCATGGATCAGCTGTACTGCCTTCTCGAGGAGAATACAGCTGCTTATATCCTTCCATTTCTGATCGGTCGGGGGGAAGTGAGTACCTATATCACCGAGTTTAGCGGCGCCGAAGAGGGCATCTATGACGGCATGAATCAGGACGTCTCCGTCGGAATGTCCGCTTTCGCCGAAGGGTGATTCTATATGTACCCCGCCGAGCATAAGTTTTCTGCCTTCCACCAGGGTGTGCAGATCCCAACCGAAGCCGATACGCATCAGGGATGCTCCTTTGTGATACGTTCCAGATCCGCCGGAAAGGTGATTTTCACATTGTCCGGGCTGCCGGAAACTGTTCTTACTTCTCCGATATAATTGGAGTATATCTCCGAATCGTCAATGCAGGTAATACCGTCTTCCCGAGCCTGATGATGAGCTTTGAGGATGCTGCTGTAGTTGAATCCCTGGGGAGTCTGGGCGCATACGGTTTCATTTCTCTTGAGATGAGTGGTGATTATCCCGCGGGAATCGATATGCTTCATTGCATCGGTGGCGGGTACAACGGGAATGCACGCGCCGCTTTCTTCTGCTGTCCGGACGATTTCAAGAATGATTTCGGGATGTATACACGGTCGGGCGGCGTCATGAATCAGTACGATATCCGGCGTCCCCTCGAAGGCTTCCAGGCCGTTCAGAACACTTTTCTGACGGCTATCGCCTCCTTCTGCCAGTTTTATGGTTTCCGTGATATTACGGTAATCATCGGGCAGAAGGCCAAGCAGTTCCCGTACCTTTTCCTGATCGCCCCCGGGGATGGTTATAACGAACTGAGAAAAAAGACAGCTTTGTAAGAAGGGTAGAAGACTGTGAATCAGAACGGGTAACTGATTGAGGCTGCGGTATTCCTTCTTCCCTCCCCCTCCCATCCGCCGGCTTGAACCGGCGGCGGTCAGAAGGAGCCCTGCTTTGGATGTTGAGCCTGGATTTCGATCGTTCACAACACGTTTTCTATAAAATCTTTCGTAAAATCGGCCAGTCTATTCGGTTTCAAGGCTGTTAAAGATAAGATCTTCCACATCGACCTTATCCTTGTTCAATGAGAAAGATATCTCATCAACCAGGATTTTCAGTGCATTATCAAAGAGTTTGCGCTCCTGGATGGGAAGTTCCTTTACCTTGCTGCGGTGATACAGGGTGCGCACCACAGTGGCAATATCGATAACGCTTCCGCTTTTCAGAAGATCCAGGTTCATCTGATAACGCAACTTCCAGTCCGCGGTGATCGGTTCGTGCTGCAGCGATATGTGGGTGAGGGCTTTCTGGGATTCTTTTTTGCTGACAATGCTTCGAATTCCGAGCTCCTCCGCTTTATCCACCGGTACCATAACCGTCATATCGGAAATCTCAAGGTAAATGATATAATACAGGATATCATTGCCCTTGAAGGGTTTCTCCTCAATAGCGGTGATCATTCCTACCCCCTGAAGAGGGTATACTACATGCTGGTTCACCTTAAATGTCGTCGAGGTTTTTGCTTGTGAAATGGATTCCATAAATAGTATAATACTGCAAAATAGTAAAATAGTCAAAGGGCCTGACTCATTTTGGAGAAATCATGAGGAAAAGAGACAGAAATGCGGGGATAATACTTCACCCGGCTTCCCTTCCTTCCGGGGATGGAATCGGAGATTTCGGTATTAATTGTTTTGATTTCATCGACTTTTTATCAGCCGCCGGCATGGGAATCTGGCAAATTCTTCCCCTCGGTCCCACCGGCTACGGGGATTCCCCCTATACCGCTCTTTCCTCCTTCGCGGGAAATCCGCTTTTTATTTCTCTTGAGGTGCTTGCGCAAGATGGACTCATTGAAAAGGTGGACCTGAAGAAACGTCCTGTCTTTTCTCCCGATACCATCGATTATCCGGAGGTATACCTGTGGAAGGTCCCCCTGCTGCGGCAGGCGGCGCAGGCCTTTTTACAGGGCCTGGATTCGGAAAACAAGGATTTGTATCGGGAGTTTTGCAGAAGAGAAAGGGTCTGGCTGGATGATTTTGCCTTTTTCGTGACAGCTAAGGAACATTTTGATACGAAAGCTGCTGAAGAAAAGGCGGAAAACTCCATGTGGAACCACTTCTGGCCTGAGAAACTTTCACTTCGGGATCCAGCCGAGATAGACCGCTATCGGGGTATCTGGGAGAGGGAAATCGAAGTCCAGAAGGTTATACAATACTTCTTTTCAAACCAATGGAACCGGATCAGAGAGTATGCCCATGAAAAGAACATCCGGATCTTCGGGGATATCCCGATTTTTGTTTCCCCCAACAGTTCGGATGTCTGGGCGCATCCGGATCTTTTCAAACTGGATGAAAAGAACCGTATGGAGAAAGTGGCCGGCGTGCCTCCGGACTATTTCAGTGAAACCGGCCAGAGATGGGGTAATCCCCTCTATCGATGGGAGGAACATAAAAAAACCGATTACAGCTGGTGGGTGAGCAGGATCAGAAGGGCCTTTGATTTTGCGGATATGGTAAGAATCGATCACTTCCGGGGATTTGAAGCCTGCTGGGAAATCCCCGCGAATGAGCCGACGGCAATACATGGATCCTGGGTGAAATCTCCCGGAGAGGAGCTGTTTCAGGTGTTCCGCCGGGAGATCGGAAGACTGCCGATTGTAGCGGAAGACCTGGGTGTAATCACTCCGGAGGTAGAAAGGCTCCGGCGGAAGCTCAAGTTTCAGGGAATGAAGGTTCTGCAGTTTGCCTTCGAATCCGACGGGTACGGCGGATTGAACCCGGATAATCCCTTCCTTCCTCACAATTATGAACCTGATACGGTGGTCTATACGGGAACCCATGATAACGATACCAGTCTCGGCTGGTATACGGGTCTGAGCGATGAGTTCCGGAATCTGGTAAAGGCCTATCTGGGCAGCACGGGTGATTCTCCTGTCCGGGATATGATCCGGACTGTCTTCATGTCCGTAGCCCGAACCGCTGTCATTCCGATGCAGGATGTACTCAATCTCGGGAGTGATGCCCGGATGAATACTCCCGGAACCGTCGGAAACAACTGGAAATGGCGGGTCCGCAGAGAAGCTTTCAATACCGATGTGAGCGGGAAGCTCCGATGGTTAGCCCGGCTGTATAACCGGTTATGAAACTGGTTATGAAACCGGTTATCTTGATCCGGCGGTACGGTTCATCACTACTCCGTCGGGGAGAGTTGGTTTCGAAAAGCCCACATACTTGAAGGGATGGATATCCAGGGGATTGGGGAACCAGCCATCGATACTCTGCAGATCGATGATATTGAAGGCCGGGGAGTTTTTTATCGGCATCACGATGGCACCCTGGAGGAGGTGAGATTCCGCTTCAGCCAGGGTCTCGTACCTTTCCGTTCCTCTCAACTCCATAGAATCGGATATGAGGCCGTCATAGACAGGATCACTGTACTCGGAAAGGTTGAGACTGCTGTCGCTGGTCCACATCTGGAGGAAGGTCAGAGGATCGGCAAAATCCCCGATCCAGTTGAGCGTCCCCAGGGTAAATGGATTGGTTTTCAGAATATCGTAGTATTCGTGGAACCGGTACTGGGTAATTTCGGCTTCCGTATCCAGATTTTCTGAGATAGCTTCCTTCATCAGTCTTCCAATGCGCAGCGACTCGTCTCCCTCGGGCAGAGCAATATTGATGGCAGGCAGTCCCTTTCCACGGGGCAGGCCGATTTCGTCCAGGAGTCTCAGGGCTTCTTCCGTGTCCTGAGATATGATTCCGTCCACATCGGGATAGCTCCCGAAAGAGGGAACCAGTGAATCCGTTGGAAGATACATGTATTCCCTCGATCGTATCTGTTCCCAGGGGAAAAGCAGGGCCAGGGCCCTTCGAACGCCCGGGTCTGAGTATGCGGTGTCTCCGGTGTTGAAAAAGAAATAGCTGGTGGAAAACAGGGGATTGACGATCACGGCGCTTTGATTTTGGAGCTCATCGATATTGATATTACCGTCTACCCAATGGACCTTTGTCATGTTGAATTGAGTTGTTATCTCCCGCGGATCATCACTGTACACCACCCGGAGCTGATCCAGGTTCACTTTGTCCCTGTCCCAGTACAGAAGGTTCTTTTTCATCAGAAGATAATCTTCACCGCTCTCGGAAATATAAAAAGCGCCATTCGAAATGAGCTGTTCGGGAAACTCGGAGGGTATCTTTTTCAGCATTTCCGGATGAAGGGGGGCGAAACTGTGATGACACAGGACTTTCAGGAAATGTGCCGCGGGATGGGCGAGTTCCACTACGAGGGTTTTATCATTTTCGGCGTATATTCCGACTTCCTGGGGGTCGGAGATCTCTGCGGTTCGGTAGGCCCTGGCATTTTTCACCATGTCTATGGATGAACCGTATTCAGCTCTCTCATCGGGATCAATGAGTGTGAGCCATGTATCCCTGAAATGTTCGGCTTTGATAGGGTCTCCATTCGAGTACACGGCATTATCCCGAAGATGAAAGGTGTAGGTCATTTTATCCCCGGAAATATCCCACCTCTCGGCTATTCCCGGCAGCGGTTCGAGGGTGAAGGGATGATAGGTAACCAGTCCTTCGAAGAGGGCCGTATATATCTGTGCCTCCGTGGATGTAAATGTATGAATCGGATCGAGGCTGATTTCAGGCGGCGAGATGACGTAAGTAAACTCTTTCTCCTCAGGGGCTGTCTGCTCTTCGGGGATCTGTTCACTTTGAGCTTCACTATCCTTCTCAGGAGCCTTCTCTTCAGGGATAAGCTCCTGTTGCGGGAAAGGATATATGAAGCTGGCCGGCAGCAACAGCATGAGTGCCGCAAGCATAATAAAAATCGGTGAAAAAGCTGTCTTTTTTCGCATCATGGTTATTCTCTCATTGGCCATTTTTATCAGGTTCGATCCTGCTCGAGTTTATTCTCCATGCCCCCGACGGGAGCCGAATAGAAACATCTTCGTTAAATATAATAGTAAGGCTTTGAAAGGTGAAGGTCCAGCAAAATGGGAACTAATCAAGCTGGGAGATAATCCAGCGGGAGAACTCTTCGAGATTTTCCCTTCTTTGGGGGAGTTTCTCCATTGTATCATTCAGGGCTTTTTCCACAGCCTGCGCGCAATACGGTACATATTTCAAATCAGTCATTATCTGCTCAATCATATCCGGCGCGAGGCAGTCTGAATATATCCGGATGCTGTTAATCCTTCCGCTTTTGGTATCGATAAATACTTCCATTCTTCCCCAATCAAAGCGTTCGGTCATGTGGTGTTCAAAATCCGGCGTTTTTCCGAAACGCCAGTTCCAATCGCTAATTTTATCGAAATAATTCTGCAAATGCGGTATCGTCTTCAGCTGTTCATGATCGAGGATCTCCGGTTCGCATGCTGCGTCATATGCATGGAAAAACTCCTCTATTACGGCGC
>Ga0272441_10014910_pt1 | contig 10941 bp, 9 predicted proteins | sample SSMProp6N_FD_193582 | JGI IMG/M metagenome (GOLD analysis project Ga0272441, IMG submission 193582) | Marine sediment archaeal communities from Little Sippewissett salt marsh, Falmouth, MA, United States - SSM-Prop-6N | ecosystem: Environmental > Aquatic > Marine > Wetlands > Sediment ...
GAAACCTTATCGAAGTTATTCAGAGGCTTATCATAAGTTGGGTTGACTTCGCCAAGCTTAAACGGAGGATCAGGGACAGTAGCGGTTAAAATTGCGTCATAATCATTCATATAGTGATTGAAGTTGCGCCCAAACTGTTCAAGAACGTCATGTGACATCTTGTAATCGATAGCAGATAGCCTAGTGTTCTTCTGATAAAGTCCCCAAGTTAGATCTTCAACCCATTCTCTCTCAAGGCCACCAGCCCGCAAAGAGACAGTCTTCAAAATGGTTCCAGCAATAGTGCTCCATACATTCAGGAAAGAGTCGATAAACACCTGCGGATTAAGGCTAACAATATCGTTGATATCAACCTCTATAACGCTGTGCCCAAGCTCGGCGCAGACCTCAGCAGCTCGCCTCACCACCTTTTCAACTTCTGGGTGGAAATCTCTCCCTATCACTGAATTAGTCAATAATGCGATCTTTAGCTTCCCAGGCTCAACGCCGATTTCTTCAAGGTAAGATCGATTCTTGGGAGACGCAGCATAGGGTTCACCAGTGCAGAATCCGTCTATTATATCTAAGAAGGCAGCGCTGTCCCTCACAGAGTTGGTCAAGGCATGGTTGATGCTCAACCCCAGATTTGCTGCACCGGAACGAGGACTACAGGGCACTCTTCCCCTTGTGGGCTTTAAGCCAAATAATCCGCAGAAAGACGAAGGAATCCGGATAGAGCCTCCTCCATCGCTACCATGGGCAATCGACACCATGCCGCTGGCTACCGCGGCTGCTGCCCCACCGCTTGAGCCTCCGCTGCTGTATTCGGTGTTCCATGGGTTATGGGTTGGGCCGTGGAGTCTGGGCTCAGTTGTGCACGTAAGACCAAACTCAGGTACATTCGTAACCCCGAGAATCATTATTCCCGCGTTTTTCATCCGTTTGACTATCTCAGAGTCGAAAGATGCGACATTATCCTTGAAGAGCTACCCCGCTGGTGTTTCTTACGCCTTTCACTTGTATGAGATCCTTGACTAGAATTGGGATGCCCGATAATGGGCTTTCGGGTAACTGTTTTGAGGCGGTTTCTCGTGCCTCTTCATATGTTTTCGTGACAACGGCGTTAATGAACGGGTTGATCTTCTCTATTCTCTCGATGGCTTCCTCAACAAGTTCGATCGCTGATTTTGATCCATTTTTTATTTGAATTGACTGCTCAATACCATCACTTTCAAGTTGAAACAATTTTCTGATAAAAATTTAATTTAAAGTATAAAATTACACTTTCGCATACGGCGAAATGTTTTCTAATAGAACAGTTTCACCCACCTATTCCCACATCTAATAGGTAAACGATAATAAACGGAGTCTACGATGATCGATCGATGTATCATATCACCCCTGAGGACGAAAAGAAGCTAGCGACCCTCAGCCCCTATCAACAAGCCATCCTTAGGATACTAGCCGAGGTGCCCAAAGGCAGGATAACCACCTACGGAGACCTGGCCAAGGAACTATCGAGAAGAGACCCGAAATGGTCGCCAAACGCGTATCGCGCGGTGGGCACAACCATGAGGAACAACCTCTGCGGACCCCAGATCCCATGCCACCGCGTAGTAAAGTCAGATGGGAGCGTCGGTAACTTCAGAGGAGGAGCGGAGGGCGCCGTCGACGAAAAAACAAGGATGCTGAGAGACGAAGGAGTCACGGTGTCTAACGGGGAAATAGATCTGAAGAGGTACCGACACACGTTCAGACGGATCTGAGCGCAGTTCCCCCCGAAAAAAACATCAAAAAACCGACTATCTCTACCAGGGCGTCGATTGTAGGATAAGATGCCTGCTAGAGACTTGAATATATAACGTAAACAAGTCACCGGGAAGTGAGAGGAAGGAAAAAATATAGCGATAAACACGAATGCAAGCAGTAGCGAAGACTGAGGCGGGGGAAGATGAAATACCGCGTTCTGGGGAGGACTGGGCTCCGTGTATCAGAGATAGGTTTCGGAGGACACGAATATAGACGGCCTCTACCCACGACCCTGGGTCGCTGGGGTGAAACCGATACCCGGGAATTCATGAAAAAACAGCCTGAAAGGAACGCGCTGATCCAAAGGGCGGTAGAGCTGGGGGTCAACTACTTCGACGCAACCCAACCCGAGGAAGCAAGGTCGCTGGGGATAGCCCTGAAGGAGGCGGAAGCCAGGGAAGACGTGTTCGTGGCTCTCATGATTCTCAGACCCTTGAGCAGGATCGCCGGAAAACCTCGGAGCGACTGGGAGCGCATCATCATAGAAGATGTTGAAGAGAAACTGGAGCTGCTGCAGAGTAGCTACGCTGACGTCCTGAACGTACACCTGCCTGAAAATAGCTACTCTAGAGAGCGATTAACCATGACCATTGAAACGCTGAGAGGACTCAGGGAGGAAGGTGCCATACGATGGATATCCGCCTCCAGCCATAGGCCGAGGTTCCTCGCAGAGCTCATGAGGGCCTATGATTGTTTTGACTCGGTCATGGTACGTTATAACCATCATCTCAGAGAAGCGAGAGACGCCGTTTTTCCTCTATGTAAGGCGATGGAGGTCGGGGTGGCGGTAATGAAACCCATAGCCTGGCCTTACTACGGCATACCTTTCACATGTTTCGGCCCGTTAGGGAACGAAGCGGTTCGGTGCACACCCGCACAGAACAGCATAAGATGGATCCTGGATTCAGAGGAAGTCTCAACTGTCATGCCTGGCATGAACAGCCATGAAGAATTAATAGAGAATGTGGAAGCCGTAGAAAGAGAAGAGGAGATCGATGAAGAACAGTTAAAACTATACCTAGAGGAGGCTCAAGGGCCTAGAGCAAGGGAGAAACTGGAGAAGATGCTGAGCGACCCGTCGGTGGACATTAGGCACTTCGCCCAGAGAGCACTGAAGGAACTCTCACCCTGACCGCAAGCGTATGCACGTTATGCCTGCATATTAGGGGTATGCTTTATTTGCTTGAACCCTGTGCGGGTACGTCTTTGAGTACGCCTCTCATTGGAGTTGTTGGGCAGCCCAACCGATGGACAGCCGGTAAAGCGTCCCCTCGGTTGGCACCCCGTCCCCGTCCCAGCCCATCATCTCATAGTACGTATCCAAGGCCTTCCCGAACACGTCGGGGTCCACGCTGGTCTCGCTCAACGCGCCCGAGGTTTGGGGCTGGAAGAACCGTGGCGGCAGCCAGTCGTCCTCCTTCCCGAAGCCCGACCTCAGGTTGAATATCTTCGCGAGGGCCAGCGTCCTCTCCGCCACCTGCACCAGCTCGTGCATGGAGACGTCCCAGCCCGTGACCGCCTGGATCAGGTCCCTGTACTCCATGACCCTCCACGGCGGGAACATGCATACGCAGAGGCAGTTGGCCAGTATCCTCATCTGCATAAAGCTCTTGAACAGCCTGACCTTGTCCGGGCCAAGGCTGTCTATGGGCACCATGTCGTACTCCCCGACGGGCCTCAGCTTGGCGATGTTGCTTTCTCTCATACCCGTGTCGTGCATGTTGTGCATGTGGTCCGCGCCTGTCGGGGACACGGCGTACCCCAGGCCGAGGGCGCGCTTGTATCTGGGCTCGTGCATGGGCGCCTCCTGCCCCTTGACCTCCACGAGGAAATTACGGGACTCCTCCCCGAAAACCTCGGAGGCACGCCTGCTGCCATCAGCGAGCACGTCGCCGATACCCTCCCTCTTACAGATGAGCTCCACGGTCTTTAGCATGGCCTCGGCGTTGCCGAACTCCAGCTTTATGCCCCCCGTGGTCTCGTCGTCGATGATGCCCTCCTCGTAGCACTCCATGGCGAAGGCTATGGTGGTGCCGGCCCCGATGGTGTCGACACCGTACCTCTGGCAAAGCTCGTTCGCCTTGCAGATGGCGGCTAGATCAGAGACACCGCAGTCGGAGCCAAAAGCCCCCAGGGTCTCGTACTCCGGACCGCCGTACCGTCTCTCCACCTTGTAGGGCTGCTGGAGCTCCACCTCCTTCTTGCACCTCACGGCGCAGCTGTAACACGTGCCCATGCCCGCCCTGTACCTCTCCTTGATGGCTATGGCGTCGATCTCGCTGGCGTGGGGCCAGGCGCCGTCCCTGAAGTTGTGGGTGGGGAGGTTGCCCGTCTTGGCGCCGGCGTCCATGGCACGGCCGGTGCCGTACTCGTGCAGGCCCCTGGCCTCCGTGGGTATCCTCTTGATCAACGTCATAGCCAGCTTCCTAACCCTCTCGGGGTCCGCCAGCTCCGGTGGGTTTCTGCCCCTCACAGCCACCCCTTTGAGGTTCTTGGAGCCCATTATTGCCCCCATCCCGCTTCTACCGGCCACGTGGTTGAGGTCGTTGATGACACACGCGGTCCGGGCCAGCTTCTCCCCGGCCGGGCCGATCAACGCGGTCTTGGCCTGAGTCTCCCCGGTTATCTTCCTCATCCTGTCCTGGCACTCCCCGATCTCTAGGCCCCAGAGAGATGAGGCGTCCATGAGCTCGGCCTCCCCGTCGTGCACCCAGAGCCACGCAGGCTCGGCTGCCTTACCCGTGAATATGATCTCGTCGAACCCCGCGTGCTTCAGCTCCGCGTTCCAGAAGCCTCCCGCCTCGGCCACGCCGAAGCCTCCCGTCAGGGGAGACTTTCCTCCCACAGAGTTGCGTCCGCTTCCCGAGAAAGGGGCGCCGGTGATGACCCCTGTGGACATGACGAGGATGTTCTCAGGGCCCAGTGAGTCAACGTCCGCGTTAACCATGTTCACCAGGTGATAGGCTATGGAGCCCCACCCCCCCAAATATTTGCGGTACCAGACCTCGTCCGGCTCCTCGGACCGGGTCTTCATGTTAGTCAAGTCAACTACTAGTCTCTTCCCGTTGTAACCGAAAGTCAATGATTATCACCCCATTACTTGAAGGGGTAGATTATAATGTTACTAGTCAAGGCTCGATGCTTCTTGAACGTGTATTCAAAACGTTATTCCCAAGCCCTTCACCACGTTATGAGGGACAAGCACTATGCCCTGGTATGGCTCACACGCGTACCTGAACGCGTTCATCAAGGAGAACCGCTGCAGGAAGATAATGGAGATCGGCGTCTACAACGGCGAGAACGCCAGAAGCATGGTCAGAGCCGCCGCCGAGAACACGCCCCCAGACGAGGTAACGTACTACGGGTTCGACCTCTTCGCACACTACAGCGCCGCCCGGGTCGGCCGGAAGCTGGACGAGACCGGGTGCAGGTACACGCTCATAGAAGGCGACACCGTGGAGACCCTCCCCGAAGCCGTCGAGACGCTGCCCAAGATGGACGTAATATTCATCGACGCCGGCAAGTCCTACAGGGAGGCGAAAAACGACTGGGTGTACTCGGCGCAGCTCATGCACGGCGGGACGGGGATCTACGTACACAACGTAGGCTTCCCGGGCGTAGGCAGGATGATAGACGAGGTCCCCAGAGACAGGTACATTGTCGAGACGTTCTATGCACCCGCAGAGGGATCAGTTGCCCTGATCAAGAAAAAAAGTTGATGTAAAGGTCAGCGCCCATTGGCTGCCGGGGATGAAGCATCCTGCGACTCTATTTTTTCAGGAAATAGACCGCGGCCCCTATCACCGCGAGCCCAACCACCGAGGCGGCGACTATCATGGTCGTGCTAAGCCCTCGGGTCTTCACCTCGTACGTCACGTCTTCGAGGCCCTCGATGTCATCCATCTCCCAGACAGCCATGCCCTCCTCATCTAGCATGGGATCCGTGGTTCCCTCTGGCACAGTGAAAACCACGTACTGGCTGCCGCTGCTCTCCCCCATGAGCACCAGCTTGAATCCCTCAAGCGGCTCTTTCCTCGACAGTTCCTCCAGGAAGGCCATGAGCTCCTCGAAGGATGGGGGCTTCAACCCCAGACCCTCGACGGAAAACGTCGAAGTGGCAGAGTCTTCTCCGAACGAGGACGCCGATTCGATGAGGAGGTGCTGCACGTGCAGGTCTATCGGTAGCGCGCGGGCGATCAGCGTCTTGTCCTCGTCTTCTATCTCGTCGCTTTCCAGCAGCTCCTCCAAGGACATGTCCTTGTAGACGTTGAGCTGGCCGTTGAAGTCCCCCGACAGGGTGCCCCCGGTGTCGGCTTCAAGAGAGAGGGCGGCGCCTTTGAAGGATACGTGGTAGTCGATGGACTCCACCGATAGCGGGGGAACCTCTTCGGCCTCCTCCGGGGGAGTGAACTCTGCACCCATCCCCTCCAGCGCGGACATTAGACCCTCCTGCAGGTCGCCTGACAGCCTAAGGCTCACAGTTAACGCCGCGTGGTCCGGCTCCTCCTCGTAGTCCAGGAGCTCAAGCGAATCCAGTGAGATGTTCCCGTCGGACGTCGCAGCGATCTGGGACGCCAGCTGCGTCTCAAGCAGCGGGATCATTCCTATGATCATTTGTAGTTCCTTCCTCGGGTAGAGGGTGTAGTACAGCTTCACCTCAACCAAGGCATCCAAAACGAAGCCATGGGGCGGCTCAACGACCACGTACCCCAGGCTGGCGTTGACGCCCAGATACCCAGGGTAGTCAACCAAGGCAGTCACGTTTGTACGGGTTTCGCTGCTGTGGCCTTCCAGATCCACTTCGAGGTTCGCCAAGTCAGCGTAGTCGGCGGGGTTTAACAGGGCTTGAATCTGGCTTTCTATGGCGGCGGAGTCCTCCTCTTCCACGGTGACGTCGAGGGTCAGACCGAGTTCTTCGAGGGTTGACCGCTCCCAGGGTGAGAGGCTTTCGACGTGGCTCCCATGGATAGTCATTATGATGCTCTCATCGGGGTAAACTGTAATCGCGATATAGTTGTCGTAGTCAAGCTCGTCGGTTTCCGCGCCTCCTACGAGCATGTAGCAGGGGACAGACACCAATACACCGATTAAAAGCCCTATTAAGGCTAGACGTCTCCACACACGTTTCATGTTAACAAACCACCAACGTGGTGACACTTAGAGTACTTATCTTATTTGATGACGTTACGCATACACTCAACCAGATGCGAGGTAAACACTTGTCCACCATCTAGTCTAAGATCATTTTTTGCGACGCCGATTGAGCGAACGTAAAGGCATCAAGACCCAGAGGAAACAGCCATAGGCCAAGACCTTCTGCAGTAACACCACATAGGACGCCAAGGGATCAACGAATACCGGGATCGAGAGGGAGAGAAGCAGTAGGCCCACGAGGCCGTGGCTGCCCGGGTGCTCGCTGCTGACCATGAACATGAAGGAGTACGACGCTATCCCCGCCATGAATAGCGTGAAGAACAGCATGGTCGTCAAGACGTGGGCGTTTAACCTGGTGTCTATAGGGTAGAGCGCCACACCAAAAATGAATGGGGTGCTAACCAGCCCCGATATGGAGCCGACTTTGCTCAAGACCTTGCTGAGCTTCGACTCTCCAGACAAGTTTCGGACACTGATCCAGAAGGGTATGAGAGAAAGAGCCACAAGGGTCAACGAGATGGAGAAGAGAGTAGATGACAAAGCGTTGGGGTCTCCGTTCCTCGCCGTAACCGCGCCCAGGTCGCTGAAGTAATAACCGAAGTAGTCATATCCACCTGGGTAATAAACCGCGGCTACGTAGGTGAGGACAAGGAACTGAACGATGCCTATCACGGTGACCAAGCTATAGATCCTGATTAGTCGCTCATCCTTAAGGTTCAAACATCATTCCAGCCCTTATCTACAATCCAAGATAACGATACAGGTTCTATTTATTCTCCCGGATGCGCGTGTCTCGTTTATAGCCTTTACACCACCCGAGCCATGTCGGGGGCATAATAATTTTACTGGGACGACGTTTTGATCAATCTTTATCTAACTCCGATCCAAGCCATTCATATGGGCAGTTCTAAGAGAAACCTATACGCGGCATCGGTCGCTGTAAGTCTGATAGGCGTGTTCCTACTGCTTACTGAAGACTTCGGTGCATGGCAGGACCGGAGCAGCTTCTACGGAGTCGTCGAGGGCTACGTATGGATAGGCTCCGAGAAAGCCTTCCCGTTGGCCCAGATAGGGATACTGGCTTTATCCGCGTGTCTCCTGTTCATAGCGTACACCTCCTATAAGGCGTACACGGGACCGGAGAACGTTTCATCGAAGCAGTTACAGATGGGCTACCGGGCGTCGATGTTCGAGGTTGGACTCACCTTGATATTCGCCTTAGGGTTCGTTTTAATGGTCTTGGACTCTGAATGGTGGTGGCTCGACACCGGGTTCTACGGCGCCCTGGCTACTGGCGTGGTGAACCTGTGGATCTACAGACAACTTAAGTAGAATATTTTCTGCCTATTTTCAGAATCAACTATGGCAAGTTTGGTGGGCCGGGCCGGATTTGAACCGGCGACTACCGCGGTGTGAACGCGGTGTCCTGCCAGGCTAGACCACCGGCCCATCCTGCACCGTATTAGACGCGGCGCTAAACATAAAATCCTTTCTCATATAGCCGACAAGAGAAAAAAGGGTTATACGGGCGTCAGCCAGTGCCTGTACTTGGCCACGTTCCCAGCCAGTATATCGGAGTAGTACTCGGCTATCTTCGTGGTGACGGGACCCGGGTACTCCTCGCCGAACCTGATGTCGTCGACGCTGGCTATGGGTGTGCACTCGCCTCCGGTGCCGCAGAGGAAGGCCTCGTCGCTGGCGTATAGCTCTACTCTGGTGAGGTCCCGCACCTCCACCGGGACCCCAAGGTCCGGGATGAACTCGATGAAGCAGCCCCGGGTCACCGACTCCAGTATTGATGCCGTCACAGGAGGCGTGATGACTTTGCCGTCCCTCACTGTCATGAGGCATGCTCCCGTGGACTCGCTGACGAAGCCCCTCCTGTCCAGGAAAATGGCGTTGTCGTAGCCGTTGCGTCGGGCCTCCCGCCTCGCCAGCGCCGAGTTGGCGTAGTTGGCCCAGCTCTTGGCCTGCGGCGGCAGCGCGTCGCTGCTGAGCCTACGCCAGCTGCTCACCATGAACCTCCGCTCCTCAGCGAAACGTGGGTTGCCCCTGCCCAGAAGCGTCTCGAATCCCCACGTGGGCACTACGACGTGGCTCTCCTCCTGATTCCCAGCCTTGGGCCAGACCCTGGGCTGGATGTAGGTGTTCCTCTTGTAGCCGTTGGCCTTGATGGTGTCCCTCACCGCCTCAAGCAGCTCGGCCTTGGAGTAGGGCATGGCGAGGCCGTCCACCTGGGCGCTCCTGAAGAGGCGGTCCACGTGCTGCCTCCACCCGAAGATGTTCAGCTTACCCTCCGACAGGACGTCGCCCTCCACGTAGGCTTTGATGCCCTCGAAGATTCCTAGGTAGATGGGCTCCATCGCGGAGACCAGCGCCTCACCTGTGGGCTTGATCTCCCCGTTCATCCAGCAGTACTCTGAACCATGAAAACCTGCAGACATAGAATCAATTAATACGTTGAATAATGGCGTTATAGCAATTACTAAAACATCTGAGGATCGTGTCAGGTTTAAAGGCTGTATAAAAAATGGATAGGTAAAAGGGATCAGCCGATGACCTGTTTGAAGACCCTCAGGTGGTTGCCGCCCAGTATCTTCAGTATGTCCTCGTCGCTGTAGCCGCGCTTCACCATGACCCGGGTCATGTTGGGCATCTTGCTGACGTCCTCTAGGCCCTCCGGCGTGGAGCCGATGCCGTCGAAGTCACTTCCCAGCCCCACGTGGTCCGGCCCCACGAGGCCGACTATGTGGTCTACGTGGTCCACCATCTTCTCCACCGTGGCCTTGTCCTTGTCCACGAAGGCGGGGGCGAAGTTCATCCCCATGACGCCGTCGTGGTCGGCCAGGGCCCGGATCATGTCGTCGGTGAGGTTCCGGGGGTGGTCGCAGAGCTTCCTGCAGTTGCTGTGGCTCGCGATGAACGGCCCCTTCATCACGTCTGCGACGTCCCAGAACACCGAGTCGGCCAGGTGGGAGACGTCGAATATCATGCCCAGCCTCTCCATCTCCTCCAGCGCCTGCACGCCCAGCGCGGGTAGCTTGCTCTCTGCCCTCTTGGCGTTGAGGCCGTCCGCGAAGGGCGTCCTGTAGTTCCACGCGAAGCTCAGCATCCTGAAGCCCAGCCTGTAGAATACTCTGAGCAGCGCTATCTCCCCCATGAGGGGCTCCGCCCCCTCCATGGACAGCATCCCGCATGTTAGCCCCTTCTTCTTCGCGTCGAGTATCTCGTCGTGGCTGGTGACCGCGACGATGCCGTCGTTGGCCTCTATCTCGGAGTAGAACTTGTCCACCATCTGTAGGGCCACCAGGGTGGCCTCCGGCACGACGGCCCGCCGCCCCGTGTAGACCGCGAAGGTCTGGCACGTGACGCCGCCCTCGATCATCCGGGGCAGGTCGATGTGTCCCCTTTTCGCCTTCTCCCCGAGCCTTCGGGCGGGCGGTATCCCGTATGGCTGCTCCAGGAACTTCATGAGGGTGTCGCAGTGGGTGTCTACCACGATGGCTTCCCCGTGGAGCCTTGTGGCCCTCTCCTCCTGTCTTTTTGATAACTCGATCATGGATATCTGTGAGTATTTGCTTTACAAGGGTTTTACACTTTCCCTTGGGTGGTACAAGGGTTTAGTCAAACTTTAAAAATGAGGCGTGGCTGAGGTATTAGAGTTCGAGGCCCATAGATGCTCATCCGCGAGGTAATCCTAGAGAACTTCATGTCCTACGAGTACGCCCGCATCCCCTTGAAACAGGGCGTCAACGTTGTCTGCGGGCCCAACGGCTCCGGCAAGTCCAGCCTGCTCCTCGGCATCTGTGTCGCCCTCGGGGACACCTACACTGAGCGATCGAAGAGGCTCAGCGACCTCATCCGGTGGGACGCCGAGTCGGCCAGGGTCACGCTGATCCTGGACAACGGCGTCAAGGAGAGCGGCTACAGGCCCGTCCCCCAGTTCAACATGGACGAGATCACGCTCACCAGGACCCTGCGGAGGGACGGGAAGTACGG
>Ga0272441_10014912_pt1 | contig 10939 bp, 10 predicted proteins | sample SSMProp6N_FD_193582 | JGI IMG/M metagenome (GOLD analysis project Ga0272441, IMG submission 193582) | Marine sediment archaeal communities from Little Sippewissett salt marsh, Falmouth, MA, United States - SSM-Prop-6N | ecosystem: Environmental > Aquatic > Marine > Wetlands > Sediment ...
TAAAAACGTTAGATGCAGCTATCAGGAAGTTGATGTAATCTAAGTCACAACATTTAGGGGGATTCAAAATGGACGTTGATGCATACAGAATCATCTAAAATACTTTCGGTCAACTGCGTAAGCCCTAACTATATACAAGATCCATATTTGTAGCATACAATTTACCTAACATGGTATCATCAACTATTGAGATGCATTCACGAAGGTGAACGAAACTGGATGATTCATTCCACAGTGCCTCTGTGTCTGGTGGCCATCGTTGCAGAAGTTGAGTAAATGCATCATAAGACGGTGAATCGGGACCATCGGGATGACATCGGGATGCTTCTGTACATGTAAAAACGTTAGATGCGGCTATCATAGACGTTGATGTGATCTAAGTCACGACATTCTGGGGATTCAATATGTGCGTTGGTAGCATATGGAGTCATCTAAAATACTTTCGATCAATTGCGTAAGCACTACTATGATTTGGTATATCATACTTTAATGGAGAAAAAGTTTAGAAAATAGTTTCCAATTGTACAAACCAAAATAGTTATATTACCTTTAGTTAGTTGCTCTCCAGTCGTGATTAAAAACGGGGGACAAACTGCTGCTTAAGAATAAAAAGATCGTCATCACAGGAGGGGCTGGTTTTATAGGATCTAATCTGGCTGGGGCTATCTGTGACGATAATGAAGTTGTTGTAATAGACAACTTATCCACTGGAATATACAAAAATTTGTCAGATATTGTAACTAGTATAAAATTTGTTGAAGCTAATATAGTCCATCTTGAGATACTGCAAAGAGAGTTTAGCTCAGCTGATTATGTTATACACCTGGCGGCCTTGCCCTCTGTGCAAAGGTCTATAGATGATCCCATTGCCTCAAATAATTATAACATCGATGGGACTCTTAATGTATTGGTCGCAGCGAGAGATTGTGGTGTGGAGAAGGTAGTTTACGCGTCATCCTCAGCGATATATGGAGATTCACCTGAACTGCCAAAAAGAGAATCATTTAATCCTGATCCGTTGAGTCCCTATGCTGTTACTAAGTTGGCCGGCGAATATTACTGCAAATTATTTTATAATCTATATGGCTTGAAAACAGTCTCCCTTCGCTATTTCAACGTCTTTGGTCCGAGACAAGACCCCCATTCAGATTACGCTGCGGTAATCCCCAAGTTCATAGAAGCTTTTAGCAAGGGACATAAGCCTACTATATTTGGTGATGGGGAGCAAACCAGGGATTTCGTTTATGTGGGGGATATTATTAGAGCTAACCTGTTGGCTTGTCAATCAGATCTGGCTGCGGGGAAGGTAGTAAATATCGCATCTGGGACGAAGACTAGTTTGAACCAGCTAGTAGCGATTTTGGGTGAAATATTTAATAAAGACGTTGATGCTGTATATGCCAAACTTAGGCAGGGAGGCGTTCAGCATTCTTTAGCTGACATATCAGAAGCTAAGGCACTGTTAGGTTATGAACCGAAATACGGCCTGGAAAATGGTCTCAAAGAAATGATTTTGAAGTGAATATCCTACAGGTTGCACTTTTTGACGTGGTATTTTACGTACGTAGTACTGATAACTATAAATCTACGATGGAAACAAATATAAGCTAGAAATTTATTACACCCTTATCATGTGAGGACGGAGGAGCAACAATTGTGTAATCTCAAAATCGTTTATGACCATTGTATTAATATTTATTTTAAATCATACAAGTTCTGCGGCAGATCCAAAAGGCGATTCGAATTATGATGTTGATCAGCTTCCCGATCTGGAAGGACCCATGGTGCCCTTTCCTCAGGGCGATTTGTCCATAAGTGGAATTAAGTTTCACGATCTGGACGGTAACGGCTTTTTAGACGAGGGTGAACCGGGATTTTCTGGCGGGACGATAAATCTAATGCAAGACGAAGAGTTAATATCAAGCACCAGTACAGACTCTGAGGGCCGTTATACCTTTGAGAACCTTTATCCAGGATCCTATGTGGTCGCTGAAGAGCAAAAGGGTGGCTGGGAGTATAACTGCTCCTGGAAGCGGATCGTATGAGATCACCTTAACAGATACGAATGGACAAAGATACGACTTCGGCAATTATGAAGGCGATATCGCAAGCCTCCCCTTACCGCGTGATTACCCGACCATGCGCCCCACTAGCAGAGCTTGATGCTAAGATTCCCGTAGTTTTGGGGTCTTACAGTCTCTTGGGCCAGATCGAATATACGCCATCTGAGCGCAACCAAGGGGCCTGTGGGAACTGTTGGGTGTGGGCAGGAACCAGCGTCATGGAGGTGGCCCTAAATTCCCAAGAAGGCATCAAAGACCGCCTATCCATCCAGTACATCAACTCCAACTACAACAGCGGAAGCGGAAGCGGAACCAACTGAGCCTGTTGCGGAGCATGGTTGGCAAATTTGGCTCAATTTTATTCGTATACCGGAAAGGCCATACCTTGGTCCAATGCCAACGCCCACTGGCAGGATGGCGGTAGAACTTGCGGCAGCGGATCTACAAGCGTGCCTGCAGGTGCCATTTCCACAGATCCTTACTATACCATAGGCTCCATAGATGATGTAAGGGCAACAGAACGCGGTCTATCTAAAGAAGAGAACATCGCATACATCAAAAACGTGCTCAATCAGGGAAAGGCGGTGTGGTTCGGCTTTTTCGGTCCCAACAGCCAGGAGTGGAGCGAATTTACCAGCTTCTGGAGCACGGGCACTGAAGATGGATCAGTATGGGATCCCAGCTTTTTGCCGGGGACCGCCTGGGTTGAGTATGAAGGAGTTGGTCATGCCGTTTTGTGCGTGGGCTACGACGATTCAGATCCCAATAATCGCTATTGGATAATGCTCAACAGTTGGGGTGCACCCTCAAACAGGCCCAACGGGCTTTTCCGCATGGAAATGGACATGGACTACGACTGCTACTTCTATGATCCCTCAGACGGCAACAACTACTACTCATTCTACTGGCAGACGCTGGACATGAGCTACGATGCTATGAGTTTTTGGGGTGTGGGGATTGTGGCGGGATCGACCACCCCTGGTGCAACGGACTGGAAAATAAGGGCTAGTGGTGCTGGTGTATATCTGGATGTGGATACTTCTATGGCTGAGTTTACCACTACTCCAATATATATTACATCAATAGGGGGTAGTGGTTATCAGTCTAATCTTGTGGGCGCTACTTCAATTTATAATGCGTCACCAACGGGGTTTAGAATTTATTTAAGTTGTCCTGATGAGGGGTCCATAACGCCTGAATTTGCAAATAGCAACGACAGGCATATTCAATGGATCGCGATTTCTGGACAAAATGCGTAAAAAACATATGTTGGTTTGTTATATTATATCTTTCGAACAACAATAAACAAAGTCTAAGATGTTAATGGCAGGGGTTGAATGCATGATTGAGACATTGAAACATAATCGAGAACTGTGGGATCTATTTACTAGATATGAGGAATACACCCCTTCTATGTTGGACCAGTATGGAAGATTTCCTTATTATCTGAGCAACAATAGAAATATACTCGAACCAAAAGTATCTACGTTTTTAATAGAAAATGATATGAATGTCGAATATCCTGAAAACAAAAAATTTGCAGTTTGTTTAACGCACGACATCGATAATGTCTATTATTCGAAATCCGTATTGTACACTATGTGTGGTGTGGTTAAGTCATTAATACATGGGCAGGCAAAAAACGCCTGCAAGATGCCCTTCCACAAGATAAACAAAAGATGGAATCCGTGGTGGAATTTCGAAGATATTATGGCGCTAGAAGATATGTATGGAGCTAAATCGAGCTTCTACTTCTTAACTTTAGACGAGGATAATTTAGATTTCAACTTCGATATTGAAGACTTAGAGCATGAAATTGGTACCATTGCGGACAATGGCTAGGAAGTCGGCCTGCATGGTGGGCATGAGGCTTATAATAACTTAAACAAGATTAAAGAAGAGAAAATGAAGTTGGAAAAGGTATTAGGTAAAAAAATAGTTGGATATAGGAACCACTATTTAAAGTTCAAGGTTCCTGAAACATGGGGGTTGCCGAAAGAAGCTGGTTTTAAGTATGATACAACCTTAGGCTATGCTGACTGTGTGGGATTCAGAAATGGTATGTGCCATCCCTTCAAACCATTCGATTTAAATATAAATAGCTATATTAATATTTTGGAGATCCCTTTGATTATCATGGATCGTACTCTCTTCGATTACATGAAGCCGTAACTGTCCATATCACAAAACAATAGGCTATAGTTATGTCTTTTGGGAATGAGCCTCGGGATCATGGGCGTTTAGGAACGCCAGAATAGCTACTTTTTTTGTACCTTGATAACATCCCCACATAATGTTACAATCCTTTCTGCTACAGCGCTCCAGCTGTGGTTCTTCACTACATATTTGCGACTATTTGAACCCATTTCTTCTAGAAGATCTTTGTTTCCCAACATTTTTATGATGACGTCTGCAAGCTCGCGAGGTGCTTCGGGTGTCACAACGATGCCACCACAGGACTTCTTCAGTATATCACTTACTCCTGGTATATCGCTTGCAACAACTGGCTTTCCACATGCGAGATATTCGTATATTTTCAAAGGCGACAAACCTATCTTGGCATTTCTGGCAACTATGAACGGGGCAACGCATAAATCACTAGCGTTGATGTATAAAGGCACCTTTTCATAGGGTATCACTCCGGTAAATATGAACTTGTCTGGTACACCAAGTTCTTCCGCTAACGCCTCCAAATCACCCTGCATAGTCCCATTACCCACAATTAAGAAGCGTACATCAGGACATCTCTTCAGGATCATCGATGTGCTCTTGATGAGATACTCAACTCCCTGCCAAGGGGCGAGGTTGCCAACAAAACATATGTACTTATATTTTTTATCCAGTCCAATACATTCAGCAGATTTGTCTCGATTTATTGGCTTGAATAGGTCAATATTTGCACCATTGGGGATTACATGAACCTTTTTTTTATCAATTCCTCTTTTTACAAAGTCATCCTTAATTCCTGGGGTTACTGCAATTATGCAGTTTGCATGTCTAATAAGTAAATTTTCAATTAAATAAACTGCCTTTTGAAGGGTGGGGCCATAACTTCCGGATACTTTCACTTCGTCGATTAAAATACCATTTACTTCTAAAACACAGGGAATTTTAAATACTTTGGATAAAATAATACCTATATCAAAAACATGATGGCGTTCGTATATTATATCAATATTTCTTTTTCGGATTAGGTTAAATCCGATTACGAGGGAGGTAATCGATCTCGTTAGGCCACGAAATGGGTGTATATCTAGAAATTCCTTTACTAGATAAATATTATCACTAGAATTGTTGTTTATTTTTCCTCTGGCAATTAAATATACATCGCAATATCTCTCTAGATTATTTACAACTTCCAGTAAGTGTATTACATTGCTGTTTTTTGTCTCATATGATATATCTGGGGCTACAACTAACATTTTCAATTATTTCACCTTATTCTATTATCGTTTCCTTATAAACCAGATGGTTTCTCTTTCATTATCATAAATTCTATTTCCAACAAGCTCTCCTTTAAGGTCGCTACCAACTACAAATAAATTAATATCATATTTATCTAATATTTTCATTGTTTCATCACTTTGAAGATTGTTGTTGTATATTGTCCTAATTTCATCATTAATCTGTGGATCATCTACTTGATAACATAGGGAATATATATCACCCAAATGTATCTTGGTTGGATTTTGCAATATAAACCTTACTTCTAGCTCATCTTCCATCCATCCGTTTATCAAGGCATAAAGGTTATGCGGGCCAGTGTCTAGAAAAGGTGCACCTGTATAAGCATAAATCCGGCTCGCCATCAAGCCATTGTTTGATAAAAAAGTCGTATTACAGTTATCCTTCAAAAACATTCCTACCGAAATGATATCATCAGTCATCCACATATTGTCATTGGTATTTCCCGCAGGGGCTTCATACATATGTCGCTGTATCATGTAACACGAAAAACCGATAGACGTTAGCATACAAATAATTATTGATATTATATAAAATTTTTTAAGTAATGCTGAGGAGTTGTATAATTTATTATTAATCATGTTCCAATTTTTCATCCTAATTTTAGAAATCTCCAAAAGTTTGCACATACAAAATGCGATAAGAATCGATACAAAAGGCAGTAAAAATAATGAAACATAAAGTCCCAATGCAAGCATTGCTGAGGATAAAATCAATACACATATTATCAGGATATCATTCGGCTTTTTATCATTTTCTCTTAATAAAATTAAAAACCCCAATAACCCAAAAAAAATTAAAATACCAATATGACCTGTGTAATTTGTACATAAGTTCAGTAGCAAAATGAGTAAGTCATTGCCTTCCACAAAAGCACCTGTTTGATAATCATGCCATATAGTTTTATAGAATCCGATGCCAGAAAATTGAAGAGAAAATGCCAGTATGCATAGCAGGATTAAAGTGGTAAAACGAGTGTTTTTGGATAAATTAGTTGTATATTTGAGATAATATGGAAAATCCTTTACATGGCATATGGTCTTAGTAAGAACATAAGAAGCCAATACTAAAATAAGTAAGAAAAAGAGGCGGTGGACAGTAGCAAGAATTATCATAAAAATACCCGCTAAAAGAAGCTGTTTATTTATATAGCACTCTCTTTTATTATACCAGAACACAGACCATAAAAATAACGGAAATAACGCCAGAAACAGATTACGGGTCGTAGCAGTCCATCGCGTATATTCGACGAATACGGGTGATGTTGAAAAGGCAAATGAGGTAAAGAAGGCGAATAAATAGTCCTTTCGCACCTTCAGGGCCATCACATACGAGGCAAACATGCCCAATACCGCCATTACGAACCCGTATATGAGGATTGTATGTTCTATATCCACACGTGTCAACTGTGAGAGAATCGACATAATTACTGGAGATCCACTTGGATACGAAAATGGATACAAACCGAATAGTGACGACGGATGAAGTGCCCACTTTATATATCCAAACTTAGATATTGAATTGGTTAAACTATGAATGAAAAATGAATCTACTCCAAGTTCATGTGGTGTAACCGGATATCTCAAAACGATATTTAGTGCCAAAAGAAATCCAATCAGCAAATAGTTAACGTTCTTTGAGAACCTCACCATATACCTCCATAGTTCTCTCTGTAATTATATCCCATGTGAACTGCTTTGCATAGTTCAATATATATTCATCATCCCACATAGTACAAAGCGCTCTGAGGATCGCATTTGTTAGTCCCACCACGTCCTTTGGCTCAACGAGTATGCCCAACTTCTCATTGATGATTATTTCTGGTATGCCGCCAACATTGGTCCCTACAAAGGGTTTGCCACAACCGAGTGATTCAAACATTACAGTTGGATTGCCCTCGTTCAAGCTTGGGAGTACGAAAACATCGCAGGCATTCATCCAGAGTGGGATCTCATCGTGGGACTTTACACCTATGAGGAGGACATTATTCTGAAGGCCATTCATATCTATCAGCGATTGGAGTTCACATTTCAAAGGGCCCTGACCTATTATGTAAAGCATTACATCTTGACGGGCAGTTAGAATTATTTTCATAGATTCAATAAGATATTTCTGCCCTTTTATCTCCTCAAGGTTGGCTACATTAACTAGTGATGGAACATTTTCTGCAATATTTAGTTTTTTCCGAGCATATTTTGTGTCAAGAGTCTTAAATATGGATGAATCGAAGCCGTTTGGCACAATCGTCAAATTATCAATGCTTAACCTGAACTTTATAAAAGTTTCCTTTTGTGTATCAGACACTAGTATAAATCGATTTGCATACTGAACTACCAACTTCATTATTAGAATATATTTATTCAGAAATTTAACTACGTCGCCATGGTGGAATGATATTATTAATATTTTTTTCAAAAATTTAGCAACAAGGACTCCAGTAATTGCATTTAAAAATCCAGGCAAACCACCCGATGCTTGTACATGGATAATATTGTACGCATTTCTGTTTGTAATGCTAAAATAAAATTGACCCAATGATCTCTTATATATTTTAATTACATTGACTATCAACTTTGGATAATTTCCCTCAAAACTGGAATTGTACAATACAACGTGTACTCCCGCCTTTTTTAGTGCCTTGGAGAGCTCTCTCGTATGGATGGCCACACCGCCAGATCGTGTGACCGGGCCTATCATCAGTACTTGAGGTTCCATATTTTTATCTATCTAATGCTTCTATTAGTGATACCAACGCCATCATCATCCATGCTTGACTCCATCTCATATATGGAATCTTATTTATAAAAAACGGCCATTTTTGATAATAAAAATAACCTCCCTCATCTTGCATATTATTTATTGTCCATTTTGCAATAGTTTGAGCAAAATTAAGATATTCTGGATTCATTTCCGCCATTTTGCTGAACGTAATTATGCCTTGTGCTTGGTTATGAATATCGATGGGATATACTCTTGGCCATCTATATTTACAGATACCATTTTGAGTAAATTGTTCATTTTTATAAAAGTCAATACCTCTTTTGATCGCCCCCATATATGTATCATCATTTGTATTTAATATCTTTATGAAATCGTATAATGAATTTAAAATAAAACCTTGATGAAAATCTATTTGCTTCCTTTCATTACTATTGGTCTCACTATAATACCAAGAACCATCTGGCTTTTGTTTTGAAACTATATAATCCATGACATTTTCCGACACTTTTAAATAATTACTACAATTAATATATCTAGCAACTTGTGATAATAATCTTACTCCACAAGTGGAGGCATTATATACAATTGTATTTTGTTCACTTTTTGGTGTGTATTTAAAAAAATATTTATCACCGTCTTCTACGTACAAATCGTCAATCATAAATTCGATTGCACTTTTTACCACGTCCAGTGATCTATTGGAACCAGTTGTTTTGAAATCTTGAAGAAAAGCCGATGCACATGTAACCGTCGAGATAATATCTGGAACAGTTGGCTTTAAGTTGCTATTAATTGATTGAAATTCAAAATAGTGTCCGGCCCAACAATGCTCAAAATACTCATTTTTGAGAGATTTACTCAATAAAAAATCTAAACAATTTTGTGAGTTGTTTAATATAGTTGCATCACCGGAGAACTCATAAAATTTCAAAAATGCATTAGCAAATAGTCCCATGCCTTTAATATCAGTTCCTTTTTTGATACACTCAAATCTTCGAAAATTAATCGGCGAAATTTTATTAAATGATATCAAAAATAATTTAACCCATTTATTCCCGAGACTTATCGGCGACAATAGTTTGCTGTTTAATCCATCATATGGATCATAACCATCCCACCCATTATATTTTATAAAATTATATAGGTCATAAATTGAATTATCTATAGACAAATTGTTTTTATCTAGATTGTCTCCATATTTTATATACATACTGCACCAATCTCCGAACAATATATTAATTATTATTTAAACCGATCTTGGTAATCCAAATGTTCTCTAATTATTCCGAAACTTTTTGGATATTCCTCGATGAACCAGGTAAAGAAGGCAGTGACATCAATTTTGTCATTATGTAATTTATCCATTTTATGTTTCCATTCTTGGCCAATGTTTTGTTCTTGAATGATATTTAAGGATTTTTCGATTGCTTTTTTTGAATCGTTATAGTTGAAAATCAGACCATAATTTTCTTCCAGTTCCACAAAATTACTCATGTCATTTGTACCGACAAATGAATTACAGCGAATTGCAGGTATGCCAAGACATGCCGATTCTGTGGTCAATGTTTGAGTATCGCCTACCAATAAGCACGCGTAATATAACGCATCATGCATTTTGTGCGGTGGTATGTCAATGGCATATTTTTCAAGATCGCTAGGCAATTTTAACTCAGAAGATATGAAAATTTTTGCATGCTCCTTTAATCCGTTCACTAATTTTCTTTTATCAGCTAAAGAAAATCCTTTAACGCCTATGTCATGTGATGAATCAAATGCATTAAATCTCAATATGACGTATTTCTCGTCTTTCGAGACGTTAAGCATATTTAAAATATTAGGATCTGGTTTGAACCAATTTGGATGTAAGTAAGCAAGTTCTTTAAAGCCTTTAATTCGCACATGCTTCTCACCAAGATCTTTATTAAATCCAATTGGGGTTATTACTGTGTTTGTGAAGGGCAACGTGAGAGATAGTATCAATCGTGTTGGCTCAGAATCCGTAAATGCGATAAAAGGCTTGCCCATCAATGTACTTACTTGAGCAGAATATGGTGAAGTTATGCTCACAAAAATATCAGGTTTAAATTTATTAGCAATTTTCAATAGTTTATAATCATTTTTCACCATTGCAACTGCTTTATTCATCAATCCGGGGATATTTGCTTCTATGTTTTCGTATTCAAAATTATAAAACTCCAATAATTTCCCTACTATATTTTCGCGTTCTCTTACGCAGATCTTTATATCATGGCCGTTTTCTTTTAAGTTACGTATCGTATATTTGAATAAATGAACGTGCGCTGGATGCCCCAAATCGAATATTATTTTCATGAATTATACACCTTAATAATATAACAGTTTAACTAACCATACTCCAATCAGTTCGACCCCAAATATAAAAACAACAATATCTCTTTCATATACATTTCGTTTCATTTTTTTAAGCACAACTATGGCCAGATGAGTAATATGATATATGCCATCAAACGGTTTTTCTAGACTTCCATCGATGTTTACTTTCCCGAATGCTTCTGCGGTAAATCTGCTTCGAAACTGCATAATGAAGTCCACCACATACGGTATGAACAACAGCACTGCGATCTTTTCCATGTTTCCCAATATGGCAATACAGGCCACAAGAGCCCCCACCGAGTATGTCATGGAGTCCCCTGGAAACACCTTGGCCGGAT
>Ga0272441_10014913_pt1 | contig 10939 bp, 9 predicted proteins | sample SSMProp6N_FD_193582 | JGI IMG/M metagenome (GOLD analysis project Ga0272441, IMG submission 193582) | Marine sediment archaeal communities from Little Sippewissett salt marsh, Falmouth, MA, United States - SSM-Prop-6N | ecosystem: Environmental > Aquatic > Marine > Wetlands > Sediment ...
CTTCGGAGGGTATGATGGTTCCGATGACGACGAAACCTGGATCTATGATCTCAGCACCAATACCTGGACAGAGCAATCATCACCCTATCCCAGCCCATCCGCTCGGCAAAGCCATGATATGGTATACATCGGGGGAGATCAGGTGGTTCTCTTCGGGGGAAATGATGGTTCATACGACGACGAAACCTGGATCTTCGATGCGGGAGATGGCAATTGGACTCTGGATTCCAATACCACGCAACCTTCCCCTCGAGGCAGCCTTGCCCTTTCGGAAACCAGTATGGATGGTACGAGTTACCCCGTTTTGTTCGGCGGGTATGATGGTTCCAATGACGACGAAACCTGGATCTTCGGCGGGGGAGACTATCTGGATTTTGCTCCCACAATTGATTCTATCATTGATGTTCCCTACGACCAGGGCAGGCAGGTTTTCGTTTTCTGGACGGCGAGTTTTCTGGATGCACCCGAAGTCAATGCAATAACTCACTACACAATCTGGCGCTTATGCCCCTATGGAAATCTGATGCCTACCTTCTATCCCGAGTGGGACGGGACATCCATCTACGATCCCGACCGCCCGGTTTACCGTGTTTTACCTGATCCCAAGGGTGGAGACCAGCGGGACTACTGGGAGCAAATAGGTACCGTCTCGGCTCACTTCCTTGATGAATACGCTTTAACTTCTTCCACGTTTGAAGATTCATCCTCCGGAGGAATCCCTTACTTCACGTTCTTTGTCTCGGCACATACAACCGATCCTTTTGTATTCTATGACTCAGATCCCGACAGCGGATACTCGGTGGACAATGTCAATCCGGCGCCGACCCAATTACAGGTCCAACTTGCAGGTCTACCTTCTACAATCTCGCTTCAATGGAACCAGGTCACCACAGGTATTGACGGATCCTCTGAACTCGGCGCCATTTCGTATCGAGTCTATTCGGATACCTTTCCATTTTTCATACCCGGTCCGGGGAATCTTCTGACAACTACATCCTCAATTTCTTACGACCATACTGATCCGGGGATAGGTGATCCCTCAACCGATCTGTACTACGTGATCATCGCCACCGATGCCGGCGACAACCAATCCGTCCCCTCCAACCGCGCCGGCGAAATCGATTTCTTCCTGCCGTAGGCTGACGGCCCACGGTGGGATCAGGGGACTTAGGAAGAAATGCTGAATGGTGATTTAACAGATATGATACAGCAAGTTCAAAATCTCATGCCTCCTCCTTTTGAAAAGGAGGATTGAGGAGGATTTTCCTAAGCTTTGTCTCCGGACTAATGACTCATGACTGCAGCATTTGGCTGCCTCTTTGACCGTTGGTTGACACCTGATCGCAGCCTTGGCTGCCCCCTGACCAATGACACCTGACCGCAGCCTTGGCTGCCCCCTGACCAATGACCCATGACTGCAGCCTTTGGCTGCTTCTCTGACCGTTGGTTGACTCATGACAGCAGCCTTTGGCTGCTCCCTGACCCATGACACGCCCTCAGGCGTTGACCAATGACCAGCAGCCTCGGCTGCAGGCCATTGGTTCTTTTTTTACTCTTTTCCGTTCTCCAGGTCTCCTGCCACACCGAGCTTACGCCCACATGCAGTACAGTACTTCCAATGGGACTGTATCGGTTTCCCGCAGTAGGGACATGTGGGCTGGAGAGAACTCAGATCGGCGCCACAACCCGGACAAACCACGTATTCTTTTTCTACTTTCAGTCCGCATGACGGACAGACGTTCTTTTTACCATTTCCCGATTGCACGAGGAGGTAGACAACCAATCCTATCACCCAGGTAAAAAGAGTCAGAACCGCCCAGAGGAATGGCCGTGCGACGCTGTTTTTCTGAGCATGCCAGAAGACCCATACGGCGGGTCCGAGCCAGAATGCAAGGCCTGCGAGCACGGGAAGTACATTGGTGATGAAGACAAGAAGTATCCTGATTGCTATCACTGCCACAAGAAACCACCCGAGGATAATTACGGTCTTTTTCAGGGGAGAATCGTGTTCATCGAATATCGGACTCATAATCAACAACTCCTTCTTATTGTTATCGGTTGATGAAATAGCACTATAACCGGTGATGACATTATCGCGAGTAAACCGAATCCCAGGGCGATAAAAACCCCAGTGCCAGTCTGGTTATACAAGGCTTCCACATAATTCAGGACGAAGGGACGGATGAATTGTACACCCAGCGCCGATACGGTTGCGAGACATACCAGCAAAATCCATTGCCACGTGATTGTTCTCAATCCTGTTCTGCACGGCTCGGGAGCGATTTCACTTTCCTGCCTGGCCATGGCCACCATCTCCTCGGTTTCGGGAATTCGAATCATGGGAGGAACCCACGTATGGCGCATTGAGGAAAGAACCCGCCGCAGCGATTCGCTCTCTTTCCGTACCGTCGGTGATGATGGGGATTGTTCATCAACGGCATCAGAATCAACTCGATTCAATATCTCCTCAATTATCCGAGGATCCACGTTTTTCTCGTTCATGACTGCGCATCCTCCTCCAATAGCCGTTTGAGTTTTCGAAGCCCATAGAAAACCCGCGTCCGAGCGGTTGAAATCGGGATCTGCATTATCTCGGCAATCTCATCGTAGCTAAGATCAGCGAAGTATCTCAAGGAGAGCGCCTGGCGTTGCGCGTCATCGAGTTCCTGCCAGATGCCCTCGAGTATCATGGAAGCGAGGTTCTGATCGCTGTGTTTCGCACCGGGATCAGCCAGTTCCGAGGGACTTTGATCAGCGAGATCTATGTGATCTTTCTTCCAGAGCGATTTGAGTACATTGGATGCGATGGTGAATAGCCAGGTTCGGAATGATCCTTTTTCAGGTGAAAACCTGCGTCTACTTCTCCAGACACGGAGAAATGTTTCAGACAGAGCGTCTGCCACGAGTTCCTGGTTTCCACACATGCGCCATAAATGAGCGGATATCATGTCTCTGTACCTTTCATAGAGGACGCCAAAAGCCTCATGATCATTCTGCGCTATTCGATACATGAGCTTTTCGTCACTCACCACGGCTCCTTTTCATCTGCCATCAGAAATACCTATTGACATCACTCTATACCGTTCAGGAAAGAGATACGTTCATTTCATTTTCTCATTACCGAGACGAATGTAGATTATTGAGGTATTGAATATGGAAATACATGCCGTTTTACGGATTCTTCAACATAAGGAGATCAGTCATGCATATCGGTACGATAGTGGATCGATCACTAACTCCCGTGGAAATGGATGGAGTAAAGGACGCGTATATATCGATACTCCTGGGGAATGAAGAAGGCGCACCCAACTTCGTGATGCGTCAGTTCAGGTTAGCGCCCGGCGGCCATACGCCACAACACGATCACTCATGGGAACACGAGATATTTGTTGTTCGTGGCCGGGGAGAGTTAATGGTTGAAGGGAAATTCTTCTCCCTCCAGCCGGGTACCTTCGCGCTTGTCGAACCGGGAGAAAACCATCAATTCACCGCCGCCGAGGACTCCGAACTGGTTTTTCTCTGTATCGTGCCTCGAAAAGAATGATAGTTCCTCTATACACGTCACGTTAATTTTAACACAGTCAGGGTGATATCATCTGATTGTTTCGCCGAATCAGTATGTCCTTTTACCGCCGTTATGACTGAATCTAAAATATGATCTGCATCAAGATGTTTATTTTCAAGCAGAGTTGTCGTAAATCGGTCTAATCCGAACTCATCCCCCTCGTGGTTCATCGCTTCGGTAATCCCGTCGGAGTAGAGTACCACAACGTCACCTGTCTCGAGATCCACGGATTCCACGTCATGCGACTCTTCGGGGAATGCGCCGATAATCATACCCGTAGCCGTCAACTCACGGATCGATCCATCTCGCATTACCAACGGGTAATTGTGCCCCGCATTGACATATGTCATCGTGCGTTTCTGTGTATCCACAACTCCAATAAACAATGTGATAAACATCTCAGGCGTCGATGTCTGCCAAACCATACCGTTCAATCTGTTAATGACTTTATCTAGGGGAAGCTTCTGATGGAGAAGTACGCGAAGAGCGGACTGGACATTGCTCATAAGCATCGCTGAGGCGATTCCCTTGCCGGTCACATCCGCAACGATAAGAACCAGACGCCGTTCATCCAATGTGATGAGGTCATAATAATCGCCGCCGACTTCCAGCGCGGGCCGACTATCCGCCGCAAGTTGGTATCCCGGTATCGACGGGATACTACCGGGCAGAAGGTTACGCTGTATCTGACGGGCGATCTGAAGCTCTTTCTGAAGACGCTCCCTCTCCGCGGTTTCATCAACAAGCCGTTTAAGATCAGCGGCCATCTCGTTAAAACCATCGGCAAGTTTTGTCAGTTCGTCTCTGCTTTCGAGTTTGATCCTCGTATCAAGATCTCCGGTTCGCAGTTTTTCCGCGCCTCGTTTAAGGGCACCCACTGCCTGGGTTATAGACCCGAGCATTGAAAAACCCATGACCGACGAGAATACGACCGCGAAGAATATCAAACCCGCCAGTGTTACTATGACCACCACGGCGAGAACGTTCATCCCGCGGGTCGATGACAGGGAACTAAAGAGATCCCGAATACTCGTTCGGACAATCACGAATCCACGGATATCTCTCCGCGATCCTATTCCCGAGTCCGCGACTCTGAGTTCACAGATTCCATGGGGAAGCGGCCGACTGAGAAAACCGGTACCAACACTTCGAGTCGATGTTTCCAGGCGAGATACGTGCCAGTACGGATCCGCATATCGGTCCCGGAGAGAATCTGCATCATCCGTTGCTTCACCATCGCCTACGGTAATTGCGGATCCCGACCATATACTCATTGACTGAGTCGGATAGATAATAAGATCGGATCGTACGATGTTTGTGTATCGATCGAGAGATCCTTTGCTGAACGATCGATAGGAAACGAGTATGAAAACCGGATCCGATACCACAGGTCGCGCGGCGATCATGGCGGCTTGATTTTCGCCGACCGGAACGATGCCCTCCACGGGAGATTGAACTCCAATCCATTCCGAGGGTGGCAGGATGCTATCCGGAAGATCCTGCCCGTGATTTCCGCTGAGTCGCAGCCAGATCTCATCCTCATTTAATCCGCCGGTTGTGGTGAACTGCTCACTGTGAAGGAGGTTACGGTGTTGCTCCAATCCTTGCAGCAACGTCAGGGGAGTCGTGAAAGAAAGCAGATTCGGGAGATCATTTTCGGTGATGCTGGTATGCAATCGTTCGCGCTCCTCACGGGGCACGCGCATGAAGAGCGCAAACCGTATACTATCCTCAGACGCGACACATCCGCTCTTCTCTTCAGTGAGTACGACCTTCAATGCATTAATATCCTCTTCGATCAACTTGCTTGCTATATTGGCCTTCAAGGAACCGATTCCGGCGAAAACCGCGACCATAAGAAGTATCGTGGCTAAAAGCCCGGGAATAATTGTGCTGAAAACATAGGTCAGACCCAATCGAAATCGAATGGAGGATCCCAGTATCAGATGTCGAATACTACGGATGATGACATGAAATCCGAGACTGAACCAGAAAACCGTGAGAAATAATCTGAGAAGTTCGACAATAGAACCGCCCGTTCCCATTCCGGTTATAACGATATCCGAGGTGGGTATCCCGGATTCCATGGTTCTGGTAAGGAAGAGGATACCCGTGGGGGCCGTCAGGAATAACAATGTCAGTTTCCAACGTCGATGCGACATTATCTCCCCGAACCAATCCCTCGATATGCCCCAGATGCAGAGCCATAGTATTGGTACAACTGCGTAAACGGCATTCGCTCGAAGAAGACCCAGTAGAGCCAGCATGACGAATGGGATCGAAACGCGATACCAACCGGAGGAGGATTTATTGTGTAGATGATATACGATTGCAAGGGGCCAACTCAAACGCAGTATGGCGATAATTGATTCGACGAGCCGTGCAAATTCGAGGGATGTTCCCAGCCATTCAATCAGAACTACGTATAGAACACTCGACAGAACCGTTAGAAGCATAAATAGAAACGGTGATATCAATACGTACCAGAATAAGCGATTGACTCCACCCCGTCGCGTAATACGTCCCACGAAAATTGAGGATACAATGAGGAGCAGCAATTCGTAACTCTGTCCCCGAGCCAGCGATATGGCCAGTATCATCAGAAGAAACAGAACTAGGGTACGTCTGGATATTTTCATATCACGTCACCATGATATACCTTGTTTACGATCCCGTGCACCGCGATCAGGCATACGATACCCGATCTCTCCTGTCATCTTTCCTTTCATAACGAGACAGAGCAACTGGTTGTTACACCTGACTCACGCCACATCATGTGGAAAATGAGAATATTCGACCACTTTCAACCTGAAACCGATGCGTCCTATCATTTCACGAAATGCATCATGACTCGGATTCGCGGAGAAGTCGTTCAAGTCTGACCCGTTTATCGGTAGCGGTATCGCGATACTTTACAATTATACCGCAAGCCATACCCAATCCGTGCTGTTCGGCAAACATACCCTTCACGCGACGCGCACCGGGCACTACAACGGCACCCGGGGGAATAATCAATCCGTCTTCAGGAGTACCGCGGAGTACGCGATCATGTACCGTATCAAATATCGGCGTGGTAACGGTCAATATAAGGCCGGAAGCCAATACCGCTCCCTCCCCAACCAGTACACCTTCATATAATCCACACCCTCCTCCCACGAGCGCATGATCTTCAACGATCACCGGGCGGGCACCAACGGGTTCGAGTACCCCTCCGATCTGGGCAGCGGCGCTTATGTGAACGAAACTGCCTATCTGAGCGCATGATCCCACGAGTGCATGGCTATCAATCATGCTATCGGAATCCACGTATGCACCGACATTGATATACGCCGGCGGCATGATAGTTACTCCCGATGCGACAAAAGATCCCCGTCGTACCGCAGATCCGCCGGGAACGAGCCTGACATTGTGCTGCTGGTCTAAATGTCGCGGTGTCAGCGGAGCTCGATCACGAAAAGATGCAAATGAAGTTTCCCCCATTGACACTGTAGTTGATCCCCGGAAAACAAGCAGTATGCCTTGCTTCACCCAGGCGTGAACCTGCCAATTCCCTTTCGAATCGCGTTCAGCCGCTCGAAATTCGCCACGCTCGAGTCCATCGAGAAGGTCAGTCAGGATAGACTGAATCCGGATGTCATCGGATTCGATCTCGCCGTTCCAGATCTTCTGAATATCATCCCGCAAACTCATAACCTACGCTTCTTCCTCCGGGTCTAGTAGACCCATCCTGTACAGAACTTTCTGCATTTCGTTTCTCGTTTTCTGAGATGGAGGAACGAGTGGTAATCGGTACGTTTCATTGATTTTATTCATGAGAGCTAGCGCTGACTTCACGGGGATTGGATTCGTTTCCAAAAAGTTCGAGTTCATGAGGGGAAGAAGTTTATAGTGGTATTCCCGCGCTTTTTCCCAGTCTCCTTCCAGCCCGGCCCGTACGAGATTATGCATTAGTGCGGGGGCCTCATTCGCCACAACGGAAATCACGCCTTTGGCACCCAGGACAAGCATCGGAAGAGTAAGTGCATCATCGCCGGAGAGCACCGTTATGTCCGATGTACCAGCCAGTATCTCCATCACCTGGTTCAAATTGCCGCTTGCTTCCTTCACGGCGACGATATTCTCGAGTTGGGCGAGTTTGATCACTGTATCTGGAAGTATATTCGACGCCGTTCTACCCGGTACGTTGTACACGACCACCGGTGCCCCCCCGTCTTCCGCCACTGATCGGAAGTGTTCATAGAGACCTTGCTGCGTCGGCTTGTTATAGTATGGAGTGACGCTCAATACGCCATCAACACCAAGTTTTCGCATGTCGCTGGCACGTCGTACGGCATCGCTTGTCGAGTTACTACCGGCTCCTCCGATAACCGGTACGCGCCCATCCACTTCCTCGAGCACGATCGATACGACCTTGTTCGTTTCTTCCGCGGAGAGGGTGGCTCCTTCACCCGTGGTTCCGCAGGGAACAATCCCGTCAGTCGCATTGGCGAGATGAAATTGCACTAGAGACCTGAGCGCTTGCTCGTCGATCTCGCCGTCGGCCCTGAATGGTGTAACCAGCGCGACCAGGGAACCTGATAACGATATCATCACGTCTTTTCCTCCAATATTGATGTCATAACTTCCTGAAAGCTGAACATACCGGTTTTGTCTTCAATCCATTCCGCCGCGCGAAGGGCTCCCCGGGCAAATCCCGTCCTGCTTCGTGCACTGTGCCTGAGCTCCACGGTGTCAAAATCACTGTCGAAATAGATGGTATGCGTTCCCGGGACAGATCCTATTCGACTATACGATACGTGGAGGCTGTTCGGATCGATTTTCCCCGGTGATAACTCTGAAATCTGTTTCGCCTTTCCGTCATGTTCCTCGAGGAGAATCGCCCCGAGGTCACGAGCCGTGCCGCTGGGGTGATCCGCCTTGCCGCGGTGGTGAATTTCATGTACGGCCACGTCATACAACTCCGGCACCGTGTTAAACAGCTTCGCGGCCTTTCGCACGAGATGCTTGAACAGAAAGATTCCGATGGAAAAATTACTTCCGTATACGACTGCTTCGCTCTCCCACGTGACCGCCGACCGCAGGTATTCCAACTCATGGTGCCAACCCGTTGTCCCGCAGATAACCTTTCCCCCATGTTTCAATACGTGTACGATATTTCCCAGGGCTGATCCGGGTTCCGTGAACTCGATACATACGTCAACAGCCTGAACGGATCGTTCATCAAGATCCTCAGCCGATTGATTCTGAAGGACATCCACTATCCATTCGACGGTATGACCGTCGCTTTTCGCAAGCTTTTCCACTTCTTTTCCCATACGTCCATAGCCGATCAAGCCTATTTTCATGACGTTCCTTCTCCTGTCCCAAGTACGAGTCTCCGATGAAGTCGTCGGATTGTCTCCGATTCCATCTCGCGTTCTGTTATGCCCACCCAGCCTTTTTGAACATCATTTTCAACAATAATCACAATGCGTTCATCGCGACATGCCTGTTCTACGGTATCACAGGTCTCTTTCGTGTATGGATATCCGCCGAGGAGTGAGATGAGTGAGTAATGCTTTGACTTCTGCAATCCCGCTTCCGAAGCTTGAATAAGTCCTGATCTGATCGGTTTACCGCATACGGAGGATATTCGACCGTCTTTCCACCCCGGTTGGACTCCGATGACCGTTCCGGATCCCGGGCCCTCAAATGGAACGATCTTTATTTCAATTCCCGCATTGCGTACCGGTCTGATGGTATTCGGATGAACGACTTTCGCTCCAGACGTGAACAGCCGCTCCGCCTCGTCATATGACAGACGCGGCAATACGCGGGCATCCCCGTCTATTTTCGGATCACATGACAACACACCCGGAACATCCTTATACAGGATAAGTTCTTCGGCCTGTACGAGAGCGGCAAAAATAGCAGCGGAATAATCGGAACCTTCTCTGCCCAATGTGGTCGGCCGCCCGTCCTCGGTGGCGCCGACATATCCTTCCAGGACAACTATATCGAACGTATCAAGACTGGGCATCGCCTGCTCTTTCACTCTTTGCCGTACCACGGGTAAGAGAGGTTCAGCGGCGCCGAATCTCGCGTTCGTTATCATGAGATCGCTGGTATTGATACGATGGACCCGCACTCCGGTCTGAAACAGATATGATGATAGTATATATGCCGATATCCGTTCTCCGTACGAGAGAATCCTATCCGCAAACTCCTCATACGACGTTTCTTTCGACGACATCACCGCGGCAGTTCGAATTTCGTTTCCCAGGCCCACAATTTCCATTATGACATCGTTATTCATTTCCAATGTCCTGCAGAGGGATGCATGATGTCGAACGATAGTATCCACGTTACGACCCGCCGATGTCATATCTCCATTCCACGCATCCGAAGCAACACATTCAAGAGCATTCGTGGTTTTGCCCAGTGCCGATACAACTAGTATACGGGTATCATCATGTTTCCGCAGAAGTTCCGGCAATCGCTCAATGTCGGCGGCGGTGCGTAACACACCACCACCAACCTTCAGGACATTCACGTCAACCACCCCTGGGCGTGACAGAGTTCGGCGTTGAGGAGCGCTGCTCCCGCCGCTCCACGTACCAGGTTGTGCACACAGAGTTCAAACGCTAATGATCCCCCGTGAGTCGACCGGCAACGTCCCACGGTGATCGTCATACCGTTTCCCCTGTCTCTATCGAGAACCGGTTGTGGACGATCGGGATCGTCAGTGTAATGAATCGGAGAAGTCGAGGCGGATGGAAGACCCGCGACAACATCGGGAACTGCAAACGACCGCCATAGTTCTACCGCATCCCGCGGCGAAAGCGATTGTTCGGTGTCGATGAACACCGACATGGTATGTCCGTGAAGAACGGGTACTCGATGAACAGCGACGCCCATCTCGATCCTAGAATCCAGAATGGCATTTGTCTCTTCCTGTATTTTGTCTTCCTCGTCTTTGATCCACGGGATAACATTATCGATCATAGACATACTCGGAGGTCCGGGAAGCCCCGCTCCACTCACCGCCTGGAGTGTAACGACGTCTGCGCGTCTGATTTCAGCCGCGCGGTGAATGGGCGCCAAACCCAGCGCCAAACCCGCCACCACGCAGTTCGGATTCGTCACAATCCCGCCGGGACTCCCCTTGCTACGCTGCTTTGTAAGAAGTGCCAATGCAGCGGCGTTTACCTCAGGAATTATCAATGGCACATCGGGGTGCATGCGGAAAGCGGACGCGTTTGACACAACGAGATGCCCGCGTTCCGCAAATTCGGGTTCCAGTTTCCTGGCAACTTCGCCGGAAATACAGGAAAAAATCAGTGGTGAGCGCAGGCGCGACGATGCGCCCTTCAACTCCCGTCGAGTCGATTCAGG
>Ga0272441_10014915_pt1 | contig 10939 bp, 7 predicted proteins | sample SSMProp6N_FD_193582 | JGI IMG/M metagenome (GOLD analysis project Ga0272441, IMG submission 193582) | Marine sediment archaeal communities from Little Sippewissett salt marsh, Falmouth, MA, United States - SSM-Prop-6N | ecosystem: Environmental > Aquatic > Marine > Wetlands > Sediment ...
AAGGTTTGATCTGCCCCGGCATCGGCGCATGGTTTATAATATCGATGTAAAAATTCATCCCACATGGTGTCCTCTCTAAAAAGCAGGTTAGGCGTCTGAGGCCACGGATGTGGAGGTGCACCATAATATGGAACTTTTCCCCATTCAATGGTGAAATCTTCAGCATAAATTGCTATTGACGAAGCAGGGTCAGTAAGCCGAGAAGGATGTGGCGCATCAAAAGGATAGATTAATTTTCCTCCCGGAGTGTCACAAGTGATTGTATTGTAAAAATTGACTTGATTTCTTGGATAATAAATAGAGAGGCCGTGTACATGATTATGACCAGTTCCGTGTATTTCATTTATGACGATAGGTCCACCCTCAACAAGTAATGCCAATATTTCATTCCATGGTTGCTTATAACCTTGGTAGATTCCTCCATTATTTCCAATTTTATCAACAAGAACATATAAATCTTTATAGTTCCTATCATCAAATGTTTCTCTATTAGTTAAGGCTAAAAGAACATTTCTTACATCTCTCTGACAGTTATCATTCACAATATCGTGAACGGCAAAAACTGCGTTTTGAGAATCTCCCCAATCCTCCATTCCTTGCTTAAGATTTTGACCAAATTGGCTTATTTTATTTACTAAGTTGAGAAAATCTCCTTTTAATAAAATGGCACTTAGTGTTCGACAATCCCACCAACTATGTTCATTGTTATAGCTAGTAACCATATAACTTGCAAGTTCTTCTGCAGAAATTCCGGTATTGTTTTGGAGATGGGTAAATATATCTTCATAATCCCAACCTATATCTAATTCTTCAGATGCAACCATATAATCCACAGTTAATCTTATTTGGTAGCCAACTTCAACCATGGCCATCATACAGCAATCGAATCCTAAAATATCCAAAGTTAAAATGTTAATATTATCAAGAGCCGTTTTTAACTCATTCATGTAAAGGTAGTCATCACCGCTAGTATCATCTGGTAAAAGCCCCTTCCATCCGGCACCATGACCTCCTAGAAGTAAAACATAATGATCAGCAGGAGCCCACTTGGCAGCCCAATTCACAAATTCTGTTAAAGGTGCCGCGGTTCCCGTGTTAATCTCACCAATGCAGACGTCAAGACCAACCGGATTGTAAGCATTTATTAAATGTGCAGCATCATATTTGATTTCCTTGCCATGGACAGGCAAATCCAAATAGCTGGTGTTGTCATCCTTAAGTAAGAAACCACGAAAAGTTTTTGTTCTATTTCTTTCCAACCAACTGCCATCATTACTTTGATACATCTCCCTTGCATCTCTCCATCCATCAATTTGAAACACGATGTTCATATCTTCATTGGTACCAACTCTTTCAAGCGCGTTTAATTGTCTGAAAAAGTCTTCCTCAAGGTCACAGTCTGCCATGTAAACCATTACTGTCCAATCCTTATTTTCCTGGAATTTTTCAGAAAAAGAATTAGGAATCTCCTGACCAACCATACCAAAAACATCATAATTTATCCTACCATTAGACGGATAAAAAGCGTCTGGACCTCCGAATATGTCCAAATCCTGAGGAGTATTTGAATCATTTGACAACGAGTCTCTTCCTATAGAATCCCCTTCAACCAACAAAGGAACTCTAGAACCCGGTTCTAATGGTACCTCCATTGGATCAAAATATTCTTTTTCATCCCATATTTTTGCATCCCTTGCATGCTGATAAGCATCTCCCGGAGTGTATATTCCATTGGAACAATATGAAATAAAATCAATTATATTATTTGTATTTGGATTTCCAGCATAAAGAGCACATTCATCCATATCATTTTCAAATACTTCTTGAGTAGTTCCAGTAAAATATTTTCCATTTCCATCGGAAAAATCGTTATCATTTATCCCACTTCCAAAATGAACAATTAAGTAGGTATCATGTGGAAATTCCCAATCTGGCAAAGTTGCAATAGCGTTTGCATTTCTGTTTGAAATTGACCACCCTTCAACATTAACATCATTTCCCTTGTTATATAACTCTAGCCATTCATTACCGGCATCAGTTTCAGATGGATTAGGCATAATTTCGTTAATTACAACACTGCTAGTTGCCCCTCCTCGGAAATTAAGCAAGAGAAAATCTATTTCATCACTCTCAATGGTTTCCCCAAGATCATCGTGTGCAACTGCTTTTATTTTACGGAATCCAAACGATTTTTCGTGATAAAGGCGCGAATAAGGTTTGGTATAGTCAACAAATTTATGATTATTATCAACATTAATGTCAACAAAGGAAATATCGTCACTAGTTTCAAACTCCAAGGTTATTTCACCGATAACAATAGTAAAACCAATATTGAAAATTTCCCTATCAAACAAGTACAAATATCCTTCTTTTGGTTTTGTCACTTTTACATATGATTCGTAATCAAAAATATCTGAAGAAAGTTCATTTACTTCATCTGTCATTTTATTTTCAAAGGATAATTTCCAAAGATTTTCTTCATTAGTTAAAGGATTCGTACTGTCTTTGTTTGAACTTTCAAGAATAGCAAATACCTGCGTGGATGTTGATATCAAAATTATGCATGCCAAATAACTAATTATTTTTTTCAACAAATTTTATACCTCCCGATAAACGCCTATAATTATAACAAATTTAACTTTATAATATTTTCTATTAATATTAATAAAAATAATTTTTTTTATATAGCTTATGTGTTTCAAAAAAAATAAATTTATACTATCGATTTTAAAATAAAAAGAAAATAACATTTTAGGGTTGGTGAAAAATATAATAAATTTCCAATTGATTCAATCTACAGGTTGAGCTATCCTTTTTTGCCTTTTTACACCAATGATTTCAGTTGGGTTCCTACACATAACGAATTTTTAATCTTTGAAAAGTCAATGTTGATTCTGCGGGTTTGTGTTGGTGGATTAGGGGAAATTCGAATATTCAACCAAGACTTGAAACACCAAGAATAGCATTGCAATATGGACAAGAATACATCTCCACTTTAAATTTAAACGCCTTTTTTGAAATCTCCTCTGTTTTAATGTTGCTACCATCTACTTCTTTTTTACAATACGGACAGACGGACATAATTTCAACCTTTAGAAAGAAAATCATTATACTATTTAAATTGTTGGCCCTTCAAGTTGTAAAAAAATCAAAAAATTAACTCTATATGAATTATTGGTCTGGTTTATTGCTCTTTAAGATAAATTTCTATATTTAGTTTGCAAGACCAATTTATTCATGACAATTACGATTCAATAGGATACCCCGCATCAACCCATGCTTGATAGTTACCTTCAAGACGATAAACTGTGGTGAAACCCGCATCAACAAGTTTTTTCGCACCGGAAATAGATGCACTATCGACATGACAATAAACTAGGTATGTTTTGTTTTTATCCAATGTTGGAATCGCAGCATCAAGAGAACCATCACCAATGTAGTAATTAATGGCACCTGGAATATGCCCTTGATCGTAATTTGGTGAAACATCTATAATGATAATATCCGGGTTGTTATCAATCAAATCTTTTGCTTCAGCAGCGGTAACATCAACATAACCCTTCTGTTGCTGTGTACACCCACAAATAAAAACACTTGCTATGAGGACAATACATAAAACACCAACAATTTTTTTCATACGACCTCCACCATTTTATTTATTAAGACTTTTTGATATAAAAACATTTGTATGCCCTTTATTTTTACAACAATTGGAATATTCGTACAACATTTTCATGTTTTAATGTGATGAATTTGTAAAATAAACGAATCAGATTTATAAAATCCCATCACCAAAAATTAGGAGAAGTGAGGTCTGGCATTCCGGCAAGGCATAAGGGAGGAATGAGATGCAAAAAGTATTATACTATGCCCACCAGACCTTCACAAATTAACATATGTTAAGTTATTTATATATTTTCCTATATTTAATATCGACGATAAACGTATTTTCCAATATTATTTTTTTAAAAATACAGTACAATAAACTGGTTGGATACTTTACTGCCCAAAATATAAAATATACAATTGTGACTAGGTTACTATGTTTGAGGTAAAAATATGCCTAAAATAGTTATTAAAAAAGATGGGCGAAAAGAAGCATTTGTTAAGGAAAAAATAGTCGTAAGTGTTGTAAAAACAGGTGCACCTTTACAAATTGCAAGGGAAATTGCAGATACAATTGACAAACATTCGGTCGAAGAAATAAAGACTCAATGGGTGCGCAAGCAAGTATTAGATTCATTGGAATATCATAACCCAGATTGGCCCAAACGATGGTACAGCTATGATAAAAATGTAAAAAGGCTGCATAAGCACATCAGTTAATTTTTTCAAAAAAAGGGTTGATTTTGTTAATATGTTAAATACGTTCATTTTTTAAATAAAATGTATATTATGAATTGGTGATTGGGTGGAAAATAAAACAAAAACAGGCTTGCTATTGTTGATAGTAGGAATTATATTAGGAATAATTGCAAATGCAATCTTCTTTATAGATACAAATATTGCCATTAGCCTTTCGATTTTAGGTTCACTTGGAAGCTTACTGATCTTTATCGGTATAATACTTATGATACTAGGCAGAAAAGAATACAATGAAAAGCACAGAAAATTTGTTGTAATCTCACTCGGTTTGTTCATCCTGTCTGTTGTGTTATCTGTCATAATAGTGGCTATAGGGTTTGCAAGTGCATTTATTGCTAAAGATATCAGTCCCATTGGAAATGCAATGTATGCAATACCAGTAGCCTCAGTAATTGGTGGACTTGCATACGTGTTTTTACTTTATGAATTGGAGGATAAAAATGGTAAAATTGTATTGTTATCTGCATTCGTCCTTACAATTATGATATCTACATTTTTGGCAATTAATATTCAACCCATATTTGAAGAAACATTTGGTTCAATAATTATTTCTCAGGATATAAGCGCAGAGGAAATAACTGAATTGTCTACTACTTTTTCAGAAAAGGTGGGTGAACTTGCTGGTTATTCAGTAATTCATAACTTGGTTATGCTTTTGGCAATGGTTATGGCGCATAAAAGAATTGGCTCAGTTGATTTATCCTCTGGCGCTACGATATCTGATAACTCTTTTTCTTCTACAAAGTCTGGCAAGGATGAATGGTATTGTCCACATTGTGGACGTTCAGTCCCATCTGAAACAAATATCTGTCCATTTTGTGGAAAACAAATGTAGTTTGACAGTTTACTGGTTTACTAAATTAGTTTGAGATAACCATTACTAATTAACTTTCAAATCCATGGTTTTGGATATAATAAAAAGATAATTTGAATTTTTTTCCGACATTTTTATGAGCTAATTTACTATATATAAATCCATGGCAATGAGTTTTGTTTTGATTAAAACAAAGCCGGCAAAAGAGTTGCATGTTTACAGTAGACTTACAAACGAGCCCGAGATAAAAGAGGTTTATCCGCTTTTTGGAGAATTTGATTTTCTTGTAAAAATTATTGCAAGGGATTTCAAGGTAATCGGCAAGGTTGTAATAGAAAAAATTAGAATAATCGACGGTGTTATTGAGACAATAACTCTCAATGAAATACCCATTTAAAAATATTAATTTTTGGGGGAGGAAAAGAGATGGGGTTGTATAAAGGAGGAAATTTGGAGAAATTTTAGCCTAAAACTCGTCTGCCCACCTCTAATTAAACAATAACTACATACTATTTAAATATAAACTATATTTTTTCGATTATTGTCGAAAAATTATTAAATAAAATCCTATTTATAAAAAATTATTCATTATAATTGCATGTTTTGTTTTAAAATATTAATTTTATCTCTAAGATGTATTGCCCGTTCAAAGTCAAGCTCATCAGCAGCTTTTTTCATGGCGATTTCAAGATCAATGATAATTTTAGGAATGTCTTTTTTTGGAATATGTTTTGTATCTTTGATATCGACAATTTTTTCCTTTATTGGTTTAACAATCGTTGTTGGAGTAATCCCGTTTTTTTTGTTGAAATCGATCTGTATCGCTCTTCGCCTATCTGTTTCTTCTAATGCCCTTTTCATGGAATCTGTAAAATTGTCTGCATACAAAATGACCTTTGAATTAACATTTCTAGCGGCTCGACCGATAATTTGAATGAGGCTTCGATGATCCCGCAAAAAACCCTCCTTATCTGCATCAAGAATACCTATGAATCCTACTTCGGGAATATCAAGGCCTTCTCTTAAAAGATTAATTCCGACAAGTACATCAAATTTACCCAGTCTCAATTGTCTTATAATCTCAATTCGGTCAAGAGTATCAATTTCAGCATGTAAATAACGAGTTCTTATGCCCCTTCCAGCAAGATACTCGCTAAGTTCCTCAGCAAGTCTCTTAGTAAGTGTTGTAACTAATACTCTGTCGCCCTTTGAAATTGTTTTATTTATTTCATTTATTAGATCAGGAATCTGACCTTTAGTTTCCCTGACGCAAACTGGCGGATCAACTAGCCCGGTGGGCCTAATTATCTGTTCGACAACTTGATTTGAAATGTTTTGCTCGTAATCACCTGGTGTTGCAGAAACGAAAATCACGTTATTCATATATTGTTTAAATTCATCAAATGTAAGAGGCCTGTTTTCATAGGCGCTTGGCAGCCGAAAACCGTATTCCACGAGTGCTTTTTTTCTTGAATAATCGCCATTATGCATGCCTGTTACTTGAGGAATGGTACGATGACTTTCATCAATAAACATTAAAAAATCATCTGGGAAATAGTCAAGAAAACAAAACGGTTTTTCTCCGGGATTTCTACCGTCGAAATGCATGGAATAGTTTTCAATTCCCTTGCAAAAGCCTGTTTCTTCGATCATCTCGATATCATATAAGGTTCTTTGTTTCAATCTGTGAGATTCAACCATCTCAAGATTAGGAAGCCAACCATCAAGTTCTGTTTTTATAGATTTAATCGCCCTTTCTTTTTTGTTTTCTGCAATAACAAAATGTTTTGCAGGGTATACAAAGATGTAATCCAGGGAATCTACTACTTCTCCTGTAATTTTATCAATTTCAAAAATTTTTTCGATTTCATCGCCAAATAGTTCAATTCTTACAATGTTATCATAATAACCAGGAATTATGTCAATTGTATCTCCCTTAACCCTGAATCGACCAGGTTTTAAATCAAAGTCATTTCGCTCGTATTGCATAGCAATAAATCCTTTGAGAATATCGTCACGTTCGACCTTAAATCCCCTTCTTAGCTCATATCCGAGACCAACGTAATCACTGGGATCACCGGCAGTGTAAATTACTGAAACAGAGCCAACAACAATTACATCTCTGCGGGACAGAATTGATGCGGTTGCAGATAGCCTCATCTGCTCGATTTTAGGATTGACATCGGCATCCTTTTCTATGTACTGATCCTTGGAGGGAATGTAGGATTCGGGTTGATAATAATCATAGTAGGAAACAAAATACTCGACTCTATTTTGGGGAAATAATTCTTTAAATTCACTAAAAAGCTGGGCGGCAAGCGTCTTGTTGTGTGCAAGAACCAAAGCGGGCCTTTGCATTTTCTCAATAATTTTGGCCATTACAAATGTCTTTCCGCTACCTGTAACTCCCAGTAAAGTCTGATATTGGTACTGATTTTTCAATCCTTTAACAAGCTTACTTATTGCTTGCGGTTGAGATCCCTTTGGTTTGAGGTCTGTAACAAGCTTAAATCTATCTACGAGATCAACTCCTTTTTTCTTAATAACCGATTATATTTAATGGCAAATCGATGAGCTTCATCTCTAATTTCTTGTATGAAATGCAGTGCCTTATCCTTGCGTGATAATCTTAATGGAGGCATTTTACCTGGAAAATAGATTTCTTCAAAATGTTTCGCAATGGAAATAATAGGAATTTTCAAGCCAAGATTTTTTAATTCATTAAGGGCAAAATTTAGCTGACCTCGCCCGCCGTCAATTATTATAAGCTGCGGAAGCTCGGCATCATCGTTTTTCAGTCTATAATAACGTCTTCTTACAACTTCTGCAATTGCTGCAAAATCATCAATTCCGTCAACACTTCTTATTCGGAAACGTCGGTAATTGTTTTTATCGGGTTTTCCATTACGGAACTGTACCATTGAACCTACTGTGGAACTTCCTGAAAGATGAGAGATGTCAAAACATTCAATTATTGAGGGGTCTTCATGAAGTTTTAGCCTCTTTTTTAATGTTTCAACCTTATTGATGTCAGCAAAAAAACTGAGTTCAATATTTTTAAGAACAAGATCTAATAGTTGTTTTTTTTCTCCTCTAATTGGTTTTGTTATTTTTGCCTTAGCACCTTTTTTATTTTCTAGAAACAAATGAAGCGAATCCTCAATAGGCTCAGGTACAATAATTTCCTTTGGAACAGGATTGTCTGAATAGTATTGCAAAATAAATTCCTCAAAAAATCCTTCGTAATAGTCGAAAATAAACTCGATTTTGTTGGATAATGTTCCCTTGTATATGTTGAAAAGAATCAAATACACTTTTTCATTTTTTATTTCATAGTTAATAATGTCTTCATTGAATTTTTTCTCTCTTTGCACATTCTGACGTTCGGTTAAATGCTTTATCGCTTCCAGTTCATTTCGAATTTTTAGAGCTTTTTCAAACTGTTGACGAGAAGAATAATTATTCATTTCTTGATTCATTTCAGCGATTAATTCTTTTGTTTTTCCTGATAGCACCATTTTTACCTTCGCAATTTTTCTTCTGTATTCCCTTTCATCAATTTTTCCGATACAAGGTGCATCACAGAGATGAATATGATATCTCAAACACGGTTTCTTTGGCATTTTTTTGCAGGTTCTAAGAGTAAAAGTTTTTTTCAAAAAATGTAAAACATAATCCCGTTCATGGGCCGAGACAAATGGACCATAGAATTTACCCTCCCCGATTTTTCTTCTCGCAATTAGTACACGTGGAAATGTTTCATGAGTCAATCTAATGTAGGAATGACTTTTGGCATCCTTTAATCTGATATTATACTTAGGTTGATGTTTTTTTATTAAAGTGTTTTCTAAAATTAAAGCTTCTATTTCATTACTTGTAACAACAAAATCAACTGATTCAATGTGGCTTATCATACTTTGCGTTTTTATATCTAAATCATGTTTTTGAAAATAAGACCTTACTCTCTTTTTTAGGTTTTTTGCCTTGCCCACATATATAATCCTTTTTTTATCGTCTTTGAAAAGATAACATCCAGGATCAGCGGGGAGCGTATTTACGTCAAACATATTTTCTTACCTTTCGGTAGCACAGATTTTAAGATATGTCCAGTGTAGCTTCTTGGATTTTTCGCGACTTTTTCAGGTGTTCCAAAAGCAACTATTTCTCCACCCATATCACCACCCTCAGGACCCAAATCTATAATGTGGTCTGCAGACTTGATCATCTCTAGGTTGTGCTCTATTACAACTACAGTGTTTCCTTTATCTACAAGATTATTCAGCACATCAATTAATTTTTTTACATCATGAAAATGCAGACCCGTTGTGGGTTCATCTAGCAAATATATCGTTCTGCCAGTGCCTTTTTTAGAAAGTTCACGTGTAAGTTTAATTCGCTGTGCTTCACCACCAGACAATGTAGTTGAACTCTGTCCTAACTTTATGTAGTCAAGACCAACTTGGGAGAGGGTTTCAAGTTTTCTTTTTATGTAAGGAATATTTTTGAATATTTCAAGGGCTTCCTCTACACTCATTTCCAAGACATCAGCAATACTTTTTCCCTTGTAATGGACTTCTAATGTATCTTTGTTGTATCTTTTTCCTTTACACTCTTCGCATTCTATGTATATGTCTGGTAAGAAATTCATTTCGATTTTAATCAACCCGTCACCTTGACACGTCTCACAACGACCGCCCTTCACATTAAATGAAAATCTGCCGGGTCTGTAACCACGACGTTTTGCCTCGGGTGTTTTTGCAAATAGCTTACGAATTTCATCAAAAACCTTTGTGTAAGTTGCAGGATTACTGCGCGGTGTTTTGCCAATGGGGCTTTGATCTATAATAATGACCTTATCAATTCTCTCATCAAATTCTATGGCTTCATATTTACCCGGATTTGATCTTGAATCGTGAAGTTTTTTCATCAAACCCTTGTACAAAATATCATAAATTAGTGTTGATTTTCCACTGCCAGAAAGACCCGTAATTAAGGTAAGTATTCCAATCGGAATGTCTACATCAATGTTTTTCAGATTATGTTCACTACATCCATAGATATGAACAAATTTTTCTGATTTTCTCCTGAAATCCGGAAGTGGAATGTCCAACTTACCTGAGAGATATTTTCCTGTAAGGGAGGCCGGATGGTTTTCAATTTCGTCAGGGGTGCCTTCTGCAACAATCTTGCCACCATGAAGACCTGCCCCCGGTCCCATATCAACTACATAATCAGCACTTCTGATTGTTTCCTCGTCATGTTCAACTATTATTAACGTGTTTCCAAGATCTCGAAGTCTGTTTAGAGTGTTGATCAATTTTTTATTATCTCTTTGATGTAAACCAATAGAAGGTTCGTCCAAAATATATAAAACACCTGTTAAATTTGAACCTATTTGAGTTGCGAGTCTTATACGTTGGGCCTCGCCGCCAGAAAGCGTTCCCGCGCTTCTTGATAGTGTTAGATAATTTAGACCAACCTTGTCAAGAAAATCCAGACGGGACCGTATTTCCTTTAGGATTTGCCAGGCTATTTCCTCCTGCTTCTTTGTTAAAATCATTGTTTTAAAAAAAACAATACACTCCTTAATTGACATATCTGCAACATCTATGATTGACTTATCAGCAACCTTAACAGACAAAACCTTGGATTTTAGCCTTTTACCACGACATTCAGGACAGGGGGAAATTCGCATAAATCTTTCCAATTCCCTTCTACGATATTCGGATTCGGTTTGTTTGTACAAACGTTCTGATTGAG
>Ga0272441_10014916_pt1 | contig 10938 bp, 5 predicted proteins | sample SSMProp6N_FD_193582 | JGI IMG/M metagenome (GOLD analysis project Ga0272441, IMG submission 193582) | Marine sediment archaeal communities from Little Sippewissett salt marsh, Falmouth, MA, United States - SSM-Prop-6N | ecosystem: Environmental > Aquatic > Marine > Wetlands > Sediment ...
GATAAAACCTAAAGAAGTTCATAGAATAGAGGCTATCGATGATTGCATCTTTATTGAGTTTTCATCACCGGAATTAGATGATGTGGTGAGATTAGAAGACGACTACAACCGAGCCAAATAGAGCAATCTGAATATACCTTCTTTTGGACTTCTCCTTATAATGTGTAATGGCTAGTATCTTACCATTACCCTGTTAGAGTTATTGCCTTAAAAGGCCATTTCCGTGGATCCTCATGCAATTCTATTGGGGATCACGGACTAATTTTTACAAAGAACTAGTTCCAGATACCATACCTTCTAACTTGACTTCAACCCACCCTTTAGGACCTTCTATAGGATGTTCTGTTATATTCTTTACATACATAAGGGTTTCTTTTCTCATGTTAGACAGATTACCACGGGATCCAGAATAGAAATAATTTCTAGCATATTCTCTGCCAGTGAAATTCAAAGGTTTTATTTTCAAAGTATTTTCTTTACTCCAAGTTGAATCATAGTATCTAGGTCTACCTAATATTGTGTAAAGTTCACCGACTGCTCCTGGAGTTATATTCTCCCGAAGAGTCTGGAGATCTTCTCTTTTTAGCCAAGTCTCTATGATAATAGAATAGTTTTGTACATCCCATCTTGAGCACCAACAACTTATAATTTTTTTTGTGTGATCTTCAAAATCATCATAGTAAATAAACATATCTCCATCATACCAATCCCAGTAAGAATTGAAATCAATACCTCGCTTGGTACCCCCATCTATAGCAGAATTATCATTATCTGTAAAGTAATAAGGAAATTGAAAATGAGATCTTGCTGGACGATCAGATGCTTCTGTCATAATTCACCTAACTATATGCGGAACCACTTTTCCACTGCCAACTAGTTGGGGAACCAGATGGATAATAATAATCAGCACTAGAACTTATAACACCCCAGTCATACAATGTATGATTAGGTCCTTCATAAGTTAAATAAATATTATACCAATAATTACTAAAAGCACCTCCTGCAGACCAGGTGTCAGGCCACACAGAATTAGCACCTGTAGCCATACTATTAGATAGAAACCTACCTCTTACATACTGAAATCCTTTTCTATCTGGAGAACCATTATAGTATATTCCTCTTGAACTACTAAATTTCCAAGCACACCAAGTAGGAGTATTACTAGATAAGAATATATCTTCTCCTTCATTAGTTATTGTTTTCCAACCTGCCGTTGCATCACCTTCACCAGCCAAACCAGCATCCCAAACTAACCAAGCATCAGCAGGTCCTGTAGTTAGACTACCACCCTGATATATACCTATTCTAAAAGGAGTATCAGTAGTCGTGACTCTAACTGACATAGATTTTATTTTCATACTATTTATATTTGGAGATAAACCACCCATTGCACGGCAGCAAGCGACTGAAGTAGCAGAACCAGCATTATCTGGTTTACCCCATATATGATTAGTTCTAGAAACTCTCATCCCAGAATCCAAATTATATTGACCGGAATTCCATATCCATGATGTAGCATTACCTACTGGTGTTATAAAATTTGTATAATCACTAGATTCTACAACAGGAACATCCTCTTCTTCACCGAGAGTATAAAATAAATGGGGGTAAACTTGAGAACTATAAGAAGTAGATATCCAACCGTGTGATTTAGTTTTATTCAACCATCTAACTTCACCTATCTGACCACTAAATTGTCTAGCTTCATCTCCCCTATTACCTATATTGAGATTTCTTTGGTCAAATACTAGATTTCCACCCCAAGTTCCATCATGACTATTTGTTAATTTACCACTCATATAATATAAAAATAAACCTAAATTCCCTGCAACTCCTGCACCACTCTGATAAGTGAACGCTATGTAATAAGTAACCCCTTTATTGAATACTGGAAATGTAGACAATCCTCCGGTATTCTTATCAGTAGTTAGATAAACTCTATTAGAATTATCAGTTTTAGCAGCATAAAGAGAAAGGTCTTGGTAATTACCATGATGTCCTAAATTGAAAAAATATCCATAACTATCATAAGGATAATCATATCTAGCAGTTACCATAACAGTCATTTGAGCAGATAAATTATAAGCATCAATTGCTGCAGATGATACTATACAAGTACCGTCATTATGAAATGTTTGGCCACTTCCAACTCCAAATGTTGTTTGAATAGGTTTATTAGCTACTCTTTTATGAGGTGTATTATTCCATCTTGAACTATCTTTTAATGTAGTTGAATCTACATCATTCATATGATTAACATAAACAAAATCATTGTTCCAAGTACCAGATGGCAAATAACCTGCATCGTCTGTATGGTCACTACCATCTCCATAATAGATATAAATATCTTTATTTGAGTCTTCAGAAAAAGAAGGTATCTTGACCCATATATTACCAGTTCCTAGACTAAAAGTATCTATCTCATGATGTAATCTAGTGGATTCATCATCATCTGTAAATACTATATCTGTACCATCACTAGCAACTCCAGTGAGACCACTAGGAGTTACAAGTATAGGAAAATCTGTATGACTTCCACTAACATAAGAACTGTTTATAGTTATTTTTCTTTTATGTGGGAAATCGTTATTATACCAAGTCATAATTATCCGTATATAGTAAGAGGTTTAGAACCATATATAGTCAAAAGCTTATTCCCATAGATACTAAATCCCTCTATAATAGTTATAATATTCAAATCCAATTCCTTGAAAGGGTCTGATAGGTCTAAAGTAAAACTATCTTCTGTACTATAACCATTATAGGTAGCTGTAACAGTAACTAAACCTCCATCAGTAGCCACATCTTGTATGTTTACTTGATAAACACCACCAGCAATGGTAGTAGTTTCTTCTGTACTTACAGCAACAGTGGCACCAACTTGCTCTACATCATCTACTTTTATAACTCCATATACAAAATATGGTACTGGAAGAGTCATCTAATCTCCTATATCAATACTTCTAGTTTCACTGACTTTCATTATAAAAACATCATTCTCATTAATATTATGATTTACTGTACTGAATCCTATAATCCAGGCTTCCCAACCAAATGAAGTTCTATTCCACCATAATACAGATTCATAAGTTTCTAAATTACTTTTATCAGCAACATCTTCTAATGTACTAACATCATCATCTGTATACCCTATGTAATTATATCCCTTATTCGAATCACTTTTTGTTAGAGATACAGTTCTTTGAGCATCATAATCTATATCAGGATTTCTCAACATATAAATTTTTTGTGTATCAGAATCATCTAGATGTATGTATATCACATCAAATGTATGAACAGTGAAATTAGTACCTGTTCCATCTCCATAGAACTTTTTCCAATTAGCATGTGTAGGATCCCATGCTCCATTGTCCCAGATAGCTATGAATTCAGAGGAATCTTCATCCCCGGTTTCATTAAAACCTGATATATGTTTAGCCACATTCCAAGCAGACATATTCTTACCCATCCAAGTAAAGTAATCATCGTCTGTGTTCCTTATGGTCTCATTGAACATATATATAGGTGCATAATATTCTTCATTATTTACTCTCCTCAAACCATAAAAAGGTGTATCAACTATAGGTTCATTATTATTTACTGGTCTAGGAGAATCCATACATATTATACTAGGACTTGCACCTCCTTCATGAACTATAACTTCTTTATAACCATCATTATCAATATCTCCTACCCAACTCCATCCACTCCATGGAGATGAAGGAATATCACTTGTTTCTTTTATTATTTGATAAGAACCATCATAATATGCACCGATGCCATCACCATCCCAACCACTACTAATATAAATTTCCTTATTAGAATCTCCAAGTATATCACAAATATCAGAAGGTTCACTAGTTTGATAACTAGCCCCAAAATCATGTTCTAATGTATTAGTAGATACATCATAAACTCTACAATTACCACTATCAGCACCATTATAATAACCAATAATTCCTTCTAAATCTCCATCACCATCCAAATCCCAGAAGGAACTAGTTGTGTGAGTTGAAAATGTACCCTTACTACCACTTATGAAAGATCCATCTTCACCACTATTAATAAAATAATCTCCACTACTTTGATCCATAGATATAACATCTAAGTAACCATCATCATTTGTATCTATTAATGCAACACAATTACTAGAAGATGTAACATTATTTTGATTCCATATCATATTTAAGTTTTCATCATAACAAGCTACACCCACTCCACCATCATAATCTCTTTCTCCAATAACAATTTCTAAAAAACCATCATTATTAATATCTGCTATAGAGAAACCACTATTACTAATGTGATTTATAGAAGATTCTACTGGACTTCCATCAATCTCTACTTGTGTTCCATTTTCTGCATATAATTTTTTAATTGACTCATCTGATGGATCAGGTCCTGCAACATAAAGATAATAAGTATCATTTATATTAACTAATCCATTTACATGATAACTAGATAGGTGTGTTGAATTTTCCCATAATATAGTTCCATTCTCACAATTCCTCATATAAGTTTTATCACCACCATGACAAAACTCATAATTACCATCACCATCAACATCTGCTATAGATATGGGTAAATGATTTGCACTTCCAGAGTCATAATCTATTTCTATTTCATCCCATAACTCATCACCATTGTGATCCCAACCATGTATATAAGAATCTCCATCTGGATCACTATAAGTACCAGAACAAAAGAACAATTCCATATCCCCATCCCCATCTATATCAAATACCGCAGGAGGAATATCAACAGTAGCTGGAGCATTTGGTAATACAACTTCCCACTTTAGAGTTAACTCACCCCAAGTAAAATCATAATCATTATCAGAACTATATTCTTTAGCTGTATCATTCCAACTCCATGCTCTGTAATAATAAACATTATCATTACTGTCTACAGTATCAGAATCGGATGTACCAGTATCATTATAAATTAATGTACCTTCACCTACATCCCAATTTTCTATAGTATTTCTTTCAACTCTGGTCTTATCTGCATCATCAGAATTTACCCATTCAAGATTTACAGTGGTATCTCCACTTTCATTAGAGTAAAAACCAGTAGGTGCAGGTAAATCCTTTGTAGTAAAAGTATAAGTATCATTGTTCCATGAATTACCATCTGATACATTTATCCAAATATTATAAGTAGTGCTAAAAGAAAGTCCAGTTAAATCTAAACTTTTTGTACCATTATTTTCTATAAATTCATAAGAAACTCTTGGATTACCTGGTAATGCAATGTATTCATTATTATTTAGTCTACTAAGACTTTGATATTCAACATTAGTTGTAGGTCTAGGATTATCTACTGGCATCTCTGTTTCAAAACAAAATAAAGTATTCACAGATGATATATATACACGGTAAGTCAATAATTCATAATACCCATCGTAATCGATATCTGATAGTATAGACCATGATGTTGTATCTACAGTAGCAGTTGGAAATCTTCCATCTGAAGGTGTATTCAAATGTCCATCTGATGTGAAATTAATATTTTCATAAACATGTGAAGTAGTGTTCCATCTCCATATTTGAGTATCTAATCCATTTTGTGAACCTAAAAATATTTCATTTAATCCTTCAGGATCATCCAAACAATCCATGATACAAGGACCTATCATACCATCTGTGTCACCACCTGTTAATTCTAAAGTTTGTAATTCTGTAGCAGTAGAAATATTATAAATTGTAGCAGGTGTATCTGAATTACTTGTTATAATTTGCCAAGAACCATCATCTTGTGTTTGACCTACAGCAGGTTGACAATGCCAACTTTCTGTAGTACTACTAACTTCTAAAGTATTACCATTTGTACTATTCAAAATATATAATTTATCATCACCTAATTGATCACAACAAACTATCTCTAAATCACTATCTCCACAACAATCTATTAAAAACGGAGATTGAGATGTTTCAATTATATCTGTTCTATCCCACAATTCATTTAAATCTTCATCTAGACATACAATTCCATCTCCATTACCACCATAAATTATTTCATAACCATCATTATCATCTGGATTCAAATCTGCTATAGATATACCACCCCAACATGTGTATTCCACAGGATAGGTTGCAATCTCTGTAGCATTGCTAGCATATAATTTATATAAACCAGTTGTTGGAGTACCACCATCTCCATCTATAATATATAGATAAACTTCATCACCATCATCTATAAAACCTTGTTGATGCCAACCAGATTCATAAGATGATACATTCCAAATTATTGAACCATCATCAGCATCTAAACAATGTTGATAACTAACACCACAAGATTTAATTACTTCATATCCTTCATTAGAACTAACAAAATCATATACCATAGGATAAAAATTATTATTACTAGAATCTTCATATCCAGTGGTTTGATTGAAAAACCAAATAGGATTACCATTACTACCATCAACACAAACAAAAGTTAGATTTGAAGTATATTGATCATCATCATAATCTGGTCTAGTTTTTCCTCCAAGAAATATTTCTTGTATCCCATCTCCATCAATATCAATGACAGATGCTGGAGAATAAGGAGCTACATGAAGAGAATTAACAGCATCGGCTGACCATTTCAAAGTAAAGTTGTCACCAGTATCTGGTAAAGTTGCATCATTATATGGTAGTGATCCTTGAGCAGAATTACTCTGTCCATTACTACATTCTATAGACCAATAGATAGCATCTCCTTCTGGGTCTTCAACTGTAGCACTCCAAGTCAAAGATATAGAATTATCTATAGATTCATCAATAGGTGATATATCTGTTATAGTTGGGGCTGACCCCGATCCACCAACATCTATAAATAAAGTACCAGCTCCAGCTAGTACTGCAATTAAAGAAGTTCCTATAGCAACTGTTTTTTTCTTATTCTTCTTTATCCACTTATATATAGAGTGTCTTTTCCATATACCTAATACAAGAAGAATCAAACTTACAGATGCAGCCAATAAATATAGAAAATTCATTTTAACTCCTAAATAACCATCATTACACAAACCCAAGATTTGGGACATTTATAAATTCTATCATTCTGTGGTTCAATAATCCACATTTCTCTATTTTTATCTATAAAACAATTAAGAGCATGATAAGTATCTACAGGTTCTTTTACCCAGATTATACCAAAAGGTAAACAACCCCAATCAGGATTTGATACTTCTCCCATAAGTTTGAAGGAGAAATCATCACAATCATAATATTCACTAACATAAAGATACTTATCTGTAATATCCTCTTTTAGAAATCGCATCATTTCCTCTTTGGATATAGTTTTGTAATTGGCATCAGATATGAATTTTGTTCCTTTTGGAAATTCTGCATTCACAATACTAAATACTTCCTCTTTGGATATTTTCTCTAATCCTTTAGGAGGAGATATATACTTATCACATAATAATGATTTCAACCAACTAATTATCATTAGGTACTGACTCCCAATTGTATCCACTCATAACCATCAGCACTATTCTGGACACACATCCACACCCAAGTTCCTTCACCAGATGCACCAGAAGTTCTAATAATTTTACCCTCATAACCAACACTTGCTGCAGGTTTACCAGCTCCCCTATATATAGGAGTTGTCCAAGAACCAGATATTGCTTGAGACGATACAAAGTCTGGATAGTTTACATAATGTTTATTAGCTGCACCAGAGTTGAATGTCGGATCTGCTAATCCAGATATTATATTACCAGCAAAGGTTGTAGTTCCAAATGTAGCTTTACCACCGGAAATTGCTTGAGAAGATATTGCTCCACCCAAGATTTTTATTACATTAGATGCTCCAGGATCTATTGATAAACTACTATTATAGTATCCACCTTCAATAATAAGATTATCTGCATGAGAAGTTGCCTCTATAGATACATCATCATCTTTAGATGCAAATCTACAATGAGAAATCTTTGTTCTTTGGGCATCAACGTAACATCTTAATTGACCAGCATAACAATTATTAAGTGTTACATCCATTGTTGTAACATATTTTGAATTTCTTAATATTGCATATTCATAAGGAAAATTACCTTTATTAGCATTTTCTGCACTACAAGCATTCAATAAACATTCTGTCACACCAGATATTACTATGTTGCCAGATTGATTAGTTTCACTAATTACATTATCTAGACAAATTCCTACAGCATTTTTAATTAGAACTCCTGCACCTTTGTTATTATAGAATGTGGAACCTAGTAATACACAACCTCCACCAACTGAATTTGATGTACCAGTTTCATGACCATCATAAACAAATCCATGCCAATAGTTACTATCTGCGGTACATTGTTGAACATGAACACCATATGCATCTTTTAAACTAATTCCTATATTACAATAATCAGTATCAACATTCTGTAATTTTAGTTCTTCTGGTTTCTCATTGTCTTCACCTGCTTTATCTCCCCTCATAACAAATATACCATTATCAGCTTTTTGTATTCTCATACTCCTTACAGTACAGAACCTAGCTCCTGATATAGTAATTCCATTACAACTCCTATTCTGAAAATCTAATTTTGTAGCTCTACCTACACCTTCTATGGTAGTTCTTAATTTACTAACAGTTAGTGTATCATCTAAAGTATAAGTACCTTCTTTGATAAATACTTTGCCACCAACAGATGCCGAAAGATTATCTAGTGCCCATTGTATTGGTACTTGAGCATCTGATGCATCAAAAGATTTTACTTCTTTATTGGTTCCATCAACACAAAAGTAACCATTGTCATTCTTAAATATTACATATGTTGCTGGTAGACCAAGATTTAGTAAACATCCTCCTGATATTGCTTGAGAAGAAATACCAGTAGCATTTACTATGGAACCAGAATTCTGCATGTCAATTTTTGAATGAGTGTCTATAACCCTAGTCTGCTCATGAAACCTAGTATGCCAAAACGGAGTTCCTGTTCCATTTTCTGCATATTGATAAAGAAAATTAGAATCTCCAGATTGTTGACCACTATATCTCCAGAAATGCCCCCATTGATTACTTGCATTTCCTACCCTTAATATATCTGCAGTCTTATCATTAACTGTAGTTACATTTATAATTTCATTATAAGCATCTGTAGAAGTTACATTTATTCCATCTGTGAGATGTAATATATTTGAAGAGATACCATTTGATATATATGCATTACCAACAACATCTAACGTATAATCTGGTGTATTTTTATTTATACCAATTCTGCCAGTTGAACCAGAAAAGAACAGATAAGGTGTATTATCACTACTATTAGCCCTAATCATCATATTATTATTTGAACCGTCTCTTCCAAATAATAAAGGTGTTCCATCATTCCATCTCATAGTAAACATATTACTATAATTTTCCATGAACTCTATATCTTTGCCATCACTACAAAATAACTCTAAATCTCCTTGAGACATTATTCTAAATGTTTCTGATGCAGGATTATTACTAATCATATCATAATTACCATGATAGAAATTAAGTATTGCAGTAGTTCCACTGTACATTCTAGCTAAATTATTACCTGGATAACAACCAAATATACGTGGATAACCACCTTTATCATTATTTCTGATTTTCCAATCATTAGCACGTATTCTTTCTATCTGTAACTCTGATGCTTGATAATTGTCATTACCCATAAGGCCATGAGTAAACATAACAGTGGATGAACCAGAATCATACCAATCATTTTCATCATCAAATCCTTGAGCATTCATAAAAGCATTGTTACTTGATTTATGGAAACTTATTGCATAACCACCTAGTTCACTATTCCAATCCCAAACCAAACAATCTTCAAATATATTTCTTACACCTTTTATATGCTTTATTCCATCTACACTAACTGCAGATTCACTCTCTAATTTTATATCTCTAAAATGATTTCTGTTAGTAAAATATTTACTTCTAATCATATGAGAAAAGTCTATTCCATATTTGTATCCATTTACATAGAAATTTTCAAATGTATTTCCATTGATATAATCATCAGTATCTGTATCATACATATAAAAACCAATAACAGTTCCTACCCATTGTGTAAGGATATTAGAGAATCTATTAGATAATATATTACCACCAGATGCTTCACATCTTATTACTGTACCAGATCTATAGTATTCTGGTTTTGCTCCACCGCCACCAGAGGTTGCATCACTATATTCAGTTATATATGAACCAGATTCCCTAAAATAAAGATTTTTAAATGTACAATTTTCTATCATATAAGTATCTGCATGTAAATGAATACATGCAGAATCATATTGTTTTGCCTTTTCAGGTAATGTAACTGTCAAATCAGATACTGTACAACCAAAGTGTGAACCAGATACAAAGAAAACATCTACATTATCTCTTATGAACAAATCTGTTCCTTTACCTGCTCCATAGATAGAGTAAGCAGTTGGCATATTGATAGTAGATGATACATAATATTTTCCTGAAGGTAAGAACACAGATATACCTTTATGTAGAGTTGTATCTAGTGCAGTTGAGAAATCCGTATAAGAATTAGTCTCTCCATTTCTTGAGTTCTTTACATAATAATTATCATTAGATTTGTATAGGATATAATCATAAGGGGCATGGAAATCTCCGATTATTCTGCCACTACTGATTGCTTGGGAAGATATAGCTCCAGCAACTGTAAGTGTATCAGAATCCTTATCCCAAGTAAATGCAGAATCCCCACCAAAGTTGGTACCACCATCATTAAATTGAACTTGTGTATCAGACCCACCTGCAACTCCAGTAGTAGCAGGTCCTTGATAAGAATTACAAGACAATCTATAAAAATGAGCAACAGGTACGCTATGGTCATCTATATATGTATTCATTTGTCTAGCAGGTTTAGATGCAGTAACTATGTAATCTTGAACCAATAATCTGTCATTTGGTTGGTAAAAATCTATGTCATGTATATAATTACAATGAGGA
>Ga0272441_10014917_pt1 | contig 10938 bp, 8 predicted proteins | sample SSMProp6N_FD_193582 | JGI IMG/M metagenome (GOLD analysis project Ga0272441, IMG submission 193582) | Marine sediment archaeal communities from Little Sippewissett salt marsh, Falmouth, MA, United States - SSM-Prop-6N | ecosystem: Environmental > Aquatic > Marine > Wetlands > Sediment ...
TAGAGTAATTTCATGTATTTTGGATCGAACGGTTTTTCGGATACGTGTGAAAACTCCCGTGGAATGTAAACATAGTTAAAATCGAAATCCGCATCGTTAGAATCAACATAAGCACGGTAAAAATCTCCTATCCCCTGAGCTTTGATCATGGTAGAAATCGAACGTCCAGCAATTGACGTCATCTTTGGATTAATGATTTTCCATTCGGGGTCAAGGCGCGCATTTCGGAGGATATATACTCGGCCGTTGACCGTATACCCAGCTTTGCGCCAGGCATTTGATAGGTATTTTAGAAATTTGATACCGAACATCTGGGTCATCACTCCACCATCGACGTGCATTTCGTCATACGTGTTTCCCTCGGCCTCTACTTCGATATAAATGGGAGGGACAGCAACAGGTACCGATGCCGATGCTATTATCACTTTTCGAAAAAGGTTCAGGGCGTCGGAGTGACCGCTTGAGGCGATTGCCCCCATGTCCCAAAATACCAACTGCTGTGCATCAAGTAGCGTTGTGCCGATGAATAACAACCTACCACGGGCATACTCTCTTGCAACGGCTTTTAGTTCAGTTTCACCAAATAGGTTTGCAATGAGGTTCTTAAGTGGTTTGAAATCCCCTGCCGCATCACGCTGTTGTAGAATGGTTCCAAATGGGCGCTTTCGATAAATATCTTTTGGCGCAGCGGTGCTGTATACCTCCAACGAAGTGTCGTATTCTGGCCCTAAAAAGGCGAATGGTGCTTGTAGGGCACCGGTACTGATGCCTGTCACGATATCAAACTTAGGTCGATTCCCAGATGCTGTCCAGCCGTTAAGAATGCCAGCTCCAAATGCACCATCTTCACCCCCTCCCGACAAAGACAAGATATTCAAATTCAGATCGCAGCATTCAGTGTTTTTCTCAGCAGCCTGTTGTGAGTAAAGGATGATGCGCTTTATTTCCTGGTTGTATTTTGTCTTTTCGTCAACAGATCGCGTTCCTGATGTTAATCGAACATCGCCTAATCCAGGAATCGTTGCTTTGTGAACCATGTTTTCGGGAATAGGTTTTCGAGGTCGCAGCGGGCTACAACTTAAGGTGGTAAACACAATTAACATCAACACTAATATTAATGATGATACGCGTTTTCCTATTTTCATTACTGATAATTCCTTTTATCTATGCATAGCTTGGACAATCCAGAACCAATAATGTTTGAAAATAGTTGGACTGGTGTTCGTATCTTTGTAAGTCAACGACTTACAGATCTCTACAAAGGCAATGAAAAAATGTTACCACCAAATTAATCATCTTTCAGGGTAAGATGTTATGGAGAAAACTATCAGGATTGATGTCGTTTTCACCTCAAAGCTGTGTTCATTTAGGGGAAACAGCGAAAAAAACCATAGGTTGATTTTCTGCATTTTCCCTCTGGACGGTTAACGAGTTGCCTCCTTGCTGCCGGCGCTCCAGACGAATTTGTGTTAGAATTGGTCAACGGTATTTTCGGGTTTGTCAGGTGCCACTCGACCCGCCTATTGCTCTCAGAACGCTGGTCCACTCCGAAATCATAGAAAAGCCTTAGGTTTGGTGAAACCGTCACCAGAAACCATGTCGTTACTCCAGACTTACAGAAATTATTAAGCACCAAGTGTGGTTGCTAAAACCTACTCATGAGAGACATAATAAAAGCTTCACGCGAGCCGATGAACCCGTTATACTCTGCCGACAAGGACCATCGCTTGTTGATATCCCAGTTTCCACCGATCAGCAGATTCCATTTGTCTTCGTTCTCCTCTTCGATGGTGTAGTCAATCACAAGTTTATTGTCAGGGGTACTGACCGTCCCGGTAACCGTCAACTCTGCGTCCAGGTAATTCCCACCACCGAACAATGAAAGATTCCCCCATTGGCCCAAATTCAGGACTCTGCCCAATCTCGGTGTGATCGTAAATGCGATACCGTCCGTGTCAGTCGTGTCCATGTCAGCATAGGTAAAAGTGATAGGTATCGCTACGAACCAGTTGTTCCAGCCGCCGGCAAGAATGGTCCCAATTCCATATGTCATTCCTGAGAATGGAGCTTCTATTGGCAGCGTAATCGTTCGATCTTCGAGGGCTGAACACAGCGGGTTGGGAGGGAATCCGCCACACGTGACCCCGAGGTGGTCAAGCATTCCATCCCCGTCGAGAACGACGTCAAGCGGCGCCTTACCATCAATCTTACCCAACAAGGCAAACACATTCAAAAACGGAAACAGCCATGTATCGAGCTTGAGTTGCACGGTGTCATTTTTTGCGCTCGCATTATCGAACGAGACGAACTCAAACGGCTGTTTCTCCCGACCATTGATTCCCACTTCGAGTCCACTGAGCAGCATATCCTGATTGACGTTGGCGTAAGTTACACCGATCCCGTATGGCAGTGGTAGATCGTATCCTAAATCGACAACCTTCTGGGCGAAAAAAGGCAAACGGTGTTCCCATCTTCTTGGCGCGTCTTCACCCTGTCGATCGACTGTGTGAAATCCTGTATTGGGATAACTCAATTGAGAAACACCGGTATCGGTTAGGTCCTCATTCACCGAGAGTCTGACCTTTCGAAAACCGGCCGTCACCTCCGCGCCGGTCTCTGCAAGAAAAAACAATGCCGTTCCTTCACCGAGTTCGGTCACCTTTGTTATCATCTTACCACCCGTGGCAGATACAGCAGCTAACCCAGCTTTTCGAAAACCGATCCTGAACTTCTCCATCGCCTCACGATCATGAAAAATGACAAGCACTTTATACGCGCTTGTGCCAAGGCCAAAACCGGCGTCCAGGCGGTTGATGTTCATATAGGTACGAGTCGATTGTTCCTTGTCTACCAATACACCGAGACCACCGCCCCCTCCGATGACCGGCACTTTAACACCAGAAATACGGCCAACAAAGTAACCCACAGATGTGTCAAGTAAGGGCTGGATTTCAGGTTTTTCACGAATAAGCGTTGCGATCACTTCGTCTGCGCGATCGTTGATCTGTTGTCGCAGTGGAGCTCTTTTCTCCACATAGTATGGATGTGCATGTATTCACCAGTATCAATGTCATTACTACGGCAAGGAAATTCACAGCCCTTATCGGGAGATTATGCTTTTGATTGTAATAGTTAAACTGGATGTTCTGGTTGGCTATCATCCTGATTTGACTATGTCTCCTTTATCTTCGAGGGAGGACGTTTCCGGGGAGAACCCAAAAATACATTTAACAGAAAATATTGGATCCTACCTATCAGGGAGCACCATGAAAAGACATGCCGCAACTCTATTCTTTCAGCCCAAAGTCCTTTAACGCGTTCTTGCATCGGGCGCTTACCTTTTCATCTTTTTTATCTTGTATGAGTGTGGGTTGATATTTCCAGGAACGGCGACCCACCGCCACTCATTAAAACTGTCAGTTGCCGTAACGTCTTAAGAACAGAGTCTATGAAACCCCTTCAATTTTTTTGGGCCAGGAGAGGCTTGTTTCGACCACCTACGTATGTTCACACTTGCCTGAAGCTTTGCTTAAAAACCACAAAATTCACCACTGATATCCGCAATTCGAGTTGCGGATCAATGCATGTAGATCGCCCCAACCAGCACCACCGTGGCGATCAAGGTTAGCAATTGCATCGGAATCCCAACCTTAACGTAATCCATGAACCGATAGCCGCCCGGTTCGAGAACCATCCCATTGACAGGACTTGAGACCGGGGTGACATAGGCGGCCGAGCAGGCAATGGCCACGGTCATGGCAAAGGCCTGGGGCGATGCATTGATGGAAATGGCCGCATCGATGGCAATGGGGGCGATCAGCACTGCTGTGGCCGTGTTGGAAATAAATAACCCGGTAGTCGCGGTAAGAATGAAGATGACGACCAGCATGCCATAGGGACCCAATCCGCTGAGGGTGTCCACCAATCCCATAGACATCAGGTGGGTGGCGCCGGACTTGTTGAGCGCCGTAGCCAAGGGAAGGATGCCTCCAATCAGCACCACCGACTCCCATTTGATGACGCGATAAACCGATCCTATTTTTACGCATTGGGTCAGGACCAACAGCACCGCGGCCACCAGCGCAGCCATCACGGTGGGTACCTGTCCGGAGGCCATGGCCGTTACCATGGCCCCCAATATGATCAGTGCCTTGGGGGCCAATGCGGCGGAAGGGATCACCTCGCTGGACTCTTCTGGCAGGGTCAGCACCACAAACTGCTCATGCTCGTCGCGAAGGCGCAGAATATCCGTCCAGGCGGCATTTACCAGCAGCGCATCGCCGAAATCCAGCGAAACGCTGGAGATCCTCTCCGTGATGGGTTTACCGCGGCGGCGAATACCCAGCACATTTACCTTGTAGCGGGTGCGGAGCTGGTTCTCCGCCAGCGTCTTACCGATCATCTTGGACTCGGGGGTAAGTATGATTTCCGCTAATCCAAACTCTTGAAGGAATGCCTTACGGTTGACTTGCCTGTCCAACACCATCCGATCCAGTCCGAACGCCACTGCAAACTGATCAACCTGGTCGTTGGTGCCAACGATCAAGATATCGTCACCAGCTTCAATCACGGTTTCAGGGGGCGGCTGCATAAATACCGGTTGCCCTTTAAGCCGTTTTATAAGCGCGATTAGTTGAAGGCCAAATTTTTCACCTGCCTGAGTACTTGCTACGGATAGATCGACCATCGACGAGCCCGGCGGGATGCTTAGCACGTGGGCCTTGTGTTCTAAGCCGTAAGCCATCGCGAAATCCTTGACCGTTCGCCGCCGATAGGCACTCCGCCGCTTCTCTTTGGACAGCATGTTTCTGCCGGTAAACAGAATGAAAAGAATGCCGATGACGAGAATGGCCGCACCGAAAGGCGTAAAACTGAAAAACCCGAAGGGGTCGAGACCTCGGGACACCATTGCCTGGGTGACCACCAAGTTGGGGGTGGTAGCCACCATCGTCATCATGCCGCTTATCAGACACCCTATGGAAAGGGGCATCAGGAGACGCTTTGGGTTGAGGTTAGCCTTGGCGGCAACGGACAAGGTGATGGGGATAAAAATCGCCACCGTCGCAGTGGAGCTCATGAATGCCCCCAATCCACCTACGGCCAGCATCAGCGTCACGATCAGGCGTGTTTCGTTGCCCTGCCCAGCGGTCAGGACCATTTCGCCGATTCGCTGGGCGATACCGGTGTTGACCAATGCTTCACTGACGATGAACATGGCGATGATCACCATAAGGATAGGATCGGCAAATCCGGCCACGGATTCATTCACCGAAAGCACACCACTCACCATGAGGGACAGCATGACCAAAACCGCCACCAAGTCATTGCGCACCCGGTTGGTGATAAAAAGGATGGCGGCACCGATAAAAACCGCAAATACTATAATAATTTCGTTGTTCATCGAAAAAACTCGCTGCCCTGCATTCTGCCGCTAAAATTTTCTCGAAACGCGATCTGTCCCGTGAAAGTTGTCATTCTGATATCATCTCAATCTAATAATTTTCTTCGCTACTTAGGATTTTCGAATAAAAAAAGGTAAACAAACTTTGAAAACAAGCCTGAAAAGCGGCGCAAGGCAACGGCTTGGAGGCCTCGAAGTCGCCGGCAATCGATGCAAACGGTGTGAGAAATAAAAGTGATAATGCAAAATTTCATCAATCCAGCTCGCCAATAGGCCATTTTTCCATAGAAGTTATGTCATGGTATATCCCTTTGCCTCCAAACAAGCAGAATAGGCACGGCCATAGGCGTTGCGTTTCTTACCATCCGCTGCGTCCCCTGCTGCTGTTAGCGATTATTTGTCGTAGGATTACCCCTCCGGCAGCATGACGTTGGTACTGCTTATTTCCCATTATCCGTTTTCTCATAAGCGTCTGATGCATTGAGGAAAAAGCAATTTACCAACGAAAATTAACACCTAAAAGCGGGCCGTGCATGGTGGCATCAAATCGGAACAAATCTGATCCGCTTCCAGACTCGTAATCCTGGTAGATTGCCCGATATCCGGCCAGAAACGATACGTATTTAAATGGCTGCCAGTCGATCAGCGCGAGCCCCTGTGCGGAAAAATCGCTGCCGATGCCGAAACCGCCAATATCTCCGCGTGCCACTAAAGACCACTTGTCGGCAAATCCCCATACCCATCGCAACCCGATGAGAGGGTCAAGCCAGTCCTCGCTGGCATCTACCAGGGTGGGACCATTAGCCGTGGTGAGCTTGTTGTCTATCTTTGTGTATCGCAGACCCAGGATTGCATCGAAGCGATGATCGCCATTTATCATTCGATACAGACCGGAAAATTCTGCTAAGGTGGTGTCGACATCGACATTGACTGTTCTATTGAAAGGACCGGGGAGGTTGACGTCATTGGACAGATCCAGGTAGTCGACGTCGATTAAGAATCCCCAGTTGCTTTTGTGCATACCTTCGAAATGAACGATGAATGCGGCTTCGAGGTTATCGGTAATATCGCTGAACGGAACCTCCACAGGAACCGTATTGGTGCCGACGGTTAAATCACCATCGATGGCAACACCCCAAATGTAAAATGGTGCCAAATTGAATTCCCAGTTTTTCTGGTTCGATGCTGAGTTGTCTGCGTTCGCCGCTGGCGGAACGATAGTTATGATGCTGATCATGAGTGCGGCGAAGATAAATGCAGTCAGGAATAAACTTCGATTTCTCATTTTAAACCTCCTCTATATCGCTTATGACTAATTATTTTAACTTTTCGCCATCATTTTTTTTGGGAAAAGAAATTTTATCGTAAACTGCAGGTTCCAGTCGGGTCCAAACTCCGGTTTTTCTGCATTCCAATAGGCTGCCAATTTTAGATCAACGGGCAGCTTGCCCCATCTCATCAATTTTCCCACACCGCCTCCGAAGGGAATCGTCCATTTATTACCACTGCTGGCTTCCCAGTTGGCGGTAAGGACTGGCGTTGAACTGAGGTACCAGCCGTCCTCAAGGTTGTAGTTGACAAAATACTGGAAAAGGAACTTATTCACTGTCGAGGCATCGCTGTCTCCGGCAAATGACCAGACATTTTGGGCCAGTACCCCGATGACCCACTTGCCCGGCATGGTCAGTGCCACGACTGCCGGACCAGCCGACCATTTATCACTGGCGTACCGATCTTTGGTTGCGGTGGGTAAAACAACGGCTGGACCGATACCCCAGATCCATTTTCCCGGACTCGCCGGGCTGAAGAAACCCTGATAGGTGAGGTCGCCCAGACCGAACTCGCTTCCCTGCGCCAAATTCAGCGTACTGTAATCCAATTCCAGCTCGGGTGGGGGCTGAATATCCACATTTTGGCCTTCGCTGTAAATGACGGGTACTATGAAACGGTTGATCAGGTTCCAATTCCCCAAGTTGGTCGGATAGACCGGTTTCATATTGAGAACATATGCCGTGGCGTCCGATGGGCCGATTCCGAAGTTGAAGTTGTTTTCAAAGGGGGCGCTGATGATCGTTCCCAATGGGTTTTGAGACTGCTTCGCCAGATCATCCTGAGCCATGGCAACCGAATGGATCAGGATGACAAGGCCAAAGAAGAGGATTTGAATCTTCTTTAGTTTCATCTTTGTTGCTCCTTAATTGAAAATTTCCATTAAAACAGAACCCTCGGCGGCTCCCGGCGGTGATATTCCTAAAAATGCAGCGATGGTTGGCGCCACATCCACGGGATGGACCCGACGAGTGACAGTCTGCGGCGATAACCCCGGTACGTTGAAAACAATCGGCACATGGGTGTCATAGCGCCATGGCGATCCGTGCATGGCGGCAACCAGTCCTTTGTCGAAAAGAAACCAGTACGGCGCCTGGGAGACATAGATGTCGCCGGAACGGGCAATGTGATGGTTGTTAACCGTCCTTGCCGAAACCGTAATCATAACGGTTGAGCAGGTCGCCCCGGAGACCATCTACGGTGATCTGCAGAACGAGTCTCACTTGGGTCTGGGTCCGCGCATTGGCAAAAGTAGTCAGGCCAGCGACACCGAATCCTATTAGCAAGCAAAAAAGAATCGTGATAAAACGCAACATTGGATACGCCTCCAATGGCACCCACTGGCCTACTCTATCCGGGTAACAATAGTTTTGGTCTAATTATAACCTGGCCTTACTTACCCTTTGGCTTCATCCACGCGGCCATGGACACCACTAACGCCTTGGTTTCTGGACGGAGGTTCTCGATACCGCCATAAGGTAAGCCCCTGCCCGGATCACGGTCCGGGTACTGTTGCTTCATCGCCATATGGCGCTTGAGCATCGCTACAAAGTTTCCACCAAAGCCGACCCCGTACTGAATCGCGTCCTGGGGGCGGTCCTCGCGCGGATTTTTATACAGATCGAATATGGGGGCGGCGATGGGGTTCGATCCGGGTAGCGGCAAATGAAACTTATACTGCTGTTTGACGATAGAGCGCAGCGTCGGTCCTTCATAGACGAAAACATAATCGCGTCGACCATGGGTCTCTCCGAGCAATAGCACGGGTGTCTGGTCAACCCCGTCGATCAAGCGATCGGTGGGAATGTGCTCCTCGGCGTCGGCCAGGCGGGCGAAGGTCGTAAAAAGATCTGCAACGTGGACGATGTCCTGGGCGTGTGATCCGGGCTCGAACACACCTTCCCAGCGGATGAAGGCGTTGACGCGGACACCGCCCTCGAGGTGCTCGGCCTTGCCTCCGCGGTAAATTCGATCGGAGGCACCGCTCTTGTCTACATATTGCATGAAAGGACCGTTGTCTCCCATCACCATGACAACCGTGTTCTCGGCGATGCCAAGCGCTTCGATCTTATCGAGGATCTCACCGATCCAGCTGTCGACCTTGGCGAGCGATTCTGCAATGGGACCTCCGTTGAGTGTCTTCGCCTGTTCGATGTCGCTGCGGGTGAACGTCAGCGGTAGTTGCGGCCAGTATTGCAGGAAGAAGGGTTTGTCTCCTTTTGCCAAACGCTCTAACTGTTTGAGTGCGCCTTGCTTGTAACCTTCTTCCATTCGATTATAGTGCTTCTGGGTATAGACCTCCCCGACCTTGAAGTTCACCTCGCGCATCGGGCCGCCCTTTTCACCGACGACACCGTACACCATGGCGTTGGGATTCGTCCGGAAACTCTTGTCGAGTTCGAAGGTATCCGCACGTAATTTTCTCGACTGACCGGTCGATAGACCCTCTATCTCGGCAGTCTCATTCATAATAGCCATCTGACCTTGTTGGTGCATCGGATGCTCGGCGTAGTCGAAGCCCTGGTTGATGGCATAGGATTCCTCGATGTCGCCAAGGTGCCACTTCCCCATATGAACCGTGGCATAACCGGCCTTGCTCAAGACTTCGGCGAGAGTCACCTCCCAATCCGCCAGCCCGTCGCCTGAGACGACTGCCTTCGCCTCACTGGAGCCTGTCCGGGCGGCGTACCGTCCGGTCATCATGGCCACACGGGTCGGCGTGCAACTGGGTTCGGTATACATCCGCATGAGGGAGATGCCTTCGTCCGCCAGCTTCGAGATCCGGGGGGTGCTATAACCACGGATGACATCGAGGTCCGGCATGCCGATTTCGCCGAAGCCAAGGTCGTCAAGGAGGATGTACACGAGATTCGGTGGTTTACCGCCGTTCTTCTCACGAATCTCCGCAAGTTTTGCATCGATTTCTGCATCTTCTTTGGCCCAGCGTTCGCCATGCTGAGCTTTTAGGATGTTGTGCTCGGCGTCGTGGACGATCTTGTTGTCCTCATTTGCCGTCACCGCACCACCACTCAACAAAAATACCAATACAACGTTGATTATAATCAATAAATTAAATCTATTGCTTTTCAAAATTTCCCCCTCTCATAATTGCTGGTAACGTCGCTTTCAGATTCAGTGTATTATTTCACAGTATACCCTCTTCCTTCAAAGCAGACACTTTTCGCTTTGTTGTAATGGTCAATCTGGGCTTGTTGTTGTGATTGAGCCTGCTGATTTGCCGCTTGTTGTTGTTGCTGTTGGCGGTTTTGTCTGGCGCCTCCTGCAACCGCTCCGGTGGCTGCGCCAATGGCCGCCCCCTTACCGGCATCACCGGCGATAGCTCCGACTCCCACCCCGACCAGCGCGCCTCCGGCCGCTCCACGAGCCACACCGCCACCCTGGGTTGTTTGTTGCTGAGGGGCCTGCTGAGCTGTCGTGGGGTCATAACCGGTTTGTTGAACCGCCCACTGGTGGCATTCAAAATCATCCTTTTGCTGTTGTTCGGGACTCTGGCCCTTTGCCGGGTAGACCAGCATTCCTGCATTTGTAGAGCTGATAAAGCCCAATCCAAGCAAAAAAAACACGGAAACTGATAGACACACCATGATACCGACATAACCCTTTTTAGAATTACTCATTGATAAAACTCCTTAAGTTTATATTTCTTTTTCAGAATTATTCTTTTGCTTCCCTTGTGACGGCATCTGTATCCGGTTGGCCGCTGACCCGGTTTATGCCTGTGTGCTGGAAAAATTCGACCCAGACATGCCAGAACATGCCCGATTTTAGTGTCTCCACCCGCTTGAGTTGGCCTTGGTCGGAGTTGCCGAAAAAATCGATCTGGGTTACCGGAACGCCACTGTCATTATACCAGGCACCGACGCTCTCGTATTTCGGGTTATAGGCGACGACGATGTCCCGGCCCCCAATCGTCGCGTTGATAAGGCCATTGTTCTGTCCGATGAAATCGTCTGTGTAACAGACCGCATCCTCGCCGATATTCACGCCCCAGACATAGGTCTTGTTGGGTAGCCGGTCGTCATGATGGGTCATGTTGTTCATCAACGGCTTCGCCTCGTTATGTTGCCGAACGATCCCCGACGTGAAGGCGGTGTCCATGGCCATGTCGAACAGCCGCAATAGCGGGTTTGAGGGCGGTTTGTTCAGAAAGACTGTTCCTTCGGGATAGGCCTTTTGAAAACCGCGGA
>Ga0272441_10014918_pt1 | contig 10937 bp, 7 predicted proteins | sample SSMProp6N_FD_193582 | JGI IMG/M metagenome (GOLD analysis project Ga0272441, IMG submission 193582) | Marine sediment archaeal communities from Little Sippewissett salt marsh, Falmouth, MA, United States - SSM-Prop-6N | ecosystem: Environmental > Aquatic > Marine > Wetlands > Sediment ...
CTTGCGCCCGGAAGGGCTTGCGGCGACGTGCTGTCTGTGCTACTATTTAGCGTCGGTCGTGCGGCGTACGGGTGTGCCTCGCGTTGTGTGTGTGCCCGTAAGCCGGCCGATTCCCCGTTGTGTAGTGGACAGGTTCTCTTCTTCTGGGCTCGACATGCGCATCAAGTGCCCGGCCTGCAAGAAGACGTTCAATGTGCCCGACGGCATTCAGTCGGGCAAGGGGAAGTGTCCGAGCTGCGGTCTGCGGCTGGACCTGGGGCGCATGCTGCGGCCGGGCGACCTCAAGCCGGGTTCGGTGCTCGGCGGGTGCAGGGTGGAGAGCCTTCTCGGGCGTGGCGGCATGGCCGTGGTGTACCGGGCCACGCAGCTCTCGCTTGAGCGCACGGTGGCCCTCAAGGTGCTGCCCACGGTGTTCGCCCGCAACCGCCAGTTCGTCGAGCGGTTCAGCCGGGAGGCCTCGGCGCTGGCGCGCCTGTCCCACCCCAACATCGTGGCCATCCTGGACAAGGGGGTGGAGAACGACACGTACTTCTTCGTGATGGAGCACGTGGAGGGCAAGAGCCTGCGCGACCGGCTCGTGCGCGAGGGGAAGCTCGCGGCGCAGGAGGCGATGCGCATCACGGACGGGATTTGCGCGGCCCTCGAGTATGCCCACGAGAGCGGCATCGTGCATCGCGACCTGAAGCCGGGGAACATCCTGCTCGACGCCTCGGGCACACCGAAGCTGGCGGACTTCGGGATCGCACGGATCATCGGGTCGGACACGTCGCCGTCGCGGCAGTTGACGTCCGAGCACATGGTGATGGGCAGTGCGGACTACATGGCCCCCGAGCAGCGGGAGAGCACGGCGGCTGCCGACCACCGTGCGGACATCTATGCGCTGGGGGTGATGATCTACCAGATGCTCACGGGCCATCTGCCCGTCGGCACGTTCAAGCCGGCCAGCCGGATTGCCGAGGGCGTGCCCACGGCGGTCGACCGCGTGATCCGCACGGCCCTGGCGCCCTCGCCCGACGACCGCTTCCAAACGGTGGCGAAGCTGCGCGCGGCGCTCAGCCGCGCCTTCGCCGAGACCACGACGGCCAGCCGCGCGGAGCGCCGCCGAGCCCCGCGCAAGACGTCGTCGCCCGCGCTCGCCATCTCGCTCGGGGTGGGCGCGTTGGCGGCCATCGGGATCATCGTTGCCGTCGTGGCCTCGCGCCGCGGGGGCGGCACGCAGGCCACGCCGGGCAAGGCAGTGGTGGTGGGGCCACCGCGGCCCGTGACGAGCCGCATCGTGAGTCCGCCGCCTCCCAAGAAGGCCCCGCCGAAGAAGGCCCCGCCGAAGGCCGGCCAGGAGACGACCGCTGTGCGCCTGGCCCTGGCCGAGGTGCGGCAGTATATCGACGGCCACGCCGACGACTTCCCGGGGCAGATCAAGAAGCTCCAGGCGCTCCTCTACGCCCACAACGACCCCGACGTGGTGCTCGCCATCAAGAAGGAGCTCAACGCGGCGATCCAGGAGCTCGAGGCAGCGACCACGCGCCACCTCGCCCAACTCCAGAAGCAGGCGGACGCGCTCGTGGAGAAGCGCCAGTTCGCCGCCGTCTTCAGGCTGCTTGTGGGGCTGCCCGCCAATCTGAGCACCGCCGATTCCAAGAAGCGCCTGGCCGAGATCGTCGAGAAGTACCAGATCCGCGCGAACCAGGCGTTCGAGACCGACAAGGCGCGCGCCGATGCCCTGGCCGAGGAGGGGAAGCTGGACGAGGCCGCGGCCGTGCTGCGCGGTGTCGACTACGGGGTGGCGCTTGTGAACGAGCGGGCCGGCGCCGTGCGGACACAGCTCGACTCGGCCATCACGACGCGCGACAAGCAGCGGACCGCCGAGCGGGCACAGGCGCGGGCCGAGCTCGTGCGGCAGCTCAAGACCCTGTGGGCCGACCGCCGCTACGCCCAGGCCATGGCGCGCGCGACGGACACGCTTGCCGCCGTGCCCGACGAAGAGGCGCGGGCCGCGCTCCAGCCGCTCGCGCGGGCGGCGAAGCTCCTCGACGCCTTCTGGCAGGGAGTCCTCGAGGGGGCGGCGGCCATGGCCGGCAAGCCCATCGAGATCAAGGGCGTCCGCTACAAGGTCGTCGGCGTCGACGGCGAAAACCTTGTCCTCGGGCTCGGCCCCGCGAAGACGAAACGCCCCATCAGCAAGCTCTCCCAGGCCCGGCTCTACAGCCTGGCGCGCCACCGCCTGAGCCTGAAGAGCGCGGACGACAACCTGGCCCTGGGCCTCTTCTACACCTACGACGCGACGCCCGACGCGGACGGGGCCGCAAAGGCGTTCGCCCGCGCTGGTGAGGCAGGTGCGCAGGCCGCGCTCGTCAAGACGTTCCGGGACATCACGGTGGTTCCCAAGCCGGCCGCCGCGACCCCCGTGAAGCCCAAGCCGCCGGAAGTCACTGGCCTGGCGCTCGACTTGAACGGCGCCTCGGACTACGTGGAGGTGGCGGACGACAAGCGGGAGCGGTCGCTGCGCCTCAAGACGTTCACCGTGGAGGCCTGGGTGTGGCACCGCCCCGGCGGCGCCGCCGAGGAGTGCGTCGTGGCCAAGAACGGCGGGTGGACCACCTCCGTCTCCTTCGCCATCTACGTGCAGAACGGGATGTGGGCCTACGCCACGGGCGACGGGATCGACACCGATTTCGTGGTCACGCGGGTCGCGTGTGTGCCCGGGCGATGGGTCCACTGCGCCCTGGTGTGCGAGGAGGCACAGCGCTCGCTCTATATCGACGGTAAGTGCGTGGACAAGAGCCGCACGCGCCGCCGGGTCTCCTACGACGAGAAGCCGCTCACCGTGGGAGCCAGGAGCATGGACGGCAACCCGGCGTGCTTCTGGAGCGGGGGGATCGACTCGGTGCGCGTGACGAACGGGGCGCGCTACCGCAAGCCGTTCGAGCCCGAGCGCGAGCTCAAGGCCGACCGCTACGCCCACCTGATGCTCACCTTCGACGCCGACCGCGGCAACCGGGCGATCGACGCCAGCCGCTTCCGCAACCACGGCCAGGTGCGCGGCGCGCGCCCCCTGGCCCCCACCGCGTTCAAGCTCGAGCCGCCGCCGCCCGCCCCGGGTCCGCCCCCCAAGCAGCCCCCAGCCAAAGCCCCCGCTGCGAAGTAGCTCCTTGACTCGCGCGCGCGACGAGGGCTACAATAGCGCCGGAGCGTGTGTCCGCTGCGTGTCCTGCAACCCGAGACGAGGATTCTGCCTGACATGGAGGCCCCCCAGCCCAAGCACATCGATGCCCAGACCGTCGCCTGCATCGCCCACACCGGCGCCTACAGCGAAATCGGCGGCGTCTACCGCCGCCTGGCCCAGTGGGCAAGCGAGGCGGCAGTGGAGCCTGCCAGCCCCGCCTTCACCGTGTTCCTCGAGCATCCCGGCGACATCAACTGGGACGCTGGGACCTTCGAGGTGTGCCTCCCCGTTCCCCAGGGCACGGCAGGCTCGGGCGAGGTGACGGTCAAGCAACTCCCCGCCGCCGACGTCCTGGCCGTCGTGGTCGAAGGCCCCTACGAGCACATGGCCGCCCACTACAGCGAGTTTCTGGCCTGGGTCTCCGTCGAGGGCGCGGCCGTCGCGGGACCGCCGCGCGAGATCTACCTCGTGCACCCCAGCCCCGACGGCTCGGGCGACCCCGCGTCGTTCCGCACCGAAATCCAGTTCCCCGTCGAATGACCGGGAGGTGTCCTATGCCCGGCCACCGCGTTAGCGTCTTCCGCCCCTACCCGTTCGCTCCGAAGCACAAGATTCACATCGAGGGCGGGCCGCGGGGAGGCGACTGGGAGGTGGTGGCCGCCGACGCCAAGACCCTGCACCTGCGCTGCCCCGTCAGCGGCCGCGAGGTCACCTGGAAGCCGTTCTGTTACCTGGTCGAGGAGCGCGACGACGCGGAGTGGCCTGCCAGGGAGTAGGCGCCGCGCCGCCGCTCGCGAGCATCTCCATTCCCAGGAGGGAAATGCTATGAAGCGCACGTTGTGGACTCTCGTCGTGGCGATGGTCGTGGCTGCTGCCGCCAGCCCTGCGTTGGCAGTGGGTGCAGTGGGCATGACGCCCGACCAGCAGTACCGGTTCGCCGAGCAGCTCGCGGCCCAGGGCGAGCAGGAGTTTGCGGTGCTCGAGTTCCGCCGATTCCTCTTCCTCTACCCGAGGGACCGACGGGCCGCGGACGCGCAGTTCGCCATCGGCCGCGCCTTCCTCGTGCGCGGCGACGTGGTGGCCGCCGAGCGCGAGCTCGAGCTGCTCCACAGGCAGTACCCCCGCACGCCCGCCGCAACCCGCGGCAACCAGCTCCACGATCTGATCGCCGCCAACAACGAGTTCAACTACCAGCCGCTCCTGCTCTTCTTCCGGGCCGACGCGGCCCGCGATGGCCGCGACTACGACGCTTCTCTTCACCTGCTGACCGAGCTGACCACGAAGTACCCCCGATCGCGCCTCGCGCCCGACGCCATGTTCCTCAGTGCCCAGATTCTCGAGCAGCAGAAGAAGACGAACGAGGCCATGGCCGCCTACGGGCAGGTGGTCGCCCGCTACCCGACGAGCGACCTGGCGCGCCGCGCCGCCCTGGCACAGGCCAAGGCCACCGAGGCCCGCGACGGTGCGAAGCCCCACGTCCTCCACCTCTACCAGCAGGTCGTCATCCGCTACCCCAACACCCCCGAGGCCACCGAGGCGCAGCGGCGGGTCACGGCCCTCCGGCCCCGCGCCATCGCCATCAAGCGCCAGTTCGACCAGCGCGACGCCAGGCCCTTCAAGGTGCGACGCCAGGGCTACGTCAAGAGGCAGGACCGCTACGAGATTGACATCGAGGTCGGCCGCGACATGTCCGCGCGCCAGCTCCGCGCCACCCTCGAGGACGCCCTGATCAGGCACTTCGCGAGCCGCAAGAACCCCGCCCATGCCGTCCGCGTGGCCGCCTACACCACCCGCGGCAACCGCCAGGCCGGCGTGGTGGACTGGGCGCCCCGCCAGCAGCCCCAGTACGACATCGAGAAGGCGGAGGGCAAGGACCTCCTCCGCGGCATCCTGGAGGATATGCTCAAGTAGGCCTGGTACAGCAGACCGCAACGCGCATGACGGGGGCCTGGCCGCCCGACGGCCAGGCCCCCGCTCGTTGGCGCACCGAGGGTGCGGGCTACTTGCCCCCCTTCGCTTTCCCCATCGCGTCCACGGGGTTGCGCACCACCACCTTGCGCGGCGCGATGGCGCGCACGAGGTCGGGCAGGTCGTAGCGGGTGAGAGCGCGCGGCACCACTTGGCCAAGCTGCTCCTTGCACAGCGGCGTGGCCACCACGTCCATCCACGACTCGATGGTGCCCTCGAGGGCCACCTCGCCGATGCGCCTGTCCACCGCCGCTGCGTGGAGGGCGACGAGGCCGCCGCGCCCGATGCCCACGATGCTCAGCTTCGCCGCGTCCACCTCCGCCCGCGCGGCCAGCACCCGCAGCGCCCCCAGCGCGTCCTCCACGCGCTGGCCGAGGAGCGGGCGGCCGAGCTGAAGGGCCAGGTAGACGATCGAGTACTCCGCGTGCCAGTAGCGGGGCGGCTTCTTGACCGCCGTCTCGCCGATGCCGCGCACGTCGATGCTCAGCACCACGCGCCCCTGGCCGGCGAGTTTCTCGGCGGCGCCGCCCGGCGCCGCGCCGTAGGCCTTGCCGCGGCCGTCCACGACGACCACGCCCGGCAGCTTGCCCCGGCGCGCCGTGGGCACGAAGAGCAGCGCGGGCACGGGCACCTCGCCCTTCCGCTGGATGACCAGCTTCTCGATGCGGCAGCCGGCACGCTCGACCGTGCCGGCGGCGGCGACGGCCGGCTCGCCGCGCAGGGGGCGAATCCCCGCCAGGCGCTTCACCTCGGCAAGGCAGGTCGGCTTCGCGTTGTCCTTCCAGAAGGCGGCGCGCTCGGAGCCCAGGGCCTTCGCTCGCCGCAGGCTCAGGTCCCACACCGTCGTGCCCTTGAGGTCGTGCACCACCTGCCCGCTCTCGGTCACCTGGAGGTCGGCGTCGGACTCGAAGGTGAGCTTGGGCTCGGTGGGAGCATCGTCGATGCCCTGGAGCCAGCGTCGCATCCAGCGCAGCATCGCCTGGCGGTGGGCGGGGGGCATGCCGTGCTTGCCCGCCGATTCCAGGATGGCCGCTCGCTCGGCGTGCCCGAGTAGGGTGTAGAGGCGCTTGGCCTCGCGGAACGTGGCCCATGCGCCCGTGATGTCGAAGAAGTCGCTCGTCGCCGTGAGCATCAGGGTGGGCCGCGGTGCGTGGAGCGCGATGTAGTCCGCGTGGTCGATGCCCAGCCCCACCTGGCCCGTGACGTTCTGCTCGCCATCCTGCGGGCCGATGGTGGCGAAGAGGCGCTCGAACGTGGTGAGGTAGCACGAGGGGGCTGCGGCCACGATCCGCTCGTCGGTGGCCATCAGGTACGAGGTGAGCGTGCCGCCGCCGGAGCAGCCCGTGCAGCCGATGCGCCTGGCGTCCACCTCGGGTCGGCTGACCAGGTAGTCGATGGAGCGGATGCCGTCCCACGTGCGGTAGATGGCCGCGCCCCAGCCCACCAGGCGCGCCCCGATGTCGGCCAGCGTGTGTTCCGTCGTGCCCCAGATTCGGGGCTTGCCGTTGGCATCGAGGAGCTGCATGCGCTCGCCCTGGCCGAACGGGTCGTAGGCCAGCGCCACCATGCCGTGGGTGACGGCCAGGATGCAGCAGGCCTGGTTGTAGTGTGCGGCCTTGGCGTTCTTGCTGTGTCCCGAGGGCACGAGCACGGCGGGGAATGGGGGCTTGCCCTTGGTCGGGATGTAGAGGCTGGCGGTCACGTGGTGGTTCGGGCGGCTCTCGTAGATCACCTTCTCGATGCGGTAGCCGGTGCGCTTGAGCGTGCCCAGCACCTGGGGCTTGAGCGGCGTGCGCCGGGGCAGGCCGCCGAGCGCGGCGATCCAGTCCTCGCGCAGCTTCTTCTGCCGCTCGTAGAATTGCTCGGGCGTCTGGACGGCCTCCACCGCCTTGCGGCGCGCGTCGAAGCACGCCCCACACTCCTTGAGCAGATACTCGTGGAGCAGCGTGTGGCCGGCCTTGGGCGGCAGGCAGTTCAGGTCCGCCTTCTCGCCGCCCATCGTCCGCACGGCCACCACCACCATCCCGATCGCCAGAACCCACACAAGTCCGTGCATGGCAGTTCTCCCGTCCACACGAGAAGAGGATAGGGGCCTATCGCTTGGACACCAGGTCGCCGAACGGCCCGAGGAGCGCATACTTGTTGCGCCACGTGGTGTACATGATGCCTGCGGCATGGGGCGTGGCGTCGAGCGACTCCAGCCAGCCCTTCGGGTTCTCGAGCGTATCGGCGTCGTAGTAGGCGCCCGCGAGGGTGCGGAAGCCGAGCTTCGAGAAGAACGGCAGGCTCTCGCCCCGCTTCTTGAAGTACCAGCACACGATGCCCAGTTCCTTGGGCACGTGCTTCCACGAGCCCGCGAAGTCGCCCTCCACCAGGTAGTAGTCCCCGTGGGCGTTGTGGTGCGGGTCGAGCATGTCCGACCAGGCCCACACCTCGGCCTCGGGGTTCACCTGGCGGATCATCTCGAACTGGCGGGTGAGGCACTCGCCGAGGATCTCGCCCATCGTCTTGCCGCTGCTCTTGCACGCCTGGCAGCTCCCGCCCGCCCGCACCTCATCCATGCTCAGCAGGTAGCGCCGAGGCGCGAGGTGCTTGTGAATGAGCTTCGCCTGCGTGCGCCAGATGTCGTAGACCTTCGGCTCGGCCATGCACACGCTCACCTGCCCGCGGTTGATGGCCACGCCGTGGAACCAGCTCACGCGGAGGCGCTCGCCCTCGCGAATGCGGCCCCCGGGAAGCAGGGTGATGGGCGGGCCGTCGTGGTCGAGGCGGAAGTTCAGCTTCGGGTCCGCGATGGCCGCATAGTCCTTCCCCTCCTCGTAGACCGTGCCCGAGGCTTCGCCGCGCACGGCGACGGGTGTGCCCGCCCGCCGCAGCACGTTCAGCAGGCCCACCTCCTTGATGCGCAGGTCGTCCACCCAGAAGCGGCCGCTCTTCCCGCCCCAGCAGCCCGCGTAGATGCGCACCGTCGCGAAGTCCAGGCTGTTGAAGCCGAACGTCACCTTCCGCCAGTCGGTGGTCGAGGGTATGCGGGGGTCCCACGGCGCCAGCGACCGCTTGCCCGCGAGCACCATCACGCGGTACGCCCGCTCGGGTCCCAGCCCCTCGGTCTTGGCCCAGAAGCTCACGCGGTAGCAGCGATGCGGCTTCACCGCCACCTCCTGCATCACGCGGCCGTGGCCGTGGGAGTCCATCCCCGCCGTCTCGAACCGCAGCGACGCCCGCCCCTCCTTGGAGACCTTCCTGTCCACGAAGCTCACCTCGCCCGGCTTATCGTGGAAGCGAAAGCCCGCGACGCGATGGCCCTTGGTGTCCTCGAAGCCCCCGTTGACGATCCGCACCGGCGGGTCGGCCACGAGGCGCGCCGCGCCGCCCTTCACCACGAACAGCGCATCGCGCACGGGCAGGCCGGCGGCCAGGTTGCGGTCGTGGGCCAGCACGCTGCCCCCGTAGCCCGTCGAGAAGATGATCGGGACGATTTCCACCTTGTGCTCCGCGCAGATCGCCTTCACCTGCTCGAGCCGCGCGAAGTAGTGCGGCGGCTGGAGGTCCAGCCGGTCGAGCCCAGCGGAGAGCACCATTCCGTTGAGCCCATGCTCCGCCGCCGTTTTCACGATGCCGCGGATATCCTCCACATCCTGGTCCTTGTGGAGGCCTCGGGACACGTAGACCCATCGCAGGGGATACACCTTGGCGCCCGCGAAGCAGCTTGCACCAACGAGAACGCCAAGCAAGAGCCCGAGACACGCCTGCTGCATCACCGTTCCTCCACGGCCAGGGGCCCTCCGCCGGATGCGCCCGGCATTCTAGACGCTCGTCGCCGGCGGGTCAATCGCCGCGGCGCGGGCGAGGCGGTCTGCACACCCTCGCCGCCTGGCGCCATTGATCGCGACGGAGCGCGCTTCTATACTTGGCGGCAGGGCAAAGGTGTCAGTAACCTTCTTGGGAGACACACGGTGACAGCGAGCGACCGCAGGGGATTCCTTCGCGACGTGGGAGTCGCGGGAGCCGCGCTTGCACTCCCAGCGCGGGCCGCCGAGACAAAGCCGCAGACCAGGCCGAACATCCTGTTCATCATCACCGACCAGCAGCACGCCGGCATGATGAGCTGCACGGGGAACCCCCACCTGAAGACGCCCGCACTGGACCGCCTCGCCGCCTCGGGCATCCGCTTCGAACGGGCCTACACGAGCAACCCCGTGTGCCTGCCCGCGCGCTTCGCCTTCGTCACCGGCCGCATGCCCAGCGCCGTGGGCGTCGGCCTGAACGCGGACGGCGGCCGCGCGGCCATCACCCCCGCCATCCAGCGCCAGGCGATGGGCAACCTGTTCCGCAACGCCGGCTACGAGACCGTCTACGGCGGCAAGGTGCATCTGCCCCGGCGGATGGGACTCGACGCCATTGGCTTCCGGCGTCTCACGGGCAACACCCGCGGCCCCCTGGCCGACGCATGCGTTCAGTTCCTCAAGCAGCCCCACGGCAAGCCCTTCCTCCTCGTCGCCTCGTTCATCAATCCCCACGATATCTGCTACATGGGCATCAACGCCTACCGCCACTCGAAGGGCCAGCCCCCCATCGGCAACGTGGACTCGAAGACCTGCGAGGGCCTGCTCGAGGAGCCGCGCAAGAGCCTCGAGGAGTTCGTCGAGAAGCACTGCCCGCCCCTGCCCGCAAACCACGGCGTGCCCGCCCTCGAGCCCGAGTGCATCACACGCAACTACGTCGACCGCCGGCAGTTCCGCGCCTACATCCGCAAGAGCTGGCCGCCCGCGATGTGGCGGCTCCACCGCTGGGCCTACTGCCGGCTCACCGAGAGGGTCGACGTCCACATCGGCCGCGTGCTCGACGCCGTGCGCGACGCGGGACTCGAGGGGAGCACCCTCATCGTCTTCACCAGCGACCACGGCGACCACGATTCCGCCCACCGCCTCGAACACAAGTCCACCCTCTACGAGGAAGCCGCCCGCATCCCCCTCATCCTCAGCCGCAAGGGCATCATCCCCGCCGGCGTGGTGGACACCACCCACCTGGTCTCGAACGGCCTCGACCTGCTGCCCACCCTGTGCGACGCGGCGGGCATCGAGCCGCCGGGGGGCCTCTTCGGGCGGAGCCTCCGGCCGTTGGCCGAGGGCCGCAAGATCGCCTCCTGGCGCGACCACCTCGTCGTCGAGAGCCAGAACGGCCGCATGGTGCGCACCGCCCGCTTCAAATACTGCCTCTACGACTCCGGCGCCCGACGCGAGCAGCTCACCGACCTGGAGGCCGACCCCGGCGAAATGACGAACCTCGCCTCCGCCCCCCGGCACGCCGCCACCCTGGCCCACCACCGCGCCCTCCTCAAGAAGTGGGTGGAGCAGACCGGCGACCCCATCGCCGGCAAGTACCTTCAGTAGCAAAAAGCAGGATCGTGCCGACTTGGGCTCCTGGGGAAATGGGGATTCGCGGACGCGACGCGTCGGTCGTGACGTCCGCCCCATGGCGGATGACGCGTGACCAGAGGGGCGGCGCCCTCGCTGGCCCGGGACGCGTGTGGCCTATGCGGCTCTGATCGGGCGGTTCCTGCACGGAATCGCTGCCGGCGAGCCGGCTGATAGGAAGGGGCTGGGAAGACCGCCCTTGCGCTCGGTGTGGCGGGCGGCTGCGCGGTGCCCTGTGCACCGCTCCGCCGATGGGTCGGGCGGATGATGGGGCCTGGTGGTGGGCTCGGCCCGCAAGAGCCGGCTGCCGCCCGCCGCCAGGGGCGGACGTGCGGCTCGAGCCGGTGTGGAATGAGCACGATGCCGGCCTCCGGCACCCGCGAGGCGAA
>Ga0272441_10014921_pt1 | contig 10936 bp, 5 predicted proteins | sample SSMProp6N_FD_193582 | JGI IMG/M metagenome (GOLD analysis project Ga0272441, IMG submission 193582) | Marine sediment archaeal communities from Little Sippewissett salt marsh, Falmouth, MA, United States - SSM-Prop-6N | ecosystem: Environmental > Aquatic > Marine > Wetlands > Sediment ...
TTAAAGCCCTCCGGCTCCGCCGGACGAAGTCCGGGCTTACTTCATCATTCGTTATTCGGTGTTCGATATTCATAATTCTCCCCCGGCTCGCTTTGCTCGCCAACCCCTTCAAAGGGGAAACCATACAACGCGATCCCTGTTCCATGCTCCCTGCTCCATGCTCCCTGCTCCATGCAATTCACTTCACCCTGCACTTCACAAGCACCGGATTATCATTTTCAGTGAGCCTTTCTGCCAGTGCGCGAAATTCATCCTTTTTCTCCGGATCATCACTGAAATTCTTAAAATGATCACTTTCCAGCCACAGATTAAACTCAAAAGCATCCACCACCTGCACAAGGTACTTATCATCAACCAGCAGATCAGGGGAAAAAGGCCTGCCTCCGTCAAGGTCATTCAAAAAACCCTTATCTCTGACAACTATGATTGGGCCGGTATTTTTATCAACCAGAGTTTCATTCCCCCTACACTCAACAAGAAAATGATTTTCTGTTTCAATAATATCATTAACAACTACTGCATCAGGAGGTTCGGTCAGGGATATATTACTCCTTTTTTCTGGTGTAAACCTCCTGTCCCCTGTATTTAAAACTGCATATGGCGATATTTCCATATTATTGTCAACCCAATATATAGTATCATCCATCACCTCATGGTAGAACAACTTATCACCCCTGGTATAAGTTACACATTCAAACCTGAACATTACCAGAATGGATGGTTGAAACAGGAATTTGTTGGGAATTGCCATTAAAGTATCTCCCTCAAGGTTAATCATAGCCTCACTTATCTTATTGGTACCTGTGTATATGGGACCGGTTAAAAAGATCCTGTTATCACCGAACAATCGTATGCCACTGGTGCCCTCCAGGTTCTTTATTTCCCTGATGACTTCACCGGTGGAATTATAGAACAGTAACCTGTCCTTAGCACTGTCATATACCAGTATTTCACCTATCCTGTTAATATCAAATACACTTGCATAAGCGTATTCATCAGGACCTCTGCCTTGCTTATCCAGAATATATAACAGCTTACCCATATTATCAAATACAGATATTGAACTGCCCGATTGAACAGCGTACCTGCCGGCGGAGTACCTGATACCGGTTATATTACCTAAAATTTCATTACCTGTTTCCAGGGGTACATATTCAATATTATCACAGACCGACGACAAAAGGACTGTCTCAGGATCAGATAATTCCACAAGGTCATAAACGGGTAACCCTGATTCATTATTTTCAGCGCAGGATGCCAGGAAGAGAAAAATAGTTGATGTGAAAATAAGATGTGAAAGTTTCATTATATTATTGTTGAATCGTTGAGTTGTTGAGTTGTTAAATTGGTATTTGAAAGTCATAATAAATCTAAAATCTCAAATCTTATTTCTTCATTTCATCTCTTCGTCTTCCTACAAACTACTTGTAACTCGTAACTTGTAACTTGTAACATTTACATCCCCCCAGCCCCCTTGAAAGGGGGAGCCTTGTGGTAAAGGTACCAGTACGCCAGCGGTATAAAATACAAACTGACCACCGTTCCCAGTGCCATGCCACCTATAACCGTCAGCGCCAGAGGCTTCTGCAGCTCCGAGCCTATGTCTGTACCAAAAAGGAAAGGTGACATAGCCAGTATTGTCGTAAGGCTGGTCATAATAATAGGCTTCAGCCTCCTGGCCCCTCCTTCATAGATGGCTTCCTTTAATCCCATGCCCGAACGCCGCAGGTGATTAATTGTGTCAATCTTAAGTATCGAGTCGTTTATTATAATACCTGCCATGACAATAATACCAATCATCGACATCAGATTAATTGTTCCTCCGAATATCCATAAAAGCAATAATGCACCGGCTATGTCAATGGGCAGCTCCAGCAGAACAACAAATGGCAGTTTAAGTGATTCAAACTGTGAAGCAAGAATAAAATAAAGCAAAAGGATAGAAATAAGGATTATGAATATCATCTCCCTGAAGATTTGCTGTCCTGAGATCAATGATCCGGAAAAACGTACAGATATTTCATCGTTTTTTGTAACCAAAGAACTTATCTCAGCTGTTAATTTCTCAGGTGCGCGGGTTTCGATATTCATGTTCAACGGTAAATACTCACCGAACATCCCTCCCATGATAAATTTATAATCATGTGCTCTTTCTACATTAACCAGGTTACGTACAGGCACCTCCTGCCCCCTGGTATTTCTCACAAAGCTGCTGCCAATAATATTACTTATGTATTCCTGGTCCTCAACCAGCACAATAGGCAATATATCACTCGAAGATCTCAGCTCTCCTGCCCGGTTGCTGTTAAATGCTGTTTTTAACCTGTAATACAGTTCCTGGGGACCGACCTCATATAATAGTAACTTTTCCTGATCAATTCTGATTATTACCTTTTCACCTGTCGGAGGCATTGTAACCATCGCATCAGGCCAACCTGTGTCCAGTGCAGATCGTATTCTTTCCACCCTGTCAAGCGAAGGTATCCTGTCCTCTGAAAGCAGGCTGAGCTGTACCACCAGGCTGGCCTCAGAGCCAGAAAATATTTTCTCAAAAACGTTTTCCTGTGGCGTTATGCTTAATGATGCTTCAGGGTATACTGTGGAAATATAATTTCCTATTTCACTTCTTAGATCACCGTAAACAGAATAATCTTCTGCCTTAAGGTAGATCTTCGACTGTGTATAGCTCTGGTCATAATCCCTGTTGAAGATAAAATCCTGCTCTCCTATGAAATTATTTGATTGGACAATCCTGTCGCTGCAGTGCGAAAGTATGTCCATCACCCTGCTGGTATTCTCATGCACATCAATATTCTGATTCCAGTCAATCAGCACCAGCATCTCATCCTGCTTTACCTCCGGCAGCCGTTCCTTTTCCATAAGAAAGAAGAGCCAGACGCCTACCGGTATAAGCAAAAGGAATAGAAGCGTCATAACATTTCTGTACCTGAAGAAGAACTTCATGCCTCCCTCATATCTTCCTTCAAGGTTCTTAAAAGATATCCTTTTCACAAACCTGGTAAGTGCTCCCTCGCGGGGATTCTTAAAGAATTGCCTGAATAATGTTGGCAGCAACATTATCGATACAACAAAGGATACAAACAGTCCTATTGATATGGCAATAGCCTGGTCAAAGAACAGTGCACCAGCTATACCGCTTAGAAAGATCAGTGGAATAAACACGGCACATGTGGTGAGTATAGATGACAGTAAGGGTCGTATCACCTCATTGGTTCCCTTTATACATGATTCGGATACTGAATGACCCCTGTTCATATACTGGATAATATTATCGGTAACAATAATGGAGTTATCGATCATCATACCCACACCCAGTATCAGACCTGAAAGGGATATTATATTTATCGACAGGCCTGCCAGGTGAAAAAACAGTATGCTTATCAGTACCGATGAAGGGATACTGATACCTATAAGCCAGGGGGATCTTCCATCCCTGAGGAAAAAGAACATTACAAGGAAACCCAGTGTGCAGCCAAAGAGCAGGCTCAACTTCAGGTTTGACATTGAAAAGTCAAGTATCCTGGTCTGGTCCTGTGATATCTCAAACTTTATATCAGGGTAATCATCAATAAATATCCCTATCAGCTCATCGAGATTATCCTCCAGGTCGGCCATTCTTGCGGTGGCTTTTTTTATTATGGCCAATGATATGGATCGCCTGTCACCGTTAAGATACATACCTGTAAGCCTGGACTGACGTAAACCTACTTCTGCCATATCCTTCATCTGCACAAGCCTGTCACCTGCTCTCAGGTATATATTCGCAACATCGTCTACGGTCTTCAGGTATGAGCTGAACTCAAGGGTATAAAGATACTTGCCATCCTTTACCAGCAGGCTGCCTATATTCAGGTTATTCCTTTCGATGGCAGCACGCAAATCATTCTCAGAGATATCCAGGCTCCCGGCTTTTTGAAGGTCAGGTTCAATATATATTTCTTCTTTAACCTGCCCGGTTATATCAGCTATTGCCACCTCCGGCAACTGCTCTATCCTCTTTTTGATAACCGTTTCAGAGAACTTACTGAGCTGGTTGAACCTTTCCTCTGAATATTGTTCATCAGCCAGGCTCAGGTTAAGCAGGAAAACAGGTATATCTGTAGCGCTGGCCTTTATGATCCTGGGCCTTTCCAGATCGTTCGGAAGGGAATTCATGCTGCCGTCAATCTTCTCATTCACTTCCATAAATGCCAGGTCAATATCAGTGCCATATTCGAATTTCAGGAGGATAAGGGCGCTACCGTTACGTGATTCAGATTCTACATCATCAAGTGCGGGTACCTGCAACAGGTTGCGCCTCAGTATGCTCACTATTGAGTTTTCTATCTCCCTTGCTGAATTATCCGGACGTGATACTGCCACAGTTATTTCAGGAATATCAATATCAGGCATCAGCGACACGGGCAAACGCCCCGAGGACACTATACCCAGCATTATAATAGCCACAAAGCTCATTATTACTGCTACCGGTCTGTTTATCAGGAATTTTACCATTTAATATTGTTGAATCGTTGAATTGTTAAATTGTCCCGAAAAAGCAACCTGCTTTTTCGAGGATCCTCGAATCGAAGATTCGGGATTGAATTGTTGTAATTCCTCGTTCAAAACCCTTCTCTTCGTCTCTCAGTCACTTCGTCTCTCAGTCACTCAGTCCCCCTTGCTCCCTGCTCCCTGCTCCATGCTCCCTGCTAATACCCATAAAAACCGGCAGAAACAAAACAAGTCCTATAATGCTGAAGATCAAACCCCCTATTGTGCCGGCTGCCAGTGAGAACCAGAACCGTTCATCCTTTCCTGCCAGCAGGAAAGGTGCGAGACCGATAACTGTTGACATTATGGTCAGCGTAATGGGTATGATCTTGGCATTATATGCCTTGATATATAATTTCAGCTTTGTCAGCGCTTTACCTTTCTTTTTGAAATTATTATAATCGTTTACTATATACAGCGCCGAGTTAACCACCAGACCGGCAAGTAGTAACATAGCCGCCAGCACACCTTCATCGGGTCTGATTTTAAATACATGAAAAGTGAGAAACAATCCGATAAAGGAAAATGGGATGAGGCTTATCACCACCAGCGGTTGTGTCAGCGATTCCAGCAGTATGGCACATACAAAATATACTATCAGTATAACCAGGAATATAAGGTAAAAATTACTCTCGTTTTCACCCCATGAATACCTGTAATATGACCGGTCAGCCGCATAGCCGAGGGGCAGCAGAGCCTTTGTCTCCCTGATATTCCTTTCAAGTATAATATTTCCCAGCTCATAATTGCCAATGAAATCATACAATACCGTTAATACATATTGCTGGTCCTCCCTTGTAATTTTATTGTCGGTAATATCACTCCTTATATCTGAAAAGTCCCTTAGCTTGACATATACTCCTTCCGGAGTAATAACAGGTGTGTTTATCACTGTCCAGTAATCGAATTCTTCGCTCTGAGTTGTCCTGATGGTCATGGGTGCCCTGAAATCATTTACAAAGGGATACAGGGATGGTGACCTTGTCCGTGAATACTTCTGTATCTCCATGAAGGCAAAACCCAGATCCGAATTATTGTTTGCCAGCATGGCAGCATCAAGGTTAAGCCTGTTACGTGTTGTCTTTCTATTCTGGTAACGTTCACCGCTGCCCATGACATATACTTCCTGTATACGGGGATGCTCCAGCAACCTCGACTTAAGATCTTCGGCATATGTCACCAGTTCATCGTAATTATATCCTTTCATTACTACGGCCCATTGCCCGCTGATATATTCACTGCCTACCTGGTTGGAGAATGCCCTGCCTACGCCCGAGACTAGTACATGGTATGAACCTATGCCCATCATAAAATCTTCGATCCTTATTTTAAGGATATATGGAAAGATCCCGTTCTCTACCTCAGGATCGAAAGTAATGTTCATATTTGCCGACTCTTCGCTGTAAATGCTTGTGGTAAACATTTCTATTTCCTGATATCCGGCCAGCATATTCTCCACTCTTTTGCATATATCATTCAGGTGCTCAATGGTAAGCCCCTCCTGGCTTCTTCCTATCCTTACATTCAGCCGTGTCCTGACCTCTTCATCTCCCCCTCCGTAATAATAATATCCGAAGGATGATGATATCTTATCGGCAAAGAGTCTCAGGCTGCCACCCAGTATTTTTTCAATCACCGGTCTTATATCCTGGTTGAATTTACGGGTACCTATGGTCTTATTATAAAACTCCTGGAAGGGGGTCAGATCAGGCTCTTCAGCAGGTGAACCATAATATCTTGTGTCTTTCTCAACCGGTAATTCCTCAGGAACGAGGAATAATGGAAGGCCAAAGGCCAGCAGGGCTATAAGCACAAGGATAAGTCTGTGACGCACACCAAAGCCAATATACCTTGAGTAGAGCGAACTGAACCGTATAATACGCCTCTCTCTTTTTATTACCCTGGCATTGCGTTTTACCGGGAGCGGTATCTTATCCAGCAATGAAGGGATGAAGAACAAAGCCACTCCAAGCGAGACTATCAGGTTAACAATGAATACGGCTGCAAAATCAGCCAGTTTGACTTTCGATTCTTCATCGAGGAAGAATATTACCGAGAGTGCTCCTACAGTAGTCAGTGTTGCCGCCATTATGGCCAGGAATACCTGTTTATTCTTGTGATGTCTCAGGTGGTCGGTCATCACAATAGTATTATCAATAATAATACCGAACGAAACCGTTATTCCTGCCAGCGAATAAAGGTGTAATTCCAGCTTCAGCAGGTAATAAAAAATAAAGGCGATGGCCAGGTTAGCCACCAGGCTGATGGTTATTAGGGCAAGGTATCTTATCTCACGGCTTATTATGAACACGAAAAGCAGCAGCAGTATAACTGAAGCAATGGTCCGGTATAATATCTTTATAAGCTCTTCTTTCAGTGTTATTGTGGCATCGTAACTTATCCGTGCACTGTATCCCGGCGGCAGGTTTGCTGCAATTTCTTTCATGGTTCTCTTAACCTCATCGGCCACCTTTATATTATTAACGTTCTTTTCTGCTCTTATAACCATGTTTATGGTGTTCAGGCCGTTTATCCTGTAGTAAGTGCGGGCATCCTGTTCAAGAAGCCTTACCGATGCTATATCTCCCATGTGTATGATCCGGTTATCGCATCTTGCAACCGGAATACCGGCCCATTGAAAATCTCTGCTTACATTACCCTTAAGGGTGATATAGGTCCTTATATTATTACCGTAAATATCCGATTCAAGAGCTGAGCCCATCTCTTCCTCCAGAAGATAATTGCTTAATGCCTGCCTTATAGTATATGCCGACAGGCCAAGAGTTTGTATCCTGTCCTGGTCATAAACGAGCTCCCATTCAAGATTACTTGCTCCGTAAACATTGATATCGTAAACACCTTCAACCACCGCAAGCCTCGATTTTATCTGTTCCTCCGCCATCTTTTGAATATAAGAGGGGCTTGCTGTTCCGTTTACCTGGTAAACGAGGATATCGGTACCCGTATCATTATCGGGCATAGACATTCTTACTACAGGATATGATACTTCAGGTGGCAGCTTATGCCTGGCCTCCCTCAGCAATGAGGCCACCTCAAATTTCCTGGCCTGAAGATCTGTGTTTTTGTCAAACTCAATACTTATGTATCCTGAACCGTTTTCAGTGGTAGAAGAAATTTTTCCCACTCCGGGTATAGTTGAAACCACTCCTTCAAGTACAGATGTCACTTCCTGTTCAATAACCCTGGCCGGAGCCAGGGGCCATGACCATGAGACGGTCATTTCGGGCAAGTACCTTGTTGGGTTAAGCTGAAGTGAAAGCACAGGGATAACGGCTATCCCTATTATGATCAGCAATACGAAGATAATATTGATGGTAAAAGGGGAAAAAGCTTTTGTATGTGATCGGTTGTTCACTTGTCTTCTTCAATGACTACTGTTTCGTGGGCAAGGTTTACATTGCCCCTGTAAATTATCAGGTCGCCCTGCTCAAGACCTTCGGATATTGAGAAAGAGTCGGAATTTTCAAATTCTGTTGTAACATATTTCCATATCGCCAGGCTGTCCTCACGCACAAACACCACATCGCGTCCCTGCCTTATCACCAGGGCTTCTTTGGGAATTACCAGCCTGTTCTTAACCGGCTTGCGGATCAGTATCTTAACATTCATCCCTTCCAGTAGCTTGCCACCGTTCCTTAGTTCAGCCCTCACCTTCACCATACCGTTCTCATCCACCATAGGATTAATCTTTGTAATATGACCGGTATACTCACTCCCGTCACTTATGAAGGGAATGATATTCACCGGCATACCCTTGTTTATAAATCCGTATTCTGATTCCAGCACCGGGAATTCCACTTCTATAACCGAGTTGTCAATGATTTTACACAGTCCGTCGGTATATATATTCGACGGGTTCCATTCCTTGGCCTCAAGGTCTGCCACGGTACCTTTAATAGGGGCGTATATTCTGGTATGTTTCAGGTTATATTCCGCCTCGCGCAGGTTGGTCTGCGCGTCAATAAGTCCGCTTCTTATCTTGCTCATCCGCAACATATCGTTGCTCAGGCCTGTTGTATCTTCGGTACCATGGAAAGAAATAAGGTCATCCCTGAATTCAATCATTGCTTTTTCGAGCTGTTGCTTGGCTTTCTCAAACTGGATGCGGTAATTAAAGTCCTCAAGCTCAGCAAGCAGATCGCTCTTGTTTACATTATCACCATTCTTGACATGTATTCTCTCAATAGTGCCGTCAACCCTGAAAGGAACAGTTGCTGTCCTTTTTGCATACACCTTGCCGTTAGACACCAGCTCATGATAGAAGGTTGATCTTTTGAGTTCAACGGTTGACACCGTCACCGCATCCCTCACTGAAGATCGCCGTGCCATTTCTTCGCGGTTATCCTCTTCGTTAGTCTTGCAGCAGGTAAGTGATATGCACATAAGCAGAATGACCAGGCTGTAGAGAAAATATTTCATTAGGTTGGTTTTAACGGGTATTAAAAAACAATAACTAAAAATACCGTTAATAACTGTCATTTACAAAAATCACTCCAAAAAATTCTACAATTATATGTAACTGCCAGATAGATAATTGACAAACAAGTAATAGCCCTGATTTTATTGACCACGATAGGGGTCACATAATTGTAGCAGATAACTATAAATCAAGTAAAACGACTCCTCCGGAGTCGAATAATAGATTTTTGCCCTTTCGGAGGGGATAAAGAATAATAGCCGCAGTCCCACATGCGGTTAAGAATCGAACCCCGACATTACAACACCCCCGCGACTGTATTCGACGAAGCCCCGAGTGCTCGAGATGAAGTCGCAGTGGATTAATTCCTTCGCCTACTGGTGTGACTGTGGCTATTACTATTTAACGCCTCCGGCGGTATTATATTCATCCCTCTCATGTCACTTCGTCTCTAAGTCATCAATTACTCCCAGAAAACTTTCCCACAAACAGTATATCATTACTGTTTTCGTCGATTACAGAATCCAGTTCTTTCAATCGTTTTATCATCTCTTCATCCTGATCCTCCTCCAGGCATCGGTCTATTTCTTTAATAAGATCAAGAGCAGGTATTGAAGATATAAACATTCCATTTGAACTGTCCCAGTGCATTGATAGTTCAATCCCTCCGTAAAAATCATTAATTAACCTGATATAGTGGGTTTCAGTTGTTTTCTTATCAGCCAGCACTATACCCCTGCCTCTAACCCAGGCATAATAATACCTCGGCAGGTCATAGCAAAAATATACTGGCCATTCCTCTGTTTCAAAATCCAGGGTGTACTTTGGAATAAGCCTGTTTGCATCAACATCATAATGATAGAGCGTGTCATCCTGGGTTTTACTGGCAATAGCCTGGAAAAAGTCAAATACTCCCGTATTATGTGAGGAGCTTACTTCACTGCTGAACTCCAGGGCCAGGTGGTATTCTTCTGGAGGTATATACTGTATCAGCTCACCGTCAATGGTCTGCTGGAATACCACAGCCGAGTCATTTTTGAAAGGCATCCCGAGTACTGTGACAATACCATCTTCAACCCATGCCTTGAATTTCCTCTGCTGAAATCTTAGGGGAATATGTTCACGTGCAATCCCGTCGGTGCCGAAGACAAGTATCTGCCTGGCATTGGCAAAAGGAAGGAGATAAAGTTGGTCTCTTGCTTCATCAATCTGCACACCATATAATGAAATATTATATTCACCCGGACCTCTTCCCACTGCACCTATGTCGCGCAGGTATTTACCCTCGCGGGTAAAGAGTTTCAGGGGAGTCCTCTCACTGTCCTTAATTGCAATAAAGTTTTCTGACACAGCTATTCTATGAGCCCTGGAGATAAATGATTCTTCTTTTGTCTCAAGGGGAATAGCTTCGCAGTATTCCAGTATATCACTAAGCATGATATCTACCGTATCGGTAATCATGTCGACATGTGTAACATACACGTCATGGCCTTTGACTTCTATTATATCAGTAGCAGTTGGTTTCTTACCGCATGAGGTAAGGACCAAAATGGCTGCTGATAAGCAAATTAGTACTCTCATAGGATTGGTTGTTTATGAAAAAATAGTATTGTTTTTACTTACAGAAAATCTGTAATTTAAATCTAAAATCTAACATCTTTAATTTTCTTTCCTCGCAGCACTCGCATCCCGAATATTCGGGATAATAGCACTGCCCGGACGGGGTTATTTGTATATATCCTGGTCCCCGGGTGATACCGGGGCAATTATTCTTGAAGCACTATGGCTTCGCTGGACAAAGTCCGCTTCGCTTGACGGAATCCGGGCTTTCATTCTTCAATCTTCTCATCCTCTAAATTATGCCTTGGTACCCTATTATCTGTAAAATGTAAATATAAAAGAATAATTAATTAAAACTGAAGGTTTAGTTATTATTAACAGTTTGTT
>Ga0272441_10014922_pt1 | contig 10936 bp, 3 predicted proteins | sample SSMProp6N_FD_193582 | JGI IMG/M metagenome (GOLD analysis project Ga0272441, IMG submission 193582) | Marine sediment archaeal communities from Little Sippewissett salt marsh, Falmouth, MA, United States - SSM-Prop-6N | ecosystem: Environmental > Aquatic > Marine > Wetlands > Sediment ...
GGCCCGCAGCTTCACCTTCAGGTCCGCGGTTCCGTAGCCGTACACCATCAGGTTGTCGATGTAAATGTTTCGCGACGGACAGTACGGCTGGCAGTAACGGCCCAGGCGCATCGCGGTGACGAGGTAGCGCGTCAGCTTGGGGAACGCCTTTCGCAGCAGCGGATAGAGGTCGACCCACTGCGTGTGCCAGCCGTTCTTCGCGCCGGCGTTGTTCATCGCACCCAGGAAAATGTAGCCGTCCTTGTCGGTGCTGAACGGCTTGGGGGTGTTGGGCGGGGCGTGTCCCACACGGAGCTTCGCCCGAAAGCCCTTGCCAACCAGCAGCAGATCCAGGTAGGTGGCCGCACTGGTGAGCTTGACGTCCATCTTGATCAACCCGGTTCGTGCCACGTCGAACGGCTGGAACCGGACCACCGCCGCCTGCGTACTGGGATAACGCGGATGCAGGTGGAGCAGTCGCGACACCGCGTCCCGAGCCAAGCCGTGTTCCACGACCATGTAGCCACTCGAGCCGACACCGTCCAAGCCGGTGTCGAACCGCTTGACGAATGCGACGGGCGCACTCACCAAGTCGAACTCGACCCGCTGCGGAGGCTGGCGATCCCGCCGGTAGTCCATCGTCCACACCCCGGCGATCGGCGCGGTGTCATTCCCGGCGAAGTCCCGGACGCCCGACAGCTCAAAGGTGATCTTCTCGCCGTTGGGAATGGTCTCGATCAACTCGGGCGTAAGCAGCCAGTCCCAGGTGATCGACGGGCGCCGGGCGGTGAGCAGCGAGGGCGAACGCATGGTCAGCCGGCGCTTGCCAATTTGCAGTCGCAGCGCCTCGGGATCCGGACCGTAGAGATCCTTGAGCATCACCGTAAAGCGGCCCGGTGACATCTTGGCTCCCGGGCGCGGCGTGAGGCGCTGGATGGCCGGCGGGGTGTTGTCGACGATCACCGCGTAATGCTGGGTCGGACCCCAATTGCCGGCGCGGTCGACCGCGCGGATGTTCAGGTACCCCCGGCCCTCTGGGAGCTTCTCCAGCCGGAGGGTCTCGCCGGTGCTCATCAACTGGGCCGGAGCGTCCTGAGGGGGTCCGGTCGACCACAGATACGAGCATCCGGCGACGCCTAGCGCGTCGCTTGCCGCCCAACTGAGCTCCAGGCCGTTCCGGCAACTCACCACCGGGAGCACGCGGAAATTGTCGATGTTATAGGCGTCCCCCTCCCGCGAACTGGCCCAGCCGAAATCGCCGAACCCGATCCAGTTCACCCTGGAGGACAAAGCCAGGCGGCTGCGGGTCCAGAAGGCATTGAAGACGTCGACCGATGCCGAGTGCCACTGGCCATCGGCCAGCACTTTGGGTACGGAGCCAATCTGGTTCTGCGGCGTGCGGTCCACCAGGCGGAAGGAAAACTGACCGCCGGCGCTGATCACCAGGTCCGTCCGGACGTTCGGGCCGATCCGGTAGTCGAATTCGATGACGGGACACTCGCCGACCCGGCGGCCCGTGATCTGCCGCTGCGCCAGGAACGAGCCGCCATCGTAGGTGTTGAACAGGCGGAGCGAGCCGCTCCCGCTTGCCGACGTGGTCCGGTCGATCGCGCCCACCGCGTAAGAGCTGGTCACCCAGTCTCCCTTGTCCCGCTCGAAGTCGTCCGCCTCGTGAAGACCTTCGACGTGTACCTCGCCGGGCGGCGTCCGGTCGCGCTTGAGCGATGCCACATACTGCCAAGTGATTGGCTTGACCTGGCCCTGGCCGAACAGCCCTGCGGTGAGGGAGCAGTCCACAACTGCCTCGTCGTCAAACGCAACGGCGAGTTGTGAGCTGTCCACGCTCAGCACCCCGGTCGTCCAGTCGAGCACCAGGGCTCGATTGTCCAGTCCCACATCTATGCCGCCGAGCGTCAATCGAATGGTGCGCGTGTCGAGAGCGGGTAGTTGCTCCTTGGGAAGTACCAGCCGGATGGGCTCGCCGCCCCACGTCGACCGGTCGGGCGGGCTGATGTCGGTGACGACAGCCGCCGGTCCGGCGTTATAGAACGGGGTGTGGCTGGCGGGGAGTCTCGGTCCGCCGTTCGCCGCCATCGGCCGGACGTGGAAGTAGCTGACGCGGCCCCTGGGCTCGTCGACCGTGAACCTCGCCGCGCGGAGGTCGGGCCGCGTTCCGGGCTGCGCTCCTCGGTCCGTGCTGACTTGTGCGGCGTAACCGAGGTGCGCTCCAGTGTACGGCTTCCACCGGAACACGGCCGGTCCTGCACCGGCAGTGACCAGTAGGAAGTTGTCGAGGTGGTAAGTGGCGCCCAGAGGGTTGCCGCCGAAACCGGACTTGGCGTAGGTCGCGCGGTGGTCAAAGGCGAAACGAAAATTCGAGGCTTGCAGGCTCGACTCGGTCGGGTAGAACTGTCGCATCAGGCGGGCGATGTTGACGGCACAGTGATGCCAGCGGCCGTCGGCCCTGGCATTAGGGAAGCGGCCGGCTCGCTTGACGCCCTCGGTCGAGTCGGTCGGCCCCGTCAGTGCTATAAAATAGGTCCGGGCGCCGACGCTTCGCTGAGCGGGGCGTCGCCGCCAGCGGCGGACGCGCCGCCGACGGACCCGGGCCGGGCTGCGGCTCTGCTCGGTCGTCCGGTCGACGTCGAAGTACAAGTTAACCTGAACGCCCTTCGGAATGCGGCAGTCGAACGAAAGCTCCGGGCAGGTAAGCAGATTGATGGGGCGGACGGGCACGGTGGCGATGAAACGGCCGGGGCACTCGGCGTTGACCAGTTTGAGGCTGGCGGCCCCTCCGCCCGGGCCGACCTGCCCTGTGTCACGGCTGGGCATGGCGTTACCCGCGCCAATGGCCTTCTCGCACCAGCGCTGCGTCCCGGTCTCGAAGTCGAAAAAGTACGCCTGTCGGCCCTGGCAACTGACCGCCAACGGCTCGGGCCGGAGCGGCTCCTCCGCTTGCCGGCGCGGTGCTGGCACCAGCACGTCGGCCGGCGGGATGGGCTTGGACGGATACACCAGCACCCGGGCGACCATAATGCTCTGCTCCTGAGTCCACACCGCGATTTTTCCGCCCGCCAACGGCTGTGGATCGGTCCAGTCCAGGTACAGCTTGTTGTCGAGGTAGAGCTGCAGCCGGCCGCCCTTGCGGCGGACCTTAACGTAGAACCAGCGCCGGTGCAGCATTTCGGAGGCGGGGTAGCTGTCTCGCGTGTCAGGCAGATAGGCCCGCTGGGTGGCCGCCACTTCGCGGCCGTTGCGGAACAGAGCGGTCTTCGAGTTCTTCCAGCCGCCGACCACGAAGGAGTAACCGCGCGTCGGAGTTTCCGCGTCAGCCGAAATCGTGATGTTCAGGTCACTGGGGCAATAGTAGGGGTTGCCGGCCCGCATCTTCATCGAGCCGTACAGTTCCAGTGTCAGGTCCCCGATGAACTCACGGCGATGCCACATCGCAGAGTACGTCTTGAGCCCGTCCACGCCCATCCAGGACCAGCGCGGGTCGCATCGAAACCGCTTCGTGATTTGCCAGTCCCCGATGATCCGCCAGTTTGTCGGGGCGCGCTGGAAGGACGAGTCGTCCAGGTTTTCGGCATAGACGGCCAGCCGGTCGAAGTCGACCTCGCCGTCACGAACCGCGGCGATGCGCGTCCCTGCGTCCGGCTCCGTTTTTCGATGCGAGAACAACTCCCGGTCGCCGAACATCGCCCAGATGTGGCGACCGCTGTTGTAGATGCGGATCTCGTTCTTCCCGTCGGCGACGGTCAGGCCCTGAAGCTCGGAAAGCACCTTCTTCTTATAGGCGAACATCAGCGTGTAGCTGCCCGGGGTCTTGGCCGCCGCCTTGACCGAATAGCCGCTGTTCAGCTCGCCGGTCTTCAGGCCGAAGTGGATGGCAAGCGAGCCGGTGATAGGGTGGTGCAGCGGCTCCGGCTGGGTCCCGTCGGGCTGTGTCGGCTGGGCGACCTCGATGGTGAGCGGCAGGACCATCACGTAGTCGCCGTAATAGTCGCCCTTCCGCCAGAACTCGTTCTTGCCGGCGAAGGAATAGCCGGACATCGAACGGGCCTTGTCCGGGCCGTCGTCCGGGATCCACTGGCCGGTCTCCGTCGCCCAACTGCTCATGTAAGCGTCCGACAGGAAGATTGCATTGCCGATCTGGTGCTCGGACAGCAGCCGCTGTGACCGGTTGGCCACCAGGTTGCGGAACGCCGCGCCGCGCGCTCCACGCGCGAACAACCCGATCCGGCCCTTGGGCGCGTCCTTCACCTTCACCCGCGCCACCAGCCCGCCGCCGACGTAAGCCGACACCACGCCCTGTCGCGACAGGTTGAGCGCCACCTTGCACCATCGCCCCGGCTGACAGGTGTGGTCGAACTGTTCGAGCACCTCCTCCTCCGAGCCGCGCCGGGCGACCAGTGACCCTTTCCCGTCCGGTGACAGGCCCAGGAAATACGAGACCGATCCGTTCGCCGCGGCAACCAGCCCCGCGCTGCCACGCGTGCCCAGCCGTACCTCGGCGGTCACCGCTCCGCCCGTCCAGGAGGGATCCCCGAACAGAACCAGGGCGTCTCGCCCGCTCGGCACGAGGCAGGGCGCCGTCCCATTGTCCGAACGCTTCGCCCGCCACGAGCCGGCGATCTGCTCGCCTTGCCCGGTCAACTCGTCCGCTCGGTCGAACCGCAGGCGGGCCAACTCGCGGACGTCTACGTCGTCGAACACCACGCCGTCCTTCCCTTCGGCGTAGAGGCCGATCGGCCCGCCGACGATACGGCGGTCGCTGACGTCCATAATCGGCGTGCCGAGCCAGCTCACGCGGACACGGCCGTGATATACCTCCGCGCCCAGCGAGTACCAGTGGTCGCGCCGCACGCGGACATGCCTCTCCGCCAGCACCTCCGCCCGGCCGTCCTGTACACGGACCAGTTGGATCGGCGCCGGCGTAGCGAAGCGGCTCTTGAAGTCCAGCCGGATCAGCCAGAACGTCTTGGCGCTCTCGCAGCCAAAGGCCAGGCCCCCGACCCCCTCGCCGGGGCTGTTTAGCGAGGCCCGGACCGAATAGCTGCTCCACGAGGGCTCGCCGCGGACCGATAAGGCGAACGTCTTGTACGACGACGGCTTGCCCAGGTAAGCGAACGGATTGGCGCTGCGGGCGTAGTATGCCTCCTTGGTCGCCGCATTCTCCGAGCGGATGGACTTGCACGCCCAGGTCCCGGCCAGGTTGTTCCAGCCGCGCTCGGTCTGGGCCTCTTGCGCGGTGACCATGAAGTCATCGGCGAAGAACAAGGGCTCACGCCGCTGAATCACGGTTCGTTCCACCTTGGGCAGGCCCGGGCCGCTCTCGGCCAGCACGAAGCCGCCCTGGAAGGTCGAGTCGATCGCGCGGCACACGAACCGGCCGTTCACCAGCACGGCCAGCAGCGAGCCGGAGCGACGAACCGTCAACGTCCGCAACGGATGCGGCAAGAGAGCCGCCTTGTCGTGAGCGAGAGTCCGCCGCGTCTTCTTGGCCAGCCGGACCAGTTCGGCCCCGTCCGGGCCAAACCGCACCTCGTAGTAGCCCTCGCGGTTGTACCCGAAGATCACGGAGAATTGCTTGAGCGGAGCCGGCGTCGGCGCAAAGTAAAGCACCGCGTCGTACCGCTCGCCCGAGGCCTTCTTTGCGGGAAGATATGCCCGGCCGCTCAACTTGACCGACTGGGCATGCGATGTATGTGCGCCGAAGAGCAAGAGTTGGAGGAGGATCAGGACGACGCTGCCGCGGACTCCCATCGAGTCACCTTAAGTCAGCCGGACCAATTTCGCGAATTGCAGCATCAGGTGGCGCCGTCGGCCGCCGAAATCGACCACCGCCTTCGCCGTTGCTCCGCGCCCGGAGAGAGAGACCACCCGCCCGACACCGAAGCGAGGGTGTTCCACCCGGTCGTCGACGCTCAACCCGACGCCTTCGTATTCTACCAAATCCTCGTCATATTCAATGACCCGTTCTTTGTCACCATCCGATGCGGCGGGGCGAGGGCTCGGCTCACGGTCAATGGCCGGCGTCAACAGGCCCTGGAACTGCCTCTGCGGGCGCCGGCCCCCTGGCTCTCGCTTGGCCTCGGCGGGGATTTCCCGGATGAACCGCGAGGCCATCGCCATCCCGACCTGGCCGGCCACGTACCGCTCGGCCGCCCAGTGCAGGTACAGCCGCTTCTTGGCTCGGGTCATCCCCACGTAGCACAGGCGACGTTCCTCCTCGATCCGTGAACTCGAGCCCAGCGCGTTGATATGCGGCAGCAATCCCTCCTCCACCCCAGTGATGAAGACGATCGGGAATTCAAGCCCCTTCGCCGAGTGAAGGGTCATCAGCATCACCTGCCCGCCTTCCTCGGTGATCGCGTCGCTGTCCGACACCAGCGTCACCTTTTCCAGGAAGGAACTCAGTTCCTGGTCCGGATAGGCTTCGTCGAACTCCGCCGCCGCGCTGACCAACTCCTTCACATTGTCCGCACGGGCCGCGTCTTCCTCCGAGTCGGAGTCCGACAGCCGCTTCAGGTAGCCGGTCTCGGTCAGCACGGCGCGGACCACGTCGGCCACCGGGGCCCCTGGGAACCCGCGCAGCCGGTCCAGCAGCGCGGCAAACTCGGTCACGCCTTTCGCAGCCCGCGCCGAGAGCCCCGGGACCTCGGCCGCGCGCGGCAGCACCTCATCAAGGGACAGCCCCTCGGACGCGGCGAACGCACGGACCCGCTCGACCGTCTTCGCCCCGATCCCCCGCTTCGGTTCGTTGATGATGCGCAGCAGGCTGACCGCGTCGGCCGGGTTGACGGTGGCCTTCAGGTAGGCGACGACGTCCTTGATCTCCTTGCGGTTGTAAAACTCGACCGCGTCGAGGATCCGGTAGGGAACGCCGGCATCGCGGAATGATTCCTCGATCACCCGCGATTGTGCGTGCGTGCGGTAGAAAACGGCCATCTCGCCGTACCGGACCGATCCCGCGCTCTCGCGGATACGCGCGACGATGGCGTCCGCCTCGTTGACGTCTGTCAGCGACTGGACCACTTCGACCGGGACCCCGGCGTCGTTGTGGGTCCACAGGCCGCGCTCGATGCGGGCCCGGTTGTGTTCGATGACCCCCGAGGCGGCGAGCAAGATCATCTTGGTCGAGCGGAAGTTCTCTTCGAGCTTCACCACCCGGGCGTCGGGATAGTCCTTCTGGAAATCCAGGATGTTCGCGATATCCGCGCCGCGCCAGCCATAGATCGACTGGTCCGGATCGCCCGTGGCACAGATGTTCCGGTGCGAGGCCGTGAGCAACCGGGCGATCACATATTGCGGCCGGTTGGTGTCTTGGTATTCGTCGATGAGCACCTGCTCGAACCGGTTCTGCCAGTAGGCGCGGAAGTCGGCGTTATCCTTGAGGAGTTGTGCGGTGCGGAACAGGAGGTCGTCGAAGTCCAGGGCGTTGTTGTTGCGGCAGGTCCGTTCGTAGAGCTCGTAAGCCCGGGCCTGCTCCGCGTCACGCGGGCCCTGCGCCGCGGCCAGCGCATCGGTGGCCGTCGCCATCTGATTTTTCCAGCGGCCGATGGCGGCCAGAAACGACTGCGGGCGCGCTCGAGGGTCGGTCAGGCCCAGTTCCGTTAGCGCCATTTTGACGCAGTCGAGAGAGTCCTTGCGGTCGTAGATGGTAAACGGATGAGTGAAGCCCAGCAGGTCCTGAAACTGGCGGAGCATTCGGGCGCACATCGAATGGAACGTGGACACCCACGCGCCGCGCAGGCCGGTCAGCTCCTGCACGCGGCGCTTCATTTCGTCCGCCGCCTTGTTCGTGAACGTAATCGCCAGGATGCGGTAGGGCCGGACGCCGTTCGCCGCGAGCCACGCCACGCGCCGGGTGATCACGCGCGTCTTGCCGCTGCCCGCGCCGGCAACCACCAGGAGCGGACCGTCTCCGTGCGTTACCGCCTCCTGCTGGTTGGTCGTCAACCCGTCGAGAACGTCCGGCATTCGGTGTCTCTCATCAGCTCGTGGTGTCGGCCGGAAGGAGCCGGGCCAGACGCACATTCTACCGACTTGCGCCGACATTCGCAATCGCGCCACGGCGGCGAACCTGTTGACAGGCCGGGCGGCGAGACGTAGCATCGCCGTGAACCCGGAGGACACGAATGCGGCGAGCAGGAAAGGCGGACCTTTACGACGCACTGACGGGCGAGCTCGCGGCCCTGCTGGGCGGCGAGCGGGACTTCACGGCCAACGCCGCCAACTGCGTCGCTCTGCTCTATGATCGCCTGTCCGACCTGAACTGGGCGGGGGTTTACGTGCTCAGGGAAGAGGAACTCGTGCTGGGACCGTTTCAGGGCAAGCCGGCCTGCGTGCGCATCCCGGTCGGAAAGGGGGTATGCGGCTCCGCGGCGCGTATCAAGAAGGCCATCGTGGTCGAAGACGTGCGTCGCTTCCCGGGTCACATCGCCTGCGACCCCGCCTCCCGGTCCGAGATCGTGCTGCCGCTGGTCCAAGCGGGCGAGCTGATCGGAGTGCTCGACCTGGACAGCCCCGTCGCCGCGCGGTTCGACGACGCCGACCGCGCCGGGCTGGAGGCGGTCGTCGCCCTGTTCGTGTCGCGCGTCGATCCGCCGCGCTAACCGTGGCCTCGCGAAGCATGCTCCTTGAGCAGAGCGACAGCAGCCACCCCGTAGTATGCATACTCCACGTCAGTCTCGGCGTCCGACGGACTCGATCTGAAGCCCCCGCCGGGGTGTGCGAGGTCCCGCACGAAACGGGCCGTTGCGGATAGGTCGGCGTTGTCGGCGGCGTCCAAGTCGATCAGCGTCACCAATGCGGTGAACGTAGAGAGCAGGTCGGGCTCCGGCGCGGCAGCGTGGGCCAGAAATCCGCCGGCGGCTGTTTGCATCGTGTACAAGAACTGCGCGGCGCGGCCGGCGGCGCCCGCTTCGAGCGCATCGCTCATCCGCAGAAACGCGACCGCCGCCGCGGTGGCGTTCGTCTGTGCGACCGGTGCGCCGCGCTGCTCGCCGAACCCGCCACCGGGCTGTTCGAGCTTGGCGACCGCCGCAACGACCGCGGTCCGGCCCGGCATCTCACGCCCGATGACCTCGTAAGAAAGCGCACCGAGGAACGCATCATAGGCGCCGGCGGGTGGGACCTGAAGAGGGCCGAGCAACGACTCGACATCGATGTGAACCGGGACGCCAAGCCGGCGGAGCATCCGGGCGCAGTTGAGCCAGCAAAAAGATTCCACCACGGTCTTGGGAGAGGCGGCAAGTGTTCCGAGATAGCTCGCGGCCCGAGCCGCGACGTCGGCCGGAGCGCCCAGCAAGGCCAGGGTACGCAACGCGAAATCAGCGTAATACAGATCCGACCCGCCCGCTCGACCGCAGAAGCCGCCGTCGGGCATCTGTTGTGAACTGATGTATGACGCCCGTCGCGTCGCGAAGGCATCGCTCAGCCGTGCCACGCCGGCGGTCAGCTTCGCGTCCAGGCGGTCGAGGTATCCCGCGCCCATAGGTTCTAGAGGACCGTGCGGATGATGAACAGCAGTAAATCTTTCAGGCCGGGGCGTTCGGTGGTCTCCGCCAGCGCGATCGCGCGGTCGCGGAGCTTGTCCGCCAGTCTGCGGGCGCGCTCGAAGACGCCGTGCTGTTCGTAGAGGGAGCGGATCCCGTCGGTGTCGCCCGCCCGTGCTGTGAGTGCATCACCTGCACCGGCCTGGAGGGCGAGCGCCCGGAGCAGGGTGGGGCGCTCGGCCAGTACGTCGAGACCCGACACCCTTTTGTTGCCGTGGTCGCGGTCCCAGTCGTCCAAGTCGTTGAGGATCTGGTACGCCTCGCCGAGGTAGATGGCGAACCGCCTCAGCATCTCGACGGGCACATCCGCGTGTGCGGCGCGGAGCCCGGCATAGAGGGCCGTCTCGAACGCCGGCGCGGTCTTCAGGGCGTATGTCTCCAGAGCGTCAACGGGGCGCAGGGCGTTGCGGCCCTCCTGCTGCCACAGCAACTCCGCTCCCTGCCCGCGGCAGAGCTGAAGGTGGGCCGAAGCCAGGTGCGACAGCACATCGGCGGCGCATGCCGGCCCCAGCGAGTCCGACTGGCCCGCGACCAGCCGATAGCCCAGGCCGATCAGGAAGTCTCCGATGTTGATCGCCGGTCCGATCCCGTACTCCTGATGTAGCGTATGGCGGCCGTAGCGGAAGACGTCATCGTCTTCGATGTCATCGTGGACCAGCGACGCCTTGTGCAGCGTCTCGATGGCCGCGGCGAGTTTCCTGACCGACGCAGGGATCAGCCCGGCCAGATCGGCATCCGGCGCCAGTACATTCGCACCGTGCCGGCTGACCGTGTAGGCGGCCAGGGTGATGAACGGGCGGAACCGCTTGCCGCCGGCCTCGAGCCACTCCAGCGCGATGGCGTCGGTCGTCCCCGTGGAGCTCGACAGGTGCAGTTCAGGCGCGATCAGTTCGCGAAGGGCCGCTGGCTCGAACGATCGAACCGCCTCCCGAAGGAGCGGCGCGTAGGTCCGCGTTTGCGCCGCGGGCATCGCCCCCGCCGCGCCGAGCACGGCCAACACCTCGTCCGCCTCCGCCTCCGTGTCAACGCACCCGTCCTTGAGCAGCGGGACAGCGACGTGCGGGATGCCGAGATCCGCGATTTTCCCGAACGCCTTTTCGAGCGAGTCGAGGCAGGCCACGCCTAGGATGGCGTCCGCGTCGCAGTCCAAGAACTCCTGGACGACCGCCGGGGTGCCCTCCGCGATGATCACCCGGTAGCCCAGCCGCTCGGCGGTCTCTTTGAACCCGCCCAGCACGCAGGCTCCGCATCCGCGACAGGTCAGGCCGGATCTGTCCATGTCCCCCAAGCAGGACTCTTGGTCACGCAGGCAGCAGGGCAGGAAGAGCAGGCGCCGCTGGAACCGGACGCCTTCAAATTGCGGCCGCCAGAAGGCGTTGCTGACCGCCACCATGGCG
>Ga0272441_10014923_pt1 | contig 10935 bp, 11 predicted proteins | sample SSMProp6N_FD_193582 | JGI IMG/M metagenome (GOLD analysis project Ga0272441, IMG submission 193582) | Marine sediment archaeal communities from Little Sippewissett salt marsh, Falmouth, MA, United States - SSM-Prop-6N | ecosystem: Environmental > Aquatic > Marine > Wetlands > Sediment ...
CCCTCCAGCCACCGAGAAAAAAAGGCGACGGTCAACGCAACCACCGTGATGCGAGCGGTGCCGCCGAGGCGTTGACGCCGCGAACCGCCCTGGAACGCATAGGCCAGAATGATCGCAGCGAGGAGCTGGGTGAGTATCCACGACGCCCGATCGACCATTTGCTCGATCCCGGGCGCGACGGGCAAGGCCGCCAGCACCAGGAGCGCTGCAAAATGGACCACGATCGGCAGGAAGACATTCCTCACTCGCCGGTCCACCGGGTCTTCGAGGGATCGCCAGCGGACGTTGAAGAACCAGGCTGCCTGGGTGGCGAGATACAGGTTCAACACGGCCAGCAGGAGGAATTCGTGGCGGTCGCCGGTCCATTGGATCGACGACTGCAAGATCACCACAACAGCGACCGCAATTACGACGGTGACTATTGCGACCACGGGTGAAGCGACAGTGGGAGCCTCCGGCCCTCCGCGGTTCATCCTGCGGTCGGTCATACCCGAGTATAGCCACATCCAGAAATATGGAATCGGAACCTCACCCTCCGTGTTTTCAAGGGGAATGGCGGAAGAATGAGTGCCGAGCCGATGACATGAGCGAGGTGTCCGGGTGCCCAATCGGCATCCGGCACCGTGACCGGTTGCCCGTGAATCCGCGTTCGTACCGCACTGGATACAAAAGGGGGATGAACATGAAACGCAGTATGGTGTGTGTCGGCCTGATCGTGGCGATGACGGCGATGCCGTTGTTCGCCCACGATGAGGAAGCCGAGGTGGAGGAGGAACCACTCTGGAAGAACGCCCTCGGCCTGTCCTTGATCAAGACCACGGGTAACAGCGAGACCGAGAACTTCGGCCTCGATTTCCAGGGATCGCGGCGACCCACGCCGTGGGGTCTGGAGTACAGGGCCTTCTTCAACAAGGCGGAGGACTCCGGGACCAAGACTGCAGAGCAGTACTACCTGGGCGGTCGTGGCTACCGAAAGCTGGCCGAGCGCTGGGATGTCTTCGCCGGGCTGAGTTTCGCCCGCGACGAGTTCGCCGGTTTCGACCTTCAGACCATCCTGGAGGCTGGTGTGACCTATCACGCGCTGCTCGGACCGCGGCACTTTCTCTCGTTTGACGGCGGTCTGACCTACACCGATGAAAACAGGATCGATCCCAGCCCCGATGTGTCGTACATGGGTGCCGTGCTCGGGCTCGATTACGAATTCAAGATCACGGAAAAGTCGTCATTCACCCAGACCTTTGATTTCTATCCGAACTTCGATGACTCCGACGACTGGCGATTCGTGTCCGAGACCGGCGTCACGGCAGCCATCACAGACATGCTCGGGCTGAAGTTCGGTTATCTCTACAGGTATCGCAACGAGCCCATCGGCGACTCGAAGTCGACGGACACCACGACCACCATGTCAGTGGTCTTGAATTTCTAACCTGATTCCCGTGCTGAGACTCGGGTTCCAACATCCCTCCGTCGACGATGCCGGAGGTTGCTACATATGACATAACAGGAGGATGGAACGATGCAAGGTGTGGAGACGGTTCAGAATACGGACGTGAAGGGCCTCATGGATATCGGAATGGACCTGGTCACGACCTGGGGTCTCAAGGTGATCGGTGCCGTTGTACTGCTGATCATCGGCCGGATGATTGCCGGGATCATTCGGAAGATCACCCGCAGGGCGCTGGAGAACGCCGAGGTGGACCCGACGCTCGTGCCGTTCCTGTCCAAGCTGGCGTACTACTTCGTGCTGATCGTTGTGGTCATTGCGGTTTTGGGCGTCTTTGGGGTGCAGACCGCTTCCCTGGTTGCGGTGCTCGGAGCCGCCGGCCTCGCGGTGGGTCTGGCCCTACAGGGCACGCTGTCGAACTTCGCTGCGGGTGTCATGCTTCTCTTCTTCCGACCCTTCAAATTGGGTGACTTCATCGATGCCGGTGGGACCACCGGGTCCGTCGAGGAGATCGGTGTTTTCGCCACCACCCTGAAGAGTCCCGACAACGTCAAGATCGTGGTTCCCAACTCGCAGGTCTACGGCCAGACGATCAAAAATTTCAATGGTTTCGATACCCGGCGGGTGGATATGGAGATCGGAATCTCGTACGACGACGACATTCCCAAGGCGATGGAGGTCATCCGCGGCATCGTGGCTGCGGATCCCAGGGTTTTGCCGGAACCGGAGCCCGTGATCGCGGTGTCGAACCTTGGCGACTCGTCGGTGGATATCGTGGTGCGTCCGTGGTGTGCCGGTTCGGACTACTGGGCCCTCCGTTGGGACCTGAACCAGCGGATCAAGGAGGGACTGGAGGCCGCGGGGTGTTCCATTCCGTATCCCCAGACCGACGTGCATCTGCATCAGAAGTCGGCGTAGCTGGGATCGGTCGAAGGTCGAACGTCCAAAGTCCAAAGTTCCCCCTCCCACCCCGGGTCCAGTGGGGAGGGAGGGGGATTTGACGTTCGACATGAAGCCGGCGCGTGGGTGGAATTCCTGTGGGCCGAGTTTCGGAAATCGGGGTCCGGCAATCGTGCCCCCACACCGGCTGTCATTTCACCCGATTCCCGATTCCCGATTCCTCAGTCTCGAGTCCCGAATTCCAAGTCCCGAGCCGGGATCAACGGGGAGGGTGAGGACTTTCGACTCTAATCAGTCTCGCTGATGGCTCGGTAATCCTCAACGACCTCGGCTGCATGGGTTGACGGCGAGACCGATGGGTAGGCCTTGAGGATCGTGCCGGCCGGTCCGACGAGGTAGGAGATACGCTTGGGGACCGGAAGCAGTGCCCGGCTTGCGCCCACTCTCTTGGCCAGCGAACGATCGCGGTCCGACAGCAGCAAAAAGGGCAGGTTGTTCTTGGCGGCAAATGCCCGGTTCACCTCGGGGGTGTCGTATGAGACACCATAGACCTTCAACCCCAGAGCCTCGAGCTCGGACCAGCTGTCACGCAGCTGGCAGGCTTGCTTGGTTCAGCCGGGGGTGTTGGCCTTGGGATAGAAGTACAGAAGGTAGGCTCGGCCGTCGAGATCGCCGCTGTTCACGGTAGATCCGTCGTGAGCCTCGAGAGAGAATGCCACCATCGGTTGCCCTTCATCGAGCATGTCTCCTCCGTGCGCGCAGCCGGTCCAGATGAACGACGTGACGACAAGCAAGACCAACCCACGGCCAACGAGTGTGGTGTCGTTCATGGGTTGTATTCTACCCCGGCCACGGGCAGCGTTTCGCGGGGTGGGTTGACCGGTTGGTGCAGAACGGGTTACCGTGGGCCGACCGAACAAAACAGTGGAGGAACAATGGCCGGAAAAGCTGATCTTGTTGACCGTATCGCAGAGCTGACAGGTATTCCGAAGACGCGGGTCGCCATGACCTTTGACTCGATCTTTGATCTCATGGGCGAACAACTCGCCGACGGGGAGAAGGTGGCGGTGCCGAACTTCGGGACATTCCAGGTGTCCGAGCGCCCGGCGCGCATGGGACGCAATCCGGCGACCGGTGAAACGATTCGGATCAAGGCTTCAAAGAGCGTGCGTTTCAAGCCCTCCAAGAGCCTGAAGGAACGCCTCTGAAGCTGGTGCAGAACCCGAGTGTCGCGCCCTCCGTCGGGAGGGCGTTTTTTTATTCCGAATTCGCTGGCGGCCCGCCCACCGATCGACGCATACGGTCCGCCAGCATCAGCGACAACTGCTCCTCGAGCGGCACGGCCGGTTCGTCCGACTCGCTCCACGGCCACCGGATGACCGTGACGGTGCGTTGGTAGAACTCCACTCCGGCAACGGAGCTGCCGACCACCAGCCGCGGGCGGTATCCCTTTTGGAGTTTGGCACGAAAGGCCAGGGCGCCCGTTCCGGCTCCCGGTTGGCCCCCACTGAGGATCTCCGCCTGCTGCTGACGAACGTGGTCCTCGGTCCGCCCCAGGGGCGAGTTCCACTGGGCAAGCCGTGCCTCGGTCCGAGGGTCGAGCGTCCTCGGATCGATGCGGTCGAGACCGAGACTGAAGTCCGAATCGGTCGCCGCACATGGCAGCGCTGCCGCGATGACCGGAACGACAAGTAGAAATCGGAGATCCATCGTATTCACAATCTATGTCCCCATCACGCGGTTGACCACGGGATGGTGAGGAGTCGCCGTCAGAAGATGCAACATCCCTGCCGGCACGGCCATTTCGATCAGTAAGCCGATGTCGGTGCCAGGCACCGCGGCAGATGTATCGATCTCGTACTGCGTTTGGATTTCGACGGTGCCTGGCACCGTCCCGCTGCTCCCCTCGCGTGGGCGGACGGAATCTTCAATTTGCAATGTGCAATTCGCAATCTGCAATTCGTAATGGGCGGCGGGGATCCGGCATCGTATCTCGCATCTTGCATCTTCCTTCTGTGATCGGTAACGGGCGCGGACTCGGGACGTCATTCTCTCTGCGTCCCTGGACAAATCCACACTCCGCACCACAACCCTGCCACATTGGCGCGGAACGTCTCAATTCCCCGAGAATCCGTGTACACTTCAAAGTTGAAGTGAGAGGGCTCCATCTTGTCGTGCTGGCCGCGCTGGCGGCCGTCGCAGTGGCTCCGCCGGTCACCGCCGAAGAATTCTACGAGATGTTGGTGACTCTCGACGTGGAAAACCACAGGCTCGAGGGCAAACAGTGGATCCGGTGGACGAACTCCGGTGATGTTCCCACCACTGAACTCTGGTGGCACCTCTACCTCAATGCGTTCTCCAACAGCTCCACGACGTTCATGCGGGGCCTTGATGGAGGTACCCTCCGTAGCTTCGGTTCGGTCGAGCGCATGGCCTGGGGTTGGACCCGGGTGACATCCATGACCCTCGAGGACGGCACCGACCTGCTGGCAACCATGGCGTTCGTCCGCCCCGACGACGGCAACCCCGACGATTTCACGGTGGCCCGCGTGACCTTGCCTGATGCCGTGCCCCCGGGGGCCTCGTTGAAGATCGAAACCTCCTTCGAAGCCCAGCTTCCCAAGATCATCGCCCGGACCGGGTATGCCGGCGATTTTCACCTCGTCGGCCAGTGGTTTCCAAAACTTGGGGTCTTCGAGGGGTCGGATGGCTGGAACTGCCATCAGTTTCACGCGAACAGCGAGTTTTATGCTGATTTCGGCGGCTACCGGGTGACCATCAACGTGCCCGCTCAGTGGGTGGTCGCGGCCACCGGGATGGAGATCACCCGCATGGAGGTGCCGAACGATCCCTCGCGCGGACTCCAGGTTGTGTATTCGGCGGAGCGAGTGCACGATTTCGCATGGACCGCTGCCCCAGAGTCGCTCATGGCGGTGGTGGATGACGATTTCCAACCGGGCCGGGACATCCCACTCTCCTGGCTGGAAAAGGCGTCGCAAACGCTCGGTTTGAGCGCTGCCGAGCTCGAGCTGCCGCCGACCCGACTCCGTGTGGTGGTGCCCCAGAGCCAGCTGGAGCTGGCTCCGAGATTCATCAACGCGGCGCGTCTCGCCATCGCGTGGTACGGCCTCTGGTACGGACCCTACCCCTACCCTCAGCTGACCGTTGTGTCGCCGCCGCCCACAGCCGGGGAAGCCGGTGGGATGGAGTATCCGACGTTCATCACGTCATCCGGCAGCCGGCTCCTGACCGTGCCCCCGTTCCAGTGGATGTCGAGGCCGGAGGTCGTGACCATCCATGAATTCGGTCATCAGTACTTCCAGGGCATGCTGGCGTCCAACGAGTTCGAGCAGGCCTGGCTCGACGAGGGCCTCAACAGCTACGCGGAGACAGCCTGCATGGAGGCGGTGGTTGCCGACGGCCTCGCGCCCGACGTCCGCGCCGGTACATTCTGGGCCAAGAAACGGATCTGGTTCGGGATGCTCCGCTTCCCCTTCACCATCGACCGTCCTGCATGGGATTTTCGTTCCAGATACCAGTACTTCGCGGCGTCGTACTCCAAGACGGCCCTCGCCCTCAAGACCCTCGAGGGATTGGTTGGTGAGCAGCGGTTCGCGCGGGCCATGAGGGTCTACTTCGAGACCTTCAGGTTCAGCCACCCAACCGGGGACGATTTCTTCGCGGTGTTTTCCGAGGTGGTCGGGGAAGACCTGTACTGGTTCTTCGATCAGGCGATCCGGTCCGATGCCTCGGTGGATTGGTCCGTACTCCGGGTGAAACATCGGCGGGTGGACGACGCGGAAGGCGTGTCCTGGGATGGGGACGCCTGGGTATCCGCAGAGGCGTCTGTGGAGGACGGTGAGAATGATGGGCAGCGGTGGGTCATCACCGTCGAGCTGGGCAGGACGGGCAACTTCATAGGGCCGGTGGACGCTGAACTGTATTTCGAGGACGGGTCGCGGGAGCGTCGCTCCTGGGACGGTGTGGACCGCTGGGTCAGGTGGACCATTGAAGAGGACCGCAGATTGACCCGGGTCGTGATGGACCCCGATGGGGTCTGGGCCCTCGAGACCCGTCGTCAGGATAATTATTGGGCGGCCGAGGGGAGTTCCGAGGCCGCCTGCGGTGCCTTGTGGTGGGTTTCCGAGGCGCTGCAGTTGGCCGCGCTCGGCCTCATGCCGTGGAGCTGAGGGGGATGGTGGAACGACGCCGCGGTACGCCGTCGCCCGTTTGGGGCGTACGCCGGGCCGTCGATCTCTGGCGGCTCATTGCGGCGTGCTGGGCCGTGTCCTTCCTGGTATTCGCTCCGGCCCTCCTGGTGCTGCGGACGACCATTTTCCGTGCGCTCGCGGCGGTGCCCGGCGAAGCCGGAGCCGCACCGCCGGGTGATATCGCCTTGATCATCATCGAGGCGGGTTGGCCGATTCTGCCCCCACTCGGTCTGGCGGTGGTCTCGGGGATCGTCGTGCTGTGGTTGTGGACGGTGTTGTGGCACGCCGGGGTGGTGGCGTGGCAGCTGTGGACCGGCGGCCGACGGGTTCGCCTGGGGGAGGTGTTGGGTCTCGGCATGGTGGCCTGGTGGCGGTATATCAGGCTGTCGTTGACCGCACTGGTGGCTCTGGTCCTGTTGGGCATCGGAATATGGCTGCCTCTGGCTTCCGCAATCCGGACTTCGCTGGATGCCATGAACGAGCAGCGCATGATGCTCCTGCTTGTGGTCGGATTGGGGATCACCAAGTTGATGGCGATCGTGGTGTGGATCGCCACCATGCACGGGGCCTGGTTGCTCGGCCTCCCCGAATACCGATCGGCTGTCCTGTCGTGGGTACGGGGATTGGGGAGTGCGATCCGCACCCCGTTCTCGAGCTTTTTCACGTGGCTGGTGTGGCTGGTGCCGGCATGGCTGGCGGCGGTTGTGCCCCTTGCCTTCGGAATTCGGTTCGACGGCCTCCGCGGGAGCGTCGCTCTGATCGTGCTGAGCCTCGCTGCAGGTCTGGTGCGATCAATCTGCTGGGTTGGAATGTTCAACTCTTTCGCTCCGGTTACGGGGCTCGTGGGTGGCGCCGAGGACGAGGAGGCTCAAACCGCTGAGAGCGCGCGAGCCACTGACGCAGGCCGGCCAGCGAATTCCGACTCTCACATCCTCCCCACCCAACCAACGCCCTGATACCGGTCCGGGATCCTCGCGCTATTCGACGTCCTTGAGGCGTTTGGGGCCGGCGGCAACCACGTCTTCCGGGCAGCCGCTCGAAAAGAGCTTGAAGTTCTCGATGTACCTCGCCACCAGGGCGTCATATCGCCGCCAGTACTCATCCTTGTTGCCCCATGATGTGGAGGGATCGAGCACCTCGCCGGGGACGTCGGGGCAGCTCAGCGGAACCTCGAATCCGAAGAGCTTGTCGTGACGGTAGTCCACGGTTTCGAGCTTGCCGTCGAGAGCGGCGTTGAGTAGGTTTCTGGTGTGACGGATGGAGATCCGTTTGCCCACGTTGAATCCGCCACCGACCCAGCCGGTGTTCACCAGCCAGCACCGAGTGTCGTGGCGCAACATTTTCTGCTTGAGCATGTTGGCGTACTCGAATGGATGGTGGACCATGAAAGGTGCGCCGAAACACGCCGAGAAGGCGATCTCGGGTTCGATGCCGAGACCGATCTCGGTGCCCGCGATCTTCGATGTGTACCCGGAGATGAAGTGATAGACCGCGTGCTCGGCGTCGAGGCGGGCGATGGGCGGCAGAACCCCCTGGGCGTCACAGGTGAGCAGGATGACGTTTTTCGGATGGGAGGGCACGACGCCGCTCGGGACAACGTTGGGGATGAAATCCAGCGGATAAGCCGCCCGGGTATTCTCGGTGAAACGGTCATCGTCCAGGTCGAGCTTGCGTGAGGTGCGATCCTGAACCACGTTCTCCAGGATGGTGCCGAACCGGCGGGTGGTGTCCCAGATCTGGGGCTCGTTCTCGGCCGACAGCCGGATGACCTTGGCGTAGCAGCCGCCTTCGAAATTGAATACGCCCGAGGACGACCAGCCGTGCTCGTCATCCCCGATCAGCCGGCGGGTGGGATCCGCCGACAGGGTTGTCTTGCCGGTGCCCGACAGACCGAAGAAGAGGGCGACATCGCCATCGGCCCCCACGTTGGCCGAGCAGTGCATGGGCAGCACTTCGCGGAAGGGCAGCAGGTAGTTCATCACCGTGAACATGCTCTTCTTGATTTCCCCGCCATAGGACGAGTTGCAGATCAGAGCCAGCCGCTGGGCGAAGTTGAGGATGATGGCGGTGTCGGTTCGGGTTCCGTCGATCCTCGGATCGGTGCGGAAGCTGGGGACCGCGATGACCGTGAACTCCGGAACGTGGTTCTGGTGCTCCTCCTGGGTCTTGGGCAGGATGAACATGTTGCGGGCGAAGAGCGACTGCCAGGCGTCCTCGGTGATGACCCGAATCGGCATTCGATACTCCGGGTCGGCGCCGACGAAACAATCCTGGACAAAGAGGTCCTCGTCCTGCAGAAAGGCCTGCACGCGTCCGAACAGTGCGTTGAACTTCTCGGGGTCGTAGGGCCGGTTGTACTCACCCCACCAGATGGACTCTTCGGTGGAGTTTTCCCGAACCACATATTTGTCCTGGGCGGCGCGCGCCGACCACTTGCCGGTGTTGACCACCAGCGGGCCGCCTTGAGCCATCATCCCCTCCTTGCGAAAGGTCGCCTCCTCGTAGAGCGCGGCTTCGGGGAGATTCCAGTAGACGTGGTCGAGGTGGAGGAGGCCGTGGTTCTTCAGGCCGAAACGGCTCTTGAGATCGCCGGCCTGGGCCATCGCAGGGGTGTCGAACTCGAGATACTTGCTCATGTCCAGTCCCTCACCAGCTTGCGTTCACCGATGTAGAGCTCGTTCGGCGAATTCGGGTCGAGGGCCCATTTGATGCGCTCGATACCCTCGGTGATGTCCTTGATGGAGCCGCAGAAGCTCAGCCTGAGGTGACCCTCCTTGCCGAACTCGGCTCCCGGCACCGTCACCACCTGGACCTTGTCCAGCAGGAACTTGGACAGGCGGACGGAGTCCGGGTCGTAGTGGCTGAAATCGGGGAAGGAGTAGAAGGTGCCTCCCGGCTCCTCGATGTGCACGCCGTCGAAGCTGCGAAGCTGTTCCATGAGGACGTTGCGGTTGTTCTCCAGAGTCATGCGCATGTTGTCGACACTCGACTGGATGCCGTTGATGGCGCCCACCGCCGCGTGTTGGAGCAGCGCCGACGGCCCCGACGTCTCGTGGCCCTGGATGTTCGTCATGACCTCCACGAGGTTCCGGTTGGCCACCGCCCAGCCGATCCGGAACCCGGTCATGGCGTACTGTTTGCTCACACCGTTGATGATGATGAGCTTGGAGTTGTCGCTCCGATCTTTGGCGTAGTCATAGCAGTTGACGGGTTTTCGGCCGTCGAAGATCAGGCGGTGGTAGATGTCGTCCATCATCAGGTACAGTCCGCGCTTCTCGCAGAATTCCACGACATCGGACACGAACTCGGCCGGGTAGACCGCTCCCGATGGGTTGTTGGGGCTGTTGAGGATGACCATCTTGGTGTAGGAGCCCACCACTTGCTCGATGTCCTGGAGCCTCGGAATGAAGGACCCATCCTCGGGCGCCACCGGCACTGGGACGGCGCCAACCAGCTTCACCATCTCGGGGTAGCTGACCCAGTAGGGGACCGGGAAGACCACCTCCTCTTGGGGGTTCAAGATGGCGTGGAGCGCGGACATGATCGCCTGTTTGGCACCGCCGGAGGCCATCACCTGCTCGGGAGCCGGCTTCCAGCCGTAAAACTCCTCGGTGTAGCGAATGATGGCCTGCTTGAGCGCCGGAATGCCGTCGGGCGGCGTGTACCGGACCTCGGCCGAGTTCAAGAGCGACGTGGCGGCCAATATCGCGTCCAACGGGGCCTTGCCCTTTGGCTCGCCGCCGCCGAGGTGGATGACGGGGTCACCCTTGGCCTTGAGGATGGCCGCGGTCTCGTTCAGCTTGAGGGTGGCCGATTCGCCGATGGTCTTGGCGATCAGAGAAATGCTCATATCGTGTGCCTCCCTATTCGTGCCTCGTATCAGGCACGAATCGATGGGGGAAAAATTATCTCAGATGATTGTGAAAAAAGCCACTTGCGCGGATTCTCAGGAGTTCAACGTTGCACGTTACATGTTGAACGTTTCCGCCGACGCTACCCTGGGGTTCTGCTCGAGGTCATAGCCCCCCTCAACCCTTACCAACAACCCCAAACGTCTCACGATGAATATCTGACTTTTGACGTTTGGTTCATCCGGGAAACCGTGGGGTTGGGGTTTCGCCGTCTCCGTCTCCGCTTGCCACGGCGTAGCCCGAGGCGAAGCTGGGTGCCCGTGCCCGGATTCAGGCGGCAGCGGCAGCGTTCAGGTACAGCGGCAGGGAACGGCGATCGGCGGCAGTCATCAGGGGCAGTGGCAGTGATCGACGGCTGGGATTGCCCCGGATTGCGGCCGCTCATCACCGATGCTGCCATCTGCCCCGGACACCGGTTGCTGTCCCTGTCCCGGCCGCGGCCGCGGCCGCGGCCGCCGGCCGGTTGCCC